>ERZ794946.50-NODE-50-length-81932-cov-4.789794_pt1 | contig 81932 bp, 90 predicted proteins | sample MGYA00433072_ERZ794946 | MGnify/ENA primary metagenome ERZ794946 (study PRJEB30137, sample SAMN04331413) | food metagenome | isolation source: Y3 must sample point D1 replicate A | place: Australia: South Australia | collected 2014 ...
CCTAATTTCTGCCTTACAGGTGCGGGAGTTGTGTCTAATCTGGCTGCAACGACTGTTGAGCGGTGGGAGAAGGCGCATACATCATTCAACGTACTTATGCGACGTTTCGATTATCAAATAAAATACATTTTTATGGGTATCATCCTGTCTATCGCCATGTCTCGTGTTCTGTTATTATGCGCCTTCGCGGAGACGAACCACGAGCGCCATAAGCTTCTGAGTGAATCCCGACGATGTTTCTTCCTTCTCCTCCGCTGCCTGGCTGTCTACTTGCTGGCTCATGAGAGCGATTCCCTCGACAGCGTCCACAAGGACTGCCTCGCTCTTGCCTGGTAGCAAGCTACGAACCCTTTCCTTCGCGATCCTGTCCAAGCAGATGTAACCCAGGAGGACTGACAACCAACCATACGGTATGTTGGCTTGCATTTCTTCTTCGGACTGAGACTCGGCTGCTTTCTTTTGACCTCGGACGAAGATGTCGACCAGTGCAGCGAGCTTCTTGTCTTCAGCGTGAGCGGCGTATTCACGTGCGACCTCACAAACGCTAGTCAGATTGATCATCAGACCAAGAGCTAGTACTAGAAGGTCGTGGCTAACAGACGCCTCTTCTTCGCTCAATGTCCCACGCGAGCTGAAGCCGTCGATGATCAACGACATGATTAGATGGATGGTCTGATGCTGGGAGAACACGCCACTGTTTTCCTCGTTGTCGTTGGTCACAGAGCAGCAGAAGCGTAGGGCAAGTTCCTGCGAATGAATCGACATCTTGAGAAGGCCAGGTAAGGCAGAAGCAACTCGTGAAAGTGTTTCGACAGACCACACCTCCGAAGATGCGCTTTCAACGTCAAGAGTCGTGGCTGCCTCAAGGGCAGAAAGTGCCCGATTGGTGATGGCCTGCGAGCTACCTCCAGGGTTCGAGACGTGAAGGGTAGCCAGGCCGACGAGCTTGGATGCAGTGTCAGGAGACAGTATGGCGCCACTGTTCTTGTTGCGACGATGGGTGACAAAGATGCAATCCATACTCAACAACGCGAGAGAAGAAGGGGATAGATAATCCGGAGGACAGTTGTCCCAAGCATCAGCAGTCCTTACCTTTTCCATGAATTCAAGGTAGTCAGATTGTGCAACCTTGGACATGTTGCTTTTCCTCTCCCGTGCAATATTGCTTATGTCCTTCATTTCGCCTAGATACGAGGAAAGAAAATCAAGGACACCTCCATGAAGAAGAGAAGCGGAAGCTTGCGCTATCCGTGTGACAACAACGCATAGCAACATGTCAGCCAAGATATCCGTCCTAGCGTACTGGAATTGAGCAATTATATTTGCATCAAATCCATACTCGATGAACCGAGACGCGGATGTGTTTTCGGCAAGTGTGGTGGAGAGCTCCATAAGAGCCATACGTCTTTGAGACCGTGAAGATGGCTTTGGGTGTTTGATATCATCAACAAGGCGTGTGACTTCGTCCAGGAACCTGCTTTTGTTTCCAGCTGCCCTGAGCTCATGTATGCTTCGAATGCCCTGAGCAGTATCATCATCTGATTCATTGTTGAAAGTGACCTTGGCGTTTGACTTGGTCATCGGAGAAGCTTTTGTCCTTCGTGCACTTGCGGCAGGTCGTTCAGGCGCGACCATAGGCAAGTCACCAAAGATCATGTCCTCAAGACTGTCCTGTAGATAAGTTCTCGACCGGGCATATGTTACCTTCTTGGCATTTTGGCTCGTATGTGGTTGCAATGTCTGTGTTCGAGCCTGCGACTGGGAATACTGCGTAGATTCTTGAGGCACAGATTGTGCTGAGGTTGTTGGTCGTCCGTTCATCTGGGAAGACGGTTCCTCCTGGAGCTCATCTGACTCTTCATCGGAGCTCTCATCGCTACTGTGAGTAGAAGTGACCTTCTTCCTCAAGCGATCAACAATGCGTGCTTTGCTTTCACCTGAGGTGGGAGCAATGCGTGATTCAAGAGTTGAAGAATTTGATTGAGCTAGAGAGTGAGTGGAAAGGGGGCGAGAGGTAGTGTTCGGTTCATAAGTATCAGTATCGACAGGGTCTGAAAGAAGCAGATCGTGCCAGAGCTTCTTCTGCTTCGGTGTTGTAGAAGTAGTTGACACCGAGTCTGCAGGACTAATCGGAGAACCTATCACCGGAGATACAGCCACTGGAGACAATGGACATGCAGATCTTGTGAGCGATCGAACAGGATTCCTTGTCGTCGCTGTCTTTTGGTCGACTTTGAAAGATGACGGATTCGAGGTGACAGAAGATTCGGCCGCAATTTGTCTCCTAGAGCGACGTAGTTGCGCAGACTCGCTGACACTGTGGCTGGCTTCTGCTTCAAACTGCTGTGACTTGGCGACTTTCGTATCCTGAGTACTGGAGGCCTGTGTCGTTTGAGACGCTGTTCTCTTGCGCTTGCGTGGTGAGGCCGAGTCTAATCCGCCATCTCCTTTACTTTCGCTGCTAGCAGTAGCCAGACCGTTCTTTGGTGAAGCTTTCGCAATTTCCTTTGACTTGGGCGGTACGGACACATGTTCGTCGTCGGACATTGGTACGTCGAATTCGTCATTCGTGATTAGTGTCTTGCGGGCAGTACTGGTAGTGGGCCGCTTGAGCTTAGATGGTGAAGCGATCTTCTTTGAATCGTCATAGAAAGTCTTGACACTGTTTGCTGAGAAGGTCGAGTTACGTGCAGGCCTTCCGTAAGTGACGACAGGCCTCTTGCGACGGTCACCAGCGGCATAGCTTGAAGGTCCTGGAAGCGCCGTCATGCTGGGCGACAGCTGGAGAGGACGGAGCCGAATACGTTGAGTCTAGTCCGAAGAAGGTAGGGTAGGTCATTAAATCAAGGGATAGGCCGAGGTGTGAGTGGATGTGACATCTAAGGTGAAGAGGGCGTTTCTGAAACTTTAGTCGTCCGCGAGTGAAGCAACGACTGTAAGGATGGTCGGAGGCAGTCAGATGCAGTCCTTCATGGCGAGGAATATGGTAGCCGGTAATGCGACATAGGCTGTGTGGAGCAAGTTCTTGTGCGATCGAGTGGTCGTCGTTTGTGAGAGATGGCGCAAACGGACATACAACAAAGTCGCAAGTCGCCACGGCAGGCCGAGAGCGGGCACACCGTCTCAGGGCGACCTTTGCACGACCGTCGGCGACAGGGTCCATTCTCAGGCTTCAGACTTCGGCCTTCACTTTCAGCCACAAATTCAAGGCGAGCTCAGTAGATGCGGGGCACGCGACACTCGGACGCTTGACTGATAAGAAAGTTCCTAATTCACTTATCAGCTTGCTTGCTGCTTGCGCCTTCCTCCAACCACTTTGCTCGCCAACTGACCTACTTGTCCTCATCTTGCTTGCTCTTGCTCTTGCTCTCTCTTACTCTTACTCTTACTCTTACTCTTGCCTCTTCCTAGCACATCGCCCTCACCATGTCGGACAAATCGAACGCCCCTTCGCAATGCCTCGGACCCAACTACCGCGCCGAAGGTGAAAAGCCCACTGCCACCGTCTCGAAGAAAGTCCGCCATGACAACGTCCACGTCCTACCGCAGACACCTCAGCTCATTGCTCTGCTGACGTAGGTGTGTCCCTGTTGAAGACATTCCGAACCAATCCCCGCCAACTCCTTGAGCAGTATGATCCGCGATCACCGCACCAACCGTGCCGACTTTATCTTCTACTCGAACCGCATCATTCGTCTGCTCGTCGAGGAGGGCTTGAACCACCTGCCAGTCATTCAACAAGAGATCACCACACCCGTTGGCCGCCACTACAATGGTGTCAAGTTCGAGGGCAAGATCTGCGGCGTTAGCATTATGCGCGCTGGCGAGTCAATGGAACAGGGTCTCCGTGATTGCTGCAGAAGCGTACGCATCGGCAAGATCCTGATCCAGAGAGACGAGGAGACGAGTCAGCCTCGTCTCTTCTACGAGAAGCTGCCCGAAGACATCAAGGACAGATGGGTTCTTCTGCTGGATCCCATGCTCGCTACCGGTATGTCTTGCTCACCATATCCTCGTATCGGTTCCTTGTCGGACTAACCTGTTCCAGGCGGCTCTGCTCTGATGGCCGTCGAGGTCCTGAGACAGAAGGGTGTGCCCGAGGATCGCATCCTCTTCCTCAACCTCATCGCCAGCCCTGAGGGCGCCGACAACTTTGCAGAGAAGTTCCCCAAAGTGAGAATTGTCACTGCTTTCATCGACGAAGGCTTGGATGAGAAGAAGTACGTCCATTCTGCTGCTCGTCCTGAGCACATTGCTAACCATGTGAGTAGCTACATCGTCCCTGGTCTCGGAGACTTCGGAGACCGATTCTACACTCTCTAGAGTGATCGCTTGCCTGCTCCTTCTTCCAAGTAGAATAGGCCATGAGTGTCGGCGCTTATCGCCGTCTCATTGAATCCATATTGCGAACCCATCGTGCTCGTCTGTCAATCCTCGTATTACGCCAAGCGCCTAGGTGTATCGTGCCGTAAACTCCTTTCCGTATCATGCATAGCTCGGAGCCCCCCGAACCAAACCCGACTCCTCTCATGTAGTAGGGCACCCACACGCTGCTTGATTACCCCTGCTCTTCTTCTTGTTCGATCAAACTCCTACTCATCTGCGTAGTCTGCCTCTGCATCGAGCTCGTCGTCGTCGATGAAGCCGTCATCAGCTGGAACATTGGCAGTTTCGCCACGAGCCGCTTGTGAGCGTGACTGCGACGCAGTGCCACCGTATGTATCTCTTCTTGGTTTGGATGTGCTCTCGGCGGCTTGCTTGGCCACAGCATCACAAGCATCTACCCAATCCGAATAGACATCGATGGGTGCACTGAGATCTGCGAGACATGTGTAAGTGAAAGACCCAAGTACAGCGACTGTGCTTCTCCTGTGACATACAGTTGGTGACAGTCTGGAATGTTTGTCCGCAGACCTTGCACGACAGCTCGCCGGTGCTGGCCTTCTTGTCAATCTTGACTGAGACAGAGTTCTCGTGGTTACAGAACAGGCATTGGAATGTGGTTGGTAGAATCTCGCGCTGTTGCGACATCAGTTGTGTGCTCGTTGTTTAACAGATGTGTATGCGCACCTTCTTCTTGCCCTCTGGCTTGCTTGCCGACTTGCGTTTACCCTAGACTGTGTGAGCACGTACCGTCGTACTGATGGATAGAGCGAGTGGATACCATGGTAGTTGCTTTGTCTGATTTATGCGTGAACAAGTCGCAAGTCCACACGAAGTTTCGCAAGATTTAGAAGAGAAACTGACGTCGTCGGCTACGCGTAGTCCATCGGGGCTTATTAGGCTCGCTCCTGCCGCGATTTCACATGATTCTCAAGTCTGCGGGGCAACACCCGCCACACCCCGCCTCACATCTAAACAACGCAATTACCTGAGGAATGCTCACTCGAAGAATGTGGGTTGTACAGCAGTAGATCTGAAGATTCTTTTTTCGAAGGTATGGTTGAACTGTCTCTCCCTGATTGTGCTCAACATGTCATGAACGGTTCCAAGAGAATACTCTATCGCTCTGCATCAACTAGTGTCCACAGCCGCGGGGTTGATAAGAGCTTCCTTCGGAGCTGAGCGGTCGGTGTCCTGGATGTGCCTCTCCGGCCGTTGATCCAGCTTCCTTCCATAGCAGGAATCGGTGTGTTATCTACTTGAGCTATCCATTTGTAAACTCGGTCCTTGAACGTCGTATCTAGCGGGCCTTGCCGAGTGCATGGTCGCCTATGAAACAAGAAGAAGGCAGGTACCCGAATCCTGTGCCTAGATAGGTAACCTTACCTTATCATAATCACATGTCCAATGATAGCGGGGAACGGTCATTACCTATGAGCAATGCTCCGAAGAGTTGTCGACAGCTGTTGATATCAATGACCCCTTTATACCAAAACACATTCACTCCAACTTCTCACCCTTCATCTTCTCGAGGTTAACTTACTATCGGACAAACATTCGCAACCATTAACGATATACACACATCATGGAGAAGACTAACGGTACAGGCAACGACGCCGCCATACTGCAGGAGATCCTAGCCAGTCTCAAGACTATTCAGCAAGAAAACACACATCTTGCTGCTGCTGTGGATGCCATCAACGGTCGAGTCAACATTCTTGCTGGTGTCAAGCAAGTCAAGGACCTGACGGTCGATCCTGCTGCCGTGGAACGCAACAAGCAGCACCAAGTCGCCCCCGTCATCTCGACCATCACTCAAGATGCTGCTTCGAGCCCCGATCTTCCAGCTGTGCCTGAGTCCGGACGTAGATCGAGCGTGACCTCTAAGATCATTCTCACATCGTACCCGGGTCAGGCTGGTGTGGATCCCCTGCCTATGAACTGGGGCAACAAGGACCCTTCTCTTCGAGGTCCAGTTGTCGTCTCAAGGAACCCAAGTTCCATTCGCAGACGTAATGCTATCGGTGCTCATGGTGGCTCTTATGCTATATGTACGTAAATCAATCCTCCCCGTGTGCTAAGATCTGTCACGTCTAGCCATCTCACGGCCACGCCTAGGGCCGTTTGGACTGTAGAAATGCACAATGTTTTTAAGATCGGTCCAGCCGTCCGTAGAGAGTTCCTGACTCTCACACTCTCAGTGGAGGGCTGCACTGATCTTAATAACATTGTGCATTCCTACAGCATGCGCGTGACAAAGTTCTGCAAACGGGGAGGATGCGTTTTCTTTACTTTTATCGGTCGAACGGCCTTGTGGTTTCGCGGGTTGCTTCCATTCAGCACCCATGTCTTGTCTGCAAATCCGATTAGAGGAGGGCATGGCCTTCGTGTGTAACGATTTTGTCCAATTGCCTCTCGGAGTTCATACTTGAATCATGGTTGTGGAAGTTGAGAACTTCGTACTACATGTTGTCTTGTTCAATAGAAGCAAAGCTTTTCTAGCCACTTTTCTGTAAATTATGCTAACTCCGCTTTTGTAAGATAATGCTCTTGCTGTGGCAAGCAAGAATCTCAATACCGATCACCGCCCGGACTTCACAAACACCGAGCCAGCTGCCAACATCGGACCCTTCCCTCAGTGGTTCGTATGCTCGGTAGTGCCTACTAGTCACGGTCAAGCTGACACTATCATAGGGCGGACCCTAAGAAGATTGTTGCAATGGATCCTCTGGGCCATCTCGCTCCTTGGCTATTCAAAGATATCATCCAAAACGAGGATGTTGACATTAGACCTACTATTGCTATCACAAAGGCACACATGAAGCTCCCGGAACTCGAGGAGAGTGTCAGAAACGGTAGGCTAGTACCAGATGGCAAGATCTGTCTGAATGAGACTGGTGAGCTCGCGGTCACCAAGTTTGCTGTGGAGCCGGTTTGGTACCTGCCTGGTGTAGCCGAGCGTTTTGGTATTGACGAAGGAACTCTCAGACGTTCCCTCTTCGAGCACACTGGTGGCTCATACCCAGAGCTAATCACTAGAGGAGATATCAAGACTTTCTTGCCTCCCATTGGAGGTCTGACTGTATACTGCTTTGGTGATCCCGCAAAAATGTCCGACCCAAACGTCAAGCTTGCACTACGAATTCAGTAAGCACATTATAGCCTCTCCCTATAGATGATAACCACTAACAAAGGCTGCATTGATGAGTGCAACGGCAGCGACGTGTTCGGTTCAGACATCTGTACTTGCAGACCTTATCTCACCTTCGGTATCGAGGAAGCAGTTAAAGAAGCTCAGAACGGCGGATCGGGCGTCGTCATATATTTCCGCAAGGAGGGCAGGGCTCTCGGAGAGGTAAGCATCCTTCTAACAGTCGTTCCACACTCCAGCATACTGACAGAGAAAGGTTACCAAATATCTGGTATACAACGCAAGAAAACGTGGTGCCGATCGTGCAAGCGAGTACTTCAAACGTACAGAGAACATTGCCGGTGTCAAGGACATGCGTTTCCAGGCTTTGATGCCTGATATTCTGCACTGGCTCGGTATTACCAAGATCGACCGAATGTTTGTGGTCTCCTAATTTTTCCAAATTTTGAAACATTGCTAACGTTTATATCTCAGGTTGAGCATGTCGAAGTAAGTCTATGATACCCTTTCGCTTTGCCTAACTCTTGTCGGAGCCTACTGAACATGATGACGAAAATTTGCTGACTCACTGTGTAGCATGAAAGTAAGTTCCTTGCTCCTTCGAGTTTCCAACCTGGTCTTGCCTAATAGCCACACCCGCTGGTAAGAAAGGTATGAATACCACAGCTGACGACTATCCTAGCACGATGCCATTGTCGAACAGGGCATTCCGATTCACGAGCGGATCGAACTGCCTGACGAATTGATTCCGGCCGATAGTAGAGTTGAAATCGACGCAAAGGTCCATGCTGGCTATTTTACAAACGGCAAGATCATGACGATGGACGAGCTGTCGAACGTTCAAGGTCGCGCCTGGGAGGATGTTGATGTAAGTGTGGAAAGAACGATTACGACATACTGTAATTCTGACCTCCTCTCTAGCACTGATCCGCGTACGTAGATGTCGTGATTCTTTTTTCTTGTTGGTTTATGCTCTGAATCGACCTAGAAATGCATGCATGACGGAGCGTTTTGATCTTTGGGCTGGTCGGATCACTCCTGCATGGGCGGGCGCCTGTCAATCCTGGTTTCTCCCTAGACAGAGTGATTGGCTTGATTCTTTAGAAATACAATATGTCTTTTGACCTGCTTCCTTCGAGATCGCTGCGTGAATTACCGGCTTGGGCAGAAGGAGATGTGCCGTAGGAACGGCCCGTGAACAGGCTCCATGCGAGTCGCAGGTTGCATGGGACGGCGGCCATGTGCAAGAAAGTCAAGATGCATGCTCATCCGATCGATGTTGACCCAATCCAGCGCGGAGTGTGTTGGCACGCTCCTTCAAGCCTCCGACCGTGCCCGAACTCTCGCTCTTTCGTTGCGACGACTCGTGGGAGTATTTATCCATGCGATCAAGCAGTAATATACTGCTTTGCATGATTTAGGCGAGGCTCATGAGGCGGCTACACCGGAGTGTCATCTGCCTGATTGCGACCATCCAACCTCGAGGACGTCGGTGAGCTTGTGGGGTCAATAAAAGAAAGCACATAACAACAGCAACGAGCTCAACCATGTTCACCCAGGTGTCCTAGAGCAGCGCGAACACTTGCTAGTAAGCGGACCCGAAATCCCCCCATACGCAGAGACAACGGTCAAGCCACACCGCTGGGCGGAACATCGCCCGTCCCTGCAAGTCCTCCCACTGGTCGCCAGGTTCCTGGGTCGATTGGGCACCGTTACTGTGCAGTGGGTTGTTAGCTCAAATTCTAGTGGTGGCCTGTCAGTGCATGTCACAATAATCTTGGTGGGATCAGGACCATATCGATGTACTGTACAGTGCCCTTGCGGGTACTTGACGGTCTGGCCGATGAGGAAGAGCGTATTCCGCGAATGAGCTTCCTAGGTTCAGGTCAAAGCCTTCACCTACGCAGCACTGACTAGTAAACGACTATCGACTCGAGGAAAGTTCAAGCAATCGGTGCTGAAGAGGCGTATATGTTTACCTGCTAGGCCCCGCAGGTACGCGAGGCGTCACCATGACTGTGCGGTCCTGGCATCTCGGTCTTCTCTACCGGGCGTATACAAAGCTGACGCCCAGCGCCACCATCCCCCTCACTTATTCCCAGCCCAAACCTTGAATTTCTTGTATTTCTCACGCGACCTCGGGCAAGAGACACTTGTTTGATATATTCTCCAGTTCCTCTTGACTGAACTGAACAGAGATCTCTTTGAGAACAGACCAGCCTCTGAACACCACTACAACTCTTCTCGGCACCTCGTTCGTCTTTCATCATGGCTAGAGAAACTCAGCGTTCATCGTCATCATCATCAGCATCGAACATATTCATGCGTGGACCATTCACTAGATCAACCACTAGCCCGCCTTCACTCAACAGGCAAAACTCACATACCGCCCGTCAAGAATGCAGTGTATCACCACAAGGCGGAGCCACATCTTTGTTATTCAAAGTGGCTTCTGCTTCCCTCAGGATGTCACCCAGAAATAGTCCCCCAGCTTCTCCGAGACAGTGTCCTGTAGACGTACAAGAAATCCAATGGGACGTATTTGGCCGGCGTTTGTCAGAGAATCGTCATGGTAAGTAGTACCTAAACATCACTGTGTGCGGGGCTGATCATAGACAGATGGATATGTCAGTTTTCCTGATTTCGATCGCTTGTGTGAGCCTCACGACCAGATAACGAAGTCTGGAGAAACTCAACAGGATGGTTGAACGGCAGTCTCGTCATGACGCTGTGAGAAATTGTTAGAGTGATCTATACCACCAAGGGCTCGGTCACAGACGATTTACCAGCATTTTCACGACCGCATTACATGGACTTGCTCGGTGATGGACTGTAAAGCAACACCTTCCTCATCAATAGCTACAGGGTCGAGACCAAGATTGCGTCTGCCCTAGTTGATCCAGCCGGAGACCATTCAGACAAGCTTTCTAGCTTGGAACGTGTCGGAGAGCGCAGCGAACCATGCCAGAAGTGAGGAGGGTGATCAGAGTCAAGCGCCGGGAAGAAAGCGCGCAGAGCGCTGCTGGAGATCAAGTAACGATCAAAGAGGGCTTCGGGGAAGATTGTACAGTCGGAGTGAGGGTTGGAGGGTAATGACGGGTGGCTGTCTGATGTTAAGATATACACACGTAAACACTGTACTCATGAATTGTCGACAAAAAGTCCACTGATGAGCATCAGCTTCACTTGATTGGCAACATCGTGTTGGCAACAATGACTCAAGGGCTTGGCGAAGCATGAGTCGACAATTTATGGATGCCCCTCAGTTAGGCGCAAAGGAAAAGAAACGCTGTCCACTCTTCACAAACACAGAACGCAACCATGTTGGACATCAACGACTTTATCGCCGAGCGCGGTGGCGATGTCAAGAAGATCAAGGAGAGTCAGCGTAGACGTCATGCACCCGAGGAGGTAGTTGACGAGGTCATTGCCATGTTCGATGACCACAGAAAGTGTAGGCTCTGTCACATCCGGCTTAGTGATTGGCACTGACGCTGAGTGTGTATAGCCCAATATGCTGCAAACCAGATCAAGACCGAGCAGAACGCGCTGCAGAAAGAGATTGGACAGATCAAGAAGGCCAAGGGCAACGCCGATGACCTGCTCAAGAAGAAGGACGAGCTCGCAGCCCGTCACAAGCAGCAGGAGGAAACCACCAAGGAGATGCACGCTGCTCTGCTTAAGAAGGCAAAGTCAATTGGCAACTACGTCCACGAATCCGTGCCTGTCAGCGACAACGAGGACAACAACCAGCTGATTCGCGACTGGAAGCCTGAGGGTGTTGAGGTCACAAAGAAGGACTGCCTTTCCCACCATGAGGTTCTCACCCGTCTGGATGGCTACGACCCCGAGCGTGGTGTCAAGGTTGCCGGCCACAGAGGATACTGCTTGACCGGCTACGGTCTCTTCCTTAACCTTGCTCTCATCAACTATGGTCTTGAATTTCTGTTCAACAAGGGATACAAGCCCAACATGCCTCCTTTCTTCATGAACCGCGAGGCCATGGCAAAGACTGCCCAGCTTGAGCAATTCGACGAGGAGCTGTACAAGGTCACCGAGGATGGCTCCAAGGACACGGACAAGTACCTGATCGCAACCTCTGAACAACCTCTGTCCGCTCTCCACGAGTCTGAGTGGCTGCAAGACAAGGACCTGCCCATCAAGTACGCTGGCTACAGCACTTGCTTCAGAAAGGAGGCTGGTTCGCACGGAAAGGACGCCTGGGGCATTTTCCGTGTTCACCAGTTCGAAAAGGTATATAGATCTTTAGCGCGGCCCGTTTCCCTCTTACTGACTATGTCTTCAGATCGAGCAGTTCATCTTCTGCAAGCCCGAAGAGTCATGGGAGCACTTTGACCGCATGATCGACACATCCGAAGAGTTCTACAAGTCCCTCGGCCTCCCCTACCGCGTCGTTGCCATCGTCTCCGGCGCTCTCAACAACGCTGCCTCGAAGAAGTACGATCTCGAGGCTTGGTTTCCCTTCCAGGGCGAGTACAAGGAGCTGGTCTCATGCTCCAACTGTCTCGATTACCAGACTCGCGAGCTTGAGATCCGTTACGGCCAGAAGAAGCAGACCGATTCGAGCTACCAAAAGTCCTACGTCCACGCTCTCAACTCCACTCTTTGCGCTACCGAGAGAGCCTTGTGCTGTGTCCTCGAGAACTACCAGACCGAAGAAGGCATCAACGTTCCCAAGGTCCTCCAGAAGTACATTCCCGGTCAGCCTGAGTTCCTGCCCTTCACCAAGGAGCTTCCTAAGGACTCCACCAGCTTGAAGGCCAAGGGCGAGGCAAAGACCAAGGGAGGCGCTGCTCCCAAGCTCCCTGCCACTGGTGAGCTCGCCGACAGAACCAAGAAATAAAGAAGATACCCTACGACAAGCGACGTAATCAACAGCAGTGGTGTTGAGAAAAACAGACGAATGCTTCATCTCGTGTCTTCCCCCGGAGCGGTGTCCAACGGATTCATCAAGGGGCTAGTATTGGCCCGTGAGAATGGCGCCGTAGCATAGACAGTTGTATCACGAGCAAAATGAAAATGAGCAGAACCGAATACCCTTCAAATTCATGATCCGTCAAACCCATCCTAAAACTTTGCCGATGTGTCTATCCGAAAAACAACAATGCCATAATTGCCGAGATCTCACGAGAGCTCTGGCGTGACATTCTCGCGAACATGTTTCTTGCTTCTCGACTCCCCTCGCTCGGCACATGTTTTTGACGCTTTGGGTTAAGGCTTTTCCCGACGCCATCCCGAAACGATCGCCGGCTAGCCCACAAGTGGTCATTGCTGCAACTTTCCCTTTTTCGCACCTTTCAATCACTCGACACAAGTCTTGAGGGAACCTCATCATATCAAATGATTCTGAGTCAAGAGAGTGGGGGTCCGCTCTCTTCCTTTACACACACTGTAGCCCTTGTACCAGAGTGAGCATAGACAACCGTCTGCCAGTAACCGCTATCATGTGTCGCAGTCCCGAAAATCCAAAACGCGTGCGATCCGGAGTGGATCCCTACCAAGTCACTGGCAACTTCTATCGAGATGAATGGGAGTGGGAGCACTTCGGTCTTGCTCTCATGAGCTTCAATGCCGGCTTCTGTATAACAAGATCACGGCTGTTGTCGATGGCAGTTGCAAGGCGTCTGGCCTGATAAATATGTTTATCTCTGTGAGTGCTTGCAAGCTCTTTGTTGACTACGTGCCCAGCTTCTTCATCTCAGCAATCTGGTTGATTCTCTGGTAACCAAGCCTACCAATCTTTTACGATGGCATCTCGACAATCGAGCACATCATCGATCAAATCAGAGGTCAAGTCTGAGTTTGACTCTTCACAATTATCCTCGGATCAGGAACAGTATCAGACTGGATCTTCTCCAGAAAATGGCATGCTGGATCACAAAGTCAACCCTCAATCGAAGGAATTCGTACTGGAAAACTCCCCTGCTTCGACGATACCGAATGGCGGATTCACTGCATGGCTACAGGTCTTGTCTGGCTTCATGTGCTTTATGTCAGCGTGGGGTTTTGTGAATGCATTTGGTGTATTCCAGGACTTTTACAGCAGTGCCCTCATACCAGATGTGAGTAACTCGGACATTTCCTGGATCGGATCAATCCAAGCTTTTCTGCTTTGCAGTGCGACTGTGTTTGCCGGACCCGTCTACGACTACGGCCACCCTCGGTTCTTGATCATTCTTGGCACCATCCTTGTAGTCTTCGGTATGATGATGACAAGTTTATGCTCCGAGTACTGGCAGCTCATGTTAGCTCAAGGCATTTGCGTTGGGCTCGGAGCTGGATGCCTCTTCCTACCTTCGATCGCGATCGTTCCTTCCTATTTCACCACCAAGAAGGCCTTTGCTATGGGCATTGCGGCGTCAGGTAGCAGTCTCGGTGGTGTGATTTATCCAATTGTCTTCCATCGTCTCGAGCCTCAAATCGGATTCGAATGGGCTACTCGTGTCCTTGGCTTCATTGCTTTTGGAACACTGCTGGTTCCATGTTCCTGCATCAAGGCTCGCACTTTTCCCAAGACACGCAGAAAGCTGCTTGATTTCGCGGCGTTCAAAGAGCCCGCTTATGCCCTGTTCAACCTGGCCAGCTTCGTTGGCTTCATAGGGCTATATATTCCCTTCTTTTACATCTCGGCATACGCTAGCGAAAAGTCGGGCTTGGACGAAACACTTTCCTTCTACCTGTTACCCATCATGAGCGCTGGATCGATTGCTGGTCGGATTGTGCCCGGCCTTGTTGCTGACAGAGTTGGTGCCTTGAACGTACTTGGCTTTTGCACGCTGTGTGCAAGTACGCTTGGATTCTGCTGGATAGCCATACACCACGCGGCTGGTGGTCTGATCATTTGGGCTTTGCTCTACGGTGCACTGTCGGGTGCCTTTGTCAGTCTGCAGCCCACCACCATTGCCTCAATAACCAAAGACCTCAGTACCGTTGGTGGCAGGATGGGAATGAATACATTCTGTGCATCCTTTGGCATTCTCATTGGAACGCCGATCGCGGGTCTCCTCGTGGAGGGCGGTAATTGGGTGGGCATGCAAGTGTTTGCTGGCGCCACTCTTCTGGGCGGCGCACTCCTAGTAATGGCGACTAGAATTGCAGTCACTGGTCTCAGCGTTTCTGTCAAGGCCTGATTCGATCGGTTCTTGTCGAGTTCTTGTAAGCATCACTTGTCGTGTATACCCACCCGTGAGTGAATTTTCGAATCAATATTGGATGTCATAGCTCATATCTCGATGCTCCACCAGCCTCCAATATATGATCTCAAGCAGTTTCATTCACCCCGAAAGTACATGCATAATCCGTGCTTTCTCCAAGTAAGATTGGTCAGATCTCATTTACGAGGTGGATGTTAGTCGGGCCACCCTGTCAGTGCCACACACGCACACTTGCAACCTCCATGACCATCAAATATCTTGATACTTGTACACTGATCCGCTCGTAGAGAGGACTTGTTGAGCCATAGCATATAAGTCCAGACATTTATTCATCTTTTCAGCAACGATCATCGAAATGATGGTCCGGTCTGCCGGACACATCCCCTCAAAAGACTCACAGTAACTGCTGGATCGCGTCATTACTTTAGAGGTTAATTGACATTTGTGTCTTCCTCGCTCTTACTGGACAGGTACTCTAATACGACAAAGATCCCATACGTTTTTGCAATCATATTATAGGACAAGTTTGACGGTGGAAAGGGGAGGTTCGACGCTGATGCTTTCTTTCCACAGCTAAAGACATATCAGATACAGTACAGACTCGATGTGGTATCTTACTGACGAGGAAGTACAAAGCATGGAGCGGGAAGGAGCAGACGACGTCGGAACTGATGAGTCGCGAAGTCCTGATACCCTCTGCCATGACATCTACCACAATCTCACGACAACGAACACTGAATAGTCACTGTGTCAGGACAGCTCCAACACATGTGCTCGTCCAAGATCGTCCGCTGAACGCTTTGCGCATATGTGTACTCTATACAATGGAACTATAGCCATTCATCTATCTATGAAAGCCTCTGGCTTCGTTTGTCAACCTTAGATGCGCATGCTTTCCGCAATGAGCTTGTACTCCTTTCTCTTCTTCTGGTGGCTTGGTCGTAGTTTGGCATTGGCTTTACCGATCCACTTTGAAAGAGGAGGGAACACGACTCTCTCAGCGAGGTACGAACAGGCGAAGCCTCCGATGGCAAGTACCAAGATGAACACCTGGAAGCTTATTGACATGTCCGTCAGCTCCATCAGATCGACGAGCCATGGAGCAGGGTCGAACAGCATGTAGGCAGATACTCCAACAGCTACGACCATAGTAATGACGAACGGCACTGTTGACTTGTTAGCAAGTGATACAAAAGACTTGAGAAACTATTAGACTTACGATTTTGTGTCATAGATTGCCGGAAAGGAGGGCCGACGCTGAGCACAATCGCCGAAAGAATGTACTGGAAGCAAGAAATGAGGAAGAGTGTTGTGTTTTGTGAGTTTTGCGAGTTGGAATGTTCCTTGTCCAGAACTGGTGGCTGATACCAAGGTTGGCGTTGCACGATTTCCCACCCAACGAGTTGAGTCAAGACACAAATGATGATCTGACCGAGAAGAGGAGTAAGGACCTTACGTGAGACCAAGCTGGCGGTAGGCCTCTTCTTAGAGAGAACGGGGTATGGACCAGTCCAACCCATGAAGATGGCAATTGGAAGAATGAGAGCCAAGTCAATGAACAAGAACTGGAAGTCTCCGAGGTTAGATGCAGAAGCATAGAGGAAGCTCACAGAGGTGAACTGAATAGCCGAGTACAAAGACATGTACTTGAAGCAGCTGAAACTTGTGACCAACGCTCCTCTTCCTTCACGGATGACCTCTGGCACGCAAGAGATGTCGAAAATACGACTTGTGAAGGGCGCAGCAACCGAAGCTTCTGCCTCCGAGAGTGAGATGCCTACATCTGCGGCCTTGAGAGCACCACAGTCGTTGGCACCATCTCCGCAGAATCCACAGCAGTAGTCAATGCTCTGAAGTTTCTCCACTAGTTCATGCTTCTCATCAGGGGACATGCGTGCAAACACCTGACCACAGACAAGCATCTCACGAAGGACCTTTGGCGAAGCGAAGTCGACGAGCCAGCGGAAGACATCACCACTGACCGCGATAGAGTAGTTGCGCAGGTTCGAAACGTCATAAGGCAATGAGGAGTCGTGTTCGGCAGGCGGAGGCAATGGCTTAAGAGTATTGTCGTCAAGCTGATAGGCTGGGTTATCCACGCTTTCCCAGCTCAAACGGGATAGCGCTGTCCTCGAGTCGCCTTCGACGAAGTGCGGCACGAAACAATGAGCAGATCTGTCAATCAAGTTACATTCCCTGGCAACACTGATGGCAGTCAGGATATTGTCGCCAGTGCACATCACAGTGCGGATGTTGGCGTCCCGAAGCTCTTCAATGATGCCGGTCGTGGTTGGCTTGAGCTTGTTCTCGAAGATGATGAAACCAACAAACTCGAGGTTTGATTCTGCCTCTTCACGCTTCATTTTCTGCACCTTCAACCAGTTGAGCTTGAAAATGTGTTTAGTTGCACAAGCAATAACACGGAAACCACGATGTGTGTAGTAACTAAGCAGCTCTTCGTAGTCCGGAGGGAAGCTGTCAGGACGGCAGATCTCCTTCATACATTCGGGAGCACCCTTGACGTAGACGTTACCACTTGGGTCACCGAATTGACGAACGACAACACTCGCACGTCTCAACTGAGAGACGAACTCAAAGGACTTGAGAACACCGAGTTCAATTGGACGCTTGTTATTAGGGGAGGTTTCGTCTTCATCCAGATCAAGTTCCATTCCAGGTGGTGGGCGGGCTACAGAGGGCGAAAGAGAGTTTTGGTCGTCCTCATCGGTGGCGCCGGGTCGCTCGGAGCCTTCTTCGTATTGCCAGCCAGTGAACTGGAACATCTTGAGGTCCAGAGGGTCACCGACGAACTCGTCATCGACGATCCGTAGAGAATGGCAAGTAGCCATAGTGTACAAGATTGCCTTGTTTGCGTTGTAGTCGACTGTAGGGTCGCGCTCATAAGTGGCTCCAGGAAGAAGGGCGGTAGAGTCGTTGAGGATGTCGCTGAATCTGTTCGCAGGTCGATGTACTACACGAGTTCCGAGTACGTCGAGACCATCCTCGGTTAGAGTGCCAGTCTTGTCAAAGCATACCACGTCGAGTTTGCCGCCAACGTTCACTCTTTGAGGACTGATGCAGAAGATGTACTTCTTCTTCAGTCTAGACAGAGCAAAATTGGTACCGATTGTGAGCGTAGCAGGTAGCGCAGGTGGGACGACAATAGTGATGAGATCCAGTGCTCGGACAACGATGAGATGCCAGGCAAGCCCAAGGCGAACAAAGTTGATGAATGAAGCAACAAAGCCAACCATGGCAATTCCCGCCATGACCGCAATGTAGCGGAAAGAGTCTCGGTAGAATTTGAATCCAGATGGCTTAGGGAAAAGCATGGAGCGAACCAGTGCTCCCTTGGTAGTATTGAAACCTGTGCGAACGACAAGCGCAAGAGCAGCGGCTTCATCACTCTTGTCCTCCTGCGGCCTGCGTGCGCGAATAATCTTAGTACCACTGAACAAGAAGTTTCTCGCAACCTCGGGATGGATAGATGAAGCGCTCAAATCGAGGAGTTCCAGAGATTCGTCAGTCGTCGGAACCTTGGAAACAGGTACGGATTCTCCAGTGAGCATACTCTCGTTGACAATGCAGTCACCAGAAAGTAAAAGACTGTCGCAAGGGAACTGCGAGAGGTTGGGGTCTGTAATCTCATAGACGTCTCCTGGAACAAGATCGCAAGACTGAACATAACGCCAGAAACCACTTCTGAGAACACGGATGTCGCATTCGAAACGCGAAATCTCACGGAGACGTGCCATGGTCGCTCTTGTTTCAACCAATGTTGATGCAATACTTACAATCGAGATGACAAAAATGCAGGCAGCATAGTAGTAGTATTCGTCCACAGACCAGAGGAACAGACTGGCAATCTGGAAGATGTAGAAAGGATGCAGAGCTTCATCAACGAGAAGTTGGCCAATCGACTTCTGCTCGATATCGATCATGTTCTTGCCGAAGATACGCTCGCGGTTTTCTTGCTCTTCACCATCGATACCCGCACGGATGGTGACAACATCTGTCCAGGCAGGATCTTGCCAGGTGTTTCCAAGAATGAACTTGTCCTTGAAGGGGTGGAAGCAGAAACGAATGTAGCGGTAGTCCATGATGCGAAGTTCGTCCAGGATAGGATCGTTGTACTCGTCAAATTCGCGCATTTTACCTTTGCCTGGCATACCAAAGACCGAGGACAGAGGCATGTCGAAACTCTGCTTGCTCAATTGCTGGACAACCATCTCATTCCACTGATTCTCAATAACCAACCAATCGCACTTGTGCAGGGCGGTGGGAGAGCCAGTCAAGCGCACGCGCCATCGTGGCAGCCAGCGAAACAACAGAAAACCGAGTCCAAGAGTACATATGGAAATGCAGAGGTAAATAGCGTAACCAAGAACAGAAGTCTTGAATCCGGCGACGACGATGGTCATATCCTCATTTTGGATATAAATTTTCTGGCTCAACCTTCCGCCCGATGCGTGACCACTGCGGACGCTTCTGTCCGTGTCGGAGGAACGACGGCGCCGCAGAAGTGGGCTGCGTGCAGATGATCTGGAGTAGCCAGAAGATTTACGGCTGTGTAGAGAAGGACGATGATTGGATTCCAGGTCCATGTCGGGCTCCGCAAAGGCATTACCGTCCTCGGTATCAGCATGGCCTTCTTCCAGCTCAGCTTCTTCATCGATGATGGCTTCTTCTTGGAGCCACTCTTCGTCGGAGATGTCACGATCCTCATCCTGGTCATCGTAGTAGGTGAAGCTGGTAGTCGAGTCTGCGCGCGAACGACGGTGGGCGAAAGAGCTGTTGGCAGTGGGCACACTCTCAGACATGGGACCTGAGAAGATTTCGTCGTTGGCCATGCCAACATTGCTGAGGAAGCTAACCCTGTTCCTTGTATGAGCTCAAACGGCATACAGACTGCCCAAGGGCATACTCACTCGCTCATGTTCGACTCGCGCCGGTAAAAGTTATGGCGGCGGCTGGCTGTATCATCGTCTACCGTGACGGACGAGCGCCGGCGACTTCTCGAAGTGTTTCTCTCCATGGCAGGCACAGTCTGTCCAGGGAGCGACAATGTTAACGATTGTCACTATGCGGACGAGAGAATGGCCAGTCGCGAGGAGCAAAAAGAAAGCATTTCCAGCAAAGTCGCGCGGCGGACGGGTCGGCGGGCCATGACGATAAGCCTGCCTTTTTAGGAAACAGTCCGGGGCTATCTTTTATCCAAACCCGAGAGCCCACGCCCTCCGCATGCCTCTGTGCGTAGTGCGTAGTTTGACACTCGTGGCCCAGCACATATGATTACATGTTAAATAGCGTGTTTTAGTCTGTCCTTTGGTCTTGTTTACTTGAATGTATTCGTGCTGCTTTCATAGCCCATTCTAGCATCCGTTACTCCACTGTACAATCACATTCTTAACCACATCACGCTGAGGCTGTAAATGAATTTGGAACGTGAAAATTTTCGAGACGACGGGACCAGTTTATCTCATCATGGCTATTGCGCCATGCCGGGAGGCTTTTGCGATTCTTTTGTGGACATGAAACTAGTCGGCAGCTTCCCTTCCCAGACTGAGAAAACGCCTCCTTTTGAACCACTGGTTTGTCATAGAGACCAGGTTGACTGCAAACCAACACCGCTGCGACACTTGATCATGCTCGTAATCCCATCGAATCCGTCGTTACCGCACTTATATCGATGAAGGGTAAAGCATGACGCGGACGGTGGCACCGAACGAACGGGGAGGGAGGTTGTTGCGGAACTGAGCGCGGACGACACCAGAGTTGCCTGTGAATATCTGTCAGATTGACTCCTTGACTCTTTCTGCTTTCCAGGAAATATGTACCGTGAGCGCGGGTGACCTTGCCCCACATGACTCTGATCTTGGAGCCGCGGACCTCCTTAGAGGCGCGGTAGACGAAGGCGACCTTCTTTCCGAGGTAGAAGGTGGCGGCCTTGGAGTCGTCGACACCCTCAATCTTGATCAAGCTGGTGTTGGGGTTGGTGTTGCGCTTGCCTCTCTGGTAGCTGAGGTGACGTCCCCTGCGCGATAGAGGTCAATAAATATTCGTTGCGATGCGTCGCCTGTTTTGCTGAGGGGAAAATGTGTATTGTTTTGGACATTGTTCGAGATGTACGGATAGCGATCGGTTCGAGAAGAGCGATAGAGTCGTAGATGAAGAGAAAACAGCGGTTCGGATTCAGTACTCACTTGACGTAGACTGGGAGTGTGTTAGCAGACAATTCTTCATGACATTCAACATTCGTCCAGCAACTGGCGCCTTCGCGAAACCAGACACCAGATCTCAGGGAAACTCACGGCGGTGACCTTGCTCGGATGGCATTTTGTGTCGATTTGGATTGTCCCGGCGAGTGTCGAGTAGGTGTTGTCGGTCGTCTCACGATTAGTCGCTCCGTTCAGTGGAAGGGAATTCGAGCTCGCCGATTTCGTGTGGGCGTCAAAGTGCGCCGAGAACTTAGCCGGCTAGCGTCTTGGCGTCGAGGCCGCAACTCTACAATTCTCAAAGTGAAGCGAGAACCAAGGGACCGCTGTGCAACAACTTCACCGTGTTACTGTTGTTTACGCACTCTACACTACAGTGTTCACAATTACGGTGTCTCGCAAGAATTTATGATGGCTCTCACGATGGTTCGCGCTGCTGTTCGATCAACGCTGCGAGGCGCAACTGAACTCTGTCGACGTCTTCTGCAGTGACTAAGGTAAAGGACCATCTCCGCATCCACGGTCCATCAACATCAGTTCATGTCATCGCGAAATGGAACTGAACAGAGTCATCACATAATACTGCAAGATGTAACAGAGAAGGACGTGTTGGTGAGGAAATACTTGTATCGTCATAAAGTAGGTGTCTTTTCTGTGGGCAGTAAGCCACAGTTGCGACTAGAAGGATAAAGAGCCTCTCCAAGAGACTACAGCGTCTTCCTGATGTCTCTACGGTCGGCCTCCACCGTCTCGTATCGTTTCTCGTGCCCGGCAAACACCAGAGTCAGGAAGCCAACAGATTGCCATATTTCAGGGTTGGATCAGTAGGATGCCGAACCAGTTACGCCAGTCTGAGCGAGTGCATCGAAATCTCTAGACCTCCGAGTCCTCCTCCTCCTGCTTGACGGTCTTAGAGAGCTTCTCATCGTCCTGATCAGGCTCAACTTTGTCAGAAGCGACGTTGATGTTGTGAGCCATGTCCTCCTCAGTTCCAGCCTTGCCGACAGCGGTCTTCTTGGTGGCCTTGACGGGGGTCTTGCGAGGACGACCGGGCTTCTTGGGAGTCTTGACAGAGGCTTCATCATCGTCGTCGTCGTTCTCAGCGCGAGTGGTGTTCTTGGCAGCCTTCTTGCGAAGGGACTTCGGGGCGTCGTCGTCTTCGTCCTCGTCTTCTTCGGCACCGGCAGCGTTCTTGGCGACTTTCTTACGGAGAGACTGGAAAACGCCATCATTCTCATCGTCGTCTGAGCCAGCGCTCTCTGCCTTGCGTTTGCGAGGGCGACCACCTTTGCCCTTAGGGGTCTTGGGAGGAGCGGAACTGTCGCCAGTAGTGGAAGGGGCAGTGACGCCTGTCTTGCCGCCAGCCTTCTCGATCTTCTTGAGAAGATTGCGGTACGAAACCCTCATGCTCTCAATGCTAGCAGCGCCGAAAGCTTGGGTTGCCTTGTCCCAGTCGACCTGATACATGGTTAGTCGACTGTGACGCTTGTGCTGAAGATCTTTCAACATACATTGGCGGCATGATCATCGTTGCTAAGCCACATGGCCAGGATGCGGTCCTTCTCGCCCTCGCTCAGAAGAGCCTTAGCCACGGCGTATGAGTAAGACATGATTGGTAATAGTTGTGTGGTATGTGTGGACGGTAGGTGGCTGACAGAAGAGTTGACAGAGGAAGGTGAGATGTTGAAGGTTTAGATGGAGTACGTGAGAAAGGGAACTGTGCAGCTTGGTGTTGGATCAAATGTTCAAGTGAGAAGAACACAACTGAAGATGGCAGAATTCGCAGCTTACAACAAAGTGAAGACCACACGATGGAATGCAATGGGCTGTTCTCACACAAAAGTGTTGATTCCGGAACGCCCTATGATCTATGGTCGAGAGCCTCGACCTCAATTCAACCACCCAAGACTACGATTCACACTTACCAAGCCTTGGTTGTGTGAAGACCAATCTATGTCAAAGAAGTCATACAAGTCTCAGTGAAACGATATTCAATGCACTCGATCCAAGTCGTCGACATGGGCGCCTTGGGTGCAGATCATCTCGTCTGCGATTCGTCGAAGGCCATAGTTTGACCGAATTGAAAAATGAAGAGAACCAATCCCATTGACGAAGACAAGCCAGCGCATTGAATACACTGGCAGGAATTAGATACACCGGCTTCTGCTCAAGCAGCGTTTGTAAATTCTGATTTGAATTGCAGGATCTTTCTTTGGTGCCAATCTGAGTATCAGGACATCAAAACGTGGCGAGAGAGAGGGAGTTGGCCTTCATCCTTTGTTTCCGCCATTGTATTCAGACTCTTGAGGGGGGGTTCTTCAATCACGACTGGTTGTGACATGCGGCTTCGAGACAAAGTGACGAGTAGCGAGGTGAAAGTAAGGTCACTCTCGGAAAAGAAACCGATTGAGATGGAAGGGTAGAAGATTTGAACCTTGGGCGTCAGTGGTGAAGTTGATGAGGTCGGATGTGGGGCAGTCGTGAGTTCAGACAGAAGGTCGAAGTGGGCGGGCGCAGCGAGATCGGGGGCGCATGTGCACACCCGATGGGCCTTGTTCAACCGTGACTCAATTTCGCTTTGTAGGACAATACAAACCCCCTTCAAGACATCCAGACACCAGCAAACAAGCCTTCCAACCCCCCAACATCCCCACCACCTTCACAATGGCCTACACCAACGGTTTCGAACAGTCAATACCTCACCAGCAGGAAAAGAACCTGCCCGGCGGCGGCAATTGGGTCGTGCAAAAGTTTGGCGGTACCAGCGTCGGCAAGTTTGCTGTCGACATTGCCCAGGACATTGTCATGTACGTCGTCGCATGCCCGCTCTGGACTGAAGCCTAGTACTCATGTTCGAATAGTGCCAGCCTCAAGGAGCACCGCACCGCCATCGTCTGCTCTGCGCGTAGCACCTACACCAAGAGCGAGGGCACCACCAACCGCCTGCTTCGCGCTGCCCGCGAGGCCGAACGCATTGGCTCGCGCAAATATGTCGACATAGTCGATGTTATCCGCGCCGACCATATCGTCGTTGCAAAGGATACCATCTCTTCTGCAGAGATCCTGGAAACCTACTCGGAATCTGTCAATGCCGAGTGCGACAGCCTGATCAAGATCCTCGAGTCCGCCCAGCACTTGACCGAGGTCAGCAAGCGTACCGAGGACAAGATTGTCGCTAAGGGCGAGAAGCTGTCTTGTCTGTACATGACTGCCGTCTTGCAGGATCGCGGCTGCAATGCTCAATACGTCGACCTGAGCAATGTCATCGACTTCCCAGTTGGCGAACGTATTGACGACAGCTTCTACCGCAGCCTGGCTGGCTCCCTCGCAAAGGCCGTACACGCCTGTGGCGACGCCGTTCCTGTTATTACTGGCTACTTCGGTGACGTCCCTGGCGGTCTTCTTACTCAAATCGGTCGTGGATACACTGACCTCTGCGCCGCTCTCGTTGCTGTCGGCATTGGTGCCTCGGAACTGCAGATCTGGAAGGAGGTTGATGGCATCTTTACTGCAGACCCCCGCAAAGTGCCCACTGCTCGCCTGTTGCCCTCGGTCACACCCTCCGAGGCTGCCGAATTGACCTTCTATGGGTCCGAAGTCATTCACCCCTTCACCATGGATCAGGTCATCAAGGCCAGCATCCCCATTCGCATCAAGAATGTCAAGAACCCCCGCAACCAGGGCACCATCATCTGGCCCGATCAAGCTGACGATCTGGAGGAGAAGAAGCCTTCTCTTTTCCGCAACCGCAGCCTGGTCAGCCTCAGCACTCACGATGGTCCCAAGCGTCCCACCGCTGTCACCATCAAGCGCGGTATTACCGTGCTTAACGTCCACTCCAAGAAGCGTACTCGTGCCCACGGCTTCCTCATGTCCATCTTTTCTGTTCTTGACAAGTGGCACCTGTCTGTTGACCTCATTTCCTCCTCCGAGGTCCACGTCTCCATGGCCTTGCACTCTGAGGTCGCTCTCTTGTCTGGCGCCGGCCCCGATTCTGAGGAGATCCAGATCGAGTCTGCTGCCCTCAAGGGTGCTGTTGACGACCTCAGCGTCTGGGGTGACATCGACCTTGTCCCTGGCTTGGCCGTCATTAGTCTTGTAGGCCGCCAGCTGCGTAGTATGGTTGGTATTAGCGGTCGCTTCTTCAGCGTCCTTGGGGAAAATGGCATCAACATTGAGATGATCTCTCAGGGTGCCAGCGAGATCAACATTTCATGTGTGATCGAAGAGGCAGAGGCCAACAGAGCACTCAACGTCGTTCACACCAACCTTTTCACTTTCCTCGATTGATTTTAGCGTTTGCATAGCGTTTGCAGTTGGATTTCTCCAACAGGACGAAAAGAGCGAAGGGATTTCAAAAGTTTCGAAGCATTGTCATGAACCCATTTTGCTTGCGTAGACCTGTATATATGAGCAACCGAGCTATGTCTCTTCTTCTTTAACCATCAATTACACCTATGACCATGTGATATCCACCCAACGATTGCTCTGACATTTGACATCCCGCGGTGACAAATCAAAGTATTCACGCTTGACTGTGATTGACAGTTGTAAGGTTTAACAACATTTTTCTGCTCTGGATATGTCAGGTGACGACTACAGCCGCTAGCTGCTCAAGGCTAGCCCCAAGAAGCGTTTCTCCTTGCCTCTCGCTTTATCCTCAGCTCTCGTTGCTCTTGATCCAATCAATGCGTCGAGAGAAATCTCCACGACTCGATTATTCCGTTCAAATCTTCAGTTCACATCTGACGGATCTATGCTCTTGATCGTGAGGTTCAATTGATGACGGCGTGTTTCTGGTGGTTGCTCGGAACGCGGATTCTAGTGTGTAGATGATCGGAAAAGCATCCCACGTGATCGGAGCAATGATAAGTGTTGTACCACGACCTGTTAATGAGCGGATGTCTTTGTATGTGTGAGATGCACAAGCGAGAGAAACACTGGGAACATGATAGAGCCTCGTGTTCTTGCTCTCGCCCGAATGTTGACCAGATATTAATCCCTGAATTCGGCGACTCTATCAAAGTGCACAAGCACTTGCTTTTGTACAGACTTGGCTCTGGGTTTGCATTGTTTCGAATGTTTCTCTTGTCACAGCATTCAGATATGATGTATCAAGACGGCACATAATTTTGACCATGGGACCGCCATGTTCTTAGCGCGCTCAGGCCGCCTGCATTTTGAGCACTGAGGAGAACCCTTCCCGAGGATATTCGTGACACCGACAGGACTACAGTCTCAGTTGCTCTGTCAGTATCTCTCGGGTGAGGTGAGATGATGCCTGTTGGGCGCAAGGTCATAGGAAGAGGCAATATGTCGCTTGATCCCATGCTTGCGGACGTGGCCATCGACATGGTTCAATCATCGAATTTCCGTATGTTGTATGGTCTGGAGATAGACTGTTGTTTCGAAGTGAAACTTCGTAGCTTACCCTAGTTCAAGTTGCTGCCCATTTTCGATGTGCATATGGCTCAAGGTACATCGAAGACATTGAACATTTGTTGGAGATTATCAAGCGTATAGAGCCAGACAAACAAGACTTGTAGCAATGCACCAAATCTGCCGATCTATTTGATATGGAGATGAGATGCCGAAGAAATAACGCAAGGCAACTGCTTCAAGGTCCATTGCAAATCTCCGGTCCTCTCGACATTGGTCCAAGGCATATATGCATGATCTGAGAGCTGCTGGTCCCACAGAAATCACAACCACATTGATCGTTGATAGCTCGTACGCCAGGATGCGCACTACTGTTGTCAAAGAGTCATGGCAGATTAGAGCGGCTTCCAATGGAGAAGGGTTGTTACAAGGGAGCTCGGGGTACTCAGCATCCTGAGAGCTTCCTCCTTGCGTTCGCCCGAGGCCATAGTTATGCAGCAAAGCTGCGCGTATCTCGCAGAAAGGCCTGGGAGACAAGCATCAGCGTGCCAGCACTACTATCAATGAGAACAGACTCGCTTCGGGTCCGAAGATCGTCCTCAACTCCAGATTTTGAATGCCATAAGGCCGGGTGGTTGACAAGAATGCCTCCTGTGCTAGTCCTTCAAAAGAAACAGTTAGGCATAGCTCAACCATGAATCTCGATGGGCTGAGCATGATGCAGTGTGGAGAGAGTCGAGAAAGAACAAGCTTGAAGCGACATCATGAGACAAAGTGAGGTTGGCCGATGGTCGGGAGCCGGCGATTCGTGGCCCGAGGCTGGGGAATGGGGAAGTTTCTCGCCCTCGTTCACATGCAAAACTTGGACCAAGAAACATTGTGTTGGAACAGAAAACAAAACCGAAAAAAATGCGCACCTCGCCGAACATCATCATTACTGGAACCCCTGGTGTGGGCAAGACAACCCATTGCGAGCAGCTCGTATCAAGCACCGGCCTCACCCACCTCAATGTCAACAAGGTCGTGAAAGAGCGCGATTGCGAGGACGGCTTTGACGATGAGCTCAACAGTGTCATTGTTGACGAGGACAAGGTAAGAACCGGGGGTCTGTTTTACACTGTCGACATGTTGCCTGACCCCTCGGTAGCTCCTGGACGCCATTGAACCCGACCTCGAGGCCGGTGGTCAAATCATCGACTGGCACGCTTGCGACATGTTCCCTCAGTCCTTGATCGACCTTGTGGTTGTCATTCGCTGCAACAGCACCATTCTCTACGATCGCCTCAAGGGCCGTGGCTACAGCGACAAGAAGCTCGACGAAAACATGGATGCTGAGATCATGGAAGTCCTCTTGCAGGAAGCTCGTGATTCATACGACGAGGAAATCGTTGTCGAGCTACAGAGCGACGATCTCGACCAGATTGACGAGAATCTCGAACGCATTCAAACTTGGATCGAGAACTGGAAGAAGGACCATGCCGACGCATAAACACAGCTCTCGATAAGCCCAGCCTGCTCTACATACTGTCCTGTCCGCGACTCTCGAGGACTCCTTACTCGGTGTGTGCATTGAGCCACTCGGTGAGCTTGGCCAATGCCTTACCGCGGTGCGAGATCTTGTTCTTCTCAACCTTGGCCATCTCAGCATATGTCTGGCCCTCGTACTCGAAGCATGCGTCCCATCCTACGTTAAGTCAGTCTCGTCTTGTCTCAGCAAGTACTTGGTAGGCTTACCGAAGTCGGTAGGTCCACGAGCCTCGACAATCTTGCCCTAGCGTACCGGTCAGCACTCTTTGCGGAACGCAATTTGATCGAGGAGACAAACTTTGGTCCTTCCTTGGAAAACAATGGGCTCGTGGCCAGGGCCTTCCGAATATGCAAATGTACACACGGCCTGGGCACCCTTGTCCTCGAAGCCAGCAAGAAGCTTGTGGAATTGCTTGACACCGAGCGACTGCATAAACCATTTACTGAATCGAGATGACTAATCAGTCTCACGAACGACGCAACTTGAGGCGGAGACCATCTTACACGTATGGGCCCGGGAGTTCGTCAAAGGCATCGAAGCAGAGACATGTGTCTTCTACCAGAACCGGACCACCAACCTAGATAAATTCAAGTTTAATATACAAATTCTCACAAATCGCCTTCCAGTGATCTTCGACGTACTGTGTCAGCTGCTCTACGGCACTTGTCCTTGGAAATCTCCTCAATCGTGCCCTGGATCTCGAGCAAGTCCACAGATTGATTTGAGAGGTCGACACCAGTAGGGGCGAGGATTGCTTGCACTTCGGCTAGCTTGTTCTTGTTGCCGGTGATGAAGTTGAGTTGCTTGGGTGCCATTGCTGCGAATTGACTTGAAAAGTGTCGTCTTTGAAAACCGAGCTTGAAAACCCGAAGTGTTGACCTTATTATCATCAAACGTGTGATGGTGTTCCAACGATGTTCGGTCTACGAAATCTTTCCTTGCCAAGAAACCTCTTGAGCCGCAGTCATTTCGAGAAGTGACCGACCTTCAGCAATCCTCTTCTCATCTCCTTTGGATTTTCTTCTCTCCGACTCTGAGGTCGAGCTTCTTTTCTTCTCACAAGCTGATATTGGGAGATATCAATGCTAGCTCTCTCACTCTAGCGCTCTTGTTTGCACGTTCTGGCAACTTGGATCAAGCTTCGGGCAGGGTGACCTCTCAACTACCACTCAAATCTTACCATTGCGTACACGCGACGAGTGAGTATGGATTCAAATGCCACTGTGACGCCAGTCGCCAACCTGCAGATACATCCACCTAGATGGCAGGGCCTGGATACTACCTGGACAACTGCAGCGGTAGCTTTGCTACTTCTAGCAATCACGACCCGATTCATTAGCGGCTTCCTTGGGACATCCAAACCTGCTCAGAATGGTTCCCAGACAGTACCGATGCTGCCTTACTGGATGCCTATCATCGGACACATCCCTCAATTCAGCTTTGCACCACAGAGTCTGCTCAACAAAGCCCGCGATGCGTACAGAAGCGGTATCTTTTCTCTAAATCTAGGCAGCACAACTCACAATATCATCTTTGCACCTCCCATGGGTGGTACTTTGATGAATCAGAAACACTCAATCGCAAACATGGACTCAGTGGGCAAGCATGTCATGACTGCGGTTTTTGGTTTCCCAAAATCAAAGGCATCCATGGAGAGATATGATGCATCCTTAACAGGGCTGAATACCTGCTACAAGCATCTGACCTCTGAGCCTTATCTGGGAGAAATGGTCCAGAGTACCATCGATGTGACGAAACGCAATATCGCCAACCTGGTCACCTTCTCAGAGAGCACAGTTGATCAAGTAGCTTGGGAACGAACCAGCAATGCCGAAACAATTACCAAGCCCCAGGGCGAACAAGTTGTGGAAATCAGCATGATGCCCTTGATTCGAGACTTTATCGCCGCCAGTGCAAACCCATCGCTCATCGGTAGTGATTTCGTCAATAACAACCCAGACTTCTTCCAAGACCTTTGGGACATGGATAGAGGCTTCAAATGGCTGGCCACCGGTCTCCCTGCCTGGTTGCCTATACCTCAAGTCTGGAAAGCAAAAATCGCCCGCAGTCGTGCCTTCAGCGCCGTCCGCAACTTCGACGAAGTCATGGAAAAAGCAGCAAACGGAGAAGATCCAGGCCAGGACTGGCAAGATCTTGACAATGTAGGCCCAGTCCTGACCCAAAGATTGAAGCTATATCGTCAACTCAACTTCAACATGGATGAAAGAGCAGCTCTAGATCTATGTCTCTTGTGGGCGATGAATGCTAATGCAAACATGCTGGTCTTCTGGATGCTCAACCACATTTACGCAGACAAATCTCTTCTCGCCCGACTTCGCGAGGAAATAGCTCCTTTCGTCCACGCCGTCCAGCCCAAACAACTTTTCGGTGTACCGGAGCCTCCTCGCATCGACACCTTCGACCACGAAGCCCTCGCGAACAAATGCCCACTGCTGAAAAGCTGCTACATCGAGTCTCTGCGCTTGGATTCGGCAACCTGGAGCTTCAGAGTCATGCAGGAAGATTTGATTCTCGCAGCTTCCAGAGAAAAAGATGCAGAGAAGTTTCTGCTGAAGAAGGGGACATATACTCACATTGCTCATTCTATCCATCATACTGATCCCGCTTATTTTGACGACCCGCAGACTTGGAGGGCAGATAGGCATATCAAGCGTGAGGAGGAAGATGGAGAGGTATCTGTAAACATGGGGACTATTCGTCCATATGGCAAGTTCAAGGAAACCCACATGCTCAAGAAACGCGGCTAATACTTGTGTTGCAGGTGGTGGACATTCGATGTGCAAAGGTCGTGCGTTTGCTCAAAAGGAAGCCTTGGTCTTCACGGCAGCTTTCATCAGTATGTGGGATATGGAGCCTGTTGGAGGCGGTGCTTGGAAGCTACCACGCTTCAAGCCTGCCACTGGAGTATACACCACGAATGACGATATTCGGGTTTCGGTATCACGCCGCAAGGGGCTGCCTGAGGCGTAAATTTATCATTGACACCATCTCCTTGGACTAGACATATTTCACAGCTCATGACATTTTGTTTGGCGGTTTTTGTGATTGTTCTCGCGATATATGATGAATGGGTATCTTTCGTATGAGCATTCTCCTCACGCGTTTCCCAAACCCAAGCTAAGCAATTCTTTTCGAAACTGCCACACCAATGCTCTGTGCTATGGGAAACAGAACCCGACAACGCCTCGCTATATAATCTCAATGTCGTAAGCCAGAGGGGCGTGGTAGTTACGCTTGCTCTGCGCTCTATTTGTGGTTTGTGGTAAGAATAGATTCGTGAGGTTTGACTCCTTCGTGGGACCAGTCTTCTGATGTGCTACCCGCCCTCAGGCTCTTTACCAGCTAGAGTCGAACTGCTGAATTAGGCTGACTGTATCTCTTTCCAGTGTAGCCTCAGCGACGGTACAACTCGCGTTCCCTATCCTGCAACCTTTCGCGACGTTCACGATCTGGACTCCTACTACGAGTCCTTCGATCTCTGTCTCTTGCATTGGGCGGAGGTCGGTCTCTGGGATATCCATGGTCGCGCGAGTTTCTTCTGCCGTTCGGTGGCGCAGCATCGTCTCGACGCGCGGCGGAGTAACTCGGAATATAAGTATCAACGTTTGGACCACCTCTTGGGTTTGGTGGTGGGGCTCGGGGAGCTAGGCGACCATCTGCGGCAGGCGGAGGTGGGCGAGGGGGAAGATGGCCATTGGGAGGAGGTGGAGGTAGATGCGATGAGCCGTTCATGTGTGGAGGTGGTGGTAATGGGGGTCTGCGTGAATCGGGGCCATTTTGCCATGCTGGTCTTCTTGCCAGTGGAGGGGTGTCGTGTGAGGGAGCGCGTGAGTCGTAAGCCCTTGGAGGGGGTGGAGGAACTCTCTGGTCACGAGGGCCTCTGCGATCGTAACCAGTATAACCGTTCGGGGGACCATAGTTGCGACCACCGCCTGCACCCCAAGCCTCATCAGGACCCATACCAACTGTGCCGCCAGCTGGGGCAGGAGGCATAGCGGCGCGCTTTTCGTGGTGCTTTCTGCGATCAAGCTCATGTGATTCTTCGAAGCGTGGAAGGTCCTCGGGACGGGACGGGAGCGGTTGCGAATGGAAGTAGGGATGCTTCAGCGCGTCCCAGGCGTTGATACGTTTCCGCCAGTCCAACTTGAGCAGTTCGGCAAGCAGGTTCTGGGCTTCTGGGTGCAGACTGCAAACGAGTGTCAGCACATAGCTTTTGCGGCTACAGCAGTGGGATAACTTACTTGCGGAACCTGTTGCGAAGATTGCCACGCTGAGGCTCGAACTCTTTGACGCCCTCACAACCAGGGAGTTGCGACCATCCTGGCATATTGTCCTCGTTTGGCGAACCTACCAATTCGAAGATGATCTGCGCCTGGTTAAGGTCTGATTTGCCCTCAAGAATAGGCCGGCCTTCGAACATCTCGGCAAACACACAGCCAGCTCCCCACATGTCTATTGCAGGGGTGTATCGTCTGAGTTGCAAGAGAAGCTCTGGGGGGCGGTACCATCTAGTCACAACAAGTGTCGTGTAGTCGCGGACTGCCTCTCCATTGCCTCTGCCGGGTTGCGGTACAGGGCCGTCGTAGTGACGAGCCAGACCAAAATCGGCAATCTGGAGTAAACCGCGGTTGTTGATGAGGATGTTTGCAGCTATTCGGCATTAGAGGAGGGTATTCATAGCGGAACTAAGAGTGGTGGCTACCTTTCATGTCACGATGCAAGATGTGGCTGTCGTGGAGATAGCGCAAGCCTTCGAGCAGTTGCAGCATGTAGCATTTGATCTGGGCTTCGGTGAAGGTGATGTCGGGGTTTGTGGTCATTCCCGCGAGATCATGATCCATATAAGGGCAGACCATGTAGAGAGTGGCGCGCTTCTTGACGTCTTCTGTGGTCGAGGTTAGAGGGTGCATGCATATCGGGCGGAAGTTGATTGCGCCTACTCTTGTGGCGTTCGACAGCCATCTCCTGGAGGGTCAAGACGTTCGGGTGAGACAGCATCTTGAGCAGCTTGATCTCACGCAGGGCGGTAATGGGAAAGCCATCTTTTTCGTTGTGTATCAAGATCTTTTTGAGAGCGACGATGGTGCCAGAGCGCCTTGATCGGGCTTTGGAGACGACACCGAAAGTGCCCTCGCCCAGTTTTTGGACTATCTCAAAGTCATCGATTCCAGCGCATCCGCGGAAGCGACGTTGGTTGGGATCGGTCGTGGCCATGATTCCGATCTTCAGTCGCTGGTCATCGCTGTCGGATTGCGCGTGGCTGCGAAGGGCGGAGGCTCGGTCGCGTCTTGTCGTCGAGAAGGATCACTCTCCGAGAAGACAGGCGCGGATGGTGTTTTGACGACAAGAAGAGGAAGGAAAGAAGGCGAGTTGGATCAGAGCATAGCGAGAAATCAAGTGAATGGCTATGGCGACTTTGACATGTCTCTCGGATCCTCACGCATTGCTCTCCACAAAGTGAAAGTCGTCGGCGCATGTCAGGTGTCTTGGCATTCAATCCACGCTGCAAGTCCATCGACATCGCCAGCGGCAGCCACGACGGCTCACTCTACGCACCATCCCAACTCACGTACGCATCCTCTCCCGCCTGATCGCTATACTTCGACCGAACATCTGACATTTCCCAGACACAATGGCTGGTCCTGGTCCTTCGCGTCCCGCTGGCGCCCACGGTGCCCACCCCATCCACATCCACCCCGTCCGCCCTCTCTACAGATTCGCTGCCACTGGCCTCGGTGCCAGCATGTGGTTCTTCGTAAGCTGCTCTGCGTTCCTTGTATATGCGCCATGTCTGACAGATCCTCCAGTTGATGTACAGAGCCAAGAAGGTATCTCAACTCCCGCGCCCCGGCACAACCTCACATATTAACCTCACTCAAAGGACGGCCCTGCTCTCCTCGGCTGGAAGCACCCATGGGACCACTAAAGCACTCGCCCAGTCCGCACTTTTCTTCTTCAATGCTTCAAGAGTTTCATATGTCTATATCACAATACCAATTCCCCCGTCTATGGCTTTTCAAACAAGTAGTGGCACACGCCCCACTCCTCTCCACCATTATACGCGAACAACTCTGCACACGCAAGGTAGAAGATTTGCCAGCGGTGGAACCATGTCAAGGTCAAATCCTTCCCATATGTCTCCTCCAGATGCGGCCAGAGCACTTGTTTGTTCTTGTTCATGGTTGATAGCCAGTCCTACACTTGTCAGCTTGCTGTCACTTCCTCTCGAGCTGCTCATTCTCTTACCTCGCATGTTTGCGCGTAGTTCTTGCCATTGACCCACCACATACGTTGGCATCTCAGGTCATCCTGGAACCAGAGCAACAAGTCTGCGCTAGGCATAGTACCACCCGTGAAGAAGTGCTCTGTCATCCAACCGTCCTCAAAGTCATAGGGGCTGTCCTTGTGTGCAAAAATATGTACGAACAGCTTGCCACCGGACTTGAGCAGAGTTGATACCTTGCGGAGCAGAAGCTGGTAGTTCTTCATGTGCTCAAACAGCTCTATCGACAAGACACGGTCAAATGACCCTGTCAGCGGGGCTTGGAACTCATATGTAGCAATATCGCCAGTGACAATCGTCAAGTTGTCGAAGCCCTTTGCTCTGGCTTGCGAGTCAATGTACTCCTTCTGCGTGCGCGAGTTGGAGAAGCCAGTGATCTTTGAGTTGGGGAACTTTTCTGCGAGGAACAAACTGAGTGATCCCCATCCACATCTGCTCTCTGTCAGCTCGTAGTTCATGTTTTTGAACAATCTGATAGAAGCTCACCCAAGATCGAACATGGCCATGCCGTCCTTCAAATCGGCCTTCTTGACATAATCCTCCATCATGAGCACTTCTGCCTCTCCAAGGCCTTGTCCAGGTTTGAGACCCTCATAAAGACAGCAGGAGTACTTCATTCTCGGTCCAAGCATGTTGTTAAGCACACCGGTACCTACTTCATAGTGCTGCGTGTTTGCTTTCGACGTCTCAATGGCGATGGGTCTCTCGCGCAGGAGCTCGACATACTTCATCTTGGTATCATAAGCAGACGCGTTGGAAGTCGACGCGATCGAGGTCAACCTTTGGCGTAGCTGCTGGCGAATACCAGCGCGAATGACCGTCGTGGGCAGATAACCGCCATCCAGCAGCTTCTCGAGCATAGTATCTGTATCGGCGGTTAACTTGTGGTCACAATCTTGCAGGCTTCAACACAACACACTGTAATCCATAGCTAGGTATCGTTTAGACTTTTGGTATGACACGACAAGACAGCAATTGTTCGTAGGCAGAAACAGCAGAGACAGCTACAGTAACGTTGCTCCTTCGACCCAGCAACATCCACGCTTGGACCTCACCAAACCATTGAGCTCGATTGGAAGTCGACGTCATTGATATCGTGGCTGCATCGGCTTTCGGAGCGACTCGAAAGCCCGGCTTCCTGACGCGTCAAATGCGGGTATACCATTTTTATGCAATCTTCATCGTGCACATGAGACATTCGAATTGTTCCAGATTCACTTTGATTGCAATCATCGATGCGCTATAACTATGCAAATCCCGTCTGTCTATGCTGTGTTCTTGAATCTTTGGGTTGCGACAGCAGCCGCGACAGAGCAAAACGCTCCAATGAACAAACACACCGCTATGCCGTTGTATCCCTCTGTACTATGATGCTCATCAGGGTGGGCGTCTTTGGCCAGCTCAGGACTCTTTCCGGGCTCGAGTATCGTGAAAACCACCATCGAGATACCAGTAGCGATGAATTGAGGCAGTGTAGTGTAAAGATTAAGGATGCCCAGGTAAATACCAGCAAGCTCGCCGGTGGCAGACTCTTCGGATCTATCGACGTTCCTAGCCTCCGAAGTCATCTCGATTGAACCATCAGATACTCTCTGGTACTGGTGGCTGCCACGTCTTGAGGTAGGTAAGCTACTGCCGAGCTTATTGATCTCAACTCCTATAAATGTGAACGGGGCCCAGCAGGCAAGCGCCCATGGTCTGTATAATATCAGCAGAAGCTCTTTGCAATGCGTACTTGAAGGGACTCACATTCCACAGACCGCGACGAGAACAGTTGCAAAGCGCAGTGATGTGACGAATGGTGCAAGCACCATAGATCCTGCAAAGATGAGGTGTGCGACCGTCCACGCAGTCAACAAGCTGGGCTTACGCTCCACGACTGTCTTGACAATGGGTGCAATGCTGGCAGGAGGTCTAGGAGTGAAGTCTGGCTTCTCATCCTCTGGTGATTTGACCATCCACGGAAGTGTGATGGAACCAACAAAGGTCACAATGGAGAACACGATTAATGACATGCTTCCAACACGGCCGATATCCGACAGCGGGTCCTTGGATTGCTTGACCTCGGGTGGCGCGTCGTACCGAAGGTAGATTTCTCCTACCCAAGTAGTGCTGTAGAAGAGGAAGGGGAACCAGCCTGTTGCTGCGTTAGTAACAAGTCTCGAGGAAGGTTGTCTTTCATCACATACCAATCCATGACCAGAATTGAATCCAGCAGATCTACTATTTGTTAGTACGGTGCAGACACTCAGCACTTGGATTAGCTTACCATCTGGATCCGTTTGGGTAGGTTCTTGGTGGTCTTGAAGATTTGCATGAGTACTGCAACCAGTCCTTCATCCTTGACACCCTCTCTAATACATGGTTAGCCTTGATTTTGAACTTGGCACACATGATCCATACCCTTGGGAGATAAGTACACGCTCGTCGACAGCCCAGCACGTAACTCCGATGGCCACTATGAGTGCCACTGCTGCGATGACGGTAAGTTGCTTGAACTGTGTGTCGCCAATAAATGTGCCGAAGATTGATCCCAGGTCCAAGGCTCCAGCTCCATATCCAATGAGATGACCAATGGCTACCATTCTGCTTGCTTTGGGATGGTCAGACAACGCTCAATAAAGTAGAGTAAATAGAGACTTACCCCAAGCTGAGCCCAGTTGTTGCTTCGGGATGGGCAAAGTGTCCACAATGAGACTGCGGCATGACGATTGTACAGCGTTGATGGCAAAATCAAGAGCGTAGATTGATAATACAGCCAGGAAAATAGTCGCTTCACGTCTCTGCAGAATGTTAAAACCATGCCTCCGAACCAGGTTGATGCTCGGAATTGACCAACCAATTCTCCTTCCTCGACAAATGCAGCAATAATCTCCTTGGTCCAGCCGAGGATCAGTAGACAGATGCTCACGATGACAGTGCCACCAATCATGACAGGTCGCCGGCGACCCCATTTTGAAGTACTCTTATCAGCCATTATGCCGACAATTGGCTGCATGATTAGTCCTGACAATGGTCCAGCTATCCAGACAAGAGAGAGCTTGCTTTTCGTAAGACCAAGTTGAAGCAAATAGGGCGTACAATAGGTCATTTCTGTGCCCCATGTGAATCTGTCAAAGATGTCAGTATTATAGCTCAATCATCGTCACAAATTGTAAACATACTGCAAGCCTATCAAGCTGAATGTCAACAACACCATGCGAATAGACTCAGTAGAGCCTTTGACATGAGGTGCTCCCTGCCATTGCGCAGCCTGTGCCATGATTGCTTTGACCAACCTCTATGTTGGCATGGAATCACACAAATAATACAGAGATTGAGTTCTGGGTTGAACAAGTGGTGGCTTGAAGCGCTGACAGGAGAGCACACGACGCGCAACTTGAAAGCAAGCCCCCGAACATCCAAGCCACAGGGTCTTGTCGTGGCGCACGGCCATCAATGATCAACCATGTCGCTGGGCAGCCGCATTTAGGCTAATCTTGGGCAGGCTATCAGGTATTGCAAATCACTGTTTGGGATATCAAAACACTTCGGCAAGTTGTGGAATAATCTTAAGTTTGTTGCTATGAGGGGAAGTGGACGAGTCGTGTCATTAAGTTTCTTTCAGATGCGTTCATGCATGGCCGCCCTTCGTTGCATGAGAATGTAGCATGAAGGACAGCTCTCTACCATTGTTATCCTGCTGTATATGCTTTGCCTTTGCTAGGCACACCAGCATTCATCTTTCTTTCATTTCGGGTATATTTCATTTTGCTTTTTAGAGCTTGTTCTCGGGGAGGTTGCTCCACTGGTAGCCAGCGGCGTCGCTGAACTTGTAGCCGTATGAGGAGGTGAAGTCATCGAGGACGGAGGGACCGCGAGAGCCTGCGAGTTGGGTCAGTGTCTAATTATCGATAGCTCTGTGGTAGAAACAACTTACCGTAGGGGTAGCCCATAGGAACGATCTCCTTGTTGTCGTCAAGGTAGTGCAGGAGAGGAGTGAAGATTCTCCAGCTGGCGTCAAGCTCGTCATCACGGACGAAGTTGGAGTGGTCACCCTTGAGCGCGTCAAGGATCAAAGACTCGTAGGCCTCGGGGATCTTCAGGTCAGAGAAGCGGCGGCGGTAAGTGAGATCCAGCTCGGTAACCACGGTCTGCATGCTCAGGCCAGGAAGCTTGGAGTTCATCTTGATGTACACACTCTCGTTGGGCTGAATGCGGATCACAAGCTCGTTACGGGGGATGTCCTTGAAAATGCCAGATGTGACATCCTTGAACTGAATGCGGACCTCGGTCTTCTGCTCGTTGAGGGCCTTGCCGGCCTTGAGGATGAAGGGAACACCATCCCATCTCTCGTTCTTGATGTAGGCGACCATCGAGGCGAAAGTGGGGCAGCGGGAGCCCTTGGGGACAGACTCGTCCTCCTTGTAGGAAGGCTTGGAGCCGTCGAGCGACTTCTCGTATTGACCGATGATGACGTTCTTAGGCTCAATGGCGGGCATACCGCGAAGAACACGGACCTTCTCGTCGCGGATGTCCTCGGCAGAGAAAGAGATGGGGCGCTCCATAGCGAGCAGGGTCAGGACCTGAAGGAGATGGTTTTGCATAACATCACGGATGATGCCAAACTCGTCGAAGTAACCGCCTCTGCCTTCGGTACCGAAAGGCTCCTTGAAGGTGATCTTTTGGATGTTAATGACATGTATGACTCGATGGGGACAAATCAACATACCTGAACGTTGTCGATGTGGTTGCGGTTCCAGTTGGAGCCGAAGAACTCGTTGCCAAATCTAAGGATCAAGATGTTCTTGACCATCTCCTTACCAAGGTAGTGGTCAATACGGAAGATCTCCTCCTCCTTCCAGTTAGGCTCCAGAGCGTGCTGGAGTTCTCTGGAGCTGCCAAGGTCCTTACCGAAAGGCTTCTCGATCTGCAGAGAAACATGTCAGTGATGCTCCTGATGCTGCGATGACTCGATACTCACAATGATACGGGCAATACCGTTCTTGGGGTAGCAGTGCTTCTTGAGCATCTCAGAGACGGGGATGAAGACACTAGGGGGAAGAGCCATGTAGAAGATGCGGTTAGTCTCTTTCTGACCCTTCTCCAGCCCGGCGAGGTGCTTCTCGAGGCCCTGGAAGTACTTGTCCTCGTCGTATTTTTCACCGTCGAGGTATGTGCAGAAGCCACAGAACTCCTTCAGTTGCTCCTCAATCTCGCTTGTGGGGGTTGCGATGTTCGATCTGACACGCTTGATGAACTCTTCGTGGCTCATCTTGCTTCGTGCATATCCGACGATCTGGATACCCTTAGGGAGGAAGTTGTTCTTGTGCTATAGGATACGGTCAGTCAAGTCCCAACACAAGCTTGCGCTTGATGTAGCTTACCAGGCCGAAGAGAGCAGGGAACTGTAGACTATGTTAGCGATCTGCTCGCGCGAGACAATTGAGGGGCTTGTGAGCTTACAGTCTTCTTCTTTGCAAGATCACCGGAAGCACCGAGAACAACGATGACGGTGTTCTCCTTGAGCTCCATGGTGCCGCTGTACACTCATGTCAGCTTTGCTTGCTCGCAACGGTAAACATGCCTCAAGTGTGATAAAGTGCGCGTTCTAGATGGGCTGCGATTGATCGAGTCTAGGGTCGGGCGGTTGCATTGCCTCATGGATGACGGCAAACAAAGGGATGGGGAATGCCAAAGGCGGCGGAATTCGAGACTTACGCGTTCGACTCGACCTCCGGGGTAATAACAGTGTCAGCCATTGTGTCGAGGATCAGATGTGTAGTGAGGTCCGAGGTTGTGGGTGAAGATGGAACAAAGTGAAGGATAAGTGCAGCTGTTTATCGGTTGAGGAACTTTGGCGGCCGAACTTCTGGAGGGGCAGGTGCGATCGAGAGGACGGACCGAGTCTTCTGACGTAGTGTGCTTTGAAATGGCAGTCGCGTCACAAAACTTATATCGTTCAACAGCTGCTTCCGGCACGCACACAAAGCAAAGGGAGTACGATTCTAGTATCCAAGATCCAAACAAAGAAAGAAACAAATTCCAGAGCTCGCAAGCAGTCGGAGAATTGTTGTATTAAATGCTTCTTGACAATCCCTTGCTTCTTCGAGTCCGAGTCCGGCGACAGCGTCGGTCAATGCACTACCTTCGAAATGTCCGACGGGTAACTATCTCCGCTGATGCCGAAAGCGCGAGCAGGCGGGACTCGCTACAGAGCGGTCGAGGTTCTCTATCCAGGGCAGAGCTCCCATGGCCGCCATCAAACAATCTAGCGATGCTCTATTGCAAGGTCTGCAGAGAAGATACCAAATTTACGGAGTTTCGACCAGCAGAGTTCTGCCATACCCATGGGTGATCAGTCTTCAGGGTACAACGTCTACACAGGTCCAACTTCTTGCGTATGATTCAATGGCATGCGCATTGGAAGCATCTCCGGAGATGCAAACGGCAGGTGCCTCGCATGTGCTGGATAAGATTCTCTATGCGCTTGTCATCAATTTCCTAGCTGGCTTCTAGGCGCGGATTTGTTGACTATTCACTTTCTCCGTCAAGCCATCGCTTCTTCAGCCTGATCTTCTCCTGCCACCGGCCATCCATCTCACTCCATATTTGAGATTCTACCGGCCAACAGGCACAAGTATGCCACAGACCTGGGTGACAGCTTGGCGCGAGATTTCTCCGTGTAGATTAATAATGGATCTTGTACGTGCTTGCCAGTCTAGCGGCGGCCTCACCGTCCATTGCCGGAGGTTTCGGACATCCTAAGAGCATGAGAAAATAGACCGAAGAACCCGCCTCAATCCCCAAGGCAGGCAACGTAAGGGCTTACAGTCGTCAACGACGTCCACGGTTGCTACTGTACTGCTGCGTTCTCGCTCTCCGGGTTATTCTTGGACACCGCGAACCTGACGTCGGTCGTTTCGTCTTCATGCCCAACTGCCTGCCCGTGTGCTAAATTTTGTCACATCAACTCTCTTGCCGTAGGGATATACGATGAAACACCTGCCCGGATGCACGATAATCTTGAATAGAACCGCTTCTTCCACGAGGGCGACTCCCAAAAGCTCTCTCCTTGGACCTAGCATCGATATCAAAGATTATTGTGCATCTCTACATCTGGACGCGTGACAAAGTTTAGCACACGGGGAGGTGTAACAGATGGCTTGTCTCAAGACGTGATCTTCTGGCGGCAAGGCATCTAAAACGTCTAGGCCATGACTTCGCCATGAATAGCTGTCGCAACGTCCAGCTTGCTTGCTCAACAAGGCTGGCTGTGTATCAAAAGACCTATAAAATTTCGAAGCTCTCGTATCATCTGGAGAATTGAGATCTTTAAACGATAGAGCAAACAATCTGATTTCGGCCTCTGTATCATCTCAAGATGACATGGCCATAAAGAACAAGAGAGTCAGTCGGTCAAGAAACGCTTGTTCGTATTGCATCGGTGCTTCGATGATGAAGGTTCTGCCCACAGCGGCAGCCGGCGCGGCGCGAAAAAGAGCACCAAACGAACTCGCATTTCTGTTATCACTTTTCCTCTTCATCGTACTGTCTATTGTACACAGGCCTTAGAAAGTCCAAGTCCGAAGAGGCTGCGGGGGTGCAGTGGTGGTCGTGCGATTCAATTTGATGTAGGAAGAAATCAATCAGAAGTTGTGTATATCAATCTTGAGATATCTACCTGGAAGCAGCACCACACATACCATACTCACAAACCAAGATAACGACCTGCCCTATTAACACTCCAGAGCAACCACGTTACCTTAAATATATATTGTTGTGTGCTAGACGTCTTTTACGACCACGAAAGTGTTGGCGAGGGTATGACCCTGTCAAGACTTCTATACCAAGATCGACCATGACGTTCAGACACTGCAAGTATGGGCAAGCTGATCACTTGTTGTAGAGTATTGTCCAGGTGCGTAGTATTCGTTGTCATTCATGTCAGCTTGCTAAATGCGAAAGTCTCATGCGTACATGTCCTCGTCATCACCAGCCGCATCCCCGAACTGTGCGCCATTTGGAGACTCAGCTCTTGCTTTCCCCTTGCCTTTGCCGTTGCCTTTGCCAGATCCATTCACAGACAAATGATCAGTCCTGATGATAAAATCTTCGTCAACAAGGTCGGTGACTTCCCCATCGATCTCCTTCCCTTTGCCCTTTATGCTGCCCCCAGTTTCCGAGTTGACTCTTTGCATCTGCATACGCAACATCTGTGCAATTTGGCTTCTGGCTACAGCGTTTCTATCTGTGCCGTTCGTCTGTTGTGATGGTTTGTCTTCTTTGTCCTTGCCGCCTTCAAACTCCTGACGCACGCGTTCGTAATGGCCTAGTTCGTCAGCGCTGACACTGGGAACAAGCTCACGCTCAGCTGCCATGAAGTCTTCCTCGGCCACGACAACACTGGTGTCTGTGTCAGTGGCGAAATGATCGAAGAAGTAAGCCACGGAAATAGGAGGCTGAGATGGGGAACGATTTCTCCTCTCATCATTGATCTCAGTCACTCTAGTGTCCACAAGTCGGGCAGAACGAGTAATGGCTTTGAGCATAGCGTCAGAACAGAGAGCATACAAATCGGCACCTGTGTATGTGAACGGTAGCTTCTCGGCCACACGACCGAGATCGAGGTCTGGGTCGAGGGTGAATCTAGCAGGATAGAGTTAGCAAGACGTTTCGACATCAAACACGCAGCCTTGTACTTACTTTCTCGAAAGAGCTTCCAGAATCTTCTGTTGCTTTTCGTGAGTATCACTGATACCCAGATACAGCATTTTGTCGAAACGGCCAGGACGTAGCAATGCTTGGTCAAGCAAATCGGGTCTGTTGGTGGCACCGATGACGAAGACACCACCGCCGCCTTCATCTCCGTCGCTCATGCCATCCAGCTCAGCGAGAAGCTGACTGACAATACGATCCATTACACCGCCACTGTCGCCTTGATTGCCACGCTTCGGGGCGACTGAGTCAAGCTCGTCGAAGAAAACGCAACAAGGTCTGGCATCCCTGGCTCTCTGGAAGACTCGCCTGACGTTGGCTTCAGACTCACCTATATACATGTTGAGTAATTCTGGACCCTTTACGGAGAAGAAATTGAGACTGAACTCAGTTGCAATTGCCTTTGCTAGCAAAGTCTTTCCGGTTCCTGGTGGACCATAGAACAGAATACCACTACGCTTCTTCAGACCCTTAGCGAATAGTTCTGGACGCGAGAGTGGCAACTGGATAGTCTCGATAACGGCCTCCTTTACATTAGCCAGACCTCCAACATCTGACCATTGCACATTAGGAATCTTTGGCGCGCCAATCGAGTCTGCAAAGTTTTTTCTGGCGTCATCAACAGCCTTCTCGAAGTCTGCAGATGTGAGCGACGTGGCTGCATCTCCGCCGGCTAGATGAATATCCCTGACGGAAACAGCCTTTTCGCTAGATACAGAAGAGGAAGCAGCCAGAGACTCAAGGCGGGTGGCTTGGTTGAGGACGGCTCGTTCTACTACGTCAAGAAGGTCACCAGCAACCAGAGCAGCAGTCTTGACAGCAACAGAGCTCAAGTCAACCAAAGGTGAAACAACAAGACCCGAGTTTGCGATGATGGACTGCAGAATGCCTTCTCTCTCCCCTTCATCTGGAGCCGTCATCTCGAGCTCATGTGTGAAAATGCCACGAATGTCATCAGGGATTTTGTCCACTTCTGTCGAGGTGGCGATGAGAACACGACAATCGGCTAGAATCTCCTTCAGAGCTCCAGCCATACGATCTGAGCCGAGGGCTTCGAGATGACGAATCAAGAGTGATGTGTGTTGCGCACCACTGCGCAATCCTCTTTCAGCTCTAGCTCGGAGAACACCTTCAGTCTTGTTGTCTCCAGCAGTCCCTTCTGAAGCTATGTCGTATGCGTCAATCGAGAATACGTGAATACCTAAGTCGTGACAAGCACGAGAAACTGTATATGCTTTGCCGATGTTTCGTTGGGTTGATGTTAAGAGGATAGCAAGGGGTGGAAGTCCAAGGTGAACGGCGCGAGCGCTCGTCGCAGCGGCAACAAGCTCACGTATGCGCCGCTGTAACAGCGGTACATGATCCTTAGGTGGCGCATGCAGGTTGCCGTTGCTATTACTAGCTACCTTTGGGACCTTCTTGATTCCATGATAGAATTCCCATGAATTATTTATCGTTGGTGGAAGCTTTCTCTGCATTACACCTGAGCTGATTCTGGTTTCCGTAGGATCAATGGTCACGACTCCACCCCAGAGTCCGAGTTCTTCAGCGTCCTGGCCTTCGTTGGGCAAAGGCGCACTTACCTCACCAACTTGGAACCATGCGATTGCTAGACCATGTGGTCGTGTCTTGACATGGCTACTGACCGATGAAGACTCAAGATGGTTCAGTATGTCGTTAGCCTCGTCTGCGGCGCCTCCTTCGAAGACCGCTCTTCCCAGTGCTTCGTCGATCGGAATGGCGATGAGGTCACCAGACTTCACAATGCGTTGTTTTCGCTTGAAATAGTCTTGTAAACTGGCGAAAAGACTTGGCTGAGCCGACGCTGCCTCGGAAAGAGGCGTTGAGAGTTTCGAAAGAGCGACTTCCTTAGCTGTGGGTGGCAAAGATGAACCCTGCAGTCTCGATTTCGGTTGTCCAGGACGTAGATAATTAGAGGCATCAGGAACCCGCAAGGAAGATATCCGTACATGACCAGGTTCTCCAAGGTTGGCTAGCAGGACCGGGGATAGGTAGAGGATGGCAGGAGTAACAGAGATAGGATGAGAAGAAGAAATACTATCGCGTCGACCAGATCTGCTGTTCAGTGGGTACTTCTGTGGTTTCACCGACAAACTCTCGGGCAGTCCGTAGATTCTGACCGGTCTCCATGTTGCGTCTTCATCAATTTCCTGATCCCGAAAGAATGCCATCAATGAATTGCCGTTAGAGGGGTCTTCTGCCACTTGCATTTGAACCCAGTCGCCGGAGAAGCAACCAAGTTTTGCCAAAGCACTTGTATCAACATATACCCGAGCTTCTTCATCGTACTGAGAACCCGGCTTTGGATATAGAGAGTCGTCCGGAATGCGCTCAAGAAGACCTTGTGTCTTGAAGGTCTTTGTTCGGCCACCTTGAGCACCCCTCATAGTTGTAGATGTCATGGAAGAATACACAGAACCAGGGGTGTTGATGCCTCGTGAGTTTCCAAAGAGCTTTGGGGTCGCACTTGATCTGGCGGAAAGGATGCCAGAAGGCTGGGATCCAATAGAAGGTGAGCTCAGAGAGATCATATCATCTGGGTCATCTGACAGGTCACCTAAGTCAGACTGAGCATCATCAGAAGTGAGGTCTGAGTCCAGCGCGGCATCGGTAGGTGGAGAGTTCGAAGATGAAGGTGCGCCATCTTCAGCGGCAGTATAGAATGCTTCGTTGGAAGTGTCGTCGTCAGTCTGTGAGAAAGTCACTGAACGGCTTGATTTCGCACGGCGATCGTTCTGCGAGACGATAACTATCTGTGTTGTCGAAGTCACCAGGCCTTGGGAGACAGGTTCGCAAGCCGTGACAAGAGCAGGAGACTGAGGAGCTCGTGGCTGGGAACGCGACAGGGCAAGAGGCAAGATATCACCAGCCCTCAGAATACGTGCCGCATCTAGAGCGTCTCGCACAGCACGAGTTGCTTGCTCAATGTCGGCTGTCGCTGGCGCCTTCGTTTGTCTTTCTTTTCCACCCTTGGGTATCCGCAGAGAAGGGTTGCCAATATTGTTCTGGTTTCCATTGGCACCATCCAAGGCTGCCATGTCCAAAGAAACGTAAACAACGTCGAGAGGAAGTGCGACAACATCTGTGAGACAGATCTCGAGGGTTGAGCCGGAACGGAGAGAGCGATTGGGCGACTGTATGTGTAGTGATCGTTGAAGAGCTTGTGCGACCTGAGAGAAGACTGAGATTCGCAGAGAAGAATGCGGTAGGTCGGGGTGACCTCGAGGTAGTCTTCGGCATGGTATGATGACCCATTGAGTAGCTGCGTCGGCGATGATGGAAGACGAGGCCCAAGGAGTGATGGCTATGTGATGGATGTCTCCAGAATCTGGAGATGAGGAGGGGAACAAGTCATCGGCCAGATCATGCGAAAGCAGGCCAAGTTCTCCTTTGAGCTTGCTGTCGAGGTGAGCATGTCCAGAAATTGGGGGCTTGTCCGCCCTCCTTCTAGCCCCTCTCTTGCGCTTCAAGGAGCCAGAGCTTGGATCCTTGTAAGCCATAGCCATGCGACAAAGCGACTAGCAGCAGAACAAGCTGGAATGAGCTGTGCAAGTTGTTGTAAAGCACCTACGAGTAACCTGCCGAGTCTCGTGAAGCGGGCTCGGTAACTTCTGGCAATGGGGAAGCTCCCGAACAGCCGAGGTCGGCCAGCCTGATAGCGATAAACATGTGCCCTTATCGCCGCCCACTCTCCTAATCACATGCTCGGTTGGAAGCAGCCGGCACCGTCTTCCCAAAGTGGTTAACTAATTAGCTCCACCTGCGGAGACGGTAAGAACTGGAGATCTTCATGAGATTGATGGACGTTGAGAAAGCATACAGGAAAGCATGAATGCGACAGCAATGGCTTGTTGCTATGTTCCAAGAGCCAGTCTTGTGTGCATCATGTGCGACAAGATGCCGTATCATGACTTCTCTCGTAGGCCAAGCAAAGTACTGTATTGTTGATCGGCTGGAGTCGACAGCATCTCGGGTGCATCAGTGGCTGTGACTTGCGTCATGAATCGAAAAGCGCGCCGTGTTTTGAAATTCAACGGAGACAACAACTACCTAGTCACATATCGGTACATAGATGATGGCGACCTGCTTTTTCCCGCCCAGAGCCTCCTATCCTTAAACCGTCCCTCCTGATTTCTGTATACGCCTCTATATACGCCGCGCCGCTTCCTGCTTTCGCCTGATGTTTATCTCTGGACACGACTGTCCGCCTGTATATTCTTTCTCTCGCCATGCCACATGTCTCGTCGCACGTACATGACACCAAGCTAAACGCTGCCGGCGACTCGACCCAGTCGACGTCCAAGGCCGAGCCAGCCATCGAGTTCGCACACCAGTCCGAGCGTCTTGCCCAATACACACCCGACCAAGAACGAAAACGCAATTCCGATTCCACCCAGGCTGTCGAAGCCAAATTCGTGACAGCTCAGGATCCTGTCATTGTTACGGCCAACGGCAGTCGACTACCAGCGGTGCCCATCGACGAGGCTCTAAAACTCAATAGACTGAAAGATCGACTCGAAGACCGTCAGACAGATGGACGCATCCCTGTCAAATACAGCACCCGCCAGGCCAGAGATGGTACCACCCATGGTATCCTCGAGAGTGAATCTGGATGCCAGAGCAGCGAGCCGAGCGCGCCCCTGAGAGAAGCTGTGCCCCCTTCACGGACGAATCCAATGTTCCCGCCTCTGCCTACTTATGGCCCTCCGAGTTTTCTAAGAACGCTTCACTGCTGTTTCTTTAGAACCACAAGCTCTGTGCTGTCTTTCCTATTTCTCCTGATCATTGTCCTAGGTGCAGCCTTCACGAGCATCCCACTCGCTTTCGAACACGTTCGACTGCGTCTTCAATTCAAAAATCCGGACAAGAGACGGCCATTCTTCGCGGAAGAGCAACGACGCAAGAAAGCGCGTGCAGACGCCAATCGTGATTGGGCAAGAGTCAAACCGCCAACGAGTCCGGCTGAATTAGAGACATCTCCTCCGCAGGATGGTGAATTTGTCCCTACCGAGGGTGGTCCGGACCCGTTAGTCTGTGACGTTAGATATTATGCTCGACGCGTAGGTCTGGATGTTGAGATGTTTGATGTTGAGACTGAAGACGGTTTCATTATCGAGCTATGGCACGTCTACAACCCAAGAGAGTACCGCCAACCGTCACCGGCTGCACATGGACCTCACGGGCCTGATATCTTTACAACCACGCCTTCAGACCCGGAATTTGGCGAGGCCGAACGCGCCTTTCCACCAGGAAGCAAAAAGTACCCGATCCTCATGATTCACGGTCTTCTACAGTCAGCCGGTGCATACTGCTGCACTGATGATGATAGCCTTGCTTTCTATCTCGCCAAAAGTGGCTACGACGTCTGGCTTGGTAACAACAGGTGCGGCTTCAACCCTCGACACACCTTGCTCGAGTACGCCGATCCGCGCATGTGGTCATGGAATATTCGTCAGATGGGCGTCTTGGATCTTCCTGCTCTCATCTCACGTGTACTTGCGGAGACCGGTTTCCCCAAATTAGGTTTGGTATGTCACAGTCAAGGTACAACGCAGACTCTTGTCGCACTTGCGAAAGAGCAGCGTCCAGACATTGGCGAGAAGATCTCAGTCTTTTGCGCATTGGCCCCAGCCGCCTATGCTGGGCCATTGATTGGAAAAGCATACTTCAAGTTCATGCGAGTCATCAACCCCAACTTCTTCCGCTGCATCTTTGGCATCCACGCTTTCATTCCGTTTATGATGCGGATGCACACAATACTTCCAGCAAAATTCTATGGTGCAATGGGCTACCGTGTCTTCGCCTTCCTCTTTAACTGGACTGACACTCGGTGGGAGATGGACCTGCGCGATCGCATGTTTCAATTTGCACCCGTCTACGTCAGTGCCGAGAGCATGCGTTGGTGGCTTGGAAGGGAGTGCTTTGCGAAGCAGAAATGCATTCTCGCTACCAGGGAGGAGGGCCGCATGGAAGATGAAGAAGACGAGGAAGAGGACGAAGTCATTCGCCGGTATTACGATGGAGAACATACTGAAACGGAAAAGTCCCCTGACCGAAGTGGCGAGGAACGACCTACAAGAGATCAACTCGGTCTCCCTCACCAAGATCGAGACAAGAGCGAAGAGCGAGGCAAGTATGCCTGGTACAACGAACAGTTCCCACCTCTTGCCATGTGGGTTGCCGGTAATGATGATCTGGTCGATGGTCGTCGTCTCCTGCGACGCTTCGATCGTGGCCGTGAGCCTCATGTCAATGTCGTACATAAGAAGATCATCGAAGGGTACGAGCATCTCGATGTCATCTGGGCTATGGACGTGATCGAAAAGGTGGGCAAAGAAGTTAAAGACGTCATTTGGGCCACAGCATCAGAGGAAGCACGCAGGCAGTGTCGGACACCAATCGGCTGTGAAGAACAAATCTCACATGACCAGGAAAAGGCAAACGGGGACCTAGCAGACAGCTTCCACGACGAAAGGAGCCCACGTGAGATGGGCGTGGACGTCAGCAAAGCGAACACCGAAACCAGGAACCATGGCCCAGTGAGCCCTACTCAAGTCGACACAACCGCCGGAGAATGGAGCAACGACTTGAAGCATGACAGAAGGGAGGCCAAGACCAACTCACAGGAGTAAAACTAGACTGCTATTCTTTATTTGGCTAGAACGGCTCTGCATTGGAAGGATTGTTAATGGGTTGTGTTTTGCATTGCTGATGTTCTTGTTGTTGGTTTGTTGCATTTTTAAAGATATCCCCATCGTTCACTATACCACCACTAGTTAAATGATCATATAATGTTTCTGCCTCATCAAGAGAATGTTTTCTGAGCATAGTCACTTAAAAGATTCCGCGGATGTAACACGCATTCACCCTTGAAAGAGGGACTGTGTCATACTTGGACACTGAAATGGAGGACCCGTGAACTGAAGCAGCACACCGAGAACATCGAGTTTCAAAAGGTTGCTTTGCACAACACATGGTGTACTCGAGTCTGATCATGATCACCTATACGCTGTCAAGAGTCTGTAGGAGCGTATCTCGGACAAATAGTGATCGCACAGGTCTTGAGACGACCCATTACCATCAGGATGGGTTTCGAAGACTAAAGAGCTCTCATCGTTTCACTTTGTCGGTGAACTGTACTTGTCTTTCCAGATCCAGCTGTTTCCCACACTTTTGCGACCAGCGCCTTCGGCCAGCCGTAGATACTGTGCTGCTTTGAACTGTTATATCGTATAAGCGTAACCCATTTCAGCTACGTGGGACAGAAAAACAACTCACCTTGTCTTTGGGCCCGCCAAAACCTTCCATATGGCACCAAGCTGCTTCTTCCAAAGCGTCCGGATCACCAAGATTTGCAGCGACTTCGTAGTAGTTCCTCGCGGCGACTTTGTCCACTTTGATACCCCATCCATAGCGGAAACAGTTTGCAAGCTCAAAGATGGCGAGAACCAGCTCGCCTTTGGCTTCGCCACCTGTTTTCGATCCCGAAGAAAGCGCTGCTGATTCGATGGCCGCGCTGTTCGAAGCTGCTAGACTCAAGTAATGTATAGCAGCGTCTGCAGAGGGAGCGATACCCCAACCATGCCGTAGAGCAAGACCATAGAGTACCTGACATAGCGGGTTATTCGCGCCGTTTGGATCTGCCAATTTCCCGAAGATCAGTGTCGATTTCTCCAAGTCGCCTGCCTCGTGCAGACGAATGGCTTCCTGGATATCTTCTTCGCCTTCTTCCAGCGAAGTACTCCTTCGATGACCTTTCTTTTCACTGGCTTCTGACCGCTCCCCATCCAGGATTGGGTTCTTCAACGCCATCATGGTGGCTCGCTTCTCCCATTGTGCTTCTCGCTGCATCTTGATTTCCTTGGTCTCGGTCTCTTTTACTCTGCCCTTGGCGTCTGGAGGGTCCAGCGGTGCTGGTGTGTTCTGAGGAGCATCTCCTAGGTCGGTAGGCAAATGCGAGCTACTGTCGCTCTTCGAGAGACCTCGCGATCTACCAAAGTGTAGTCTTTCTGAAAGCTTGCGCTCATTCTTTGGTCGCACAGGAAGAGCACTAGGGATCTCCTTTTCCTCCGAATGTGACGAGAGAGTGCTGTTACTGCCGATGGTGGATACAAAGTTCGAGCTGCTCTTGCGAAAGATGTTGCGACGCTTCTTCTCGGTGGGCACTTGTTCGGATGCTACGGGCTCTTCGTCGCCCGGATATGACGGTGGTATGATGACTTCCTGCTCGTGTGTGGTCGTGCGCATAAAGGTGAACTCGGGTATCGGGTTGGGAAGACTCGGGAGTGAATTGGCACTAGTGCTGCGTGTGCTGATGGCATCGCCTTGTATGTTAGACCGCTTCTTGAGCACGTCTCTTAGTGGCATGGTGGGGATGATGATGATGGGGTTGCTGGATAGATGCGATGTGGGCTCGAGACGCGTGTCAGCGTATCCTCAGGAAATGTCGAAACAGTCGGAAGATTCGAGGTTTCGTCTGTACAGGAGCCATGGGCAGGTCAGACGGGTAATGCTGGCCATACTCCTGGTGACTTGTTAAGAGGGCAGCGCTTGCGGCTGTGCCGATCCGGCCAAGCCTTCCTTCAGGTATTCTTTCGTTTCACTCTCTGAAATGAACCAGTAGGCGCTTACCTTGACTAACTGATTGTCCCAAAATACTTCAAGCTACCCTCACAGGACATTGCACAAGCACGTAAATTCAGTTCGGTTCAAAATCTACTTCCGAGGCTGAACATGCGCCTCTCATCGCCGTTGGCTCACGACTCGCAACACATGCAACATGGAGGATGGAGGAACTTGGGTTGAATCAATCGGGTTTCCTTTCTTGCTTATTACTATCTTTCTGCTCGAGTGATGCTTCTTTCTGTCTTTCTTGGTATCTTTTTCTCTTTTCGTCTTCCTTGCAACCTCGTGCGTGTCTCTACGAATAGTGCCAAATGGCTTCCATGCATAATCGTGCTGTATTCAACGCGCCAGAGACATTAATAGTATGCCGCTTGATGTCATCTGCCTGTCGAGCATCAAGAAAATCCAACATAGTCCTGTTGTTGAGCGAGTTCATGGTCGCGCTCCTCGGTGCCTCCCATGACTTCATTGTCACTGAAGTTGTCCGAATCTACATCGTCGTAGTCGATTCCATCATAGCTCTCCTCATCACTAGAGAGATCCGAGGTGTTCCCCTCTTCTGTTTTAGCTTCTGCCAACTTAGCCTTGCGCAGATTGCCCGCAGTATCGACATGTGGAAGTCGGCACTTTTTGTTACGGCAGACACCTGTGTTAGCATAATCGGGACATTCAAACATGTGACGCTCAGTGCAGTCAGCACCCTTTTCGCAGTAGCCAATCGTGCCAAAGGCCCGACAAACAGGTGCAGAAGGATTGACAGCGACGTGAGCATAGCGACAGTCTGGGTTGGTGCAATTGCCACGGAGGAAATGAGTGCAAGCAGGAACACGATGAGGGGTGGATTCATGGGAGAGGTTGCAAGCTTCACCAGCAACGCAACGGCCAGTTCGGAGGAAATATTTGCAGATGGCGGTCTTGTTCGGATCATGCGTGTAGTGACAGCGATTGCCGTTGGCACACATACCTATAAGCAAAAGTCAGCAAGGATACACAAGGCCTACCAACGGACATGGTGAGATGGGCCGTCTCGTTCAGATCCGTCGCGCAAGGACCGGCTTGATAGCGATTGGAGTATTCGGTACCCGTAGAAGTGAACATTGAACACAGTTCCGAGCTCTTTTTGATGTTGTTATCCCTGTTGTCACCCAATCAATCAACAATTGTTCTTCCCAAAGCTCTTGACTCTTTTTCCAGTACCTCAAAGATTTCTTTACCAGACCAGCACGGTATAGGTTACCGTTCTTGCTCCTGTGGAAGGTGACACCAGCGACTTTGGCAGATTTTGGTGTAGCTCCAGGATCTGTATTTGAATCGTCTGTGCAGGTGAGAAAGTGAGTGAAGGAGTCGACGCTGGTGTACTCACCGAACATGCGAATAAGCTTGCTTCCATCGGCGGCGACGCGGAAGCGGAGGTTGTTGATCTGGATGTCGTGGACGGCGGCTGTTGATGCAGACGACGCAGCGCCGTAGGGAGTAGAACCAGTGGAGTGAGCCTGGAAGGCCTTGATGACTTTGGCCTTCTCTTTCGCGTCGCGAAGACGCTGTCTTTCTTGCTCAGTGGCCTCTATCTCTAGTTGACGCTGTTGCGTCTTCTGATCGTAAACAGCAGTGTTGATGAGCTGCATGTGGCGGTCGCGCTTCGAGACCCACTGACTGGACGAGGGGGTAACAGCGGGCGTTGCTGGAGAGGACTGTTGGCTGGCAGGGGCGCCAACGGAGCTGTTAACTACGAGGGTGCGGTTGCGGTGCACAGGTTTGTGAGGGTAGGCGCGAGGTTGGTGATACGGCGCATATCGATCAGGCACGTACTGGCCGGCCCATCCAGCTCCACGGCCTGCCGGATAGTAGCCCGATCCACGTCCAGCTGGCGGAGGGTAGGTGGGAGTAGGCGGCGCACTACCAACTTGTCGTTGCTGATTGATCCGTCCTGCGGCGACGTCAGAGCCATGTTGAGAATCGATGCGACTGCTTTGATACCTGAGAGTGCCGCGATTTTGGCGCGAAGTTCTGCCTCTTCGCTCATCTTGATTCGCTAAAGGTTAGAAACACGGTAATGCTAGTTTGCGACTGGGTGGTCGTCTTGTGGTTTAAGAATCCCGAAGTGTTGTTATGTTGTTGAGTTGGTGAAGAAAGGAAGAAAGTGGTAGGCGCGTGTGACGCTGAGCTTCCGCTTTCGGGTCGACTTCTCTCTGATTGGCTGTGCCTGCTGCCTACCGACTTTTGTTGCCACGCCTGTTGTTTTTGGAGCACGAGAAATTTCGAAAGCACTCGACCTGCTCACTTCTGACTCCGAGTGATTGTGGTTCGGAAATTATCTGCTGGAAGATTGTGGGTGGGCGAGCTGTATTCACTCCATCATGACGGCTGAAATCTCGATTACCTCATCGTCCAAGGCTAAGTGAAGTAGATTGTTTTTCTTCGATACTTGATGACCTTGAGATTGAACAACACTGCCATACCAACCGACAGACCCGATTGGAGATTACAACAGCGCCGGACCTAGCAGCACTCATGACACAGGCTCATTGGCTCGATCAGTACGCCTCAAACTATCATGAATGGCATAAGGCGCAGAATGAAGGCAAATACTGCTTCTATCGACCTCTTGGGACTGTAGAAACCGCCTTTGATTCCGATGGCATCTACTTTCAAGGTCGGGCAGATGTGAGCGCCCTCCTCGAACTCGAGGTCAAACATTGCTTGCCACAGGAGCAGCTTCGAAGAAGGATAACTCTAGCATGGACTGTCCTGCGGTTATACCACGTTCTCCTTCTGGCGCGTGCTGTGGATCGGCAGCCGTACATGACTGCTGGAAATGCTGCACAGAGGCGTTTCTTCCTTATCCACCCTCCCGAGAAGCCTGGAGATGCCGTCAAGGACGCGACCAAATCGTTATCTTTCGTCCAGGAAGCACTAGATGAGCATGAGCTTGCAAAGTTCTACCGCCATGCCCAGAATACAGCTCGTGTAGTGAATGCAGACGAGTTCCTCGCCAAATTGTTCATTTTTCCGGAAGAGGGCACCACAGGGGCAAAGGCATATTTGAAGTTTTTGTTCGTCAAAAGTCACCAGATCACGGATGGACTGACCAATTTCACGTGGCTGAACCATTTCGTTAAACTTCTGAACACACCTGTAGCACAGCTCGAAAAAGCTGTCAGTGGCCTATCTCCTCAAGCCTCGATACGAACTCGACTTCCATTACCACAAGAAGATTTGTATCCTCGCATCTCGGGCTCGAGAGCAAAGAAGCGCTGGTTCTGGCTCTTAACGCTTGTCCTTCGGCATGTAAAGAAGCCTATGCCTGCGGCATTCCCCAATCCGCTGCGACGCACTGCTCCTCTGCAGGAAGCCATTGCAATGCCCTCAATCTTCAGATCATATCTGGACTACAACGAGAAGCCACCCTTGAACACCTTCACATGCATGGCCAAAGTACCACGATGTGCTACCAAGCGACTTCATCGATGGTGCCGAGAAGCGGGTACCAGTATTGGCGCCGGAGCCTTTGTCCTAGTCGCTATGGTGATGATGTCTCTACACGAGGATTTATATCCCAAAGAGGCTTCAGAATCGCGCCGGCCCTTTATTGGCAGCTTCCCGATTAACCCTAGACCATTCTTCAAGCATCATGAGGCTCCCAACTCTATGATGTTAGCGTTCTCTGACGGTGTCGTACTTCCCTTCCTACCTTCCTATCTTGACCTTGAGACTCGTTTCAAGGTGCTGGTAAGACAAGCCCACAAACAACTTGGTCTATACCAAAAGCGCATCAAAGACGAAGAGACCGACACGGTTGCTTACATGGGTAGCAGAGGAGCAGGCAGGGTGATTGCAATGAACTATATTGGTGCTACAGAAAGACTGAGAGCAAAGCTTCCTGAACATCTTCGAGATAGCTTGGGAAACCACAGCCCTCAGGGTGAGCTACTTGCAACTCAGAACGGGAGCATGGCTACATGTGGTGTGAGCTCGGTTGGCCGGTCGGGGTGGCGTAAGGGAGAGTATGATGTTGAAGGAGAGCTTGGAGAAGGCGAAGATGCCTTTACTGCAGACTATCGATCCTCCAAGCAGAATGTTCGTGCTCGAGATGGCGAGTTTCTTGTTGGAGTCTGGGGCGACGATGACGGTATTGCTGCCAATGTCTCGTACGACGGTAATGCTATCGAAGAAGACAAGGTGAAAGAATGGCAGTACAGAATGGAGAATATTCTGATGACGAAGGTCACTCAGGCCAAATTGTAGAGGAGTAGTAAATGAGAACGAATCCCGATCTTTCTGACCACTATTTCATCCCAAGATTCCATCGTTCAAACCGACCCATATGTACTGCAGTCAAACTGCAATGTAGAGTGTTTGTCAAAATGCAATGTAGAGTGTTTGTCAAAATGCAATGTAGAGTGTTTGTCGAAAGTGCTATTCGAGAGTGCTATTCGAGAGTGCAAACCAAGTTGTTGAGAATGTGTGCTCCCATGACGTTCTCAACGCTCTCCACGCGCATTTTTCTGTCTTCCTCTTCCGGTTTCTAGTCGTCAGTCAAGAAGACACTACATTTACGTTTTGGTGGATCTGTCCATGGCAGCTTCCCAAGTTCTGTGCAGTCCTGAACTACTGCACTCTATATTCTACTACTGCCGAGACTCGCGCTCCACTTTGGCAGCTGCGGCCTGCGTAAATTCAGCCTGGTCTGAAGAAGCTCTCAATGTCCTTTGGGGCAATCGAGATTTTGGCGAAAACCCTCCTGTGCACGAAGGCAGAGTCTTGATCGACCTATCAACAGGACGCCGTCAATACTATGCATCAAAGATACGTATGCTGCACATAGAGCATCGAGCCGATGTAGTACACGCTTCGCTCAAGGATCTAAACTTCCCAAGACTGCAACATCTGTTGTTGAATCGCAATTATACATCTGGAGCTATCGGAGACGCCCCGTCTCAATACTTGCAACCCAATCTAGAAGGACTGGAATGGTATAGCTGGGACTCAGATCTTACTAAAGAGTTCCTGGACCAGATCAATGCCAGGTGCACTCGTCTAAAAGAGTTGACCCTTGGAGATGATGATAATCTGCGTACCACTCCAGAAGAATTCTTCGATTTCCTGGCCAAAAACCGCTCTATCAGCGAACTCACGATCGCATGTCCGGATCTAGTACAGAACGACTTGATGTTCTATCTCTCTGAAAGAAAAGGATTAGAGTGTCTTGCGCTATGGGATAGACCTTGGGATGAAGACATCTTCCAGAAGATCTCGAGTGAGCAACCGCATCCCTTCGACGACCTCCGAGATATAACTCTATGTCTGAAGCCCCCAGCCATACCTTTTGCTCTCCCTCTGCTGAAAAATATAACACGAATCAACCTTGAAATCGAAGGAGACGGTGGGGCTGCTCCAGAACATCTAGCCACGATGATATCTCTGCAAGATATGTGTATTCGATTCTGCGATGCAACCGAATTGCCAGTCGATGGTTTGCTAGCTATGCGATCCCTCACCAACCTCACCCGTTTCTGTTTCATGGGTCATGAACTGCAATCGCACTTCAGTAACGACAACCTGAAAAGCTTGCTTTCTGCTTTGCGCCAACTGGAAACTTTCGACTTCCCTGTACAATGTCCACTTTCTTTCTCGGCCCTTTTAAGTATCTCAAAGAACTGCCGGTCGATCGGAGCCATCACTTTGCGAGGAGCTTATGATCTACAACGTCTTGCAGAAGAAGCAGAGCCGATGTTTCCTGAGCTCCAGGTACTGGTCATCAAAGGTGATGGTTCTGAGGAGATACCTCCACGACGACTGGATGCAACAGAAATCGCTCGACTGATATGTTGCCATGCGCCTAAACTCGACGATCTTGAGCTTACAGATCCGAGACTACAGGATGTCGTTGAGGCTTATGATTGATCCTCTTGATCGTCGTAACCAGCTATAAAAACAAGCTCCATAGAGAGGGGCTCCGATCAACGAAGCACGACCCATTGCTCGAAGATGCCGGCCACCTCACGCACTTCTCCTTACTCAGAACTGAACCGGATAACTCGGGCCATTGACAGCCGTGAGATCCAGACCCGTCATCGCAATCCTGGCGTGCTTGCCAAAAACACCCTTAAACATCCCCACAGTGCTCCCCGCAATGGGGTGGAGGGCGGAGAAACAACCTTAAAACCATCCGGAACGGCAACTCCACAATCCGAGCATTAGTCTTTTGTACCAACTTCACCGAGTGCAGTAGATAGAGCTACATATATAAGAACACAAGGTCAGTACTCGTGTGTATAATCATTGCAATCATTTCTGCGCTCTGAAGATGGAAGCGGTCGCTCATCTACCTCTGACCATTCAAGTTGGGACAGTTTTATTCGGCATCTTCTTGGTCCTGACCCTCGTCCAAAGGCTTCAACGATACAAACATGAAAGAAATCTACTACCACTACCGCCCCAGCCACGTGGCTCTTTTCTGATAGGAAACATGGCTGATGTGATTGCTGCCTCTAAAGTTGGTCAGCAGCATCTGCTCTTTCAACGCTGGGCCCAAGAACATGGAGAAATTTTCCGCGTTCGTGTCGGTCCCTTCACCGAATACTTCATCAACTCCGATAAAGCAGTCAAGGAGATATTTGACAAGGCGTCTGCTCAGACAGCTGAACGGCCTCGCTGGATAGTGTCTAACGAGCAGATATGCAACCAGCTCAATGTATTATTGCTCAACGCCAGTGACCCCCGCTGGAAACACCAACGCAAGGTCATCCACTCAGGACTCACAAGTATACCAAGAGCCGACGCTGGTCTCCCGTTCCTGCACTACGAGACTGCAAAGTTCATGGAAGAGCTTGCCAACAATCCAACCATCGGCCGCGAAAGCAAGGAACTCTTCAGTGCGATTGGAAGATACACCTACAGCACGTTTGCTTCTCAGACCTTTGGCATGGATATACCGGATCCGAATGACCCAACCATCGACTACATCTTTGAGACTGGTCTGGCGCAAATCCAAGGCACACTACCGGGCAACCACATTGTTGACATACTGCCGTGGTTGGACAATCTTCCACTGTTCCTCAAGCCATGGGAAAGTGATGCCAGAAGAAGGTTCAAGCGCGACATGGACTGGTGTGTCGAACGTCTCATGCGAATCAAGAAGGGTAGAACTCGCAACGTGTTGCAAGATGCCTTCTTGCCGCGTGTCTTGGAAGACGAAAAGAACCTCGGCTTCGGCAGTCTGGAAGAAGCAGCATACCTATCTCTCCAACTCATCATCGGCGCTGCAGATACCAGCAAAATGTCCACCTGGTCTTTCCTGGAAGCCATGATGACCTATCCAGATGTTCAGGAGAAGGGTCATCAAGAAATTGTCAAAGTCGTTGGAGATCGTCTCCCTGTCTTCGAGGACCTTGACAAGATACCGTACGTACGCTGCCTGATGAAGGAGACCTGGAGATGGCGTCCTCCGGTCGCTCTCGGTCATCCTCACACCACGACTCGCGAACTCGAATACAACGGCTACCGCATTCCCAAGGGCGCACGACTCCACCTGAACGCGTGGGCTATCCAACACGATCCCGACCGTCACGAGGACCCCGATCGTTTCTGGCCCGAGCGCTACTCTGAAGACCACACAAACACCATGCAAAGTATCAATTCGAGTGACGTACGCAATAGAGACCATTTCGCCTTTGGCTCGGGCCGCCGCGTTTGTCCTGGCTACCATGTCGCAGAACGTTCTCTTGCTGTCGCCATAATGCGCTTGCTATGGGGCTTCAAGATCTCGCCTGCCCCTGGCGCAAAATTTCCTCTTGATCCGCGTGATTTCGCCGGAGAAATGCCTGGTAATCCTGGAGAACATATGCCGGTCACTCTTGTGGTCCGTGATGAGAAGGCACGTAGTGTTATCAGCCAGGCATTCAAGAAAGCAGCTTCCACGCGCGTCCAGCTGGTAAGCTTACCCCCTCGGAAATCCTGACGCTGCAACTTACTGATCTGTTGCAATAGGAGTCGCTTTCTTGAAAGCCATCGTCGGTCAACATGATGGTAAGTATTGGTTTCTCAGATATTGATACATCAATATGATATGAGAATGAGCACGGGCAGTCACCGGATGCGCTTGTTTGGAATTGCGCTTCGAGTAGTCGACACTAAAAGGTAGCTTCTTGATCGATATGTTCGTCCCCATTGCCTTACATAACGCCATTTCCCTAACAATTCTCATATCGAGTGTTTAATTCTCATGGGTGTAGTTGATAACGTGTTGCGCAGACCCATCAGGGACAAGATTGCTTAAGCAGATACTAGGTCCTTCTTGTCCTCGTCTTACCAGAGCTGCATTACTTGCTCGATAAGTGCCTGGTGACGTTAACCAACGGCAACTACTACGTTTTCCACTTCCGTTAAATCTTCATCATTGGCAGCTCTGATGCGGGCCACGCTCCTTATATAACTCGCAACGTCGGCGAAGGTGTTAAGATGACTAAGCGTGGGAACGAGATTATCGGTATGATGGCGACGCTTAGCTGCCTACTAGTATTACATTCCATGAGAGCGAGTTTGTACCGTGTCCAAAAAGTAATCGGCATGATATAGAGAACCTCTGGCTACTGCGAGATAAAAGATCCTGTCGCGAATCTCGAGGGGCAGTTTGTTTAGTGTACCGAGTCTAGGATATACCATGTAGGAGTCCACAGGCGCGGTTTCCGGAAATTGCTGAGCTAAAAAGTCCATGAATGATAAAAGTGCGACGAAGATGGCTAGTGGCTCGGTAGAGGGAAGACTTCCGGAATTATTAAAAAGAAGAAAAGGATTTAAGTGCATACATAAGTGAGTTTGTTTGCAATCGTTCTAACACAATCGCTTGGTGATCCCGCAAAAATGTCCGACCCAAACGTCAAGCTTGCACTACGAATTTAGTAAGCACATTATAGCCTCTCCCTATAGATGATAACCACTAACAAAGGCTTCATTGATGAGTGCAATAGGTAGAGGTGTTTGGCTCTAGCATTTGTACTTATAGGCCTTATTTAACCTTTAGTATCGAGGAAGCAGTTAAAGAAGCTCACAACGACGGTTCGGGTGTTGTCATATTATTCCGCAAGGAGGTCAGAGATCTGGGTTAGTGCGACCTTGCAAACATCTCTACCTCATCAAAGTCCGAATGACGACAGCTGCTGTACTAATCCAAGCGAAATTCACCATAGTGGAGGTCGCCTCCTCACTTTGATTCTCGTTCTTGTTGTTTATCTCCTCTTCGTGCCATGCTTGTATCGCTTGATCGATCCATAACTCATGGCGCCGATTAGCTGCTGCCGAGACTGTGCCAAAGTTGTTCATTCCATGTTCTACCACGTTCAGAGCATAAGCCATAGCTTGTCGTCTTTCAGGTGTGTTGGAGGGTTTGCTCTTGCTTGTCCTTCCGGTTCTCATTAGTATTACGGGAACAGGATATTGGATAATTCAAGCAGGCATTCTGCATTCTCATTTTGGAGGGTTTGGCTGTGACTGTAATGAGCACCCTCGTTGATAATCCTTGCGCATATCGTTCTGGGATAACTTTCGCAAGAAGTGACCGGTCCCTCCTCGCAACTATTCGATCAAAGCTTCGCAAAAACCATCTCCTCCCGGGACCCGCCACTTACGGAACCAATCTGGCTGTCACATCGGCCAAGATTTCTCCACCAGATAGATTGCCAGCATGAATCCAGGAGAAATGCTTCTGACCAACGAGGGGTTTCAGCTCAGCGTACTATTTCAATTGTAGAATCCCGAAGTATCGTCGTGCTGCATCAATGAGCTGAACCGTTGGCAGAGCCGTTGGTCTCGGCCTTGCCCTTACCCTTCGACGTCTTTGAGGCCTTGAACTTGGCAACCTCCTTGGCGACTGACTGATCGAGTCTGGCCTTGAGTTCGGGACGGTAACCCAAGAAGAATAGGACTTCAAGCCAGACGAAGAAGGGAGCCAGGAAGAGTGCCTGGACTAGATTATCGAGAAGAGCAGGAGCACGGCCTTCGAAGATACCATGACCAACGAACTGAGCAAGCCAAGCAAATACGTGGAGACCGAGAGCATAGTAGTTGGCGGTCATGCCGTAGGTCGAGGTAAGGTGATTGGCGTAGGCAGTGGCGGAGAGCAGAAGGGGTGCCAGCAATCCTCCAGCGACCGGCTCCATAAGAATGTAGAGAGTAGCGTAGAGCGAAGCCACAATGGTACCTAGATTGGCAGGCAAGTTGGGGATAGTGATGGCATCGGGGAGAGGAATGGCGGGAGTGTTGGTGCACTGAGATGGTTAGCAGAAGTGTCTCAATTTTTGTATGATAGCGGGACTTACAAAGAGGAAAGCGGTCAAGAGGATAAGAGGAACACAAGTAATGTGGATAGCGACATTGATCTTGTTGAGACGTCAATAAACGATGTTTTCTTGGAGAGATGGTTGGATTCTTACAGGGTTATGGTGGTAAGAACCATACTGGAAGAGATCGTCAGTAAGAATTTTTTATTAAGATGGTATGGTTGGTAAAACATACGAAGAGAAGTTGCTTTTCAAGATTGAGAGACATGGTATCGTTATGGGGGTGCCGAGAGATGTGATGATCGAGTAAGGTTGGTGGTGGACGGAAGAAGGTAAGAAAGTCTCGACGAGATGGTTAGATGGTCAAGGAATATCAATGAGCTGGGTCGCACGCCTCGAATAGACAAAGTGAAAGAAGCGCGAGTGAATCTGACAGCGGAAGTTGCGAGAAGCGGGTTCACACGGAAGCAATTCCTGTTTAATAGATTGTTGCCAGATGGCCAAGCAGCTGACACTGATCAAAGATTCGAGAGTCGGTTGAGATGACGATAATGCGACGGTGATGGTATAGCAGGCCGTCTTACGCAGCAATAGTGCTAACATGCATGAGTGATGAACATGGTCTTTAATTATGCTGTTGTTGATTGACATGTGCTAGACCGAGGTACAGTAGACCAAAAGGTGGTATTTGAGCCAGCCACAATTCCACGACGACCAAGATATTTGGCATGGCGTGACAACAAGCCTCCACTTTTGCATGGTAGCCACGCCATCTAGTAGATGTTGGATATCATGACTTGTGCTCCACATTCACCAGTCAATTCCGCTACAATGTCGCACCGCAAGCATATGACACGGCCATTGAGGATTACTTGTACCGCGTTGGGGGTTGAATAGAAGTCTGTGCCAAAAGACGTGACAAAGATGCAGGCACCGTTGTGGCTGACGCGCTTGTCTGGGGTCGCGATAGGAGGCTCGATGCGACAAGTCAAGACCAGACAAAGGTCCGCTTTCTCGTACATGCATTTATACTAATGAATTGATGTCGCTGTAACCAAGTCTACATATTCATCAGGTGTTGCATGTGAATTAGGGGGTTCCGAATACACAATAGCCCGTCATGGCCTTCCGCGACGACGAAGAAGCGCTACCTCTGACCAGGCACGATGCCAACCAGACAGACGACAGTGACCAACCTAGACCGTCGGCTTCATCCATATCCACCACTTCACTCGTACTCGAGCACTTGTCAGGCCATCCAAACTCGTTCGAGGCCAAAGAAGCGCTATACTCGCAACCACAATCCGAACAGTTCGACTTCGATGACAGAGCAGCATGGCAACACAAGACCCACGGCATCGACACCAAGGCTCGTCGCATATTGTACATCATTGCTTCGATAGCCGCTGTAGGATGGCTTGCTGCCCTTGCCCTCTTCCTCAGCTCCGGCTCGTACAAATCGTCTGCCAGTCACCCTCACGATCCTCACGCTACAAAGACGGCTCGTCATGGTCAGAAAATCTCACTGGAACAAGTCATGACGGGTCAGTTCTACCCCAAAAACCACGGCATCTCGTGGATTGAAGGTGCTCAGGGAGAAGATGGTCTGCTGTTGCAGTGGGGAGGAGAAGGAGGTAGAGATTATCTCGTTGTCGAAGAAGTCAGATACATGCAAAATGCCGAAGCTTCAAAGCAACACAGCAAGACGCTTATGAAGAATGGAGCCATCTACTACAAGGATGAGTTCATCACTCCGAGTAACGTCTGGCCCAGCGCAGATCACAAGCACGTCCTCGTTCAATCACACATTCAGAAGAACTGGAGACACTCGAACACCGGCAGGTACTGGATTTTCGATGTTGAAAGTCAGTCTGCCGAACCTCTCGATCCTGCTGAGCCCAACAAGAGAATACAATACGCCTCATGGTCTCCCAACAGCGATGCCGTTGTCTTCACAAGAGATAACAACATGTACATCCGCAACCTCTCTGACAAGAAAGTAAAATCCATCACGACGGATGGCGGTGCCCAACTATTCTATGGTGTTCCTGACTGGGTCTATGAAGAGGAGGTTTTCGCGAGTAACCAGGCTACATGGTGGTCCGGCGATGGCAAGTACCTCGCCTTCCTCCGCACCGATGAGGCCGCCGTTCCCGAATATCCCGTTCAATACTTCTTCTCGAGACCGAGCGGTAAACAGCCCAAAGAGGGAGAGGAAAACTATCCGGAAGTCCGCAAGATCAAGTACCCCAAGGCCGGTGCACCCATGTCCGTCGTTACCCTGCAGCTATACGATGTCGCCGAAGGCCAAGTTTTCACTGTCCCTATCCAAGGCGACTTCAAGGATAAGGACCGCTTGATTACCGAAGTCACATGGGCTGGACGTAGTGGCAAGGTCATCATTCGTGAGACAAACCGTGAGAGTGATGTTCTGAAGGTTGTTCTGATCGACGCCGAGCGAAGAGAAGGCAAGACCATCAGAGAAGTCGATGTGAACGCTCTTGATGGTGGCTGGTTCGAAGTCTCGCAAACCACAACATACATCCCCTCCGACCCCGCCAACGGAAGAGAGCACGAGGGCTATATTGACACTGTCATCCACGATGGCTTCGATCACCTTGCTTACTTTACACCCCTGGACAATCCAGAGCCGATCATGCTGACTAAAGGTAAGTGGGAAGTGGTTGAGGCTCCATCAGCACTGGATCTCAAGAACAATTTGGTGTACTTTGTAGCCACCAAAAAATCATCTATCGAGCGTCATATCTACAGCGTCAAGCTTGATGCGTCAGATCTCAAGGCTGTGACGGACGATAGCGAAGTTGGATACTACTCTGGCTCTTTTTCCAAGGGAGGTGGCTACCTGTTGTTGACCAACAAAGGTCCAGGCATTCCATGGCAGAAAGTCATCAATACTCCAAGCAACAGCGACAAGCTGGAGATGAGTATCGAAGACAACAAGGCCCTGAGGGAGCTTGTCACTAAGACTGAACTCCCCATCGAGATCTACCAAACCATCAATGTCGACGGCTTCGACCTGAACCTTGTCGAGCGCCGTCCTCCCCACTTCGACGAGAAGACAAAGTACCCCGTCCTGTTCTATCTCTACAATGGCCCCGGTTCTCAACAAGTCGACCGCACCTTCCAACTCAACTTCCAATCCTACATCGCCTCCTCCCTCGGCTACATTGTCGTCACCCTCGACGGTCGCGGCACCGGCCACCTCGGTCGCGCTGCCCGCTGCATTGTCCGCGGCAATCTTGGTCACTACGAAGCCCACGACCAAATCGCCGCCGCCAAAATGTGGGCGGCCAAAAAATACGTCGACGCCGAACGCATCGCCATCTGGGGCTGGAGCTACGGCGGCTTCATGACACTAAAAACCCTCGAGCAAGATGCCGGTCAAACGTTCAAATACGGCATGGCCGTCGCCCCAGTCACGGATTGGAGATACTATGATAGCATTTATACTGAGCGCTACATGCACACCCCTCAGCACAATCCTACAGGTTACGACAACTCCACCATCAGCGATGTTAATGCTTTGTCCAAGAATGTCAGGTTCTTGGTCATGCATGGTGTTGCAGACGATAATGTGCATTTCCAAAACACATTGAGTTTGCTGGATAAATTGGATCTGGCCAATGTGCAGAATTACGACGTGCACTTTTTCCCGGACTCGGATCATAGTATCTATTTCCACAATGCTAACAGGGTGGTTTACGAGAGTAAGTTTTTGGCTTCCTGCTTGCAGATGATTTGGATGATATACTGACTGATTGTCTCGCAGAGCTCAGCAATTGGCTTATCAATGCTTTCAATGGCGAGTGGTTGAGGACGCCTAATCCCACGCCACTGGCGCAGATTGAGAAGTAGTTTACATAGAGTGCATCATTTCATTCAGCATAGGTAGTGGCGTTATCTCAAATTCATCTTTCTTATCCTCATGGTGAAGTTGTAGATATTGGTGAGAAGTCTGGTTCGCTCCTTCCACAACATTCAGACTGTGACCCAATGGTAAGATTGCTCAAGTTCGTTCAGTGAATATGTAATTGCAGCATTTACAAAAGCCCATGCTCTACCGCGTTCGAAAATTGACAAAGAAAACGACCTCGAAAATACAAATGCTATGATAACTGCCTCCCATTCCTTTTCTCGTCTTGAAAGTCATGATGTGTCCCCATTTCCTCCTTCCCTTCCGTCATAAGATACATATACATGCCGTGTGCTAGCCTTCTTTATTCATGACCCATCTTCTCAATCTCGAAACCTGGTCCATCGGCCGGTCGCTGGTCTTTGGCTTCACCATGATTAAAGACGCAAGTAAATCTCAGCAAATTGGCCTTCGTGTGTCCCTGACAGACTGTGATTTCGTCGCCAGTGTGGACTCTACCGTAGAGCTGCTTGCCCTTTGCATCTTTGGCATTCAGCTTCACACCATTGATAAAGATGCCATTGCTGCTGTCTGTGGCGACAAGACAGTGCAAGCCGAGCAGTTTCGTCCAGTCTCCGCCCATCCCCACTACTTTGTCGATGCCTTTGGCGTGGAAGTAGATCATGATACCGCGTTTGGGCACGCGGGTGTCCAATGGATCTGGGAAGACAATTGTGTTTAAGGGGCTTCGTCCCCAAGTCGTGATACGAGAACCCAGGTCGAGCGTGACGGCACAGAACGAGTCCGGAGTGGTCGTCAGACGTCCCAGTCGAGGTGCAGGACGGATAAACTCGGGCTGTGTTTGCGCGACCGTGTGTAGCGGTCGATCGAACTCGAAGTCAACGCCGGAATTGGCAGTCGTTGGTGGCAGTGAGTGGAAACTTGCTCCAGGTAGAAGATTGTGACTAGTGAAGTCATGACCGCTGACTGAGGAAGCATATTCAAGAGAATGGGTGCTGGGGTCAGCAGGATCATAGAAGGAGGAAGCAGAAAGCGGGAGGCTGATTTGTCGATTGAAAGAGAGTTTTCTTTCTGTTGGTTGGATTGGACGAGGCGTCTCCTCCATACTTCCACGAGTCTGGCCGACTGACGCTTGTGGTGGGTCATTTGGCGTAGTAGGAGTGGTAGGCTCACTCTCATCGGCGGTTGCCGAGAATGCGGACTGTGAAGAGTCCATGTTAAGGTCTCGCATATCTGATTCAGCCCCTACAAGGCTCGCGAAATTGGATGCATGCATGTCGCTTTCAGGTGGAGTCCTCACCCTGGTATTCCGCTGATCATCATCCGGTTGGTGACTAGCCGCAGACGTGAACAACTCATCCTGAGCATGCTGTGCCTTGGATGCATCAACATTTGCATGTTCTGATGCAAATACAGGCTGCTGGAGTTGTGTACCAAAGATACCAGAACTCCGCACCAAGGACGCCTGAACCTCGCCGAAAAGGCGTGGAGGTTGTGAGTCCACTGCAAGCTCCCGAACGCCAGGGTCCTCGGCAGCGTGGGTTGGTCGTAAAGGATGTGTTGGCGGCTGAGAAGGTGCGGGTAGTTGAGAAGCGATTTTTCCACTCTTGAAGCGTTTAGACTGTCGAGGGTCCAGAATATCAGAGTCACCGGAATCGACACTGACTCCTTGAGTCTTGTTCCACTTTCCGTGAATGCTCAATTGAGATAAGTCGTGCGCTGCGCCCGCCTCAGCATCTTCCTCTTCAATTGTCAGAAGGCCTGACGGGGGCTCGTCTTCAATCTGACTCGCCTCTCCACCTAGCCAAGGATATGAAAGACATTGAAGGGCAGAGGGTCTGACAGCAGGATCGGTGTTTAACATATCCTCAAGCAGATCAATAGCGTCGTCAGAGATATTGTGCTTTTCAAGGACAGTCGTGTCAAGGCTGGTGCTGACAATACGTTCAAACATGGCTCTGCCTGTCTGGTCTGCGATGCCTTCAAATGGTGGTTTTGTACTCATGGCATACCACAGCACTCCACCAAAGGACCAAATGTCGACACACGAGCTGTAGGAATGGTACTTTCCTCGTTGCTGCGATGCGCCTTTACGATCACGCTTTCGTCCCTTGGCATTGAAGTGAGCATCATAGTGGGGGAAGACTTCTGGCGCACAGTATAGCAGTGTGCCGCAGAATGTTTTGAGGAAGGTTTCGTTGTCGGAAATGACTTTGGAGAGACCAAAGTCAGAGAGCTTGACTGTGAAGGAGTTGGGGTTGGTGTCGGCGATCAGTATATTGTCCGGCTTGATGTCTCTATGAGTGATCATGTTACGGTGTAGGTAAGCGAGGGCGTCGAAGACTTGTATTGCCATAGGTTTGGCAAGAGCTTCTGGTAGAGGGCCATTCGCCCCTAGCCATTGTTGAAGATCGCCAAACGGAACCAGCTCCATGATGATGTACAGATGATTCTTGACATCGTGGCAGTCGATGTATTGCACGACATGTGGATGGTTGATGCCCTTCATGATGCGCAGCTCATTGTCGAGCTTCTTGTCGATGACACCGTTCTTCATGAATCTTCTCTTCTCCAACTCTTTTGCAGCGAACATGTGACCGTTGCTCTTACTATTTAGGCGGTAGACAGTGGCAAAGGCTCCCTTTCCAAGGTGGCCGGTGACATTATATTTGTCGCCACCACTCCAGTGCATGCCAAAGGGATTCCCTTGCAGTAGCATGGGTTTGACGCTGGTCTTAGCTTGGCTCTTTGCGCCAGGTCTTACGGCCTGAGTCTGGCCGTTCTGTGCTGCCTTTTCTCTCAGGAGGTTGACATGGTCCAGGTAGGCAGCGAATCTCTTGCCATACTCCTCGTAGTGATTGTCTCTCGATGGGATGCGGAAAATGAACTTCAAGCTCTCGTCTCTCTTAGTCGACAAGATTTGAATGACAGAGCCTGCGGTAAGCATCATGGTAGCGGCATTGTTATTGCCCCTGCCTCTGAGAAGCTTCCCATCGACTATGGTACCATTCGTTGACGTGTCATGAAGCATGCAGACGCCGGCGTCAGTCATGTAGATTCTAAAATGCATGTTACTGACTCTTTTGACGGTATCAGTATCAATGACTATGTCGCAAGCATTCTCGTTGCGCCCGAAGACGAAACCCATGACAGGATTGTGCAGCTTGGCTGACATACGGAGCGCAAGATCTAGAGGATGTCTCTGATCTTCTCCCGGAGCGGGAAAAGTCTCCTCCTTCTCAAGGTCTGCCATGCTTAAGCCATCGCTGTAGGTGCTAGGTGTAACATTTTGTAGAACGTGTTGCGGAGATCTCAGTGCTGTGTTGACGACGACCTGGTAGGCAGCAAGCGAGCATGGATGTAAGATGCAGACAACATCGGCAACCTCGACTTCATCGAGTTCTGGTTCGTCTTGCTGAGTAGCCTGCTGGGTGGCCTGCTGTGTGGCTTGCTGGGTCGATTGTGTCTCTTGGTGCGTGCTTTGACGCTGGGCCGGTGTGCGATCCGGATTCGCATTCGCTCTTGTGGCAACCATGGCGCTTGGCGGAATGAGATGGATATGGAACAAGGAGAGAAAGTACGGAAGGTTTAAAGAACCCCAGCCGTAGCCCACAAGCGGCCAGGGCCGGGGCTTAGATTGTGAAGACTCGGGAGTATTTTGGAGAAGCGAACGATACGCTCCTGATGGAATGCCTGGCTCTTTCTGTTCTCTTTATGGCGACTACAATGGTATGGATCTCTCGCGATGGTCTCGGAACGACTCGAATGTTTCGGTATCCCCAGATTCTGGCGAGGCTGGTCTGTCGCGGGAATTGCGAGACACTAGGGTGGCAGGCGGCGACGACTCCAGCGGTTGTGAAGTACGGGACAGATTCCGTAAGATTGAAGTCGGCGCAATTGAAGCGACTTGTGTCAACAGATGACGAGGAAAAAGAGTCTGTCGCGGCCATGTCGCGAGCGAACGCGTGTGGTGCAACCAGCAACGCAAGGACTCCCGCTTGTTCTTGCCGCTTGTCAAGCCGCTCTCTATCCCCGATAGAGTATAAGATCTGCGTCTCGCTGCCTATAACCTCCTGAAACCTCCACCAGTTCGTGCCCACCTTGCACTATATCTGACGAACACCATATAAATGAGTCAGACTATACCAATAGTCATTGTGTGTATGTGCAAATAGTTGCAACGGAATTCGAGTCTCAGGCAAGCTCACTCTCAGCTTCAAAAGAGGCTTCTTAAATATCTGTCGAAATGCACAGTGTCTAAAATTTGGTCAAGTAGTCGGTTGAGAGCCTCGCTGTTTCTGACCTCTCATTGGAAAGAGACTCGAATCTCAAAAGCACTGTGCATTGCGTAGTTCGAGTTGGGCTGGTCGCGACTGCCGCAACAAGCCAACTCCTGCGCCTGTCGTCCTGCTACCTAACTTTTCTTCGCCGCTGACCACTGACTGTTCCTTGAGCCGTCACCCCAACATGGACGAACACTCACTTTCTCTGCCGCAGCCTCCGCCGGCCAAGCGCATCAGACTGGACGACGACGATACGTTGGCTGATGAAGATGAAGGTCCAGGAGATGCAGCTCGGCCTGAGACCTTCTTTGATTGCTACAACATGGGCGACAGAAAGACTGCTGGTTACCTGGGCTTCTCAAACACATCAGAATTACATGTCTGCTCAGTCTCCTGGCCATTACTGCGTGCTACCGCTGCCATACATCCCATCGCGCACAAGCTCAACAAGGAGCTGGCACTTGGTCTGATCCGCGATGCTCCACGTTCTGCAACATCAGCTTTCATCCTCGAAAGTTGGTCCCTACTCGATTCTGATGGCAAAGGTCTCTCGAATCTTCGAAAAGCTGAGCATCTCGCCATCGTACTGATCAATCTGAAATCCGATCTGGCCCGCATGGTCGCCGCTTCAGATAATACCAACCAATTGCAGCACGCACATGATTGTCAAAAGTTCCGCACAGTCTACCCCTCGCATCTTTGTCCCCCTCAGATCAGCTACCCTGTCAAATCTCCCTTGTTGGCACCCTCGGATGGAGAGGACTTCCTCGAGTCCTACAATAGGTGCTTCTCCCTCCTCCGACACATGCGAAACATCCTCAAGAGTTCCGTCTACGACACCAGATACAATACCGATAAATTCAAGTCTGGTCAATACGTCGACGAAAAGCATAAACCAGCATGGATGCGGGCACAAGGCTCCGGTGCGCCTCCCATCACACAGCCACAGCATGGTCTCGATTCGCCGCCGCAATCGCGGCGCCCTTCCGCCGTCGACAAAACTCACAAACCATGGATACCTACTCATCCACGAGGGCTTAGCAAGTCCCCCACCTCACAGTACGCCCTTGGGTCAGCGTCGCAACCGGGTCCTGCCGCCGTCAAAGAACGCGAGCCATCCGTGAACTACCAATTCAGCCTCTCTGCGATACACAGCATTGAGATCAACCCAAGCTACGAACCCCCGCCGATCTCTAGGTCGTTTGCTATATTGTGGGATCACACGATTGAGCCTGACTACCTAAAGCCCGGACTCAAGCGTGCTATGGATCGAGCTAAGGCTACCGGTGCCCATCTGCCCTCCAAACTCCAAAAACTGAAGAAGGACCCACGCGACATGAACAGGGAGACACTGTTTTACGAACAAATCCGTGCTCAATTTGAGTGCCGTGCTCTGGGTATCGATTTGGGCAAGCTTTTGTTACAGTACAATAGCTCTACGTTCGGTGAAAGCATTCTTGTGACGCAAAACCTGGAGGATGAGGCATGGCCGGATACACAGGCTGCTCTCGCAGATTCTGATAATGACAAATTTGTCTTCAGAGTTGGATTCTTCGCTCTGAACAACGACGACGACGACTGATGAATTCTCACTGATCGACCCGGGGTTTTGAACGAATTCGTGCCTTGCAACAGACATGCTCATATCAGGAGATTAGATAGCTTCGATACACAGATACTCGAAACGAGCGCTTATTGAAGCAGTATCTCACATCACTGGTGTCCACTTGAGAGGCCTATCTACCGAAAAACTCTTTGCTGCATGTGTGACCCTGTTCATAATTTTGCCCATGTATATATGTTCCACCTGCACCTTGTTGGACACTATAAATCACACGCACATGCTTTTCAATCCTGTCATCATACCAAAGTATCTGATATTCATATATAATGCTGTCGTTGCTACATTTATCATGTCGAAATCTCGAATCCGGTATTCACAGGTGACCTCGACCTTCACTTTCCCAAACGTTCACGAAAGTTGGGGCTCTCCTTGCGAGAGGCATCGATGACATAGACGAGAACAGCTATATGAGTCCTTCTCGAGTCTCTGTACGTCCATGAGAACAAGCCAGTACCGTACCTTGACCATAACCCGAGACAAACTTCCAATCTCACAGGTGTTGGTAAAGCATTCTCTAACTCTACCATACCAGTTCATATAAACTCGCAACGCCACAAACACGCAAGTCAAACCAAATGCTGATGTGGTAAGAAGCTTTCAATTTCATATTTCTGCATACCAATCTCTGCATACCAAAAACCCTCTGATCAGATATATCATTTCTCCCTTATCCATTCGCATTCGCATTCAAAAAAAAAAAAACAGTGGTATTATGCCCTCCGACAAAGGAAACGCCCTTGTCCCGATACGCCAATAGTCCCGAGAAACATCATCCCATGGTGTTCAGATTCATTCATCCATCTTTCCATAATCACGTAAAACACAACGACAGAGGCTCAGCCATGCCTAAGTCCTTCAGGCTTGATCTTCAGAAGCAATGCATCAGCAAGGTGCCACTCAATCAAGCACCAACGCCTACGGTGCTGGCCCATCTGATCTTCCGGACCAGACCGCTCTTGCCGGCTTCGCGTGCGCAAGCTGTGGCCCCTTCGCCGGTGCCGGTCATGCCGGCTTCCAATCGTCCTGCTGCCTTGCCCGTTGTGTAGCCGGCGGTGAAGCTCATGGCGCTGACGAAGACCACAACACCTACACCGACAATCCAGGTGAACATTGTAGGATTGACGTCGTCAATACTGTAAACTGCGCCGGAGTCGCGGCGTTTCTTGATTGCTCTGCGTTCCTTGGAAGAGCCTCTGGTTGTTGTTCCTTTTCGCTTAGCCTCGGACTTTGTGGAGCGGACGTCGGCAGAAGCAGAGGTGGATGTGGAGGCACGGCGGATGGTTGGCTTGAAGGTGGGCTCGTTGACTTGAGCTGTGAGAGGTGAGTTGTTCTCGAGAGCAGAGGCAGGTACCATTCTCAGTGTGTTTGGCTGGATTCTGTTCGAAGCTGGACTTGATGCATTAGTTGTAGGGCGCGTGTTGGACTTGGGCAGTCCGCGAGCGGCGGCGGCAAACGACTGCAAGGTGGAGAGACTGGCGCGTAAAGCGGCTTCATGGTCAGCAGCTGCGTTGTGGTTTGGCGAGAGCAGGTTGTAAGGCGAGTGTTGAACTCTGGCCTCGTAACGAGAAGGGTATGAGTGTCTGGCCGAGTGACGACGCTCAGGCTGAGCAGGGAAGTATGAGCCCGGGACAGGCTGACTGGCGTGCCTGACAAAGTGGCCTGAGGGGTGAGAGAAGGCATTCGGTTGAGGTGTAAAGGCATTGTCATTGTTGATAGGGTAGTTGACAGTGGTTCTGTTCTCATCGTCGTCGGAAGACTCGACCATGGCGCTTCTAGTTTGGGTGGCAGGAAGCGTGAGTCCTTCGCTTGAAGATGTTATGACATGGTCGTCATCACTTTCGCTTTCTTCATATTCCTCTTGACTGCTTGCAGCTCCGACACTGCCTGCACGACTGGCGATGTTGAGTCGAGAGGGTCGACCGGGTCTTTGGCGTCTTCGGCGATTAGAGGCTGACGGTTGATGGACACGGAGACCGGTGGTGACAATCTCATCGGCAGCGGAAGAGAGCGACGACGACGAAGGCTGTGAGGAGATCTCGACCCATGAATCTAGATAATGGTTGCTGTCAGCGCTGCCTTCATGCTTTCCTTTCAGCGCAGCCATGGAAGAAGAGCAGGAGGCGGGTCGAGGCAACGAGCAAACCCGCGCAGAAATATGAAATAGATACAGAGACGCAGTCAAGTCACACGCTTGTTTCTTACCTTCTGATCGAGTCCGGCCTGCATCTGTGGACGGTCCAAGACCTCTGCTTCCGGTATTCAGGTAGTTGGACATGATGGCGCTTTTGGGATGGATCTCGAGTCGTGATACTATGTGGTCCGCGACACCAGACAGCAAGTGGTACAAGGAGAGGGGTGCGTGGCTGGACAAGGAGAGTCCGCAGAGTGAGAAGGATAGAGAGGGGTGGCAGCCTAGTCTTTACAGGCACTGACGAATTATGCGGCAGAAACAACTGGATTCGTCAAGGCCGACAAGGAGACGAAAGCGACAGGAAAGTGGTGTGAGTTAGCAGGAGACACAGCGACGGCGTGCTTGGTCGTCGTCGATGATGCGAGTGAGGAAGTCGGTGAATGATGTATAGCGCATGCGGGGCTCGCTGATCACGCAACGGCCTCGAAGCCTTGGTCCCCGTGGGCTCTCCTTAAGCTTTGCTCCCTTTGTCCTTCCTTCGTTTCGAAGACTTTCTGCTCTTTGAGCACTGCCTGCTTGATTGCTGCGACTCGATAAAACAACAGGACGCGTGATTGGTCTGGCCCTGCTTGGCTGCAGAAGAATGTTCACATGTATTCCTGCCACCCTGACCGCTGCCCAACCACCTGCGATCTAGATAGCACCTGCATGCCACGTGACCATCATCTTGCACTTGTGACTGATATTGGACGATCAATTCTTCTTGAGGTATGGGTATATCTTTTGATCATAACATCTATGAAACTACTTCTACTACGGTATCGAATAAGCTACAACTCACCTTAGCGCCGTGATTGTACAGGAACCACCCATTCCCAGCTATGATGTCCTCGCTGCCTTGTATTGACCGAATGATCATGCTATCCCAGGGATCCGTGAACGCCAAACTTTTTGATAATGACATGAACCGATTAATGATGATTGAGCGAAACGCTTAGTCGACTAGATGAAGGTACAGTTAGCAAAGTCACCTAGAGAAATTGAGATGCGGTACTTGTTCAACAAGCCAGCTCACAAACCGAGTTCGACATCAACGAGACGGCGTCCTGGACCCTCTCATCAATGCTAGTCAATCATGCAATACCAGCTCGCCGAGTTTGTACCGTTAGCTTACTTACAAGACATGCGGTTGCCCTGGAAGTCACCGAAGCCACCACGGTTGGTAGAGCCACCACGGCCACCACCGCGGCCACCACGACCACCACGATCACCGAAACCGCCACGGCCACGACCACCACCACGGCCACCACGGTCGCCGAAGCCACCGCGACCGCCACCGCGGCCACCACCGAAACCACCGCCGCCACGGCCACCGCCGAAGCCACCACCGCCACCGTTGTTGTCACGGGGAGCAGCAAAGTCCAGGCGGATGTTGCGGCCATCGACGTCAGCGCCGTTCAAGCCCTCAAGAGCAGCCTTGGCCTCGTCAACGGAGCCGAACTCGACGTAACCGAAGCCCTTAGGGGCGCCAGTCTCGCGGTCGGTGGGGAGACGGATGCTGTTGATGGAACCGAACTCGGAGAAGTAGCCAGTGAGGCTGTCGGTGGTAGTGTTGAATGAAACGTTACCAACGAAGAGGGTGGTGGAAGGAGCACCCTGCTGCTTGTCGCCGAAGGTGTTGGCGCGAGCACCGACCTGGTTCTTGTCGTAGCTGCGGTTGCTGTTGTCTCTGGGAGTGCTGAAGTCGCACTTGAGGGTTCTGCCATCAAGATCGGTACCGTGCTTGGCGTTGAGGGCCTCGGTGGCGGCATCGATGTCGGCGAACTCGACATATGAGAAACCCTTGGAGCGACCGGAGTCGGCGTGGGTGATGACTCTGACGGAGACGGGAGAGAACTCCTCGAACTCCTTGGAGAGCCAGTCCTCATCGACGTTCCATGAGAGACCACCGACGAAGAGAACCTTGCTAGGCTCGCCGAAGGTGCCCTCAGCCTTGACCTTCTTGGAGGCAGCAGCGGGAGCCTCCTCGGCCTTGCGCTTCTTGCTGGGCTCCTCAACCTTCTTAACCTCCTCCTCGGAGTCGGAGTCAGAGTCGGACGAGTCGGAGTCGGAAGAGTCGGCCTGAGAGAGATTATGTTAGCAAGGTCGATGGAGAGACAGATGTGTGTAATCGAAACGTACCTTGGCAGCGGGCTTCTCAGCCTCAGACTCGGAGTCAGAGCTGTCAGAGTCGGAAGAGTCGGCCTTATTTGCGGCGGGCTTAGCGTCAGACTCGTCGTCGCTGCTGTCGGAGTCAGAGTCAGAAGACTCGGCGGCGACGGCCTTAGCGGCGGGCTTCTCATCCTCAGAGCTGTCAGAGTCGGAAGAGTCAGAGGACTCCTCCTTCTTGGCGGCCTTCTTAGAGACGGGCTTGGCCTCGGCCTCAGACTCGGAGTCGGAAGAGCTGTCGGAGTCCATCTCCTCGTCGGAGTCGGAAGAGCTGGAGGGCTCGGGGGTAGGCTCCTTCTTGCTCTTCTTGGACTTCTTGGTGGCGTCGGCGACCTTCTTTGCGACGTCCTTGCTGTTGACCTTGGGGGCCTCGGCCTTGGAGACACGGCCAGACTTGACCTTGGTGGTCTCGACCTTGGGGGCGGCGGCCTTCTTGGTGCTCTTGTCCTTTGCCATTGTGATGTGTTGGTATTCTGGTGGTCGAGGTCAGTAAGGTTCGGAACCTTGACGAGGTGGTGGGTAAGGCGGTTCGCGTGGTGGTTGGTGTGCATAGTCGATCGGTCAAGCTGTCGCGGATTGCAACAGCGACAGCAGATACGACGAGCATGGTGTGAGCGACCAGTGATGGTCGCTGTGTGCGGCAAAGCCCTCAGTACCCATGATCACACGAAGTGATGGAAGCCAACAAGCCCTCTAGCCCACTGCTCTCGCGGCATGTCATGGCAATGTGTTCCCACAAGAAGCCATGGATCTGCGCGCGAGATGAACTGATGAGAAAAGCCGTCCTGATTGCGCATGTGCCCACTACCCAAGTTAAAGAGATGGTGACATCTCAGTCTGCCTCACGCAAAACCAACAACGCGAAGAGAAGACCTGAACCCACTATTGAGAGACGAACCCACTGATGTGATAAAAAAGTCGAATATAAAGAGTTGATGAAAATTCCACGAAGATGACGAGGAAAATTCTGGTGAAGGAGGATGCAAAAGAAAAAGCAGAGGCAGGCGATGGGCTTGAAATACCTCTGGCTGGCAGCTTTGATCAGCAGCGGCGCTAAGAATTTCTGCCAGTCGAAAAAAATATATACGCGTCCGTGCCCGACCAGAACGGTCCTCGGGCGACGGGCCGTGTTCACCGCCCACGAGAGCCAAGGGTCCTGTCCCGCATCTGAGGGACTTCTAGCGGCTGCTTGGCTTGACATCGCAGTTGCCAACGTGGACAGTGGAATGGTTGATTGAGGTAAAACATGGCTCCTACATCACATCGTCCCCGCAAGAAGAGAAGAGACGACCAAGTCTCGGGTCCTCGCAGTAATGCTCTGATCGTTACCGATGCAGAGACGAAACAACAAAAGCCAGCTTTCCCTCTGGTGGCTTTCTTACTGCCTGCCAAGGGGACAGTGTCACAATGGATTGTGATGCCGCTCATCCTTATGGCTGTGGGACTCTTCAGATGGGCTACTGGCTTCTGGGGCTATTCTGGTTAGTCCACGACTTGATGCACAATCACAAGTTCTAAGACTCATTCTTGTCCAGGTCTTCAAAAACCACCGATGCATGGTGACTTCGAGGCACAGCGACATTGGATGGAACTGACTATCAATTTACCTGTCTCTCATTGGTATTTTCACGATTTACAGTGGTGGGGACTGGACTATCCGCCCTTGACAGCTTATCACAGTTGGGCACTTGGTAAAGTGTGAGTATTCACACACCCATCTCTTTCAACCATAGACATACTGACCAGCTCAGGGGCAACTTTATCAACCCAGCATGGTTTGCTCTAAAAAGTTCTCGTGGTCTCGATGACCACGATCTAAAGATCTTCATGCGCGCCACAGTAATCGTTTCCGAATACCTCATCTTGGTGCCGGCAGCTGTTATCTTCATCCGTCATATGAGCAAGCTGTGTGGAATTACTACGTGGGAGTCTTCTGTTGCCCTCACAGCTGTTCTCATGCAACCGGCTACAATGCTCATCGACCATGGACACTTTCAATACAACACCGTCATGCTTGGTTTGATGCTTGCATCCATGTCAAGTATGCTTGCAGGCCGCCATCTTTGGAGCTGTGTGTACTTTGTTGCCGCGCTTGGCTTCAAGCAGATGGCACTGTTCTACGCACCGGCTGTATTTGCTTACCTGCTTGGAATTTGCGTCTTTCCTCGGATCAACATTGGTAGACTGTTGAGTATAGCTGTGGTCACGACCGTCTCTTTTGTGGCTCTTTTCTTGCCCTTTCTACTTGGCGTTGCACATGATTCGTGGAAAGGAGTATTTCTACCTTTTGAAGCATCAACTCCACCCCTGCTTCAGAGTCTTCCCGTCCAGCTTTCAACCAAGGCCTGGTACTACCCGCTTGTGTTCCAGCTTGCGCAGTCTATCCACCGCATCTTCCCATTTGCACGTGGACTCTTCGAGGATAAGGTGGCGAATATTTGGTGCGCCGTGCACGCATCTGGAGTTCACAAACTTCACCTATACGACTCAAGTCTACTTTCTCGAGCAGCACTGGGACTCACCAGTCTTTCAATCCTGCCACCATGCATGGTTATCTTTTTCAAGCCGAGAAAAGAGCTTGTACCATGGGCGCTAGCAACAACGGCATGGGGCTTCTTCCTCTGCAGCTATCAAGTGCACGAGAAGAATGTTTTGCTGCCGTTGCTGCCAATGACTATGCTTGTCGCTGGACATGGCGGACTAAGACCCGATCTTCGCGCTTGGATCGGATTTGCCAACACCCTGGCCTGCTGGACCATGTTCCCTCTGCTGAAGAGAGACGAACTCAGAATGCCTTATTTCGTCTTGACTTTCCTCTGGACGTACCTCATGGGCCTCCCGCCAACTTCACTTTCAGCTTACTTCGGCGAGCAAGGCATTTGGCTGTCGCTGCCTGTCAAAGCAATGCATATCTTGTTCTATGCAGCAATGATTGGCTGGCATTTCGCCGAGGCGTTTGTGCAGGCACCCGCCAACATGCCCGATCTGTGGGTAGTAGGCAATGTATGTGTTGGTGCAGTGGGTTTCGGCCTATGCTATCTTTGGTGTTTGTGGCATCTCGTGGCTGAGAGTGGAATCTTGCAATTCGGCAAGCAAGCAGACGACAAGCAAAAAACGCTGTGACGGACAGACACAGAGAGTTGAGAGAAGTGGTGGTATTGTACACTAGTTATACATAGATCTAAAAGTCTAGAGATTTTGCCCGTATCCTTGTAACGCCGGTCGCAATGCAGAATAGGAAAGAAGGTGGTGTGTGTTTATGGCAAGTTGAAGCCGTAGCCCTGCATGCAAGCTCTGTACTTCTGAATCATGTTCTGGCAGTCGGCTTGCGGGTCGGCGGCGTTGGAGAAGAGCATGCATTCGTCGCGGGCAGCCTTCTCATCCTTGCAGACACAGCATGGCTGTGGCGAATGGTCAGATTGTGGATTTGTATATGGGTGTGCGAGGTGATGTCGTACCTTGACCTTTGCGGCGGCTTCGCCTTGGGGCTTGAGGTCGGCAGCGAGGTTGTTGGTGCTTACGACTGTGGAAGATGCTGGAACAGGTCAGAGACTGGACGGAAGCAGTCGCATGGTGCAGGAAACATACGCTGAGACATGTTGACTGGATTGAATGCGTGGCAAGAGCAGAAAATGGTATGCGACAAGACAAGTCGAAATATGCTGGCATATGAGGCAATCGCAAACAATATGTCAGCAACGGATTGGCATTCCGGGGGCAACTGCGGCGAGGCGAGTCATTGCTTGGCACCAAAGAAGTTCTGGAAGGAAAGCAACATAAACACAGGTGCGACTGCTTGTTTCAGCAATTTCCCTCTGTCGCAAAACACGCTGCCTTCCTCTGCTCGTCCGCATACCGCACACTCTCCTTCCTCACTCTTCCACCCAACTTTTACAACATCGTCATGGTCAACACATTTTCGCTCGAGGGCAAGGCCCTGAAACTCGACTCGGCTGCCGACATGGACAAACACATCGCGGAGCTCAAGGCTAACAACGACGTCGAGGAGGTCATCCTCGTGGGAAACACTTTGGGTGTGGACGCCTGCGAAGCCCTGGCCAAGGTGCTCGAGACTAAGAAGAAGCTTAAGGTAGGCCGGCATATTGCATAACGGACATCGTAAATGCCAACGGTCCAATCTGACGCTCTCCAGGTCGTCAATTTCGCCGACATCTTTACAGCACGTACATATGATGAGATCCCCCCAGCTGTGACACACCTACTCACCGCTTTGCTCGCCCTCCCCGAATTGCATACTGTCAATCTATCCGACAATGCTTTCGGCGTCAGGACGGTCGCTCCCTTGCAGCCCTTCCTCTCTCAGCACGTGCCCCTGCAACATCTCATCTTGAACAACAACGGTCTTGGTCCTGCTGCTGGAACCCTCGTCGCCGAGGCCCTTACAACTCTCGCCGGAAAGAAAGAGCAAGCTCGCAAGGATGGCAAGACGGTACCCGACCTCGAGACTGTCATCTGCGGTCGCAACAGACTTGAGGCCGACTCTATGGAGGCTTGGGGCCACGCATACTCGGCCAACAACAAGGTCAAGACCATCCGCATGACTCAGAATGGTATCCGTAAGGAAGGTATCTCCACCCTGTTGCAGAACGGTCTGAGCAAGTGCACTGCTTTGGAAGTTATAGACTTGCAAGACAACACTTTCACCGCCATGGGTGGTCGCGCTCTCGCCGATGTCATCGCAAACTGGTCCGTCATCAAGGAAATTGGCGTGGGCGACTGCTTGCTCAGCGCTCGCGGCGCCGTCATGCTCGCAGACGCCCTTAAGTCTGGCAAGAACAAGACTCTCCAAACACTTCGCCTCCAGTACAACGAGATCGATGCCAAGGGTATTGCTGCTCTTTGCAAAGTCGCCCAGACCGACGCCCTTCCTGCTCTGCAGCGTATTGAACTGAACGGCAACAAGTTCTCAGAGGAAGATGCCAACGTTGAAGCTCTTAAGACTCTCCTTGATGAGCGCAGGGAAGAAAATGCCCCTGACGTCGACGCAGACGATGAGACTTGGGGCGTTGATGAGCTTGACGACCTGGAAGAGGAAAGTGACGACGATGATGAGGACATTGACGATGACGAAGATGCCGAGGAAGAACAAGTCCTCAAGCAGGCCGATCAAGCCGAATCAGAGAATGTCGCCCAAGAGAAAGATAACTCTGTCGATGAGCTCGCAGACCTTATGGGTAAGACGGAGCTCAAGTAACACCTTTCTTTCCTTACACATGCATTGGGTTTCTGGATTAGCGATTTCCCCCTCTTTCACTTTCAATTTGGATCGACCACCATTCCCCCTCCCCCTTTCTCTACGCCCTACTACCAAAATAAATGATACCACACACGAACACGTTGCACACTTCTACATTTCCACTTACCAATCTATTTCATGCTACTACCGAAGACTAGAGACAGCACTTTGAAATTCTGAACCCTTTGCCACGTTAGATCTATGCAACAAACACCGTTACACTCCCAAACCCCAAATTTCACAAAACGCCCACTGCACAATCCTAACATCCAACATGATCAGAAAGCACTAAATTCCTTGAATGATATCCATGAACGAAAATGACAAAGACCGACAGCATATTCTGCAGTTCTACACCTATTCTCCTCTTGGCCGTCCTTTCCGTCCACATGTCACGCTCTGATCGATCCCCCATAACCTTGACAATCTTCACCAGCTCCTCAAAAATGCCGCCCAAACGTCTCTACTGACTCGCCCCCTCCCCTGACCTCCTATCCTTGCTTGACAGCTATATGACGATCGAACACTCCAGACTCAACTAATGAAGTTCTGTGTCAAGAGAAACCCAGCCTGATCAGCGACATCTATCACCAACTGCTGTCCATCGATTGGATTTGGTATGTCGTGTTCCTTTTCGGCGTACACCTCTGGTTGAGCACTGGATATTTGGGTTTGGGCATCGAAGTGTGGGCTATTATGTTACTTGAGCTTGTCAGGTAGAGATGAGGTAGAGATAGATGGAGAGGTGTAGAAGTCCTCGGAGGGTGTTCGAGCGAGAA
>ERZ794946.52-NODE-52-length-81816-cov-94.507394_pt1 | contig 81816 bp, 53 predicted proteins | sample MGYA00433072_ERZ794946 | MGnify/ENA primary metagenome ERZ794946 (study PRJEB30137, sample SAMN04331413) | food metagenome | isolation source: Y3 must sample point D1 replicate A | place: Australia: South Australia | collected 2014 ...
TCTTTTTTGAGCTTATTCTTGAAGATAATGCTATCACACGTGCATAATAAAATAGTAGCTTTTTCTTGTAACTGCGCTCTTTTTTAGCCGCATTCCAATTTAGCCTTAAATCGTGAACGTGGAGATGATTATTTCATCTCAACTAACTTGTATAACCTTATTTGCGTAGTCTTCGCGGGGTAATTTTTGATGGTGTAAACTTTTACCATAGAAATACGATACTCTACATGTAGTTTTGTTTATTTAGTGAAATCCGACAAAGTGCGACGGCTAGCAAGTTCTTGCTTGTTTCTCACCAACAGCTTATTCTTTCAAGGAAAGGTGTATAATTAGTTCGACAAAATTCAGTCCGATTCCAAAAATATGGTTGCTGAATCGAGAATCAACTATTGTTAATTGACTAGCAGTCTTCTTGCTAGTATATATGACATACTGGTGCAAATATGGCATAACATCAAGAGGCAGTCATCATATCTAAAGGATACAGAAATGGAAGGATTGATAATGTAACAAGGTAATGAACGACAATATGTAAAATGAATGAAAGCCTCAATAATATCATACAGACAAAAATCGATTCCCTTTTGTGAATTTTTTTTTTTGTATCCTCCAGGAGAAATTCATACCTAATGAGAACAGTGGAATCCCAACACAATTATCTAATTTTTTCATCTATTTCTCATAGATAAAATGAAATTTCAATAATTGACCAATATTCACCTGGCCCATAATCAATCGCTGTAATAAAATCTCCAAAAAGGGTAAAACTAAACAACTTTTAAAATGTGAAAAATTAAGTAAAGAAAAAGATAAGAATAAAGTCCAACAAGAGTCAACTGCTTGAAATTTTCAGGTGAACTGGAAAAGAGGTGCTGATCATTGAGTGCCAAACGGAAGTTTGTTGCTGCCGCAATGTCAATGAAGCATTAAGCTCTGACGTTTTGCCGTTTCTTTTTGGGCAGTATGCGATCAATTTATGCTAGCCAAAAGAAAAAAATCGTATGCGCGCTGAATCAGCCGTAGCTAGCTGTCGACAATGACATGGCGGAAGCGCTGTTTTTAAAGGCTTCTTATAATTGACCTTCAGGGTCCTAACCCTGAAGGTTTTTTGTAGCCATACTGCTTACAAGAATGTAACCTCTTTGGAGGAAAAAGAAATTATACTTTCTTTTCCAGATCACGAATCTGTTGAAGTACTGTTCTTTTCCGTGGCTTGAACCCTCTACAAGAGATCTATAGACGCCGCACATGCTTTCAAATAGAGCTACATTCTGGTCCTTCAATATATCAATTAGAAACGTATAAAAACAAGACAAAATTACTGTCATTGGGGGAGAACAACCCATCTAGGAATTGGGATTGAGCAATTAAGATAGAAAACCAAATCCACACACAACTACTAAACATTATGAAGTTCTCTTCCGGCAAATCTATCATCTTTGCAACTATTGCTTCTCTAGCTTTGAGTGCTCCTGTCACTTACGACACCAACTCTACTGCTGAGTTACAATCTCCTTCATCTTAAGAAATTCTGGGTTGGAGTCACGCAACTTTTCCTACCATTTACCAAACCTGTAATGAGACGAACGCAAGAATGTTGAATGCAGCTTTTAAGGATACCGCTGAAATCACCGCTTATGGTAAAGATAGACTTTTGAACTATGGTGTCGATGACGTTTACTACAAAAGATGGTTTGGTAACGGTAGTATTTTCACCGTCATGGGTGTCTTTGAGCAATTGATGGAGGCTTCCAAGGGTGCCATGCTCATGAGATGTGATGATATTGATGGCTTGTGTGCAGCTAATCCAAACTATTACGCTGGTCATCACCGTCAATCTGCTCCAGCTGAAACTGTTATTTGTGATTACTTCTACACTTCCAAAAAGCCACTATCAACAATTTGTTTCGAAGGTACTATTGTCGATGTCGGTCCAAAACATTATGCAGGTATTGATATGTTACATCGTTACTTGCACGTCCCTACCATGAGTATGGATGGATATGTTGGCGAGTACGCGGAAACTCTTGAAGAAGTTGTGGACTACGCCCAGAACAATGCTACTTACGCAGTTAGAAACACCGACAACTATCTTTACTATCTCGCTGACGTTTACAGTGCTTCTGTTATACCTGGTGGCTGTCTAGGTAAATTGTAATAACCATATCATTACTTCCACAGAATATGTTTTCTATACCGTAAATATTAGTTCGTTTATGTTTTTAAAATAAATTGGTGCTATTCTTTTTCATTGAATTAGATGGTATTTTTTATATGATTGCAAACTTTGACGATAATGTACTGCTCATTATTTTTCGTAAACTGCAAAAAATTGAGCACAATATATGTATCTCAGTGCATTGTATACGTGTCGAGTAATGAATCAAACAATAGCATTCTTCTTCTCAATTTTACAGTAGTCTGAAACAATTTAATGACAAGTTTATCATAATTGTGTTATTATTATACTTATATTTAGAGGCCTATATTGCCCATCTAACTTTTCAAAATCCGCGCAAAATTATAGAACTCATCATAAATAATGAAGGAACTGTGTTCCTGAAAAGAACAAAAAAAGGATTAACTACAAAATGAAACATAAATACGTCTTTTATCCATTAAATTAATGATAATTTATTCTTACCGAACGTTTTCTTCTACCAAGCTTTTCGCCTACGCACCTACATTTCCTCTTTTGAATTTCATGGCAATAAATAGTAAAGAAATCAATGATCGTCTTGGTTTTATTAAAAAACTTGAGAATAACATAACCCTTTAATAGGCCAATGCAACTGATGGAACACCAGAAAAAGTTGTAATGCCAGTGCGGCTGAACAGAATGTGTGGTAATAGATTTCGGGTATAATGCGCAAATTAGGAATACTCATATGTTCAGATAGAATAAATAATAAAGAGACCTTCAACATAAAAAACTAATAGGACCTTCATGGGCAAAAAGACAGGATTACGCTAAAATATACTTCAGTGATTTTCTGTTAATATGCGAAAGAAAGACACATAAAATATTGGTGAACAGGGCAAAAAATTTTAGATTTGTCAGTCAGTGAACAATATTTCAATTGGTCACTTATAGAAAAGATTATTATAATTACCCATGTTAGTGTCGCCAAACACTATTATGAAATAAAGATAGTATTCTATTAGCAATGGTCTCAAATTAATATGAACGGGCATCATTGGCACAGAGTAACCATTTTAAAATAAAAAGAGGGCAGGAACTCTCACACATTTCGGTACGAACAAACTGATATACTATATCTATTAAACCGTAATTCCAGAGACGTAATACTACAGCATAATCTTCAATATAGATATGACAAGAAAAGAACAAGTTTGTCCATAATAAGTATCCCATTTTACCTACATTTCCCTTCTTCCGTATGTTAAATTATTAATATTCTTTGCAATTGTTGGCCGTTGAGTAAAGTTCTAATTTCAAAAATACTAGACTTTGACTGAAACGTTATAGGAGTTTTAATATCAATAGACTGTTTGGCCAAGACGCGTTCAACATAGACACTGGTCTACCATTATATAAAAAAATTCGCCCATTAATCATGGCCATACTCGTTGACATTCACAATATATTCATAGACAAATGCTACTGCTGAAACGTGTGAAGATGCTGAAATATGTTCATTAACAGAATGTATTGTCCTTAGTTGGTCAAATGGAAAGATACCTGCAACAAATCTATAGATGTTTTTGCTTAATCCCCAGTAATACTTGGTATCGGTATTACCAGAAAACAAGCCACCCGTAACGTAGACATCTGCATCTTTCTGCTCGGCCAAAATTTCGTTTTGAAACAAGTTTTGAACAGTACCTGCAAAAATTTCCCAGACATGTCCTGAAGTTGGCGATACTGGTGCTGGTTCTAACATTTCTTCACTTGCTAAAGAAATGTGGCCAAGTTTTGTTTCCGGGATGATAACCTCGTCATGGAATGTCAAACCATACCCGTGCTTTTCAGCAATAACTCTGGCCCAATACAAATCATTTTCCACAGTTTCGTTCACAGATGAATGAATATCCACTCTATGGTTAACAATAAAGCTGGTCAATCCTGGCAATGCATTAGCCTTGACACCGCCATTAATGACATCGACTGCTCTAGTTGTTCTTATTAGGTCACGAATGTCAGGGTGCGATGCAGCAAATTCCGTCAAAACCTTCCTTTTCCCTTCGTCCACAGGTGCTTTTAAGATTGCCTCCCTGACATGTGGTGGCAGAAAACCTGAATGCTCGGCAGCACATTGTAATACATCATAAATGGGGTTATCAAGTGAGAAATTATAATCGAATGGGTGATTTTCCATCATATATATCAATTCTGATGCAACACCAATCGTAGTATGGTCAGGTTGTACGGATGAATGACCACCATGACCATGGATACTAATCCTTACGTCAACGTAACCCTTCTCAGCATTTACAGCAGCTGCAATGTAAAGATTTTTATCCAGTCTTAAGAGTCCGGCACCTTCATCAATAATGGAAAACATGCTATCCGGGCCATACCTTTCCAACAGAAATGGTGCTAAGACTTTAGCGCCCATAAAACCGCTTGACTCCTCATCAAAGCCCAGAGATAATATAACGGTCCTTTCAGTCTGATAACCATCGGCAAGCAGTTGTTCTATACCCTCTATCTCAGCGAGCATTAAGTTCTTACAATCATTGGAGCCGCGACCCCAAACATAGTCCGTTTCTTGATCATAGTGACCCGAGAATGGTGGATACTGCCAAGAATCCCATATTTCCCTGTTAACTGGCACCACATCTTGATGTGCCATAAATAATATTGGTTTCAAACTCGGATCTGTACCTTCCCATGTATATAATAGACCCAATTGATTGACTTTTTCCACCTTTAGATGAGAGTGAACAAGAGGAAAAGTCTCTTCGAAATATTTGTGAAGTTTGAAGAATTCTGAATAGTACTCTGGGTCAGCGTTTGGAAGCGGGTTTGTGTCACTAATTTCTGTAGGAATTTGAATGGCACCAGACAACTTTCTTATTGAGTCTATTTTGAATTGCTTATCGTTCAGAATCAAATTCACAGACTTGTTAAACGATGGACGATATACTTGAGGCTTTTTACATTGTGGAGAGGCAGGAACGTCAAAAGTGGAATTTGGGACGGGTTTGGTAAAGCTGCTGATATAAGCTAAGAGCAACGTCAATAAACCAATTAATGGCAGACCAAATTTTTTACACTTAGAATAGGTAGAGGAGGTTGGCTGCTTAGAAGAAGGATACACATCCGGAAGCGGAGCGTGATGAGTCTCTGTCATATAAGCATTTTAGTATATGGGAGGAATGACAGAGTATAAGCCGTTATGGTATACTACTACGAATACATAATTAAGAATAGGGTTTTAATGTAGTTGCTTGTATATCTCCTATGTTCCCCTTTTTAAGCACCCCTTAGAAAATATATATTGTCGAGGATGTTTCTCCAGAGACCCTGAAATGAAAAAGAATCCGAAATATGCACTCCTTCGACCAAGGCTTTAGCGCACCCTCATTTAAAGCCCGGCCTGTAGTGCATATACAAGATTAAGAAAAAGAACAGAGAGAAAAGTCCGCTTTACCATAATGTTAATTTATTCTAAATACTCTCATTGACTTTTATTTCACCGACCCTGAGTCAAATTTTCGACCATGTTATATACATGCTATTTAGTAATCAAGTGATTAATTTTACCGAACTCAAAGTTGCAGCCGCAGAAAATAGTCATCTGATAATCTTATATATAGATCCGACTTATTAAAGGACATAATTTTCAAGGAATCGGGTACGTGCCTAATGCAATCATGTCGTGTCAATCAACTTCCCCCATACTATATCATTGTTTTACGCCACGTTAATAGGAACCAACGAATTTCTTAAAGCCAATCCTTACTGCTATTTGCAGATGGACTGACGGTTATGCATTCACTAACACCCCAGGTCTTACCGTACCACATATTTAGGTGCAATACTAATCAATTGTCTCTTGAACAGTAACGACGAAAGTATGAACTTCTTATCTATGCTATCTTCAACGTGATAGTTTATGCTACTTTGCAGATGTTGAAGTTAACCTGCTAAAATATATTAAAGTAACTATAGTTATTTTGAGTTGCCCAACACAACTTCGGCAAGATGTCGTTTGAATATTCCTGCACAACGCTGGGATATTTACAACCAAAGATGCCACTACAAATAATAATGACATGTATTTGAGAACATTGCAAACGATTAACGCTGCTCACTTAATGCTATGTAGACTTCAATATATGTCTTTGAAAAACGCTCTTCCACAATCACAGGATAGCGGAGGGATGCCTCGAGGAATACTCCCCGGCCAAAAATGCCTGAGACTGCCCATATATTCCCATGGTAATTATCGATATAATAACGAAATTGAGTTTTCTATAAGTAACATCAGCCCATCACCCATTTATTTGTTCTATAGAATACTATACTCTTTTGCTCCAGTGTCTTACCTTAAGTGGACGCGCTCTCAGTGCCAAATACAGAGACAATAAGGACCTGGAGAGTTGTTCATAACAAAAGTTTCATCATGCCACCAGCGCAATGACAGCCGCAGCAGTGTTTGACCAATTGAACTATAATAAAACTACATTATGGTTTCTGACTATGTCTGTACATCCATGCATCATCTTTTGAAGTTTTTATTTTGATAGCATCCTATTTTGTGACTCTTACTTTACAAGAACGCCAACATAGGGAGTGATTGATATTCTCTGAATTTATCTGGATACAGCCAATGACATCCTGAAATACCTATAGTGACAGTAGCGCATTTCCTGGTCATTTATTAATGGTTTTAGACACAAAATGAAGATAACAGATAATACGAAAGTATCTTAAACTGCAAAGGGGATCTATACGCCACGACTTACTGAACATCTCTGGCCAATAGAAGATCCCTCAAGTTTATTAGACAACTACAGTATGTTATTACAAGAGCATACGCCTGTATTTGGATGGCCAATGAACAAGGAGGATATTTTTTCCACACATAAGTGACCGCCATTAAACAAGACATGTTTGAAATAACCTCCTTCTGTCATACTATGTGCTCACTATTTTCAGAAAATGCGGTTGAAAATCCTCGTCTGCGCAAATTGAAAAAGTCGATATACGTTTCAAGTAATGCAGCCGAAATGCCCGTTTGCCAAGCTTATTATATTTGGAAAAGTGTCAAATTATAGTGCTCGCATCTGGATATACCGCGCATATTTCTTAGTTAAGCAGGATGTATAACTGCGCATTAATACGTGAGCATTTGCGCAAATTCACTTCTTAAGATCTCTGAAGTACTTCTTCATTATGCACTCGTTTGTTCTCAAGATCATATAAACCATGCCTTTATTACCAATACTAAAAGTTTTTTATTGAAAGTAAAGGGATATTTCAAATTTTTATTTCAAAGTTTATTTATATACATCGATAAATAATAAAATGATTGAAGAAAGAGATTTGGTTTTAAGCAATGGTATCCATTGTATTGCTGACATCCACTCCGAACTATACGCCAGGTTAAAAAAAGAATCGCAGGCAGTGACACCATGGGTGTACCAAAAACAATACGGAAAATTCGTCACTTACTTTGTCGCTGTGATAATTTTTTTGTCTTTGATAAAAAAGCTGGCATTTATGTATTATGATTCCAGTGAGGAATTTCTTCCAGAAAAGAAGAACTCGCCGACTACCCCTTCTGTATTCCTTGCTCGAATAATGACGAAACTTGTCGCATTCAACAGGTACATTTGCTACAGGAAATTTCCCACGTTGATATTTTCTTATTTAGGTATTCCGACATCTGTGGGTACTTTTTTAGTAGTAATGGCTACCACTTTATACACACTTCTATACTGCTTTGTTCCTCATCCATTCTACAGACCTTGTGCAGGATTTGGTTCGCCGCCTTTGTCTGTTCGTGCAGGCATAATGGCAATATCTTTGGTTTCGTTTGTATTCTCACTTTCCGGGAAGATCAACGTTATAGGTTGGTTGGTTGGTCTTTCGTATGAAAAAATCAACATATACCACCAATGGGCATCCATTCTTTGTTTATTCTTTAGCTGGGTTCATGTCATTCCCTTCCTACGTCAAGCACGACATGAGGGAGGATATGAAAGAATGCATCAACGGTGGAAGGCATCCGACATGTGGAGGAGTGGCGTCCCACCCATCTTATTTTTGAATTTGCTATGGTTATCTTCGCTGCCTATTGCTAGAAGACATTTTTATGAGATTTTTTTGCAACTTCATTGGATTTTAGCTGTTGGATTTTACATTAGTTTGTTCTATCATGTATATCCCGAATTGAATTCCCATATGTATCTGGTTGCTACAATTGTGGTTTGGTTTGCACAACTGTTTTACAGACTAGCTGTGAAGGGTTATTTAAGACCTGGTAGAAGTTTCATGGCCTCGACCATTGCAAATGTCAGCATAGTCGGCGAAGGATGCGTAGAATTGATCGTCAAAGATGTGGATATGGCCTATTCCCCAGGTCAACACATATTCGTGAGAACTATTGATAAGGACATCATTTCCAACCATCCATTTTCTATCTTTCCGAGTGCAAAGTATCCCGGAGGAATAAAAATGCTGATTAGAGCCCAGAAAGGGTTTTCTAAAAGGCTATACGAAAGTAATGACGACATGAAGAAAATTCTTATTGATGGGCCTTATGGTGGAATCGAGAGAGATATTAGAAGTTTTACCAATGTCTACTTGATTTGCTCTGGTTCAGGTATATCTACATGCTTACCTTTCCTGCAAAAATATGGCCCCATACTCCATAAGACAAACTTAGAAGTTATTACATTGGACTGGGTGGTAAGACATAGGGAGGATATATCATGGATTAGAGATGAAATATGTACCCTCTCAAATAATTTGCGCCAGTTATTTTTAGATGGGACAATTGTGGTTAGAATTTACGTCTGCTCGGACAGTACCGTCCCTGGTATTATTAAAACTTTCCCTCAAACAGCAGACACCGCCAGTGACCAATCTGATTTAGCTAAAAGAGAAAAAGATACCGAATTCGGCCAGGATGATACTGAGTCAAATTCAACTTTCGACAAATCCAATAACGAATATAAAGGTCTCATCACCATTATTCCTTCCAAACCTGATTTGAATCAGGTCATTAATGATTACCAAATTGGGTTCAGGAACTGCTTCATTTGTTCAGGTTCTGACAGCCTAAGGTATACCGTCGGAAATTCTGTGGCAGGTTTACAGGCCAAGGTTTTTTCTAACAAAAATGTCGAAGAGTGCTATTTACACAGCGAGAGTTTTGGCTACTAGTAGGAAACAGATGGCATCCACCATGTGAAATATCATTCAAGCATTTCGGCAAAACCATGTAAATATTTGATTATTAGCGGGTAAATATGTAATAGTTATGCACTTTAATTCTTTTGTTCATCTAGAAGACAATACAACGCATTTCTTGGCTAACCATCTTACAGCCTTGAGGGTAAAGGGCGGGCAAACGAACAAAAGTACAAAATTTCCATCCTTGTTTGGTAATCATTTCCTCGGACCAGATAAGAGTGAGCAGCCGAAATAAACGGTAACGTGATTAAAACCGCTAGAAGAGTGTTTTTGTAAGGATGAAAACCTCAGTGAGAAAGTTGACAATATAAACATTATCAGCTTTTCTTGCCCTCTTTTGCACTTCCTGCAACATTACTTGTTCTGCAGCTTGTTTCTCACCAATAACAGAACATATCCAGTATAATGCATACACCATATTCACACCCTATTTCATATCATTAACCTCTTCATTTTTAGATGCCAGCGGTTACTTGACTTCTAACCAAGACCGCGAAGAAAGGTTACCGCGTGAACTATGTCATATTTGCGATTTTAAGTACAATAAATATTATCATTATTATATTATGTTTGCATGTAGGTTCTACAAATACATTGTTGTACGCTATAGTTTCCTTTCAAAACTAAGAAGAGTTCGTAACAAAATAATCTTCAATATTTTATAGTACCTTATTGATATCGATGCTGCGACACCTTCTCATTTCAACAATTGGCCCTCACCTCTTTTGTGCAAAAAACGTCGCCATTGATAAAATAAGCAAGAAGCATATAATTGGAATGTCCATTACGTAAATGAAAAAAAAATCATTGTACATATTACGTAATGGAATACGGAATTTTCTCGCGGAAGTAGATCTTCCGTGGAAAAAAAAGGAAAAAGTCCGATCAATATTGAAAAAGGGATCCTTAGTTTCTCAACTATATAAGGAGGAAAAGTCCACTTGTGTAGCGTTGATATAACGTATTCGATTTTCAAACGAAAAGATAGCAGTATCACACGCCCTTAAATATGTCAGTTTTTGTTTCAGGTGCTAACGGGTTCATTGCCCAACACATTGTCGATCTCCTATTGAAGGAAGACTATAAGGTCATCGGTTCTGCTAGAAGTCAAGAAAAGGCCGAGAATTTAACGGAGGCCTTTGGTAACAATCCAAACTTCTCCATGGAAATTGTCCCAGACATATCTAAACTGGACGCATTTGACCATGTTTTCCAAAAGCACGGCAAGGAGATCAAGATAGTTCTACATACGGCCTCTCCATTCTGCTTTGATATCACTGACAGTGAACGCGATTTATTAATTCCTGCTGTGAACGGTGTTAAGGGAATTCTCCACTCAATTAAAAAATACGCCGCTGATTCTGTAGAACGTGTAGTTCTGACCTCTTCTTATGCAGCTGTGTTCGACATGGCAAAAGAAAACGATAAATCTTTAACATTTAACGAAGAATCCTGGAACCCAGCAACCTGGGAGAGTTGCCAAAGTGACCCGGTTAGCGCCTACTGTGGTTCTAAGAAGTTTGCTGAAAAAGCAGCTTGGGAATTTCTAGAGGAGAATAGAGACGCTGTAAAATTCGAATTAACTGCCGTTAACCCAGTTTACGTTTTTGGTCCGCAAATGTTTGACAAAGATGTGAAAAAACACTTGAACACATCTTGCGAACTCGTCAACAGCTTGATGCATTTATCACCAGAGGACAGGATACCGGAACTATTTGGTGGATACATTGATGTTCGTGATGTTGCAAAGGCTCATTTAGTTGCCTTCCAAAAGAGGGAAACAATTGGTCAAAGACTAATCGTATCAGAGGCCAGATTTACTATGCAGGATGTTCTCGATATCCTTAACGAAGACTTCCCTGTCCTAAAAGGCAATATTCCAGTGGGGAAACCAGGTTCTGGTGCTACCCATAACACCCTTGGTGCTACTCTTGATAATAAAAAGAGTAAGAAATTGTTAGGTTTCAAGTTCAGGAACTTGAAAGAGACCATTGACGACACTGCCTCCCAAATTTTAAAATTTGAGGGCAGAATATAAATTTTAAATGAAAATAGATAATATTTATATATATTAACGTTATTACAATTATTTTTTATCATCTGGTACATCTCTGCGTATTTTTCTCTTCTATATGCAGCTTAATATGTCGAAAACGCGAAGCAAGAAAGAAAAGAAAATTGACGAAAAAACAATAGAGAAACGTTCAGATAAGCATTTATCTTTGCAACACATCACAAGAAAAGCTGTGCACAATGACCGGAGCAGCAACTGCAGCAGAAAACTCTGCCACACAGTTAGAATTCTATAGAAAAGCTTTGAATTTCAACGTTATTGGGAGATACGATCCAAAAATAAAGCAACTACTTTTTCACACACCACATGCGTCACTGTATAAATGGGACTTCAAGAAGGACGAATGGAATAAACTAGAATATCAAGGTGTTTTGGCCATATATTTGAGAGACGTCTCGCAAAATACAAATCTTCTACCCGTCTCCCCACAAGAAGTAGATATTTTTGATTCGCAAAATGGTAGTAATAACATTCAAGTAAACAATGGTTCTGACAATAGCAACAGGAATAGCAGTGGAAATGGGAACTCTTATAAAAGTAATGATTCGCTAACATATAATTGCGGCAAAACTTTAAGTGGAAAGGACATATACAATTATGGATTGATCATATTAAACCGAATTAATCCTGACAATTTTTCTATGGGCATTGTTCCCAATAGTGTCGTAAATAAAAGAAAAGTATTTAATGCAGAAGAGGATACACTTAACCCACTAGAGTGCATGGGGGTAGAAGTGAAAGATGAATTGGTCATTATTAAGAACTTGAAGCATGAGGTCTATGGTATATGGATTCATACAGTTAGTGATAGACAAAATATCTACGAACTAATAAAATATCTTCTGGAAAATGAGCCAAAAGATTCTTTTGCTTGAGCACAGAGGTGAGATGCCCAAGTGAGAATTTTTTTTAAATAATGATGTACTTTAATACAATATATATATATATATATATATATAAGGAATGATAACTCTATTTAAGTAGATTATGACATTGTAGTAGAAGAGGGCGTGCTACTTGCGCTCTGTTTCTTCTTAGTCATTCTTTTCTTTTTAGGAGCTGGTGTACCGCTCTCGCTTTTTTTTGCATTTTTTCTAGGTCGCTTAACCTTTGGTTTATCTAAATTATTATTATTATTATTGTTACTGGTGGCATTGTTACCACTCCGTTTATTTGCGTTTTTCATGGCTCCACCATTCTGTTGTTGCTCCAAGGCCTGCTGTTGTCTTTGAAGTAGCTGTTGCTGTGGAGTCAATGGTGCTGTCATCGATATTCTAGCGTTGAAGGGGGTTGGATTGATGTTTGCACTTAAAGCCTGCTGTTTTCTTTTTTCTTTATTTATTCTCCATTGTTCAATAAATTTCAGCCTGCTAAATTGATTATTATCGTTACCCATGGTAGATCCCACTGCAGCCGCAGCCGCAGCTGCTGCCAAAGCTACTTGATTGCCATTAGCCAAACTGTTATTCCTTGTATTTGATGCGGAATTCGAAGTTGAGGACGAAGCTCCACGTACCCCGTTGGAACTGGAGCTAGCAATCTCCATCGCATTCTTGGTTAACGAAACAGCAAACGTGGAGTTGGTTATCGTTGTTGTGCGTTCATTCATGATCAACATCAACTGTTCATAATTTGAACTATGTTGCGGAAATTCATCGCGTTCTTCGATATGCCCTACAACGCCCTTCGTGCCTTCTCTCGTAGACTCAGCACGATGTTCGTGAATGAAGAATTCTTTTTCACCATCCCAATGAGGTTCTGAAAAAGCTGTTTCCTCCAACATGTCTCGGTGCTCATATGGATTTAATGGCACACTTAGTGACAAGTTCCTCTTGGTAAGTGTTAAAATTTCAGATTCAAACTGTTGATAAATGCTATCAGAAAACCTGGCATTATCTGCATAAGACATCATGTCATAATACGTCGTCAAATCATTAGGCTTCAACAATGTTCGATATACTCTAGGTCGTTTGAAGGATGCCTTCTTATTTGCTGTGTTTGCGCCTGTATTTGCCACACCACTATTAGGTTCGGATGGTTGTTGAATCTTGGAATTGTCCTGTGTGCTATTATTATTTGAAGGGGAAGAAGAGCTGTTCAAATTAGGCTTGTTCTCTTTGGGGGTAACATCAACTGTATTAGTATGGTCATAAACCTGTAAAATAAGATTTCCTTCGTAAAATTGAATATTACAGTCCCTTAAGACTTCCATAATAGCATCAGGAATCCTTCCTCTTGCGACGTACTCTAAAAATTCTTTCAAAGTTTCGTTATTTTTGGTTAATATTAAACCGTCACTAGTCAGCTCGGGTTGCTTTTGCTGCTGTTGTAACCTGCTATTTGCAGGAGCGCAAATCTTATAATTATTCTCATAAATATGAAATTCAAAACTGTGTAAATATTGCTCATATTTTTTCAAAATTGAGTCTGCATCTTCCACAAAATTGTAAAGTCTTTTAGGTCTTTTGTTTAAGGTCATAAGCATTTGATAAAATTGAGCCTCATAGTTTTGGAGTGCTTGCTGTTTTCTCTGTTGTTCGAGTAGTCTTTGCTGCAGTAATAATCGTTGTCTTTGCTGCAATTGCTGTATTTGCTCCCTGGTTAAAGTCCTAGTACCTTCATTGGCATTACTATTACTGTTTGTCCTCATAACAGGATGATTTACATTTGCTACCGCTGGGTTCATAGGAGGTGGTACATTAACTGGACTGCCTGGCGAACCCATATTGGATGGTGTTGCGTTCACAGGAATACCAAATACATGGGGATCGTTTCCTGTCGGGCTATTGGCACTCATCCCTGAAATATATAGGCGCAAATTAACCGTAACTATTCCTTCCTAATCCTCTTGAAGGCTACTTTTCTCATTCTTTTCTCTCTGCTGTTCGATCATCTTAACACTTCTTCATGATTAATGGTCGTCAGGTATCACGAGCGGGTAACAGAACTAAGCAGTTATAGCAATCCCAGTTTTACTTTAGAGATAGTTAGTTAGTTATTAATGGTGTGGATAACGAGAACTATTGTCACTCAGAATCTTATACAGGTATGGACATGGAACATTGGGTCATATACATAAGAAATAAATTATAAAGAAGGGTCGAATCAAACATAAGCGGAGAATAGCCAAATAAAAAAAAAGATGAAAAGAAAGCTATGTAGCTTTCCACATGTCTTGCATACCAAGGATAGATGTGACAACACCGGATAGCGCAACATACTCTTCGTTGCTAGACAAGTACCCTAGGTTGTTGAGGACGATGAACGAATCTGCAGCATCCCAGAAAAGTCTTCTTAACGCGGTGTACCTGTCTTGGTATGCCTTCCCTAATACCTTCTTGTGATCCTCATGCTCATCGCCTTGGCTTTGTGATTTTGCCTTGACAAACGCAGCAATCTGGGCATGAGATGTTTGGATCTTACGAAGATCCATAGCCAGACCACTTAGGAGGCCGAACAGCCAACACCAATTGGACCAGCGAGGTATTTTCTTACCGGTAAGAACGGTTACAGGAATCACTTTCAAAATTCTCAAAAGATTGACTTGATCTAACGACAAATATGCCGCAAAGAAGATGTTTTTCAAAACATTGCAGACTCTAACGACGTTGTCGCTGGCCAACTTGTTATCGTAGAATTTAGCAGCTGCCTGCAAGTGGTTTAAAGGCTTCAGAAACCTCAGAAATTTTCTGACTGTGGTAAATTGAGCTTGTAATTGCCTGGCCAAGAGAGATGAGTTCTGTACTGCTAAAAATCTTGCTAAATACTGCAGTAATCTGAGAACCTTTTCTCTGCCAGCTGAGCCATCTAGAAATTTGACGAATCTCGTCACGGAGGGATGATATACCAGTGTATCACAGACCATATTGATTATACTATTACTTGATGAAGTCTTTGAAGTAGTAGATGGAGACAACGGTTTTTCAGTTGTTGGAGTCACTTCCCTTTTATATCTATAAATGATATACCCATCGCTTCGGGTTCTCCGAGATAAATGCCGACGCGTAGTGAAAATCGCAATGGAATTGATGCCAACTTTGTTCTTGGTATTATATTTTTACAATAGAAGGGCAAGCATAGAAAGGATGGGTTACTATGACATTGATGATGTCCTAGCAGATGGGACAGAGTTTCCTTGTAAATTTCAATATGATATTCCTGGTCTTGGTTATTTGGAAAACAACCCAGGACGACCCATAACGAAAAACACTAAACTAAACCTGCCACTATGGTTAGCAAGAATCCTTGCAATTGTGGGTGGTGACGAAGCCTTGGTAGATGAAGAACCTGTACCTTTTGTGGAACTCCTGCCACCAGATATGTTTTCTACCAAAGTTATGAACGCTATAAAGACCGATCCGGTGGCTCTGGACTTGCATTCCATAAATTCGCATTTCTTCAGTCTAGCCATAAAATGGATAATGTTGTTTAGCGAAAAAGAACTGGCCAATGTCGTTAGTGAGCTACTTTTGCAACGTGCTCAAGAACTTAATCATCATGCTAGTAGTTTATCGATTGATCTCAATGCAGACTCGACTGGAAAAAATTCAGCGAACACTAATATAGCAACTAGCACATTTTTACTGAAACTAGAGGAAATGGAGAAGGAGATATATAAAAAGTCGCATGAATCTTATAAGGACACGAAAAGGTGGATGTTTAAAAAATAACACATCTTTTTCTTTAGAAATACACTATGTAAAATAACTATAAAAAAAAGGCAACAGTATAATATTAAGTTTCTTTAAAAGTCTTGATTCTAACCCTCGCCTCTTCTTAGAACAATCCGTCGTTATCATCATTATCATTGTTTTCGTCGTTGTCATCGTTTTTATTTTGTTCCGAACCGCTCATTTGAGCTTCTTCCTCATCACTATCTTCAATAAATTCATTCGATAGTTGAGATTTTTTGCCCTTATTGTGAGAAGGCTTTTTCACCACATCATCGTCATCCTCGTCGCTGTCGGAAAGAGTTTTTTTAGCAGCTTTCCTTCTCTTAGATTCACCGCTATTTTTAGTTTTTGTTGACCTCTTTCTTTTTTGTCTTGGCTTTTCTTCGTCATATTCATTGTCTTTATCAGACAGATCTGAATCATCTTTAACATTATGTTCACTTATGGCCATGGCTTCTCGCTCCTGGATTAACTTTTGTGCCTCATCTTGTAGTTTCCTATACTCCTCTGCCTGTTTTTCTAACTTCAAACGCCTGGCTTCCTCCTCCTGTTTCATCCTTTCTTGCTCTTTTAATTCATTTTCTTCCAGAATTTTACGTGCTTCATCAATTTTGGCGCTTTGTTCCTTCTCAAATTCTTCTTGCTCATTCAAGGAACGTTCTAATGCACTTTTCATAGTAGTTTCACCCAATTGTATACGTTGTTCTAGTTCTTCCTTAGGAATCATATTGAATTCTTTTAGGTCGTTCAATTCTCTAAATAGTTCTAGACCCTCTTTTAAGCCTTCCAGGGAATCCTTGATTTGCTGAACCGTCCTAAATTTGGGATTTGATCTTCTTAATGTCTCTGCTATTTGAAAATGCAACAAAGCTATATTAAACTTAACACTATGAATGAACTTGCTCTTAGAAGACTCCTTCACGAAAAGATCCAAAGCAGTTTTGGCATTTTCCAAGGCTTTTTGATAAAAATTCACAGACCTTTCCTTAATGGCACGTGCGTACCAAGCTCTACCTAATAGGTTCAAAATATGTGGTCTTGTCTTTTCATTGTCAAATTTTTTTAGAACTAATTCATAATTTTCGATCGCCTTACCATATTCACGCATTTCCAGATAACAATGGGCAAGGTTCAGTTGAACATCTTCATTGTCTAAAGAATCTCTTACCTTCCTTAAAATTTCTAGGGCTGGTCCCAATCTTTTGCTTTCTGCAAAAATTATGGCAAGACCTTGAGCAGCGAAAATATTAAATGGATCAACTTGTAGAATTTTTTGATACAACTGGATGGCTTTCAAATAAGAATGCTTTGATTTTTCCTGTTCCTTTGGATTCCTGGACTTTTTACCGTCTCTGGCAATTGTCACATATAGATTAGCTAGAGAAATTAAGGCATATGCATCGTGAGAATTATACTTTACCAAAGTTTCCTTGTTATGGGTCGTACTCTTTTCATTGTTTTTTCTTTCCTTGCTGTTTTTCAAGTACCAAGCATAAAATGAACGAATCTCCAGATCAGACTTGTTCAAATCTAATAGCTTATTCATTTCTGTACTCATATCTGAATCTTCTATCTTAGACTGTGCAAACTTGAGATATAGATTTCTTATTCTTGCCGCAATGTAAGCTGGATGTAAAGACGTCACCTGGGAATATATAGATTCTGATTTTTCACAGTCGTTTTTCTCATTAGTTCTAGCTATGTTATATTCAAGTGTAATATTGACACTTTCATCTTTATCACTCACTTTTGCCTTTGCTTGCTTAAAGAGATCATCAGCCTTTATAAAGTCACCGTTAATGAAGTGGTAACATGCCAAATTATTGAGCACTTCCAACGGAATTTCTTTTTTAATGAATTCCATTTCCTCCAAAGCTTTGGAAAGATAATCCAATGAAGTTTTATATTGGTTTTGTAATTCATACAGCTGAGAGATAACTAGGTAAGCTCTAGATATAACTAATTGGTTCTTTGTGGCAAGCGTTAATTTTAGGTATCTCTCCAAATACTTTAGGGCTTTTTCATTTAAGTTGCTTTGTTCTTTTGCTGAAGTGTTTTTGGCTGTCTTGGCATCAAAGGCCTTGCCTGCATAAAGCATACCCAAGATATAGTTTAATTCTTGTAAACTTTCATTTGTCTTGTAAAGATTCTCGAAAGTGATGATACTTTCCTCCAACAAGTTATTTTTAATTTGGGTTTGACCCAGCCCTAATTTCGCGAGCAGGTTATCTTCATTTTTCTTTAAGCTTTCTTGAAACATGATGAACGATTTACGATAATCACCTAATGCATAATGCGCTCTACCACACCAAAATGAAGATTCAGATAGAACAATTTTGGCTATCATCGGACTCATTTTTAAAATCCTATGGTGATAAATATCCAAAACAGTTTGATAATCACCTTTGAAGTAGTAGTACGTTTGTAATAACGTCAATAAAACAGGATTATGCTGGTTTTCGGAGAAAATGTTGTTCAAGTCACTCAATGCCTTTGTAAAAGCCTCCTTGAATGTTTTATCGTTTGTAGAATTGGTGAAAGATTCGCGAAATTCACCCAATAATACTAAGATGGAGGCACTCGTGTTTTTTGGATTTAGTTGTAAAGCTCTCTGCCACGATTTGATAGCCATCTTAGAATCCTTTAATTGCCAAAAACACAGACCAATTCCAATACGAGGATCTGGTTGCAAAACAGGGTTGATGACCAGCAATTCTTGAAAAATTTTCAGACTGGCCATATAATTTTTCTTCTGATAAAGCAATTTCGCTCTTAAAAGTAAAAACAAGCAATTGGGTTTGGATTGCCTACCAGACCTGTGGTCTTCAGCATGAATACTCTTTACAAAAAGGTCAGATGTTTCCAAAGCCTTGTCATAATGGCCGCGCTGGTAGTATAACTCGACCGTGGCTAGCATATTCCCAATCCATGTGGGGTCGAACCCAATAGCATCCTTTAGGTTTAATTCAGCCTGTGTCAGTTCATGCTCTTTCGTTTCCACACTCAGCGATTGCCCCTTTGCTAGATTTAAATGTGCCCAGGTCAGAAAAGTGTGTAGTGAAGCCCTTTCAGAGTTTTGGAAAACATCTAAGGCCATTTCAATTAGCTTAATACCTTCGTTTGTTTTTCCGTGGTTGCAATAAGCAAGTGCAATGGTCAACCAATGTTCTTTTTCAGAATTTTCCTCAACTAAAAGAGTCTTTAAATCTGTTGGATCATCCGGCAAGTCGGTTTCTAAATCGATACCGACCAATTCTTCTGAAGCCTTTAATGGAATATCTAAGGACGTTGGCCATTCCATAGAAGGGTAGCCTTCCACCTTCATTGCGTTTGTCATGTTTTTTTTTCTTGCTCTCAACACAAATGGACCAGACAATTAGAACTTTGCACAGAAGTGATTGTTAGATAAGACCCTATGGTACTAATAACAACTGTCTATCTACCGTAATATTATCTTTTCCTATAAAATGAATAATTTTTCATTCAAAAAAAGTTCGATTACGGGTAACGAGCAAATAGTTACTGTGAAAATTTTTAAGAATTGAGCGATGAGCTAAAATGTTAATGTCAGTCAATTAACAAAGTATACAATAGGCCCATATCATTTTAGATTGTACCTGAAGTGAGAACTAGGTAATATACGACGATGGATAGTGTAATTCAGAAAAGAATTTTTGTCGGAAATATTTTCCATAATGCAGATGATTGTTATTCAGAACTACTAGATCGATTTGGAAAATTTGGTGATTGCCAAGATTTTCAGTTTGAAAAACACAACCACTTTGCATTTATCGATATAAGGTTTAATGATAAGGCAGATTTTAACAAGCTGAGAAAGAGCTTTAATAATGTTAAGTTTAAAGGGAACATTTTGAAGGTTGATGAAGCAAAGCCGAATTGGGAAACCACCTGGGCGGTACAACATGCAAAGGACCTTAAGGAAGATATTATACTAAATGCTAAAATGAAAAAAAAGAATTGGCAACATTATAAGAAAATGGAAAATGTAGCGAAAAGTTGGAAAGATCATAAGGAAGTTATTGCTGGCAGAATGAGGGAGGCGCCGAGAAAAAGGAGTCAATTGAGGAACATTACATTCAGGATCAATGTCAATGGTTCATTGAAAGTTTACAAATGCTATAAGACTAAATTATGGGGTTATGAAAGGAACAAAGAATTGAATGACCTTGTGTACAAGTTTACAAATAATTTCTGGAAAAACGGATACAACCACATTGTCGATAGATTGGATTACAGTCGTGCTGTCAAAACTGTTCGATTCAAAAATGGACTGAAACAGTTAACAGTGTCAAAAGATGAAAACGTTTGTAGTGGAGAGATGGACAGCGATGAGAATATGTCAGAAGAGGAGAAGGAGAAAAATAATGTTATTCTTAATGATCTATTAAAGGACTTTGACTTCGATAAGCCAATGACGTTGAATGATTCGGACGAGGAACTTCTGACAGAGCAACGTAAAGGAGAGGAAGAAGAAGAAGAAGAAGAAGAAAAAGAAGTAAACGCTCCCGAATACGAGAATGTTAAAATGGAAAACCCATCCGAGGTTAATAAGACGGAGGACCAGAGCACCCTACCACAAGAAAAACCAGAGGAAAGGAAAGAACAGGACGAGGGCGACGGGCAGGAGGATAATGAATTTATTCCGACTTTCACCAAGGAAATTGGTCAAGGTACAATAAGCAACACTGAGACGTTAAGAAACCTATTCAACCCCAACGAGGCAGAACCTGTATCACAATTCAAATTGATTGAAGATTCTGATAATGATATTGATCATGCGAAAGATGTTGATGTGAACCAACTGGAGGAAGAAGTAAGTAAATCTGACACCCTAGGTTTGACATCGGCTCCCGTACCACATGTATCTAGAGATAAAGATAACAAAAATTTCTTGTTTTTCCCTCATTTGCAATCGCCATTTTTAGTAGGACAAACACAGTTGAGTAAAGTAAGGGCTCCTGGAAGAGAAACAATGCTATCGAACTGGGATGAGGAGTTCTGGGCTAACAGAGGTAATTGGACCCGTGATATGAGGCGCAAAATGAAAGATGCACTGAAGCACCGTAAGAGAAAACAATCAAAGAGCGGGCTTCTTCTATAGTGAGTATATATACATATATAGTATAGATTTCTCTGCGCTTATTCAAAAAGCATTTTTACCGAACTTAACAGCCATTTCCACTGCTGCAGCACCCCAATCTTCACCATGGTTGTGCATGGAGTGCGCTTCATCGATGCCAGCTCTGGCCAGGGCTTGTTCTTCAGTCATGCAAGTTAAGAGGCCAAAAATGACGGGCATGTCGACCTTTTCTTGTAAGCTCATCAATGCGTGAGTGGTGGAATCTGAAATGTATTCAAAGTGCATTGTACTACCTTTGATAAGTACACCAATAGGAATTACAACATCTAGCGGCTTTCCCAACTTCGCTTGTCTGTCAACAAACCTTTTTGTCCCCCAAGGTAATTCATAGGATCCAGGAACAGTTTCAATTATTATGTTCTTTTCCTCGACACCAAGAGAAGCCATCCTTTCAATAGCACCTTTTACAAGAGCGTCAATAATGACACGGTTCCAACGGGCATGAATGATACCGACCCTGATTTTGGAACCGTCATAAACTTGATCTGGTTTGCCTAATCCTTTAACTGCCATACTGCGTTATACTGCGTTATACTGTTCCTTTTCATGCTTTTGAACCCACTCTCTGGGGCAATATTTCATTGTTCTCTTTTATATGGCTACTTTTCTCTTATTAACGGGGACCTCCGAAAATATCTCCGCTCCCAGAATATGTCATAGAGCTTTAAGAATTGACCTACGGGAACCTCCGAAAACCTTTCAGAGTTTTAATTATATGCCATAGAACCCCAGACCTCCTCGATGAAGTTTCGTGGAAACTAGTTCCATCCACCTCACTGAAACTTATCTTAATGAAAGCCATCATTGTTTATTAGTAAGGGTAGTGGTGTGACCCGGACCTGATCGGCTGAAATTTTTTGGTTTAGAGAAGCATATCAAACCAACAGCACAAACAGATGCTTCAGCAGCTCATCTCCAGCATTTCGACTAACCAAGAGCATACAAGATGTCCACGTTCATATTCCCTGGTGATAGCTTTCCTGTAGACCCTACTACACCTGTTAAACTGGGCCCTGGCATATATTGTGACCCCAATACTCAAGAAATACGACCTGTTAATACAGGTGTTTTGCATGTTTCCGCTAAGGGTAAGAGTGGTGTTCAGACCGCATATATAGACTATTCTAGTAAGAGATACATTCCATCTGTAAACGATTTTGTAATCGGTGTCATTATAGGGACATTTTCAGATAGCTATAAGGTTTCGTTGCAAAATTTCTCCTCCAGTGTTTCACTATCGTATATGGCTTTTCCCAATGCTTCAAAGAAAAACAGGCCAACTTTGCAAGTGGGAGATCTAGTGTATGCGAGAGTTTGTACCGCAGAAAAGGAACTAGAAGCCGAAATAGAATGTTTTGACTCAACTACAGGACGCGATGCTGGTTTCGGGATATTGGAAGATGGTATGATCATTGACGTGAATTTGAATTTCGCACGCCAGTTGCTTTTCAATAATGATTTCCCGTTATTAAAAGTGTTGGCTGCACATACCAAGTTTGAAGTCGCCATTGGTCTCAATGGGAAGATCTGGGTTAAGTGCGAGGAATTATCTAACACTTTAGCTTGTTATAGAACCATAATGGAGTGTTGTCAAAAAAAAGACACGGCAGCGTTCAAGGATATAGCAAAAAGACAGTTTAAAGAAATACTTACGGTCAAGGAGGAGTAGACTACCATGTATAATTAAAATATATAAACATATAGATATCACCAATATTTCACGTCCTTTTTTAATGTCCTTTGAAAAAGCGAAGGAAAAAAAAGTTTCATCTCATCTCATCTCATCACATCTAACATATGGCCATAAAATTTCGACAAATATAGTGCACATATCTAATATGATGAAGAATCTGACCACTATAAAGCAAACGAACAAGAATGTCAAACAAGAAAGACGTAAAAAGTACGCTGATTTGGCGATTCAAGGCACAAATAACTCCTCAATTGCTTCTAAAAGATCGGTAGAGTTATTGTATTTGCCAAAACTGACTTCAGCTAATAATTTCCAAATGGATAAGAATAATAAACTATTGGAATATTTTAAATTCTTTGTTCCTAAGAAAATTAAAAGATCTCCCTGTATTAACAGAGGTTATTGGTTGAGGTTATTTGCCATCAGGTCAAGATTGAACTCCATCATTGAACAAACGCCACAGGATAAAAAGATAGTTGTTGTTAACCTTGGTTGTGGGTACGATCCATTACCATTTCAACTATTAGACACCAATAACATACAAAGTCAACAATATCATGACCGAGTTTCCTTTATTGATATTGATTACTCTGATTTATTGAAAATTAAAATTGAGTTGATCAAAACTATACCCGAGCTTTCGAAAATTATTGGTCTTTCTGAAGATAAAGATTATGTTGATGGTAGTAATGTTGATTTTTTGACTTCTCCAAAGTATCTCGCCCGACCATGCGACTTGAACGATTCTAAGATGTTCAGCACATTGCTAAATGAGTGTCAATTATACGATCCAAACGTTGTCAAAGTATTTGTTGCTGAAGTATCACTGGCGTATATGAAGCCGGAGCGTTCTGATAGTATAATCGAGGCAACTTCTAAGATGGAGAATAGTCATTTTATTATTCTTGAGCAGTTGATTCCAAAGGGACCTTTTGAACCCTTTTCTAAGCAGATGCTAGCTCATTTCAAGAGAAATGATTCTCCGTTACAGTCTGTATTAAAGTACAATACTATCGAGTCACAGGTTCAACGATTCAATAAGTTAGGTTTCGCTTACGTTAACGTGGGTGATATGTTTCAACTGTGGGAAAGCGCAGATGAGGCAACCAAGAAGGAACTTTTAAAGGTAGAGCCTTTTGATGAATTAGAGGAGTTCCATTTATTTTGTCATCATTATGTTTTATGCCACGCTACGAACTATAAAGAATTCGCATTTACTCAAGGGTTTTTGTTTGACAGATCAATATCTGAGATAAACCTAACTGTGGATGAAGACTATCAGCTTCTAGAATGCGAGTGCCCCATAAATAGAAAATTTGGCGATGCAGATGTCGCTGGAAATGATGTGTTTTACATGGGAGGTAGTAACCCATACAGAGTAAACGAAATATTACAGTTGAGTATACATCACGACAAAATAGACATGAAGAATATTGAAGTAAGCAGCAGCGAGGTTCCTGTAGCAAGAATGTGTCACACTTTTACAACTATTTCTAAAAATAACCAGCTACTGCTTATTGGAGGTAGAAAGGCACCACACCAAGGTCTCTCTGATAATTGGATATTTGATATGGAAACAAGAGAGTGGTCGATGATCAAGAGTTTATCACACACGAGATTCAGACATAGTGCATGTAGCTTACCGGATGGAAACGTCCTGATCCTTGGTGGGGTTACAGAAGGACCTGTCATGCTGCTATACAATGTCACCGAAGAAATCTTCAAAGACGTAACTCCAAAAGATGAATTCTTCCAAAATTCGCCAGTATCAGCGGGTCTAGAATTTGATCCGGTTTCCAAACAAGGCATAATATTGGGTGGTGGATTTATGGATCAAACAACTGTCTCGGACAAGGTAATTATTTTCAAATATGATGCGGAAAATGCTACTGAACCAATTACGGTGATTAAGAAGCTCCAGCACCCCTTATTTCAACGTTATGGATCCCAGATAAAATACATTACTCCAAGAAAGCTATTAATAGTCGGTGGAACAAGTCCTTCCGGGCTATTTGACCGGACCAACTCTATAATCAGCCTTGATCCGCTGAGTGAGATGCTAACATCAATTCCCATATCAAGACGCATATGGGAAGATCACTCACTAATGCTTGCTGGATTTAGTTTGGTGTCCACTTCTATGGGCACCATACATATCATTGGAGGCGGTGCCACTTGCTACGGCTTTGGATCAGTGACTAATGTAGGTCTTAAGCTCATAGCAATCGCGAAATAATGCTCCTATCGGGATTCGAATGGTTGCCAGCTCGCTATGTGACTCACTTAAAGTACATGATGCGTCATAGTGCACTTTTTTACGAAATAATGGCCTTTTTCCGCTCTATTTAAAAGCGTGAAAAAAAAATTGCGACATGAAGAAAATTCGACTCTTAAGTGCAAGTGACTGCGAACATTTTTTTCGTTTGTTAGAATAATTCAAGAATCGCTACCAATCATGTTTAAAAGATATTTATCCAGTACGTCATCAAGAAGATTTACAAGCATTTTAGAGGAAAAGGCCTTTCAAGTGACCACTTACTCTAGACCTGAAGATCTATGTATAACTAGAGGTAAAAATGCAAAGCTGTATGATGATGTGAATGGTAAAGAATATATCGATTTCACCGCAGGTATTGCGGTGACCGCATTAGGCCATGCAAATCCTAAAGTGGCAGAAATTCTGCACCATCAGGCAAACAAACTGATTCATTCCTCCAACCTTTACTTCACTAAGGAATGTTTGGATTTAAGTGAAAAGATTGTTGAAAAGACCAAGCAATTCGGTGGTCAACACGACGCCTCAAGAGTATTTTTATGTAATTCTGGTACGGAAGCAAATGAAGCTGCTTTGAAGTTTGCAAAGAAACATGGTATAATGAAAAATCCTAGCAAGCAAGGCATTGTTGCATTTGAGAACTCTTTTCATGGCCGTACTATGGGCGCTTTATCTGTCACTTGGAATAGTAAATATAGAACTCCTTTTGGGGATTTGGTTCCCCATGTCTCATTCTTAAATTTGAATGACGAAATGACCAAACTACAAAGTTATATCGAGACCAAAAAGGACGAGATTGCTGGTTTAATTGTCGAGCCCATACAAGGTGAAGGTGGGGTTTTTCCCGTAGAAGTTGAAAAGCTAACCGGATTGAAGAAAATATGTCAAAATAATGATGTGATTGTCATTCATGATGAAATTCAATGCGGTTTGGGCCGTTCAGGTAAACTATGGGCTCATGCTTACTTACCAAGTGAGGCTCATCCGGATATTTTTACATCTGCCAAAGCATTGGGAAATGGCTTCCCCATCGCTGCCACCATCGTCAATGAAAAAGTTAATAATGCTTTGAGAGTTGGTGACCATGGCACCACGTATGGTGGTAATCCGCTGGCCTGTTCTGTAAGCAACTATGTTTTGGATACCATAGCAGACGAAACTTTTTTGAAACAAGTCTCTAAGAAGAGTGATATCTTACAAAAGCGCTTGCGCGAAATTCAAGCCAAATATCCAAATCAAATAAAGACTATCAGAGGAAAAGGTTTGATACTTGGTGCTGAGTTCGTCGAACCACCCACCGAGGTCATCAAAAAGGCCAGAGAATTGGGACTTTTGATCATTACCGCTGGTAAGAGTACCGTTAGATTTGTTCCCGCATTAACGATTGAAGACGAACTAATCGAAGAAGGGATGGATGCTTTTGAAAAGGCTATTGAAGCGGTTTACGCTTAGATATACTTTGTAAAATGTCATGTATAGATTGTTTTTTTTTTTCATCTTTATATTGTAGTATAAAAAATGCCATTCGGTCAGAGACACATAGGAACATCTTACGTGATATGTACATGTGGTGCGTCTTTCATACCTTGAATGATATAATTAATAAGAGTTGTCCTTTTAACGTCATCCTCTCTTTTTTTTTTTTTTTTTTTTTCTCCTTCATTTTGACTTTTCCTTCTGTGTTAACATGATGAGTTTATACGTGCATCCTAACTAGTAGAATGTACATATATTATATTATGATTATATATATAATTTTGATTAAAATAACAATTATCTTAAGAAAAATTCAGACTATCTTACAAGGTGATTGATGGTTGAGGGTGTCTACCATTGGCACTGGAATGTGGAAAGAATTCCAAATGCCCGTCATCGGTTAATTTTAAAACTTGCTTGAATTTACCACCAATTCTCAATAGTGGTTCTTTGTCTTCAGATTTAGTCCATAAGGCAAACTTGTTACCACCTTTTCTAATGCTTAAAACGACACCGTTAATTTGGGAGTCGTCTTCATCAATTGTTTCACCAATAACTGCTAGTAAAGTTCTTAGCCATAATTCATCAATATCAGCACCTTTTCCTCTAAGTTGGAAAGACCATTTACCACCTTTAGCATTGGCTTCATCTTCCCATTCAGGTCTAACGTCATTACGGAAGACGTGGTAATCTGATTTCAATGGTAGTTCGTGTGGCTCAGGAATATTTTGAATGATAGCCCAAAATTCTTCAACAGTTTGGAATGAAGTGACGGGACGTAATAGATCAGACCACGACTCAGATTTATCGACGGCTGGCTTTGTGTACCATAAAGTCCATTTGGTGTTCAATGGGTGCTTGACATCGAAGTGAGCACTGTCACTTAAAACAGTCTTTGGAGTAGCTGTGGTATCATCGACTGAAACGTTTTCTTCAAACTTCTTGCTAACTTCTTCAACGGACATTTTTCTTCCTTTCACTAGTTTTCAGACAAAAATGCTTTTATTTTTCGTAAAACTCCTAGGAAGTACTCAAGCACTAACACAAACACGTATGTACAATATAAATCCAGAATTAACACTACCTCTTGCAATGTAAAACTCTCTTTATCAGGTATTGCATTAAACTCTATTGACGACGAAAAAAATTTTCTTTTCGGAGAGGGTAATAAAATTTTACCCGACCTTTTTGACGGGTAATATTACTCTAAACGATTTAACTAAACAATGGTGATGATATGTTAAACTATACATTATGTGGAGAACCTAGATGAATGCAACACCGGGGCAACCGCCGGGACATTCTTGTTCATTCTCATCGAGAAACCATTCTTGTATGCACTGGAAGTGACCTTCGTGTCCACAGGGGAGGATGACCATGGTCAGTTTCTTTAATGGTCTTTCACATAGAACACAAGATGTATTCTTCTTCTTACAAGAGTCACAATACCAGTATCCAAACTTGTCCATGATCTTCTTATTGCCCGTCTGCTGAGCTTCCGCTCTGAGCTTTTCTTTAGAACTTTCGTTAGTGATTAACTCACCACAGCGTTCGCAAAACAACCGAATGGAAGATTGGTCACCCTCAGAACCCATGATATCTTCGAATGGGCAGTATTTTAAGACGTCTGCAGCGATGCCGAAGAGTTCGTATCGATGTAATAATAACAAGAAGTGAGCGATTGCGTCTTTTGCAATGTCGATTTCCGTTATTTGGTATATCGTTTGGAAAAGAAATAAAATATTCACCGTCAATACGACGTTCCCAGTCTCAGTAGCTTGATTGTAGAGTTGTTTGATGAGTTTTTTCGTGTCCCAGGGTGGGTCAGCGATAATTTTCTTACATTTGGCAAGCTTTTTCGTCAATGAAGAAGACAGTTGTTCCCTACCAATGCTATCTGGCCGTGATGGCGCATGTCTGGGCGATCCGATTATTGGTGCTGTATGGGAAGAAAGCTTTTTAAAAGTTTCTAGTTGCGAAGTTGTTGTGGCATAGCTTTGTAACGACGAAACCTTACTGCGTGGGCTTACGCTGTTGTAAGTAAACCTGGGAGATATATTGTCATCTTCGTTACCTATGTCCGTATCTCCATTGTAACCGTTGGGAGAATGCAACATGAAAGTATCTATGAATGACTTGCGGTGCTCACGTTTCTGCAATATTGGTATACTTTTCGCGATAGGAGACGCGTGAAATTGTGCTGACTTAGTCGGTGAGTCATGAGGCTGTTCTTCTTCTTGATGTTCATGTTCGTCTTCCTCTATAATCACATCGTCACTCACTGTTTCTCCCATTTTAGTCCTTGACTCCAAGCGTTGGTTCTGTAGCTCTTTTAGCTTAATTAAAACTTCATCTGAATCCTCATTTGGCTGTGCATAGGGGATTATTTCCGTGTTTTTGAGCTGCTCTTTGAGCTTAGAAACAGGTTTCTTTTCGGCATCACTTGGTTCATCAGAGTTAGCACGAAATGCCTGCGGCCTTTCTTCAACTAACGACTCAGCCCCACTTGTCCCTGCACCATCCTCCTCTGGGAACTCTTTTCCTGTTTTCAGATTTTCTCCAGCTTCGAAATCGGAGCTTTCATTGGCATCCATATTAGATGCGTTATCTGATGAAATTTGGGAGGAGGTCATCCACTTCAAGTCCCATAACAATGAATCTCTTATCAAGATCCAGATTTTGAAATTGGTTAGATCATCTATGGATAGATAAACAGATGCGTTATGCGTTGCAATAGATATCAAATCTACCAGTGTTTGTATTTTTTCTTGCAGTTCTGCTTCCACGTTCTTGTCGATCTTCCTAGATCTGTCATGACTTTGCCTACTTGCAGAAATGGAAGATATACTTGATCTGACATCCTTCTCGTCAAACTCCCTCGAACTACTGGAATTTCTTTTGGATTTTTTGTTATTTACTTTTTCATTCATTAAGGTAGCCCATGTATTATTTTCTGGAAAATTGTATTTTTTCAAAAGGTGACTTTCGATTATTTTGTCATCATCATCATCATCATCATCATCATCATCACCATCATCATTATTATTGGTAGTAGTAGTATTATCACCATGTGTTTCGGTTGCGTTTTTAACGACGTCAATGTTCTCTATATCATTTTTATATGCAGTGTCTGCACTGTCTGAAACATTATGCTCTCGAATATACGAAAACTTGAGCTGTCTCGCCAAATATTTGAACTTTTCTACTGGAGAATTTTTCATAGAAGAACTTTCGGAAATGACGTTCTTTTTTCTTGAATGTGCGATTTTGGTTAATCTTATGTTATTGAAGATCTGCGGTATATCCAAAGTGATGATACAAGGCGGTTCAATGGCGATTTCTTCTCTATTTTCAGTTTGTGGCGTCAGGGATGTCAATGATGCGGAAGAGCTGTTAAAAGAAGATGCTCCAGATGCTAATGTTAAGCTTTTTGTGCTAAACGTTGGGCCTGCTTTTAAAGTAGGCGGTCTCTCTGGCGTAAAACTTGTTAATCCAGTATGGCTAAATCCTTTTTTTATCCCTCCAATTATTCCCTGGTTCTCTGGATTGCCATTCTTCGGGTTTTTTATTGTACCTGGATGCTTCTTGCATGTGGTACTTGAGGTAGGTTGAAGCTCCGGTTCTACCACCTCATATGAGCCTATCTCTTGATCAACTGAAAGTAAACCGTTACCATCCAAATCTCTCCAAGTTGTTGTATTTTTGCTCAAATTTTCGAGCACTGTTGGTTCTTTGTTAATGTCCCAGCCATTTATACGGGTCCCCTTATCGATATTAAAGATCAAGTTTTCGTCCCACCATACTAATCCTAAAGAAGGCGTTTCTGATAGGAGAACATGTTTTGGAATGTACTTTCTTGCCAAGGAATAGATGCGAACTTCAGCTTCGTCACCCATTGACGATATTCCTAGTAATGAATTATATATATTACTACTATAAGCAGGCTTGAACTTCAATTTAGTGACTGGATAGCCCGTATTAATTGTTAGTTTGGGAAATGCCAGCGAGCCGCTATTGTTCAAGGACGTATTGGGGGCATGTAACGAGGGAGAGTTCCCGTAATTGAGGACTGTATTTTCGGCGGCATTGGCATTGTCGCCAACAAACCAGAGGCAGCATTTACCGTCTCTACCACCTGTAGCAATGTATTCTTGATTGGGATGCCAATTTAAACAAAGACCGGGTCCTGTGTGAGCATTTAATTTTTTTTCGTATTGGGCAGGTTGTCGAAGATCAAACTTTAGCAAGTATCCCGAATCGTGAATAGAAGCAAATTTGTAACCGCTTTTTAAATTACCATACGTTGATGAACCTTGATCGTTCTTAGATGCAAAATTGTAACCGGGCATCCATTTTACATCTCTGATTGAGTCAGATGCGGTATTTATACTAATGTCAGATCTATTTGAGCTTTTAGATTTATTGGAACGTAAATCCCATATTTTTACACAACTATCTTGTCCACCACTTATTATTAGGTTTGATTCGACCATGTTGAAGTCAAAACTATTGATAGATCTAGTGTGTTCGCATAAGGATGTTATCAAGGGATTGTCTATCGAGGAACTCTTATTGAGATCATATATCGATATCGCCGTAGAATTGTTGCACACTGCAATACAGTTCTTGTAATTATTAAATCCAGTCTTAACATCCGCAATGGTACTAAATTTGTTCTGTCTTGTTCTTTTGCTCAGCTTGGGCAAAAGGGATGTCGTTCCCCTTGTTGAGGTGTTGCTATTAGGTGTTATGAAATCATGAACGCATTTGATAGATCTATCTGAGGGCGAGAATTTATAGAGCCCCAAATGAGTTTTACCTGCACAAACAAGACCGTTAATGTTTGGATCATTCACTTTGTCTATACTAGATAATTCTTTATCCACTTTGGTGGTGTAAATGAGTCCAGACGACTTTCTTGTATTTGTGTTGATTGCATTTTTCTTTGTTTTGATTTTCATGTTCGATTTATTGCTCATGCTTCCGGTTGTTTTTGCGTAAGGATTCTTATCATATGGCAAATAACTATCGTTGAATGAACTAGTTCTGTGACTTTCAGGCATATAAACCCCATTACTGTAAGAAAAAGTTGGAGTTAGATTAGGTCGCCGTATAGAATCTAACACGGAAGGTTGTCCACTATTTGAGTAATGATTCATTCGAAAAGAAGAATTGTTGCTTGACGAAGATCCAAGAAACTCGCCCTTGCCTATAGAACTAACGTTTCTGTTTTTTGGTATCGGGGTACTCCCCTTGGGAATGGAAGCATTTTCTACGTGTGGTGATAAGCTCATGATTTTCAACTAAATCCACTCAATAGCTCACTCGCCTTCAGCCAGCAATCGCACCATATGTATTATCAATCGGTTTTCCTTTTTCAGTAATCATCGTTATATATCGATGTTTTTGACAAATTAAAAAGAACGTTCCGAGACAGAAAAATTTAAACTCTCCGATCATGCATAGCTAGACATTCAACAGTATTCTAAAATGCTATAGTAAAAAACCAAGAATAAGATCCTAGGGATTCATAGTATAATTTAATCCATATATAAGTTTTCAGCATGGATGCTTCCTCGGTTCCACCAAAGGTAGATGATTATGGAATGTATACAACTGAAATTTCACATCATAACCCAATAGAGTTGAAAAATCTGCTGTCATCATCAGACTCCAGAAGAAATTCTCAAGATGAAGATAGTCTACCTAACAATACAAACTTAATCAAAGAAATTGACTGGCAAGGCGAGAAAGTTAAAACGTATCCACTAAACTATCAAACTGTACCACTAGTAAAGCTGCAGGTGATAGCATGCTTGATTATGTTCGTAGTCTTTGGTATGAACGATCAAACAGTAGGTGCACTACTTCCTACGCTAATTGAATACTATCATATATCGCGGGTAGATGTCTCAAACGTATTTATAGTCCAATTATGTGGTTATGTGATGGCGTCTTTATCAAATGAGAGATTGAATAAGCACTTTGGTATGAGAGGTGGTATGCTTCTAGCAGCTGGTTTGTGTATAGTATTTCTTATCATTTTAGCAACTGCACCTTCTAGTTTCTATGTTTGTATGTTTTGTGGCCTTCCTCTTGGTTTAGGGATCGGCATCTTAGATTCTACCGGTAATGTTTTAATGGGCAGTCTTTTAGTCCATAAGAATGAACTCATGGGTATCATGCATGGTCTTTACGGGGCAGCAGCTATGGTTACTCCTCCCTTAGTTTCATATTTTGTTGAATGGGGTCATTGGTCTCTTTTTTTCCTTATTCCTCTGTTCTTTTCTATAATAGGCATGATTGTAATCTTCCCGGCTTTTAAATTTGAAACTGCAAGTAAATACGACTACCTCTGCTCTGTAGAAAACAAAGAAAGCAACAATGATGTGGAAGAAGCGGGTGATAACTCGCTGATGGAATCTACCAAGGCGAGCCCAGGATTTTTTGAACTTTTAAGAAATCCTGCTATTTTCTTGTACTCATTGTATTTGTTCCTTTACTTAGGTGCTGAAATTACAACTGGTTCATGGTTCTTTAGTTATTTATTGGAAACTAAATCAAGTAATAAGGTTGCTATGTCATACATAGCGGCATCGTTTTGGACAGGTTTGACTGTAGGCAGGTTGTGTCTAGGATTTGTTACTGAAAGATTCTTCGAAAACGAGTATAAAGCAAGCAAAGCGTACGCTTTTTTAACTCTATCTTCATACACCTTATTTGTGCTTGTTGGGTTGATCAATTCAAGCTCAGTTTTGTATTTCGTCGTGTTATTTTTTGTTGTTTTTTGTTGTGGTACGTTTATCGGACCATTATTCCCAAACGCAAGTATAGTTGCATTACAAGTATTGCCCAAAAGACTACATGTGAGCGGGGTTGGGGTTGCCGTCGCCGTTGGTGGTTGTGGTGGTGCAGCCATTCCATATTTGGCTGGAGTTATTGCACACACAGTGGGAATCCAGTATATCCCACTATTGTGTTGGATTATGGTTGCGTTATTTACATTGGAATGGACATTGTATCCTAAATTCATTAAAGGGCATGAAGAATATTTTTAGTTTCAGAAACGCCATGGGTGCCAGTGCAGTACGATTAATTCCAAAATTAGAAAAATAAAGGTGTTGAATAATTGTAACAGAAAGATAGAAAGGCAAAAGATAAAAGGAGCTTCAGACAACATATGGAACTTTTTGATATATAGTATACATAATGACACTTTTGGTCGTTTACAAATAGATAGAATTTTAAGGAAAAAGTAATACTATCTGAAGTCTATAAAGAGCTTTTGAAAGCTGCTTCAGTAGTGCAAAGAAAGTGTATAGTAGCCTTTTCAAGATAACATAATGTAACTAGCGGTACCAAGGAAACTGTAAAAGAATAGAAAAACATGCGAAAAGGTCGTAAAAATGGTCATTAAAAGGCGGGAGGTAGATGGAGTTCTGGAGAGGATCATAAATATAATAAAGGAGCACCGATATTCAACTCCCGTATGGTAAAGTATCAGTCAAGCAAATCCGTTGCTTTCAATTAGGCTCTGCAAATCATCAAAAAATTTATCATTAACAACAGAGTCTAGTGTAGTTAAAGTTTCCTCTGAGCTATTTCCAAAACTTTCAAAAAACAATTTAACAGCTTCGATGTATTCAAAACCAAACATCTGAGAATAGTGATTGATGAAATTTTCAATAACCATAATGGTGTCCCTAATTTGCTTGCCACAGGTCGAAGGGTAATGACTTTGATTTAAAGAATGTGGCTCAACGACGCCCGCATTGATAACATTGAAGAAAAATAAGCTCGTATCGATTTCTTCATGTTGGCTGATATATCGATGGATTTGATTGAACTCATCAAGGGAGAAAGGTGTAAACTGCGAATAGTAATGTTTTAATCTCTTTGCAAAATCTTTGATGGCAAGTTCATAAGGTTTGTCTAAGTAGTCTTCATTAAACGATTTATTGTGGATATTGTATTTGATAAAGCTTCTGTTAAAACATGACACCTGTAAGATTATGGGCACCAAATTGAAACTAGAAAGCTCATCTGTATTGAACGAACAAACCTCCTCAAATATAAATCTTCTTCTTTCGATGGTCGAATTTGTGGCGTCGAAGATTCCCACGTCACATTCATCGTTGTTGATTTCGTGAAACAACTTTTGCAAAGTGATCCTGGCATACGTTTCCTTTTTATCGTTATTTTTCGGATTAAATAAGTCTTCCGAAGATGTATTCGACAAAAGCAAAGGCTTTGAAATGGTAGCACAACTGATTTGCCTTCTTATCTTACCAGCATTAAAAACTTTACAGCGTAATGAATTAGTTAGTGGATTGTTCTTCAAACATTGAATTAAATGAGAAGAAATGGTAGACTTCCCAGTAGCTGGTAGCCCAATCAAAACAATCATAAACTTGTTAACTTTTCCATTTGTATACGTAGGGTCTGCATTGTCTCTTTTGTAATTCAGTGTAATGGGTAAGTGTAACGGGTCGTTAGAAATAAACCTTGGGACCTCTGTAGACAGCAGTGAACTTTTGTGATTATCGAAAAAAACAGAATCTTGACAATCTAAAGTGGCTCTGTCGAGAGATGCGCTTGAATAGCTGTTACCGGTGTTAAGTGAAAAAAGAGAATTCGAGGAATTATATTCGGAAGTCAAATATCCATCGTGAGAGTCTGAATCGGAAGAACCACCCATTTTCAAACTTCCAGCGGAAAAAACGCGTTCGTTATCCCTTTTCTTCCTTTTCCTTATATCTAAAATATTAAAAATCGCGTAAGGTAATTTGTTTCGAGGGCAGTGGAACTTGAAGCCAAATAAGAAGTATAAGTACTGGGCTCTCCTAGTATTTCCGGTTTAGTGTTACTCGTATATGAGCGTATCAGACTTTTTAACACCCTCTAAAAAAGCAAATAAGTTGGTTTGCTGTGGCACCAAAATAAGCGAAAACACCTTTGTTTAGAGCACGTCTTCTTTTATATAAGCCAATCTTCCACACGAAAAACCGAGTAATCCAATTTACTTTTTCTACTTTTTTTTCATTATCAATCGATTCAGATGCCCAGAGAAGAAAAAGAAAAAAAAGGAAAACAATTTCCGTTGCAGACTCATCTGTGCGCGATTTCTGTGAAAAGGTGGGGCACTTGTGCCTGGAATCTCGGAAATACGTCAATTAATTTTTGGTATATATTCCGATAAGCTATAGTTCGTATTTTTCCGTTCCGAGGGAGGTGTACGGGTGGACTACCACGTGCCTACTATACGCTATACGGTAGTTGAAAATGTATATAGTTACACAAGTGATTTATAATAGTGTGGTCATTGGGACGACGATGGAGGAGATTGTGATCCGGTTCTTAAGGTGTCCTGTATGCTGGTGAGTTTGTCGTGTACCTGTTTGCATACTTGCTCGATCTCGCGAATTTCGCCGCGCTTGTATTCTAATTGTTCTTCCAATAGCATAATAAGGGACTCTCGGGACTGATGGGGTCTGTACTCATTAAGTAGGTGGTGAATATTGACAAGAATGGTCCTTATGTTCTCCACTTTGCGCTCATACATATCCGGATTTATGCTCAATACGCCGATGAGTTCCAAGTAATTTAGCAGGAGGGATTTCAATAGTTTGCGTAGCTCTTGGATTTTGTATTGATAATTTGTGCTTTCGTTTTCTGTGGATTTCTTATAAAGTTGGGTGAGTCCCATGCTCTCTAAATCGGGCAGTTGGTCCTTCACCTGCCATATACTCCCAAACGCTCGGTACTGCTGATTTTTGGGCATGGGGGGTGGGATTAGGTAATCTAGCGCACATGTAATCTCCTCTTCACTGCCGCCGTCACTGTTATTTGGAGCCGTCTGCTTCGTACTTGCGGCCTTCTTTTCCTTGTATTTTGGTAATTTTTCCAGATTGGACTGTGTGAAAAACTTCACGTATGGGGGTGGAGGTGGGTACAAGGAGCTAACCTCATTACCAGGATCATTGGACATTTTTAGTTTGTGAATTTTTTTTTACTAGCTTAAATTTGGGATATGAAACCTCTTTTATGTCATATTTGCACGTCTAATGACATGCCTGCTGAAAATGCAAGATTCGTTGTTTAAGTTCTAACTAACATTTCGTATTTAGTGATAATAGTTTCTTTTAAAGGTGTGAAGAGGGAGAAGATGAAACCCACAATAGACGTATGGGCTTCAATATGTGCAATGTTGGTTGCTACTAAATGTCTTTCTCCAGTGGCAGAGAACTTTAAAGAGAAATAGTTCGACATGAGCAACGAAGTTGACAGGATGGATGTTGATGAAGATGAATCGCAAAATATTGCGCAAAGCTCAAATCAAAGTGCGCCAGTGGAAACCAAAAAGAAGAGATTTGAAATTAAGAAATGGACCGCAGTGGCGTTTTGGTCATGGGATATAGCTGTTGACAACTGTGCTATTTGCAGGAACCATATAATGGAACCATGCATTGAATGCCAGCCAAAGGCCATGACGGACACTGATAATGAATGTGTAGCAGCCTGGGGTGTCTGTAATCACGCTTTCCATTTGCACTGTATTAATAAATGGATCAAGACAAGAGACGCATGCCCATTAGATAACCAACCTTGGCAGTTAGCAAGATGCGGTAGGTGAAAAAATGAATTGCCCGTAAACATTTAAATCATACCGAGGTAGAAGGATTATGGCATGTTCCTTTTTTTTTAGAGTATGTCAACTGGCGCAGTAGATACATGTTTTTCTCTTCCACGTCGAATTTTGTTATATACATAGCATAATCGAGTTGTATGCACCCTTTTTGTTTATCTCGTTAGTAACTCGGGGTAGGAATAAGACATTCACAAAGGTGACAGAACAAAATCATCCTAGCCTTGTTCATAATCTATCTCTATATAGCCGCTAAAAAATTAGTAGTATTTTGACTCTTTAAGAGCACATTTATCATCAGGCTGCTTTTACATACTTCTTTTGTTTAAAACATTCAAAGACGATCACTGCCCTTCCAAAGGACAAATATATATACACAAATACTAGGCCAAAAGTTCACTTATAATAATTTAGTGGTAATTATGTTGGGTAAAGAAATTGCCAATAGTCTTTTTTTTTCCGTATTGTAAGGTGAGACTGAGGTAGCGGCACAAAAAAACGACACATAATAGGATACTGAGTAAAGCAGTATTAAAATAAAAAGATATATTTTACCTCGAACGCTACAAATAAAGCAGAAAAGAACAAAATCGTGAGCATGATGGTTTTTTCGAGCACCTTTATTTTTCTAATTTTGGAGTTAGTTGTACTGTGTGAAGCTTCAGTCCACACCATTCAAATTAAGGACAAGCATTTCGTTGACACAGTGACTGGAAAACCATTCTTCATCAAAGGTGTGGATTATCAGCCAGGAGGCTCTTCCGACGTTAGTGAAAAGCAGGATCCGTTATCCAATCCAGATGCATGCGCTCGTGATATTTTATTATTTCAAGAATTGGGAATAAACACAGTAAGAATTTATTCTATAAACCCGGATCTGAACCATGATGCGTGCATGACTATGCTCGCAATGGCAGGTATTTATCTTATATTGGATGTCAATTCCCCATTGCAAAACCAGCACTTAAACAGATATGAACCTTGGACTACCTATAATGAAGTTTATTTAGAACACGTTTTCAAAGTTGTCGAACAATTTTCTCATTACAATAATACTTTAGGATTTTTTGCTGGGAATGAAATTGTAAACGACAAAAGATCAGCACAATATTCTCCTGCTTATGTCAAGGAGTTGATTGGAACTATGAAGAATTACATAAGCGCACACTCGCCCAGAACAATTCCGGTAGGTTACTCTGCTGCAGATGACCTGAACTATAGGGTATCACTGTCCGAATATTTGGAGTGTAAAGATGATGATAAGCCAGAGAATAGCGTTGATTTTTACGGAGTTAACTCCTACCAATGGTGTGGCCAACAAACTATGCAAACTTCAGGGTACGATACATTGGTGGATGCTTACAGGAGCTATTCCAAGCCAGTTTTTTTTTCAGAATTTGGATGCAATAAAGTATTGCCAAGGCAATTCCAGGAAATAGGTTATTTGTTTTCTGAGGAGATGTATTCAGTATTCTGTGGAGGTCTGGTTTACGAATTTTCACAGGAGGATAATAATTATGGGTTAGTTGAATATCAAGAAGATGATTCAGTACAGCTCTTAGCAGATTTTGAGAAGCTTAAATCGCACTACCAAAACATTGAGTTTCCTTCTATGAAGACTTTAAAGGAAACTGTTCAGATGGAGGAGACGCCATCATGTGCGGAAGATTATGAAAATTTGAAGATTGAATCTAAAATTGCTAAAAATTTAGGAAGTTCTTTGATAAAAAAAGGCGTGAAAGTTGAAAAAGGCAAATACATAGATATTCACGAGGATCAGCTGTCCACCAATGTCACGATTTTAGACAAGCATGGTGACAGATGGAATGGGCCCAAAAAGATTGAAATTAGGCAAAGCCTGACATTGGCAGACCTGGAAGGAGAAGAACAAGAAGACGCAGATGAAGACAAAGATGATTTAAAACGAAAACACCGGAATTCTGCCTCTATTTCCGGCCCATTGTTACCTCTTGGGTTGTGTTTGCTTTTTTTTACTTTTAGTTTATTTTTTTAGACTTTAATGTCGTTCTCCCTTTTTACAGAGTAAATACATATTTAAAAAAGTGACTATGGCTATTGCTAAACGTGATAAAAACCAGAGCCTATAACACTCTCTGAAATAACGCTATGCAGGAATTTCCAGTTAAGTTCTTCTTGGGGTGACTTCTTTACTCGGTATGATATGTGTTTTATATGCACAGTACGAGTCCATTAGGGTAAATTAGTGGCCGAGAAACTTTTGCCGCCGAGCTTTTAAGTATCCTTTTGCCACTTCTTATTTAGATAAAGACCTGGCAGTAGTAGTCGTAGAAGATAAGATAGACAGAGAATGAATACTGATAAGATAGCACAAGACGAAGTCCAAGATAAGGTTTTGCAAAGAGCAGAACTAGCACATTCTGTATGGAACTTAAGGTTCAACCTCAGTAAAGTTGCCAAACGGATTCGCATGGAAACAAAGGTATTTCCAGAGATAAAGATAAATGACGCGCAATCACAGTTAGAGCGATCTAGGTGTAGAATATTTAGCCCTGACCTGGAGGAAGAACATGTGCCCTTGATTCAAGGCTTTAAATGTTTGGATTCACCCCCTCCCGTTCCACCAAGCTCATCGCAGGGGGAGGACGAAGAGAACACGGTAGATTCGCAATACTAGGAAATTAGAACCGAATCAAAATAGTCCCGATCCTACGTTTCTACTAATCTTTGAGATTTTATCTCATTAACTCTTTGACCAAGCTATGAAATGCGTAAGATGAACTTTTGTTTGAGAGTGTTAAGTATTTAGGCGTCTACGCTAAGATAGCCTCACTCTAGGACGACTGCTTTTTTGGAACAACTTGTTGTTCTCCGATGGTATATTGTGTGTTTATGTATTGTTCTACGTACTCCTCCGTCTCTTTTTCGAGGGCAACGCTTTGAACTTGTATTTTCCGTTATAGTATGTCCCCCCTATATGCAACCCCTTGAATGGACGAATCTCTAAAATATACAACCTTTTCCTCTATAGGAAACAAGTAGGGTCTTCTACGCTAAGGATTACATAACGCATGTATCAAAAACTGATTTTAATTGATTAATTTCAAAATGTCAGCGTAGGTTCACCTAGACTTGTTTTATGGCTCCATTCAACTGGCGGTAGACACAACTAAAGCCAAAAATTGCCTAAAAATTCCAGTACTCTGGCAGCATCTACTCATTTAATTGCCGTAATACATGGGACTCAATGATCCTTAATATGCTAAATGCTACCCCTCCTTTTTTCTTTTTTATTCCTCATAAAATTGCAAATATCGCAAGCACGTTTTTACTCAGCCCGTCCGCTTTGAGATACAAAAACGATATCTGAAATTAAAATTTTCTCTGGAACATGGTCCATCGAACTAATTATGCATAATAACGTACGTTCCTATCCTATGAACACTTTTCTTTTTCTGGATAAACTGACTTAACAGTAGAAAACGTAGTGTGCAAGGCCATCCTTCAATATAGACTCAAAATTAGAAAGAGTGCCCTGATTAGTTGAGTTTTTCCTTCTATAAGCAAGAAAAATATCATCCTGACAAGAGACAGGTATTATATAAAATATTTCTACATGGAAGTATACTGTTAGTTGAACATAAATTCAACAAAAGTATACCATTACTTCTTCTCAAAGATCATCGAATATTGCTAGAAAGCGTAAAAGCATTTTACCATGTCATCATCCTCAAGTTCATCAGAGTCATCGCCTAATTTATCGCGGTCAAACTCACTGGCTAACACGATGGTTTCCATGAAAACAGAAGACCATACGGGATTGTACGACCATAGGCAGCACCCTGACTCACTGCCGGTCCGTCACCAACCTCCAACATTGAAGAACAAGGAAATTGCTAAGTCCACTAAACCTTCTATTCCTAAGGAGCAGAAGAGTGCAACGAGATACAACAGCCATGTGGATGTGGGAAGCGTACCCAGTAGGGGCCGCATGGATTTTGAAGATGAAGGGCAGGGTATGGATGAAACGGTTGCTCATCATCAATTGAGGGCATCTGCCATTTTAACTTCTAACGCGAGGCCTTCCAGACTAGCCCACTCCATGCCACATCAAAGGCAGCTTTATGTGGAAAGTAATATACACACACCACCAAAGGATGTAGGTGTAAAGAGAGACTATACTATGTCATCTTCTACTGCATCATCAGGTAACAAATCCAAGCTGAGCGCATCTTCCTCGGCAAGTCCTATTACGAAGGTTAGAAAATCTTCGCTGGTCAGTCCTGTTCTTGAGATCCCACACGAATCGAAATCTGATACACACTCCAAGCTGGCTAAACCCAAGAAGAGGACATATTCTACCACATCTGCGCATTCATCTATCAATCCCGCAGTTTTACTGACGAAAAGCACATCCCAAAAATCGGATGCAGATGATGATACATTGGAAAGAAAACCAGTACGTATGAATACTAGAGCTTCTTTTGATAGTGACGTATCACAGGCGTCGAGAGATTCTCAAGAGACGGAAGAAGATGTTTGTTTCCCTATGCCACCACAATTGCATACCAGAGTTAACGGTATAGATTTCGATGAACTGGAAGAGTACGCTCAGTTTGCAAACGCGGAGAAGAGTCAATTTTTGGCAAGTCTGCAAGTGCCCAACGAACAGAAGTACAGTAACGTTTCTCAGGATATCGGGTTTACCAGCTCTACTTCCACTTCGGGATCATCAGCTGCCCTAAAATATACACCAAGAGTTTCGCAGACTGGTGAAAAGAGCGAGAGTACCAATGAAACAGAAATCCATGAAAAGAAGGAAGACGAGCATGAGAAAATCAAGCCTAGTTTACACCCTGGTATATCTTTCGGTAAAAATAAAGTTGAAGGGGAAGAGAATGAAAACATTCCATCCAATGACCCGGCGTATTGCTCTTACCAGGGTACAGACTTTCAAATTCCTAATAGATTTTCTTTTTTCTGTTCCGAATCTGATGAAACCGTTCATGCTAGTGATATCCCTTCCTTAGTGTCTGAGGGACAAACATTCTATGAATTATTCAGGGGAGGTGAGCCAACATGGTGGTTAGATTGTAGTTGTCCAACTGATGATGAAATGCGTTGCATAGCAAAGGCGTTTGGTATCCATCCATTGACTGCAGAAGATATCAGAATGCAGGAAACACGTGAAAAGGTGGAACTTTTCAAATCGTATTACTTCGTTTGTTTCCATACCTTTGAAAATGATAAAGAATCAGAGGATTTCCTGGAACCTATTAACGTTTACATTGTTGTCTGTAGGTCAGGTGTTTTAACATTTCATTTTGGCCCAATATCTCATTGTGCTAATGTCAGAAGGCGTGTAAGACAGTTACGTGACTATGTCAATGTCAATTCAGATTGGTTATGTTATGCTTTAATCGATGACATTACTGATAGTTTCGCTCCTGTAATTCAATCTATTGAATATGAAGCAGATGCAATCGAAGATTCTGTGTTCATGGCTCGTGACATGGATTTTGCAGCAATGTTACAAAGAATTGGTGAAAGTAGGCGTAAGACAATGACGTTGATGAGACTTCTTAGTGGTAAGGCTGATGTTATCAAAATGTTTGCCAAAAGATGCCAAGATGAAGCTAATGGTATTGGACCGGCACTAACATCTCAAATAAATATTGCTAACTTACAGGCAAGGCAGGATAACGCCAGTCATATCAAAAATAATAGTTCGACAACTGTACCAAATAATTATGCGCCCACCACATCACAACCGAGGGGGGATATCGCCCTATACTTGGGTGATATTCAAGATCATTTGTTGACAATGTTTCAAAATTTGCTGGCGTACGAAAAAATTTTTTCTAGATCCCATACAAACTACTTAGCTCAACTGCAAGTGGAATCATTTAATTCTAATAATAAAGTGACAGAAATGTTGGGTAAAGTCACCATGATAGGTACAATGCTAGTTCCGTTAAATGTTATCACTGGTCTTTTCGGTATGAATGTTACAGTTCCAGGACAGGATTCCAGTATTGCGTGGTGGTTTGGGATATTGGGTGTGCTGCTTTTGCTGGCCGTCCTTGGTTGGTTCCTGGCCAGCTATTGGATTAAAAGAATAGACCCTCCTGCAACACTTAACGAGGCCGCTGAAAGTGGAGCCAAATCGGTTATTTCGAGCTTCTTGCCAAAAAGAAACAAGAGATTCAATGATCGTTCCGAAAATATAAATGTAAGAGCCGGTCCTTCAAACAAATCAGTTGCAAGTCTTCCTAGTAGATATAGCCGCTACGACTGATTAGTAATGTGATAAAAATAGAAGATTTAAGTCACAGAGGCGTGCATCTACGATTTTGGCGTTTCACATTTTTTACACTTAAATTTTAGTGATCTAGCCGTGACCTTGGCAGCAGTTTCCAAAATCATTCCATGACCATGTCATGCTTAAGAACGTTAGACCCAGAACAAGTGGACGTTTATTCTAATTCTTCACTCTTGGGCAAAGATAATAGTATTATCTTTTACCCCATTTTTTTACGTTTTTTCGTTTATTGAGTCTGGCGTTTCCTATTTAGAAATAGTACAATCCGGTCAATCATTCGATAGCGAAATATATATATTTAACTAGGAAAATTAATAAAACCTCATTTAAAGATCATTCACCCTGATATACTACTATTGACCTTTTGTTAATGACCATTTTCGTAAAAATGAACTGCGATTCTCTTCTGGAATTTGTTACCCTACCTTATTCACTAAATCAGAAATAATAATGTGCAGCGCCCCTTTCATAAAGAAGGCAAGTATAGGGCATATAGTTAAAGGTCAGAACTCTTTATCCCCAACTACAAGATCAATTAGAAAATCACATCATCATGGAGGCAGATGATCATGTTAGCTTATTTCGCTTCCCCTTCAAGATTCCCACCTTTCGTGGTATAAGAAAAGGTGGGGTCTATCTTTCAGGTGCTCTCTATGCTCTAGGCTTTTGGATATTTCTAGACGCAGTGCTCTATTCTAGATATTCCAATGCATCAGATGTTCATGTTACGTTCATTGACTGGATTCCTTTTCTTTGCAGCACACTGGGAACATTGATTGTGAATTCTATTGAAAAGAATAGATTATTGCAGGGAGCTTTATCGTCAGATGGTGGTGCCTTCGGTAGTGGTGTAGGCGATTTAGATTCAAGCATGGCATGGCAAGCTCGAACCGTTTTATTTTTTGGCTTTGCTTTATTAGCTGGTGGGCTATCAGGCTCCATTGTCGTGTTGATCATCAAATTTTTAGTCAAGGATTACAATACCTATCCAACTTTGGGGATGGGAGTAAACAATGTGTTGGGGAATGTATGCATATTATTGAGTTGCGTTGTTTTATGGATAGCCCAAAATGTTGAAGATGAATATTCATATTCTTTGACGCTCTAAGTTAAGTTGACCAATATTTTCGAGGCCAATTAAGGCGATCTGATTTAGATAAAAAACGTATATATGTATTTATCAACACTTTTTCGAAAACAAAAAGATTTTTAGATAGGAGTATGTACATTCCAATATATTTGTAATGTTTCACATAAAAGGACAGTCTGAGAAAAAATGCAAGTAATGTGGTAAGAAGGAAACATAAGATGACGGCAAATGCAAAAATGAGGTAAGAATCAGCAACTAATCCAGAGATGGCACAATCAAGTTGTAATACTCTCCAAGAGCCCTTTTCTCCGATGCACTAAAATTAAAGAGGTCTGGTAGGTGAACCGGCATACTCGAACCTCTTGGCAAAAAATAGGTTTCATTTCTTAACGCGTCAAAAAATTCGTGAGCCATCAATTGTCTAGCATCGCACCTTTCAGTGGCATCATACGTCAACACCTTTAGCAAGAATTCCACATCAAAAAATTCTATAGAGGGAAACCAATGCATAAACTTCTTGAATTTTTGGTCATTTAAGCTATCCTGTAACTCTTGAGAATTTTTTATAGAACTTTTAGGAAAGCGGCCTAATAGTTTAGCTATCTCCTCCAGTTGTGAGTTAGCGCTATCGCCTTTAAAAAGTGGCTGGCCTTTTATCATTTCGCCTATTATACAACCAAGCGACCATATATCTATTTGAGTTGTATAATCCTTCGAATTTAGGAGAAGTTCAGGTGCTCTATAAAACCTCGAGCAAAAATAGGTCTTCAATTCTGTATTATCATCCAGTCGCTGTGCCGAGCCAAAGTCACACACTTTAGCAGTACCGCTACTTGGTATAATCAATATATTGCTCGGTTTCAGATCGCCATGGCATATACTCATGGAATGTAAGGTCAGAAGTGCTCGAAGTATTTGGAATGTGTACAACTTGATATGTTTTGTAGGCATCTTAGAACCATTGTCAAAATATTCATGAATTTCAGAACTTAAGGTTTGAGGAATGTATTCCATAACAAAGTTTTTCTGATATAAGTGCCCACCGTCCTTGGTAGTACAGTGGCTCTCGAAGAAGAACTCTAAAGTAACCAGATTTGGATGTCTGATATTCTGTAAGATCTCCAATTCCAAAGATTGTACTTTGGGAGATTTCACTACTCTTTTTATGGCATAAGGTCCTAGCCATTCAATACTATTGCTGGACAGATAGGACTGTGTCACAGTTCCAAACGAGCCGTGGCCTATCCGTTTCCCTTCCCTGACGTACATTTTGCTCTTTTGTCTGTTTTTAATCGATACGATGTCATCGATAAAGTAGTGTTCATCCTCCAATTTTGTCATTCTATTGGGGTTGCTCCCGAAAACGTTATTCACTTTAAGCATTAGGTATGTTAGTGCTAAAAGCAAAATGTATGTAGTATTTTCTTTTTTTTTGTTTGTTTTTTAGTGTCCTCATCGATGTACGTACTGTATCAACACAACGAAGAATGACACCTCTTTATAAACCCTAAGCTTGCTATTTGAGACAAAAGATCTTTACGTAAACAGATAGGGTCACACAGACTATACGAAAACCTGTCAATATAATCTATTCGGATAAGATTATCAACCCCTCCCTGCAAGATTTTTTATTGTTATTATTACAGTTTTTAAACTGGTAGCAGAGCTATCCGGTAAACATGTACTAATCAGTCTAACACCCCGGAGGAGGCTTATCATTACATATTCTTGTCTCGGCGTTCTTTAAGTTTCTTATCTTGTATGCCCGATATAGCAACCTTGTTGGTACCAATCTAACGGTTTCCGTACTTTGCAATGAAGAGATGAGGAGGCATGGGTCACTTATTTAATATGTACGGGTGTTTACATGGAGTTGCTTTCTTTTTTTGTCTCAGCAGTCATTGTGCGCCGAAAAAAGAGAAAACCGTGAGCCGAAGTCCACGCTCTGGAGTTAGGCTCTCCCATTACGGAGAGAAGCATTTCCTCAGCCTGGGAGCCCCGTTGGAACAGTCAGGATAAACTGGGCCTTCCTACCCACTGCTTGCTGTTTCTCACTGGACGCACAAGGGGATTTTCTTTCTACCTTCGGCTTGCCTCACTGCGTTGGGGCTTCCCAATGCAACTTCGTTCGTATGCATACAATCTTTTAGATATTATCTTTTAAAATTATTTTAAAACAATTTTAAATGTATCTCATATGCTTTTCTTCTGCTGTTGAAAAGGCTAAACAAAGAAGATCAATAAGATAAAATGGCTCCATCTGGTATGTGAACTGCAATATTAATAGCACGAGAAAATTGAGAGGAAGATAAATGGGAACTAGTACAGTTGATATTGATGAGATACGAAAATCACACGTAAATAAACTATCCGACGACAAGAATAGTGCATTAAGGACTTGATTAAGATATGGTGAGCAACGTAATTATCGGGCTCAACAGTTTATTAGCAATCGTTTTGATAGAAGCGTTGATGCTGTGGAAGTTGTTCTTTTTACTACCAACAGCCATTAACAAATCCATTAGAGTGTTCGTTCGTTTTTCTGCTCAGATTCAAGAAAATTATTTCATCCTCATTATACTTTTTTCTTCTATTTCGTGCTCCACGTCGAGGTATCAAGGAACATAGTTTACTAACATTAACGAATTCATCTCCTATGAATTTACTTTTTGTATAGCTAAGGCTACTGCCGCTAAGAAAGCTGTCGTTAAGGGTACTAATGGTAAGAAGGCTTTGAAGGTCAGAACTTCTGCTACCTTCAGACTACCAAAGACCTTGAAGTTGGCTAGAGCTCCAAAATATGCTTCCAAGGCTGTTCCACACTACAACAGATTGGACTCATACAAGGTCATTGAGCAACCAATCACTTCTGAAACCGCTATGAAGAAAGTTGAAGATGGTAACATTTTGGTTTTCCAAGTTTCCATGAAAGCTAACAAATACCAAATCAAGAAGGCCGTCAAGGAATTATACGAAGTTGACGTATTGAAGGTTAACACTTTGGTTAGACCAAACGGTACCAAGAAGGCTTACGTTAGATTGACTGCTGACTACGATGCTTTGGACATTGCTAACAGAATCGGTTACATTTAATCTAATTGGTTTAATTAATAAATTTAATATTATTTTTAAATTTTTCTTTAAATATACAATAAATCTTTCATAACATGTTAAATTCATGATTAAGCGTAAATAAAGTGTAGTGGCAGAGTGCACGGGGTTTCCTGTGCCTTACAAAGTAGGTACCAATTTGCGTATTGCAGCGAGGGTTCCGGTTACTATTTATAATTACGTGTTAGTGTACTGTGATTTTATTGAGGCTATAACAAGAAAAGGATCTGTGAAGGTTTTGAGAGAATGAGGCGAAAACACAGGGTTATTTTCATCAGCAACGCCGCTGTTTCAGCGGCACCCTGCCCTTTTCTTTTCGCAAGATGAGAGTAAAGAGTTGTACATCAGGTAAGAATGTTATTATTTAAATTCGAAGTGATAAATTCTTTTCATGATGAATCACTCGCTTATATGGGGTAGAATATATATATATGTGTGTGTGTGTGTGTGTTTGTGTATGTAGGGATGGTGCGCGTTTGTTGTGTGACATTTGCTACTCATTCTTTTCCTTTTCCTACGACTGGCTTAACGGGAATATTATCAATTTGCTGCATTCTTATGCTTCGGTCCGATGCTCATTAAGATGATGCAGATCTCGATGCAACGAATTCCAAGCCCTTATCGATATTTTTCTTTAACTGGGAGACGCAAATTGGCAACATTTGGTTGCGTTCCATGTCGTTCATCCTATTAACGATGTCATAATCCACATAGGAAACACCCTTTGTAGTAATAGTTAATGGTATGGCAAAGTAGTCTGCACCGTCCACCAGAGGCAATAATTGATCTGCCCCAGGAGCAATGGGGAAGTTGTTCGCATCTTTTAATGGCACATAGTAGGTTCCATGGATCTGCTCAATGTTACCCAATAACAAAGAAACAAATTGGACAACACACTTATAACCGGCATGGGCCATCGATAAGGTAGCACTACCTTTACCGTTCTTGGCCTTGACCACTTCATCACCACCGTATTGGACTCTATGTATTAAATATTTCAATTGGTCCTCATTTAATCTCGATAGGAAGTTTGACTGTGAAAACAACGGAATAATAGTCTCGCCAGAATGCCCGCCAATTACAGGGACGTCAGGCATGGAGTTAACACGAGGAGTTAGCCCTGACTCAATGTTTATCTCACGTAGAAAAGTGGACGCTCTGACAATGTCGAGCTTGGTGACACCCATGATCCTTCTTTCAATGCCGGAATTTCTAGACTGAGGATGGTTCTTAAGAATGTTAGAAACCATCACTGGGACTAAAGAATTAACAGGGTTGGAAATGACAAGAACGAAGACCTTGGAAAGATCACAACATTCTGCGATAGAATCACCGAGCTGGCTAATGATACCAGCATTCACGTTAAATAAGTCATCACGAGTCATGCCAGGTTTTCTTGGAACACCTGCAGGAATGACAACAATAGAAGCGTTATGCAAACAGTTCTCAATGCCACCTGCAGGAGAGTGGCTCGACACGGAAATGGGGGTGTCTATATGAGACAAGTCGGCGGTAACACCGTTGATGGCTTCTTGGTTGACATCGTAAAGAGCCAGATGAATGTGGGTAACGCTCCGGTTGCTCTCCTTTAACTGGTATTGCAACTGAGCTTTCAAAAGCAGCGATAACGACTGCCCGATACCACCGGCAGCACCTAAAATGGCAATTTTTAACGAATCTTGTTCTATGGATGGTGTAACTGAGTGAGGCATGTTACTATAACTTTTATGATATTGTATTGAACTTTTGTAATAGTCTGCAGCACTATATTCTGGACTACTTCTGACTGTACGATTTATACAGAAGGGGAGAAAATATATACAGGGAAAAAGAATCAGAAGGAGAATCATGCAGCAATCTTTATCTCATATCGATAAATCTTTATCTTTATATATCTACGCACGCGCGTGTATATTGTTTTTAGAAACCTTAGATACCTTCCGTAGTTCCTTAAAGTCAAATCGGACCTTCCCAACCTTGGGCAACACAAAATGCCACTAAACAAAGGAAAAAAACCGGAACTTCCCGGATCATTAGGGGAGTATTGGGGGCAAGGCACGGCGGCTTTAGAACGGCTACGGCCGAATGGGCAAAGTAATTGCGGATTAAAGGGGCCGTATCGTAGATGATGAGTCCATTTGGCCGGGGAAGGCCGAGATGCCGGCAAGTGACATCTTTTCCGTACTTCGCTATATAGATGAGAAATTTGAAAAAAAGTGACAAACGGAAGATAGCGAATGACTAGCTATTGTCTGTAGTAAAAATGGACTTCAATGGTAAACCAAGCAAATAAAGAAGAAAAAAAGGAAGTAAGAAAGTAGGAGATACAAACGGAAAAGTATGAGGGGATTTTCTTAGGTTTGGGCAAGTGTTGTTGTTGGTCCGCCTTGGGACAGGCGCCAGAAGAGGGCTCTGGGCTATATAATCTCATTTTTGCTTTCTATGATTTCTTTCACTTTTTTTTCTTAGCTCATCGCAGGCGGTTCGAGCAATAGTGAAAAAGAAAGAAAAAAAGTGAAAACAAAAACCTCAGTTTCTCCATTACGTAAAATGTCTATATATACGTGTACGTAGGTGCTATGAAGGCTTCGCTAAGTACAGTTCAGGTTTATTATTTAGCGAAGGATGTTACAAGATAATAATGGGCCCGCTGTTAAGAGGGCGAAACCCTCAGAAAGGTTGCAATGTGAATATTTCATGGAAAAAAAGAAACGAAGATGTGGGATGACCAGGAGTTCTCAGAACTTGTATTGTTCAGAGCATCTGAATTTGATGAAAAAGGCGGCTAATTCTCAAGTGCATAATAAGAATGGCAGTGAAGCAGAGAAAGAAAGAGAAAGAGTACCTTGTCCGCTGGATCCTAACCATACGGTTTGGGCAGATCAATTAAAAAAGCATTTGAAAAAATGCAACAAGACCAAACTAAGCCATTTAAACGATGATAAGCCATACTATGAACCGGGCTATAACGGAGAGAATGGACTGTTATCGTCGTCTGTTAAAATAGATATTACTGCGGAACATTTGGTACAATCTATTGAATTGCTGTATAAGGTGTTTGAGGGAGAATCCATGGACGAGCTGCCTTTGAGACAACTGAACAATAAGCTTATGTCTCTAAAACGATTCCCTCAATTGCCTTCGAATACTAAACATGCTGTACAACAGTCTTCACTGATCGAAAACTTAGTGGACGCTGGCGCATTTGAGAGGCCAGAAAGTTTAAACTTCATTGAGTTTGGATGTGGCAGGGCCGAATTCTCGCGCTATGTCAGTCTGTACCTTTTAACACAATTGACAAGCCTTCCAGCGGAGCACTCGGGTTCAAACTCGAACGAGTTCGTGTTGATTGACAGAGCAACTAATAGGATGAAGTTCGATAAAAAGATAAAAGACGATTTTTCAGAAATAAAGTCAAACTCACCTTCCAAACCTATTAGCTGCCCCAGCATCAAAAGGATAAAGATCGACATTAGGGACTTGAAGATGGATCCGATTTTAAAATCGACACCTGGGGACGATATACAATACGTGTGCATCTCAAAACACCTTTGTGGTGTAGCTACAGATCTAACTTTGAGGTGTATAGGCAACAGCTCAATTTTACATGGCGACGATAACAACGGATGCAACCCCAAACTAAAGGCAATTTGTATTGCCATGTGCTGCAGGCATGTCTGTGACTACGGCGACTATGTCAACCGCAGTTACGTTACATCACTTGTTGAAAAGTATAGGGCCCATGGCTCCATCTTGACGTACGAAACCTTTTTCCGCGTTTTAACTAAACTCTGTTCATGGGGTACCTGCGGAAGGAAACCAGGTACGGCTATTACAGATATAGTAAACGTTGTCGAATCGTTTGAAGGGGCTGAGCCATATACAATAACCATTAAAGAGAGAGAAAATATTGGATTAATGGCTAGGCGTGTAATCGACGAGGGCAGGTTGGTATATGTGAAAGAAAAGTTTACAGAGTTTAATGCGGAGCTGATAAGGTACGTAGAATCCGATGTTTCTTTAGAGAACGTTGCTATGTTAGTTTATAAGAAATAGAGAGCTTTTAATTTTTATTTTTTTTCACTTGTATTTTTGACGGGCTATTAATTTTAAATGAAACTTTTCTACATGATGGAACATAAACATAAATATAGGTATAGATAAATTGTTCTTCTTTTTTTTTTTTTTTCTTTAAGAGAAAGAGTAAGTAAATATATCTTAAAATTACAAAGGGCTTATGCATCATTTCAGTTAAAATTATTGAAGTACCGCTCCCTGAAATTATCTTTTGAACGTTTTATGCCATGATTACTTGATCCATTGAAAGTGCTACCCCTATTAATATAAACCAGTAGTCTCCTTGACCATTTATTGAATTCTTGAACGCAGTTGTATTTTAGCTCTAGATTTTCGTGCATTGGGACAATAGTTTCAATATTGGCGTCGTTTGCAGTGGGCATCCAGAAGGCTAATCTTCCGCCAATCGGTAATCTTTCGGAAGAGTATTGTAAAAGATCATCCAGTAATGAATCTAGAGCATACGGTTTTTTGGTTGGAATATAATCGCGACGCAAATATGCCTTTTCACCGTCAATTTCCATATCTTCCTTGCCTAGAAATCTTTCTGGATCCTTAGCACCTAGGACTTTTATGCTTTCTCTGATACCATATGGAGGATCACACAAAATAGTATCAATGACAAGATTGTTTCTTAATGCGTTATTTGTAAAGTCCATGGTCAACACGTCGAGGAATTGAGAACTCTCGCCATATTTTTTGAAGTTGGCCGAAATGTTCACTTGAGCACCCTTACCACGAATCATTCTGCCATCTATATCCGAACCAATCACTAAAGAACCAAAATGCCCACCAGCTACCAAAAAGGATCCTGTACCTGCAAACGGGTCGTACATTATAGTTCCCGGTTTCACTTGAGCTATATTGGCGCTGACCAACGATAATTCTGCTTCGAAGCTAGTTGTACCTTTATAAGGTCTTTTCTTCAAATCATATTTCTCCATGGCACTCCTATTGCTCATCTGAACCTGCCTACCAAAATAAATCCTGGTGGGGGTCTTACCACCAACGTTTTCCGATATTGGTGTGTACTCTTCTATAACAGTGAAAACCTCTTGAGGATGTTTCATATCAATCTTTCCTTCAAAGCCAAGGTAACGGAAAGTTTCAATCTGCTCTACCCTCTTAGCTTTACTGTTGCCTTTATAGCATTCGAATTCGAACTTAAAAGTGGAATGTTTGAATTTCAATTGCAGATCCTGTTCAAAGTTAGACTGACGCTGAATATCTTTATGCAGCTCATCGAGCGTTGTACCCTGCCCCCAATACTCATAAATACCTCTGGTTAAAATAGACCTCTTAATCCAATCCTTTGCTTGCTGATCATTTTCCAGCTCTACAATAAAGAAAGGGCTATTGGCATCGTACTGCGAAAAGTCTATGGAAAGATTATATAGGTCTGCTAACGATTCCAGTTCTGCTCTTCTAAAGTTCAAATGAACTTGTACCATATACAGCAGATATTTCTTCATGCTGCCGTTTTTACCTTATATACAATGTGTTTAGTTATGCTATTTCATCTCCATATTACTGGTATTAAGACCTCGATGCCCATAATCATCGATTTTTTTCACTTTTCCCACAACGTAAACATTTCTTTTTTCTTCGGAAAAGAATCCAAAATACGGGTAATAAAAGTCTCTTAAAGTACTAATAGCTATAGATAACATTATGGAGGCTATTGATATACAAAATACTAAGAAATATAGGTTGCTGCAAGGAAGAAGATCAAAAACCCTCTAAATTTTGCTTTATCTATCCATCAAAAGTCCGGAGAGTCATGCTATCGAAAAACTATTGACTATAAATATCAATTTTTTTATCTCTTCGATTTGTTCTTTAAGATCTTGCGCAGAAGTTGAAAAACAAAGAGTAAAACCTAATGTAGATGCGTGGAAAAAGAAACATGCTCTTAAAGATCCCAACTTCTTTCTCTTCTAAACATCTATAACCTTGGAAGATCTTGCGAAATACTGGGCGGCTAAATCGAATGCTTTTTTAAGCTTACCCGGAAAATACTTTCTTTTTTTTATTTATTTTTTTTCTTGCAGCCCCTCCCCACGAGCAGCGCCGAGATTTCTTGTTGGACAAAGCAAAAAAAGTATAAAAGGCGCATGCTTTCCACACGCCCAGGCGCTCTTAAATTTTCTTCCGCTCTCTCCTTTCCGCCACTGTAATTAAAAACAAAGGATTGAACAGTTTCGACTAGTTATTTAATTTTGCAGATAGTCAAGTATTAGTACAATATACTGTTATAAATTTTTTACGTGTATCTTTTACTTTTTAGTGTTTAATAACTAAAATCTCATACCTTACTAGATTTCTTTCTAACCTTTTTTGCGAAAGAAACAAAAAGAAAAAATACGGACAGAAAAGGTATACTCAATAAACAAGAAATTGAAAAAGCGTGCATAATACAAACAATTGGCCCTTTTTTATTCTGTATTAATATTACTGTTTATATTACAATCTTTTCATAAAAGACGCAAATATTTTATTTATAAAGAACTTTAGCAGTATACACAAGTCTGAGAAAATAGAGAATAAGTTAAATAAGCAATGAGCTCTGACGAAGAAGATTTCAACGACATCTACGGCGATGATAAGCCTACCACTACTGAAGAAGTCAAAAAAGAAGAAGAACAAAATAAGGCTGGCAGTGGTACCTCGCAATTAGATCAACTAGCCGCACTACAAGCATTATCTTCTAGCTTGAACAAACTAAATAATCCAAATAGTAACAACAGTAGTAGTAATAATAGTAACCAAGACACATCTTCTAATAAGCAAGATGGCACTGCGAATGACAAGGAAGGTTCCAATGAAGACACTAAGAATGAAAAAAAACAAGAAAGCGCTACATCAGCAAATGCCAATGCCAACGCTAGTTCTGCAGGACCTTCTGGCTTACCTTGGGAACAACTTCAACAAACCATGTCACAATTCCAGCAACCATCTTCTCAATCGCCACCTCAACAGCAAGTAACTCAAACCAAAGAGGAACGTTCGAAAGCGGATTTGTCTAAAGAAAGTTGCAAGATGTTCATTGGTGGTCTGAATTGGGACACTACGGAAGATAATCTTCGCGAATATTTTGGTAAGTATGGTACCGTCACTGATTTGAAAATAATGAAAGACCCTGCAACAGGTAGATCTAGAGGGTTCGGTTTCTTATCTTTTGAAAAACCTTCTAGTGTTGATGAAGTGGTAAAGACACAACATATCCTCGATGGTAAAGTTATCGACCCAAAAAGAGCTATCCCAAGAGACGAGCAAGATAAAACCGGTAAAATCTTTGTTGGTGGTATTGGTCCTGATGTGAGACCAAAGGAATTTGAAGAATTTTTTTCTCAGTGGGGTACGATTATCGATGCTCAACTGATGTTAGATAAGGATACCGGTCAATCAAGAGGTTTTGGTTTTGTGACGTATGACTCCGCTGACGCCGTTGACAGAGTTTGTCAGAATAAATTCATCGATTTCAAAGATCGCAAGATCGAAATCAAGAGAGCTGAGCCAAGACATATGCAACAAAAATCATCAAACAATGGTGGTAACAATGGTGGAAACAACATGAATCGTCGTGGCGGTAACTTCGGTAACCAAGGCGATTTCAACCAAATGTATCAAAACCCTATGATGGGCGGTTACAACCCAATGATGAATCCGCAAGCAATGACAGATTACTATCAAAAGATGCAAGAATATTACCAACAGATGCAAAAGCAAACTGGTATGGATTATACTCAAATGTACCAACAACAAATGCAGCAAATGGCAATGATGATGCCAGGGTTTGCCATGCCACCTAATGCAATGACTTTAAACCAACCACAGCAAGATTCAAATGCCACTCAAGGTTCCCCAGCACCTTCTGATTCCGATAATAATAAATCCAATGACGTCCAAACTATTGGTAATATATCAAACACTGACTCAGGTTCCCCGCCATTGAATTTACCTAATGGTCCAAAGGGCCCATCACAATACAATGATGACCACAATAGCGGTTATGGCTACAACCGTGATCGCGGTGATCGTGATCGTAACGATCGTGACCGCGATTACAATCACCGTAGTGGTGGAAACCATAGAAGAAACGGCCGTGGTGGTCGCGGTGGATACAATAGACGTAATAATGGCTACCATCCATATAATAGGTAAAAAAAAAGAAAAGTGTAGAAAACTAGAGAAAAGTTTTCTTGTATAATTCAACAACCCTTCTATTAAATAAGCATAAGCAATTTATAATATATATATACATGTACGTGTATTAGTTTCGAATAGTTATTATTTTTTTTTCACTATGCTAGAATGTATAATCACAAGCTCTACTTGAAGTACAGCTGTCATAAAGCTTACAAATAATCTTAATGTTATTGTGCGCAAGAATGTAAGAGGCAGACATTAACTGATATCACCATGAGACATGCCTAATTGAACAATGGCATAAACGTTCAGTAAAGATAAGAAAAGCCACACAATTATAGCAATAACAGTGATAATCCAATTGTTTGCCATATAAACGATTTTGACATCTTTTCCATTTTCTATCTCCATGCCACTAGAACCATCTTGCTCGATTACGCTACCTGCAGATCTATCGTTGTTATTTTGATGGTTATGGCTATCTTCTTCAGTATGGTCGACGGTAATTTCGGTTTTCATGATTGATTTTTTACATGTGAAGAAAATTAAAGGTGCTACCAAAAATGGCAGAACTATGGATAAAACAACTTGGGAAGCATTTAAGGCCTTTGATAAAGCTTCTCTACCGATACAGATAGAGATGACCAAACAAGGGATTATCGAAATACATCTAGTGGCCAATCTTCTTTGCCATGGCTGCAACTTCCAATTAATATGACCCTCACTTACAATTTGACCCGCCATAGTACACACTACACCTGCGGATTGACCACTTAATAAAAGTGCGAGCATGAAAATTGTACCTGCTGCGGGTGCCAGATTTCTTGATAATAATTCATGAATAGTAAACAAATCTGCCCCATCTGCTTCTGGTGAGTTGTATAGAGTGGAGCCTGCAACAACTAGGATGGCACAATTGACGAAAAGCGCTAGGGTGAAGAGAGTTATGCTTAATTCGACCATAGAATATTTCATGCAATATTTGATAGCAGCGTTCGTGGGTCTATAATTAAAATATTTTTCTTCCATAATTTCTTCAGTGGATTTAGATTTTTTCACTTTATCTTGTTCATCTGAAACAGTATAATTACCATGTTTAACGTCATAATCTAAAAGCCTTGGCTGCACTAATGCGGAACCCAAAAACAACGAATGTGGCATAACAGTAGCACCTAAGATGGAAATAGCGGTATAAATACCATTGTGGTCAAACATTTGGGCAGATGGAACAAATCCTCTGAACACTTGTTTGACGGACGTACTCTTCGGGATATAAGCCAATTCTATTGCGAAACAAATGCACACGCCAACAACTAATACTGCAACAAAACATTCAAATATTCTAATAAACCTAATTGATGACGCACCCGGTTTATATGTAAACATAATCAAAAACACATCCACAACAGTAATGGCCACGCCCGCTGGAAGGGGCACTTTGATCAGGATATTTAAGGCAATCGCTGTACCAATCACTTCAGCTATATCGGTGGCTATAACGGCACATTCTGCAAAGAAATACAATGTCCAGTTGAGCCACCGTGGTAAATACTCTCTGCAAGCTCGACTTAGATCTAGTCCCGTAACGGAACCCAACTTGATACACAGACATTGCAAAAATATGGCAATAAAGTTTGATAACAAAATGATACAAAGTAGGGAAAATTGATTAGAGGCACCTGCATCGACGGCAGTAGAGTAATTACCGGGATCGATATAAGCCACACTAACCATCAATCCAGGTCCAATGAACTTCAAGTATTTAGCAAAAATATCTCTCATTACCTGCCTTTTAGAAACATACGTATCCTCTCTTTCATGGTTACTAGAGCTACTGGTAAAAGTTCTTACCGGGGCTTCACCCCCAATTACCACTGTAGAATCTTTCTTATCCCTCAGTTCGAATACTTCTTCTGAAATATTTCTTTTGCGGGCTTCGCTAGCATCCACAGCAACTGCAGCATGGGAAGGACCAACGTTCACCATTTTGCCCTAATTGAGAAAGTTAGTTTTTCTGCTGATATATATCTTTCTACCTATTCATGAAATATTAATATGCTCGCACAATGATGAACAGCCAAATATTATTCTATGTATATTTATATTGCAGCATCAAATCACCCCGGCGGAGTTAACAAATCCTAAATTAGAAAAACCTGTTGCATCTAGGGACGCTAGGGTGCAGGTAGTACGTCGAAATATTTTCGGCACAGGAATGCGAAAAGGATTGATTCCGATGATTTAACGTCTAAACAAGCTGGTTTCTGGCGCGCATTACTACTACAGAAGTACTCTGTACAATTCTATGTTTACGGCTGTCGTTTAAACAACGCTCCTTCCAAGTTATTGGCGTTGCGGTTACTATATGCAGTAAAAAAAATTACTGGCTGGCGAAATAAAGAAGAAAATCGGCCAACAAAATTGAAGAGGAAAGTAGAACTGAGAAGAGCGCGTTAACAAGCCTCTTCAAACCATGCGACACCAAACTCGCAATAGGATTCCCCTCCTCGTTGTAGCTTTTAAACTTTATTATTACTTGTATGATGATAATTGTAGTAGTAGTATATATATAAATTATAGATTTTATATTTATTCGTCTTCTTCCAAAGTTTGAGCGGCAATACGATCCAAATCTCTTTGACCGTTTTCAGAGATTCTTCTACCACCCTTTGGAGAGATTTCGACGATACCAATCTTTTCCAAAGCTTGCAAAACCTTTCTGTTGATAGAACCGGAAGCGTCAATGTGTTTGTATGGTCTAACACCTCTGCTCTTGGCACCACCGTATAATTTGTTCAATTTACCAACACCAACTTGTTTTCTCATGTAAATGTGTCTGGCAACAGAGGCAGCACGCTTGTAGAACCAACCTTCGGCATCTTGTGGTGGCATTTCGTTACCAGAAGAGGTCTTGACAATGTCAACGTAACCTGGAACTTCTAGCTTACCTTGTCTTTGCAAGAAAGAAGCGTAAGCATTAATGAAATCTTGAGCAGCAACGTCTCTGTAGAAAACAAAATCAAAACAAAAAGTTATTGTTAGTAAATGATACAGTTTAAAAAAAAAATACTTTCATTAACCATTACGTTTCATGAGAACTTATCGGAAGGAATTGAAATCCTAGTAATAACAAAGAGCAAATAGCACCACTACCCTTAATCTCCCTCTTCTTCCATATATTTATACATTGCACTCATTCGCGAAATTTGGCACTACTTTGTTTCAATTATTACGGGACAGTTGATATATCATTAATTTAACCATGGGTGCTATTTCACTTGACGAAGAAGTACTTTGCTTGCGTGTCTATGCTGCTGGAATGACTGCGTTTTATTTCCATCTAACCACTCGAAACATATAGTAATAATCATTATGATATGTCATTTTTACGTACCTAACGGAAACACCTGGCATTTTTACTCTATTTGTCGATCGTATCACTTCGCTTTCAAACTAAAATATTAATAAACGCACCGGTGTATTAGATATACAACCTATAGTTTTCTTCATTTCACCTATATCTTTCCGGTATCTCAATAGGGCTTTTGCAAACAAGGCCGAACCTCACATTGAAAAATTTCACGGCGTTCTGCAATCCCGCTCATAAGAAATGTAAAAAAATAAAAGGCCGCCAGAACGGTTTTACATAAATGTACGGGTTGAACGAACGTCACATGTGTACGGATGTAGTTGTGTCATGGTATCATGGTTAGAGACACAGTATATGAAGATTGAAAATGGAAGAATTTATTATAAAAGTTTTCAACTATGGTCTAGCCTATTGATGGTGTAGCAAATATTCTAGTGTTAACTTTGACTCACTTTATGAACTAAATGCGTTATTGATCGCCAGTAAAAATTATGTAGTTTGAAAGAAACGATTGAAAGTGTATGTAGTTTATGAATTACAAATGAGTAACAATAAAAAAGTAAATATGAAATTTTCATTTCAGTTAACTTACACCTTGAAACCCTTAGATCTTCTTCTACCTCTAGCTCTTTCGAACTTTCTACCGGTGGACAAGATTCTTGGAGCCTTACCCTTGTGTGGACCCATACCGAAGTGTCTGACCGCTTCTCTGGAGTTTCTTGGACCTCTCAAGATCAAAGTGTTTTGACCCTTAGGAGCTCTGACAGCTAATTGATCTAAAGTGATACATTCACCGCCAGCCTTAACGATCTTGGCTCTGGCACCAGCAGTGAATCTCAAAGCAGCAACAGTGGTCTTTGGGAATTCAAAGATTCTGGCATCGTCAGTAACAGTACCAACAACGACAACAGTCTTGTTAGCAGCACCTTCTTGCTTCAAAGCTCTAGCAATTCTAGAGACAGAAACAGGTGGTCTGTTGATCTTAGACAAGAACAAAGCCTTCAAGACAACCTTGTTGAATGGAGCATCAGTACGACCTAAAAAAAAAAAAATAAAAAAATGTTAGTAACTAATGGATCGAAGGACCGGAAAACAATAGTTTTCCGTACAAATATTTCATTAAATTAGAAAAAGATTCTGCTCATTGGTTTGCAATACCGCACAAAACGTGATGCAAAAGAAACATATCGTTCCTCAAATATACCCGTTTGCACTCGCAGAATTTAATACGTCTAGCTTCTGCTGGTATAACTATTTTAGCCAGATTCAGTTCAATAAATTGACCAATAATTTGTCACATCAGAAGCAAAGCTAGATGATCGCGAAAAACATTAACCAATATTTTTCAGCAAACCATAACGAATATTTATAGAAAACCAATGAACTTACCAAAGTTCAGGATAATCTATTATATTCAATGCAACAGAATCCTTCTAACCATAATTGGCGTTGGTTAAAACCCTTGATATTATTCTTGAACATACGAGCTAAGAAAGTGTATAATTTGACTAACAATTTCAAGTAGACATTGTCAGACTTTGGAGCAGTTCTGTGACCAGATCTCTTGTGTTGCTTGGAAGTGTGATCGATACCCATTGTGAATCCGTAAGCTTGATGATCTCTTCTTGTGATGGATCCTAAATGGCAGAATTGATGAATCTTCAACTCAATTTGTTTTAAATTATCTCATACAATATTCCTTGAGGAACCAGAATCTCACGGCAGCACCAAGTCAGAGAGAGTGCGTGTGTTGGAGCGAAATTTCCAATGTAATCTCCAGCAAGAAAAAAATTTCATTCTGAATTAGAAAAAAAAAAATAGAATTAACACCCATGCAATATTGTCTTCGGTAAAAAAATTTCATATCCGTACACCACAAATGATATATAAAAAACAGTCTTCGAAATTATGAATTCTTGGCATGACGCTAAATATGTATATATGTATATATGCCTTAGAGTTTTTAAAGCTAGACCGACTATATAGCCACATAGGTATCAACAAAATACCCCCCCCCCCCTATTGGAACGCTTCTGAACGCTGACCTTAAAACTTACAAAGCTTCGCACCAACGCAAATATGCCTTGATATTATATAACATGCCGCACCTGCCGCCATTAACGCTGAATTGAATATTATAAAATGGTTATAATTTGCAACTGTACCTTTACCGATTAAGGTACCGCCGATAGGTAAAACCGGAATCGTTACCAACGCTTGCAATAGATATACCGTTGCATAACGTTTACCAAAATCAGTAGTTTTAGATATCTGCCCGATGCAAACGGGTGTCAGTGATAGGATAGAACCCGTCGAAAACCCCCACAAACAAACGTACGCCCAAAGTACCTTTGTATTACCGCCAAATGGCAGCCACATGACAAAATTAAATAAGGCAGCCATTGAAATGGTGATAATTTCTACATTGAATCTCCCGATGAACTTATCCGCAAAATAGCCTGGTATATACCTTCCAAGTATACCAACAGCATTCGAAGCAGTGATCATGGTATAAGCAACATTTTCTGTGTTTCCTCTTGTCATAGAATAAGATGCTAAATATGTAGCGCATGAAGTTAGGGAGCTTTCTGCAAAAGAAGCGCCTATTGCGACGAACAAGAATTTTCCTTCCAAAAAATATCTCCAATTGAACACAGAGGAAATGTACCACTTTGCTACTTCCGCCTTGGATTTGAATGGTTGAACGACCGGTTTAGTTCTTTCTCTAGCCAAAACTGAAGCACAAATGAGGCATGTTAAACAAATGAATGATAGGATTCTAATGGCCCATTGAAAGCCCACTTCTTTATATAACTTTCTCAGCATAATAGGGAAAACTATACCCCCTATTGAACCCCCCATGGTACTTATAGATGTGGCTATACCCCTTCTTTTTAAAAACCAGGTTGCAACAGTTCCTATCAGAGGAGTCATTAAAATTCCCGTCCCAAGTCCAGAGCACACAGAAAATGCCAAAATGAACTGCCATACGGACTTACAATTTGCCAATGCGAATAGTCCTCCAGCATATATGACTGTACCTGTGCACATCAAACCAATACTACCATTTCTATCAAAATAGCCACCGGATAATATACAGCTTAAAAAGCTGATAGCTAAGTATAGGGAAAAAATCCAAGATATTGTTGAAGAAGAAATATTTGCCAATTGATGTTTAGAGATATATGATTCAATAGCCCCTAAGGAGTTGATTAAGCCAAAAACCGGGACCAGTCCCATAAACGCACCAAATACTACCAGCCATGCTTTTAACCCACCATCTGGGAACTCTCTGTCATCATCATAAATCAAAGAGGCCTCTGGGGTGTTTAAAACTCTTGAGGTGACGTTCGTTAACTTATTAACGTCAAGATCTACTTGATCGCTGTTCTTTTTCAAAATCGCGTCCTCTGCATTGAAGTTTGGATTATATCCTGAACTTGGACCCTCCCTTGTCTCCAGCTCCACATCGTGATCTCTCGTAGATTGCGCTTCGTGATCCTTTGAGAACAGGAACCTCTTGGAGTTAGCAATTATGGGAATGTTCAACATCCTCCGTTTGTTAAGTTTATGAAAAGCTCTTTCAATATGGTTACAAATAAAACAGAATCAATACTTTCGAGGTTATTTGCCGTGTGCCAAGGAATATTTTCCTTCTCTGAAATAGGCCTTTTGTTATATTTTAGATTCGCCTGTGACTCTTTGCCATCTCGCCTGTTAATTACCGCTCATAGGCACGGCTGACTAATTTGAAGCTATCGAAATTGCTATAAAAGGAAAACTCTCTTATCATCAAGATCAGGCGGATCTCCTGAGTTTCTGACATATAGAGCCCCAAAAAATGGGATGACATGTACATATATAGTGGTCAACGTTAATATGAGTGGCCTCCCAATGGTACAGATGAAAGAAAAATTTGTTTTTGGCTGTACGGAATTGCTTCGTATAGAAGAAGGTCTTATCTTTCATACGTGCTTTTATGTACTGGTTCTTGCATCCAATCATCCTTATTAGTGTTTTCGTGCGGTCAATATAGCTCATTACGAAGTCGTTTATAGTAAATTGACTACCCGCTGGAGGTTTGAGTTTTTTCTTTCTAAAAGACATTCAAGATCATACGGGGGGGTAGACAACTCAGCCGTTTCCGGTAGTTATAGTCCATCAAGTGTTGCCAAAATACGACTGTAAAATTAGCCAATTCCTCGATGTCAAACATCCATTTATATACTGAGAAAATCTTTTATAGATGTCGCTTTTACTGCGACTAGAATTTCATCTATCGCACAATAGAACGTTTTCTTCTAGGTTACTTGCTTTAGAAAACTAATTCCTCGAAAGCAGTGACAGTGATCTTACACTTTCTGGATTTCATTATGGGAATGTCGAGTTTAAGATTCGAGTTTTATATGATGGCAACAAGATTGCACAAACTTACTTTCTTACCTTTTTCAAATTTGATCTCTTAATACACACTAAGTATATAATGAGTATAACATTTGTGCATGTATGAGAGTAGTGGCCCATATATGATAACACTGGCGAAAGTACTCTGTAGCTAAATGCCAGGTTGGCACGTTTTTCTCGTTTGCCCAAAGTGCAGCTCCTTTTCGAAGAAATTTATCTGGTCCTCGCTGAAAAATATTATAAGGGGAGCTGGATCAATTGTTTTGTGATCTCTTTGACTAAATGAACTATTGAAACGTTTGACGCGGTAAAAGGCAAAAAGGTTCACTATACACAAAATGTCTGATGAAGATAACAATTATGACGACTTCATGTTATCGGATGACGAAGGCATGGAGTCAATTGAAATGGAGGAAGAAACCGAGGATGAAGACAAACAAAACATTGAAATAAATGAAGACAATAGTCAGGATGATCAAGATCGAGGAGCGGCACGACATAAGCAACATGAACAAGGCACCTTCGAGAAACATGACAGAGTAGAAGATATTTGTGAAAGAATCTTTGAGCAAGGCCAAGCTCTCAAAGAAGACGAACGATATAAAGAGGCTCGCGATTTATTTTTAAAGATATATTACAAGGAAGAATTTTCATCTGACGAAAGTATAGAAAGGCTCATGACATGGAAATTTAAATCGCTTATTGAGATATTACGTTTAAGAGCCCTACAACTCTATTTTCAGAAAAACGGTGCACAGGATTTAGTTCTACAAATTTTAGAGGACACGGCAACTATGTCGGTTTTTTTACAAAGAATAGACTTTCAAATTGATGGAAATATATTTGAATTACTTTCTGATACTTTTGAGGTATTGGCACCCAAGTGGGAAAGAGTATTCTTGTTCGACATCGAGAAAGTTGATAGGGAAAATATGATCTGCAAAATTGAGTTCCAAAAAAACTTCATGGATCAGTTTCAATGGATTTTAAGAAAGCCTGGCAAGGATTGTAAACTCCAAAATCTCCAGCGTATAATTAGAAAAAAGATATTTATTGCCGTTGTTTGGTATCAAAGGTTAACCATGGGGAATGTATTCACCCCGGAAATTTCTTCCCAAATAGAGATTCTTGTGAAAGATAATGAATGCTCTTCTTTTGAGGAAAATAATGATTTGGAAAGTGTATCTATGTTACTGCAGTATTACATATTGGAGTATATGAACACTGCACGAATAAACAATAGAAGGTTGTTTAAGAAGTGCATTGACTTTTTTGAAATGTTGATATCTAAGTCGCTTACTTTCTCACAAGAATCTGGACTGATGGTAATAATATATACCTCTAAGATTGTATTCATTTTAGACTCTGATTCAGAGAATGATTTATCCTTTGCGCTGATGAGATATTATGATCGAAAAGAAGAGCTAAAAAATATGTTCCTCTATATCTTGAAACACTTGGAAGAGATGGGAAAACTTCGGGAGAGGGATATTACCTCTTTGTTTCACAAATTCATTCTTAGCGGCTTCATTTTCACGAGCATGATTCTAGAAGCAATTAGCACAGATAAGATTAATCCTTTTGGTTTCGAACAAGTGAAGATTGCGCTAGGCAGCCCTATTGTTAACGTATTAGAAGATGTCTACAGGTGCTTCGCACAACTGGAACTAAGACAGCTGAATGCAAGTATATCTCTTATTCCTGAATTGTCCGTAGTACTAAGTGGAATTATTCAAGATATTTACTATCTGGCGCAGACATTAAAGTTATGGAGAAAAATTGCACGATTATACTCCTGTATCTCCATAAGTGACATTATAAGTATGCTGCAAATAAGTGATGACAATGAAATGACAAGAGATGATTTGCTAACAATTTTAATGAGGTCAATAATGAAAAATAGATCGGTTGTGTATTTTAAGTTAGATTTGACAAGTGATTTAGTCTATTTCGGAGACGAGAATAAAGTCATGCTACCGAGATGTTCTAAAGAAGAATTTCGTCTTATGATCTCTCCCAAGGATGAAGAAACCACTGAAAAGGCCAGGCTAATAGATTTTGAGTACGTTAACGATGTCGCGATTTATAATAACCCAACAAGAATAAGAACCAAATCCTCTAAAGAATTTTTCAATACATTAAGAAAATCTAGGGAAACTGTAAAATTACCGAGGGTAAACAACCAGTCGAATGAAGATACTTTTCTACCATCGTACATGAAGTTTTCCAACAAGTACCTCGAGCTGTGCAAACTGGCCTCTAACAATCTGGAATAGAATGTCGATCAGGCACGTTCGTGTAAACATTACGATTTTGGAATTCCACTTACACAAGATAGCTTCTTTGTAAAAGCCGTTCGAAGATTTCGTTTATAGTGATGCCTTTTCTGGAGAGATTTAAGATAATAAGGATATGTGGAAGGAAATGAAAATGTACACCTATAAAGCGTTGTTGGTATGGAAACTATCGACCATAGTCTGTTAAACAGGAAATATTTGCTTGAGGGTAAAGTGTTCTGATTCATTATACAAAGCCCCTTGCTTATAAGAAAAGAAACCAAATCAGAAAAGGAGATTATTTCAAGGTAGGCATCGAAATGGCAAGTAACCAGCACATAGGAGCTTCAAACCTGAATGAGAATGAGGCTATATTAACCAACCGCGTTGCTGAGCTGGAAAGGCGTATGTCGATGTTTGAGGGCATATTTCACGCGTTAAGTAACCGTCTCGATCTTCACTTTAAAAAATATGATGTAGTGGTAAACTCCCAACAGCAACAAATCAACGAACTAACCGCGTTTTTATCAACATTGCTGAATGACCAACAACGCCACGCTGAAATTCTCAGTGAAAAATTAAGCGGAACGTTGCATGGGGTGTCAGCTACGTCAATATCCTTAAGCCAAACTCTTGACCCACAAGGCTTCACTGATGGAACTACGGCACCAGGAGCTCCTAGAAATTATACTTCAGTGCCTATGAGTAATGATCAAACTGCTCATCCGCAAAATGAAGGGGCTGTTAGTAATGAAACACTTTTTGAGGACATTTTGAATGGAAACTCACAAGAAAATGATAAGAGTCAACAACAAACTAACAGCTCAGATCCTATAAGCCAAGAAAATAATAGCACCAACCCTTCAGTGGACACTCGGTTCAACAAGCCGCAAAATTATAATTCCAATTTAGTCCCATCCTTGGAAGAGTATTCAGCAAATCCACCTAACAATGATGGTGGCCAAAGTCAAGGACTGTACATAAGCAGCAACTCTTCTCAATCACGGCAGTCTCCTAATCTCCAGAAAGTTTCTCCTAACCATGAAAATGCGGTTGAATCAAATGCACAAGAGAGCGTGCCGACATTTGAGGAGGAACAGTATGAGACTAAAACGGGATTGAAACGGAAACGAATAGTCTGCACAAGACCCTTCGAATTTATCAAGTCACCACACTCTGTGATGGAGGTTTGGAAGGAGTATACAGAAGGTGTTAACGGGCAGCCTTCCATAAGGAAAATGGAAGCTCTTTATCAAACGGCATGGAGGCGAGATCCAGCAGTAAATAAAAGATATTCGAGAAGAAAGGTTCTTTGGAAAGCCATTCAAACTGGCCTTAATCGTGGGTATTCATTAAACTATGTTGTTGAAATATTAGAAAACTCAAGATATGTTAATGATAAACAGAAGGTTAAACAACCTATTGGTTGGTTATGCCACAGTTCTCATATTCCAGAGACTTTGAAGTGACATTTGCTTCTTGTGTATTCACCTTTATCCCAAATTAGCCCTTGTAACACTTATGCTTTTCTTAATAAATTAATAATTGGACTTTCCTTTAAAGTGGGTTGTATCTGTAACAATAATCTTTAATAATATCCTATAAAACTCAGAAGTCAGCCAACAACAATTGTATACGTATACATATCTATATAATATGCCTTGTACTTTACGCTCTTGAATTTAGAATAGCTGAACACCTAACTGAATTTAAGTAAAGGATCCCAAGCGTGAGATATTTAGGTTTACTCAGTTTTCTTATCTTGCCTTTTGATTATCACGTTGAGTGTCGAAGAAACCTGTATTCATCCTCGGCTTCTTGTATATGATTCTAAAATAACGTGTGAAAAAAAAAATAAAATAAAAAAAAGAGGAAAATAATATAGAATAACTATTAAGTTTCATTAAAAAAGAACCATTTGAATATACGACCAAAAACGTTACGCTTTCATAAAGTGTGAATAAGCAAGGGAACCATACTTGAAATATGGGGGCAAAGAGTGTAACAGCCTCTTCTTCAAAGAAGATTAAAAACCGGCATAATGGGAAAGTGAAAAAGAGCAAGAAAATCAAGAAAGTACGGAAACCAAAGAAGTCTATATCCTTGAACGACGAAAACGAAGTAGAGATTTTACCTAGTCGTAATGAGCAAGAGACAAATAAATTACCTAAAGATCACGTCACGGCGGATGGAATTCTTGTATTAGAACATAAATCTGATGATGATGAAGGATTCGATGTCTACGATGGACATTTCGATAACCCTACTGATATTCCCTCGACTACTGAAGAAAGTAAAACGCCTTCATTAGCAGTGCACGGGGATGAGAAGGATCTTGCTAACAATGATGATTTTATCTCTCTTTCTGCTAGTTCTGAGGATGAGCAAGCCGAACAGGAAGAGGAGAGGGAGAAACAAGAATTAGAAATTAAAAAAGAAAAGCAAAAGGAAATCCTTAATACTGATTATCCATGGATTTTAAATCATGATCACTCTAAACAGAAAGAAATCTCGGACTGGCTAACCTTTGAAATCAAGGATTTTGTTGCCTATATCTCACCAAGTCGTGAAGAAATTGAAATTCGTAATAAAACCATAAGTACAATAAGAGAGGCTGTTAAACAGTTATGGCCAGATGCTGATTTGCACGTGTTTGGGTCATATTCTACCGATTTGTATTTGCCTGGTTCCGATATTGATTGCGTGGTAACGAGCAAACTTGGTGGTAAGGAAAGTAGGAATAACTTGTATTCGTTAGCAAGCCATTTAAAAAAAAAAAATTTGGCAACAGAGGTTGAAGTTGTCGCCAAAGCTCGTGTTCCAATCATCAAGTTTGTTGAGCCACATTCAGGGATCCACATAGATGTTTCATTTGAGAGAACAAATGGTATTGAAGCTGCAAAGCTTATTAGAGAGTGGTTGGACGATACCCCCGGCCTGAGAGAATTAGTCCTTATCGTAAAACAATTCCTACACGCAAGAAGACTAAATAATGTGCATACCGGTGGTCTCGGTGGGTTTAGTATTATATGTCTTGTCTTTTCCTTTTTGCATATGCACCCACGTATAATAACTAACGAAATAGATCCAAAGGACAACTTGGGTGTGCTCCTGATAGAGTTTTTTGAACTTTATGGGAAAAATTTTGGTTATGATGATGTTGCACTGGGATCATCGGATGGTTATCCAGTATACTTTCCAAAATCGACATGGAGTGCTATTCAGCCTATTAAAAATCCATTTTCATTGGCCATTCAAGATCCAGGTGATGGATCAAATAACATCAGTCGAGGGTCCTTTAACATTCGAGATATTAAAAAGGCATTTGCTGGTGCTTTTGATCTGTTGACGAATAGATGTTTTGAATTACATTCAGCAACTTTTAAGGATCGATTGGGGAAAAGTATATTGGGAAACGTGATCAAATATCGTGGAAAGGCAAGAGATTTCAAGGATGAAAGAGGTCTAGTACTGAATAAGGCTATTATTGAAAATGAAAATTATCACAAGAAACGTAGCAGAATAATTCATGATGAAGATTTTGCCGAAGATACAGTTACCTCCACAGCCACCGCTACCACAACAGATGATGATTATGAAATAACGAACCCACCTGCTAAGAAGGCTAAAATAGAAGAAAAACCTGAAAGTGAACCGGCCAAGAGAAATAGTGGAGAGACATATATCACTGTCTCTAGCGAAGATGATGATGAAGATGGATATAATCCTTATACCCTTTAATATGTGCCTTTTTGTTTAAATGATGCACTGAACTGTACATCACTGTGTACCTGGATAGAATGTGTGTTTAAATATGCGTATTATGTATTAATAATTGAATTTAATTTTACTTCTGTTTTTCTTTTTATCGCTGTGAACTTTTTTGTCAAGAAGTCGCTCTTTGTTGGCTTTCTCTTTTATTTTATTCCATTTCTTTGAGGTCTCAGCAGTGGTGTCATTAGGAAATTGGCACGTTTGCCGAATTTCTTGAACCAACTTCTCGAAGCATTTTAATTTGTTGGTTTCCCTTGATCTGGTTTCATCAGATTGAATTACTATAGAATCGCTGCCCTTAGCGTAGTATCGAAACCTGCCGCTACTTAAGATGTTTCTCACTTCCTGAGGAATCCAAGCACAGTTTGATAAACCAGAAAGTGTCAAAGTACATTTACTATTTACCTTATTAACGTTTTGGCCTCCTGGCCCGCTGGCTCTATCGTAACGTAAAATAAATTGATTTAAGGGCAAGCCCGTTACGTTAAGTGCTCCTACCCAGTTTCTTGCCTGGACGAAGTCAGATTTCTTTCCGATCTTTTTATTACTAATCAATCTGACTGCCTCTTCAACGAACTGTTGTTTCTTGCAGTGCAACATTGGTTGAAGTACAAACAGAGGGGAGCGCCCAGTAAGTTTAAACTTTCCCATCAATGTTGTCATATGATATTTCTTGGCGTGTTTCCCTTCAATTTACTGAAAGGCAAACAGTAATGTTAAGGATTCTGTTGTTTTTTTTTACCGTATACGCTTGATTTCGTCAGCCCCTTGGAAGACACGAAATGTTGACTATCCGCTTCCAGATCTGGTAAAAGATTGATTTGCGATAATTCCTATTGTTGTCATCACGGGTGTTGTGGTTTGTTGTAAACTAAAAAAAGAATGAAGGAACAGGACGCAGATTCATCTAATCAAGTTCTGTGGGGAGGTCCCCAGTGGTAAGTGAATAAATATTCGCTTTATGAAGACCTACACCTGGTTTTCTCAATGGATCAGACGATAAGTACAATTTTTGTAGAGCTATACTCGAGGACAATCAGACAAAACGAAAGAATATCTTTCGATGAAGGGCGTAAAAAAGGAAGGATGGATATCTTATAAAGTTGATGGATTGTTTTCGTTCTTATGGCAAAAGAGATACTTGGTACTGAATGATTCGTATTTAGCATTTTACAAAAGTGATAAGTGCAATGAGGAACCAGTCTTATCTGTGCCTTTGACTAGTATAACAAATGTTAGCAGAATACAATTGAAACAAAATTGTTTTGAGATTCTTCGGGCAACAGATCAAAAAGAGAACATATCCCCCATAAACTCCTACTTTTATGAATCAAATTCCAAAAGATCGATATTCATTTCCACAAGGACCGAACGGGATTTGCATGGCTGGCTTGATGCCATTTTTGCCAAATGTCCTCTCCTTAGTGGTGTTTCATCACCAACAAATTTTACACACAAAGTACACGTTGGGTTCGACCCAAAAGTGGGAAACTTTGTTGGAGTACCTGATAGTTGGGCTAAACTACTACAAACCTCAGAAATTACCTACGATGATTGGAACAGGAACTCAAAAGCTGTTATTAAAGCACTGCAGTTTTATGAAGATTACAATGGACTGGACACAATGCAATTCAATGATCACCTCAACACAAGCTTAGACTTGAAACCTTTAAAAAGTCCGACAAGGTATATTATAAACAAGAGGACTAATTCCATCAAGAGATCAGTAAGTAGGACGCTCCGGAAAGGCAAAACAGATTCCATTTTACCCGTCTATCAATCAGAACTTAAACCATTCCCAAGGCCTAGTGATGATGATTATAAGTTTACCAACATAGAGGACAATAAAGTACGCGAAGAAGGCAGGGTGCATGTTAGTAAAGAAAGCACGGCAGATTCCCAGACAAAGCAGTTAGGAAAGAAGGAACAGAAAGTCATTCAAAGCCATCTGCGAAGGCATGATAATAATGCAACATTTAAACCTCATCGACTAGCACCATCTGCACCTGCTACAAAAAATTATGATAGGAAAACTAAATGGCATAAGGAGGATCTCCTTGAACTTAAGAATAATGATGATTCGAATGAAATAATAATGAAGATGAAAACTGTTGCAATTGATGTAAACCCAAGACCGTATTTCCAACTGGTAGAAAAGGCAGGTCAAGGAGCAAGTGGTGCAGTATACCTGTCAAAGCGAATAAAATTACCTCAAGAAAATGACCCGAGATTCTTGAAATCACATTGCCACCGAGTCGTAGGCGAAAGAGTGGCCATTAAGCAGATACGTTTGTCTGAACAACCAAAGAAACAATTGATTATGAATGAACTCCTAGTGATGAATGATTCGCGCCAAGAAAATATCGTTAATTTCCTTGAAGCCTATATTATTGATGACGAAGAGTTATGGGTGATAACGGAGTACATGGAAGGTGGCTGCTTAACAGATATATTGGATGCTGTAGTAAGGAGCAATACCGGTGAGCACTCATCGCCGTTAAACGAAAACCAAATGGCATATATAGTAAAAGAGACGTGCCAAGGTTTGAAGTTTTTGCATAACAAGAAAATTATCCATCGAGATATCAAATCTGATAATATCCTTCTGAATTCCCAAGGGTTAGTGAAAATTACAGACTTCGGTTTTTGTGTGGAATTAACAGAAAAAAGAAGCAAGCGTGCCACAATGGTAGGTACTCCATATTGGATGGCACCTGAAATAGTGAATCAAAAGGGATATGATGAAAAAGTCGACGTTTGGTCTCTAGGGATAATGCTTATTGAGATGATAGAAGGTGAACCGCCTTACCTAAATGAGGATCCTTTGAAGGCGCTGTATCTGATAGCTAACAACGGTTCACCAAAATTGCGTCATCCAGAGTCAGTGTGCAAGGAAACCAAACAATTCTTAGATGCCTGTTTGCAAGTGAATGTCGAATCAAGAGCATCCGTGAGAAAACTACTAACGTTTGAATTTTTGTCAATGGCATGCAGCCCTGAGGAGCTCAAAGTATCCTTAAAGTGGCATTGAAATTTAGCTTTTTTTTATTTAGGAGAAACAATATATATATATATGTATATACGTATGTATGATTCATATTTTAATCGCATTTTTATTTCATCTAAAACAATTACTCTTTTTGATTATTTATAGAAAAAAAACAACAATGATACGTTTGCTTCGCGTTATGTCAATAGAAAATGTAAAAGGAAAAAGAATGTGTTGCTATTCGTTAGGCGGATTTACGGATGGAAGACATATCTATGAACTGAGCTTACAAACGCTTTTAGCGGGGACAGTTAATCATTTTACGGATGATTTTATAAGAATAAACTATTTTTGAAAAGTTAGGATAGTATTTTGTACATTTGGCACCGAAGTAATTCAAAATCGAGGAAGACTCGCACACTTTTACAATCACAGAAGGCAAAACCCGGCATGACAGGATGATAATGTCATCAACTATGTCGACAGAAGCCGCCTTGGTACCGAACGAAAGTGTTTTTGACACAGTTTCGTCATTCAACGAAGACGATGCCAATTATAGCGTTCTTGATTTATACGATGACGACGATGAAGGGGATGATAGTTCTACAGTAGAACGAAAAGAAATATTGACAACACGTGAGCTTGAAAAAGCAAAGGCGTTTACCAGCTTAATCATGGCAGATCCTGAGAATTTTGATAGATATGGATTTAGCAAGAAAGGATATTTCATTAGTCAGGAAGAATACGACAAATGGTGGACAGAATATAATAGATACACCGAAAGAAGAAAAAAAAAGTGGGAGAACTTTCTTCTTAAGAATAAGATTGAGCTCCACAATGATAATCCTCTAGTATATCCTGCAAGGACAGATGAATTGTCAAAATTTGTTAGAAAAGGTATACCAGCAGAATGGAGAGGGAATGCCTGGTGGTATTTTGCTGGTGGACAACGACAATTAGACGCAAACGTTGGCGTTTATGATAGACTGAAAAGTGACTGTCGCGAGGGTGCCGTATCTGGTAAAGATATGGAAGCTATAGAACGGGATCTTTATCGAACGTTTCCCGATAATATACATTTCCATAAGGAGTCCTTCCAAAATGGAGAGCCGGCGATCATCCGATCATTGCGTCGAGTATTAATGGCCTTTTCTGTTTATGACAAGACTATTGGATACTGCCAATCGATGAATTTTCTCGTTGGATTGCTATTATTGTTCATGGAAGAAGAGAAAGCATTTTGGATGCTGGTTATTATTACCGGTAAGTATTTACCTGGCGTGTATGAATCAGATTTAGAGGGTGCGAACGTGGATCAAGGGGTGTTGGTGTTATGTATCAAGGAATATTTACCCGAGATATGGTCACACATTGAGTCATCGTATATGAATGGCAATGGCAGCACTGACCAGATATCAGGGCCAACATCGGGGGAAGAGTATCTCTGCAGGCTGCCTACGCTGACGCTGTGTACGGCAAGTTGGTTTATGAGCTGTTTTGTGGGCGTGGTGCCCATCGAAACGACCCTGAGAATATGGGACTGTTTATTCTATGAAGAGTCTCATTTTTTATTTAAAGTGGCTTTGGGGATACTGAAATTGAGCGAGAGTGAGTTTTTGGAGAGTAAAAGCCAGAAACTGTTTAGACAGTACTCTTCGTACACCTTCGGTGGTAGTAATGACTCTGATTCAACTTTCAAAAGATTAAAGAACAAGATTAAGACGCAGGAAGAGGCAGATATGGAGATTTTGCAAGTGATTCAAAATTTCCCAAAAAGATTGCTCAATCCGAATGATATCTTTGAGAAAGTCCTGATGAAGAAGAAGGTTGCGTTGAATGGTATTACCCAGGAAAAGATTGATCGCGGTAGAGAGTATGTGGCGATGGCGAGAAATAGACAAAGGGCGAGTAGCCGCCCAAAGGAAAGAAGAAAATAGTAAGCGCAACCGTGATAAAAAGCGCAACTGTGTAAAATAACAAGTATGTACGTACTGACTATACTAATCTTATTTGGCCAGAGACCAGCCTTTTTGTAGACGCTCCATGACTTGCCTAACCGCAGCCTGATCGTTCTCGAAATTGTTCTTCAGAAGAGCCTCGATGTCATCCCAGGGCACAGTGAGTTCCTGTGGAGGAGCAGGAACAGGGGAGTTAGTGGATTTCTCGGCTTCGGGTTCCTTAGATATAGTCGGATTCGGCTTAATCATGACTGTGATTGTGGAATTGGCAGGCGTGACCTTCAAATCCGATAAGAACAGGTTATCGTGGAGGACTTTGCCCTTCAAAAGCAGTTTTATCTCGCTTATGTGGGAGGCCTTTTCCTCGCTGATCAAGTGCTGTTTTATTTGTAAGATAGTATCTGATGGGCTGAAATCATGCTCGATGGAGAACTTGGGAGCTTGAATTTTCTTTAAGGTTAAGTGGACGGCGGCGTTGTCTTGACCTTGCTGATCTTGGTGCAGTTTTAACTTCTTGGCACGATTCTGCTTATATTTATACTTCAAAGTAGGCAACGGGACACCCAAATTGGTAACATCCTTCAGAGGTTTAGTATAGCTTTTTGGTAGCTTCGGTTCAGTTAAAGTGGCTAAGGTCAAGAATTTACTAACGAACTCGTGTTCTGGACCGCTGGCGGATGTGCTCATGATTAATTTTGTATAAAGTTATTATTCTTCGCTAGTTTATCTCTGTATTGGTCAGTTCTAACCCTTTTCTCCAACTATGTTCTCCTGTGCATGTTTTCTTCTTTTCGTTTTTCCTTTGTTTTTTTTGGTCGTAGTTGTCGCAAGCTCGGCCTCCGGCCTGATTTTAAAACTATTCCTAATTCAAGATTCGGTAAAAAAGATATATAATAACTAAGGGGAGGAGAGGAATAAGAGGAAAAAGTTACATTAGAGGACAATACTCAATCTAACCCTTACTAGATGTGCGATAGCCATCAAAAGGAAGAAGATAACGCAAATACGAGCGAAAGGGCGTTATTTTTTAATTACCATGAGTTTTCGTATTCATTCTACGAAGACCTCGGTTCCGAAGACGCTAAACCCACAGAGCACGACGAAGACCACAAATTGTGTATTACACATTTCCCGAATGTGTATGCTGCTCGGGGCTCTGCCGAGTTCCAGGTGACCCGGGTGGTACGAGTGCCCCGGCGGTTCGATGAGTCTCGCAGCAGCCTTGAAACGCCACAATTTAGTACACAGCTTCCCGGTAGCGAGCCGGCGGCAATCGTGGGCGACGATGGCACTAGCTTTGTGCGGTGCGGGCGTTACGACATTGGGGATCACGTGTTTGGCTGCTCCTCCGTCTCGCCTCTGTCAGAATATCTTAGTGCGGCAGAGCTCGCGGAGGTTGTGCACCGGGTAAACGGATTCTTGCTGCGTGAAGAAGGTGAGGTGTTCGGGTGGCGTAACTTAAGTGGCCTGTTGCTCGATATGCTTACGGGCGGTCTGTGGAGCTGGGTTTTGGGGCCCCTTCTTTCTAGACCTGTGTTTCAGGAGTCTCTCGCGTCAGAGCAGTACGTGGCGCAGCTAAACTCGCCGGGAGGTCTGCTTCACGAGCGCGGTGTGCGCCTAGTATTGCCCCGACGGTCCGGGTGCCTATCCCTAGATTTCGTCGTGCCCCGACCCAAATAGTTAAATGTGTGGTTTATGGGTGCACCAGGGCTTTATCGTGTTTTATATCGATGGCGATTTGTGCCTCCAGTGTATTTTTGTATATCCAATTAAGGTTTCTTACCTAATTTTATTTTTATCATCTTTAGTTAATGCTGGTTTGCTCTGTTTCTGCTGCTTTCTGTGCGGTTCTCCTCTTCTCTTGTTTCTTCGTGTTGCCCCCATCGCCGATGGGCTTATATGGCGTATATATATAGAGCGAGTTTTTACGTCGAAGATCATCTCAGTTTGCTTGATAGCCTTTCTACTTTATTACTTTCGTTTTTAACCTCACTATACTTTAGTTTTCTTTGATCGGTTTTTTTCTCTGTATACTTAAAAGTTCAAATCAAAGAAACATACAAAACTACGTTTATATCAATTAATAATGTCTGAAATTCAAAACAAAGCTGAAACTGCCGCCCAAGATGTCCAACAAAAGTTGGAAGAAACCAAAGAATCTTTGCAAAACAAGGGCCAAGAAGTAAAGGAACAAGCTGAAGCCTCTATCGACAACCTAAAAAATGAAGCTACTCCAGAAGCTGAACAGGTGAAGAAGGAAGAACAAAACATTACTGATGGTGTCGAACAAAAGAAGACTGAAGCTGCCAACAAAGTTGAAGAAACTAAGAAGCAAGCTTCCGCCGCCGTCAGTGAGAAGAAGGAAACCAAGAAGGAAGGCGGTTTCTTGAAGAAATTGAACCGTAAAATTGCTTCCATTTTCAACTAATCACACTTGAATGTGCTGCACTTTACTAGAAGTTTCTCTTTCTTTTTTTAAAAAATAAAAAAAGAGGAGAAAAATGCTGTTTATTCTGACCTTTTACATAAATTTTTCTTAATTGTATCTATCTAATAACTAATCAATATAATAATAATAATAATAATAATAATAATAATAGTAGTAGTAGTAGTAGTAGTAGTAGTAGTAGTAGTAGTAGTAGTAATGATGATGATGATGATGATGATGATGGATGATCAAAAGCCACAAAAAAGAATGCTCCGAGAATAACCTCGGCGGTTATTTCACGTCCCGGAGAAAAAAAAAGTTTGATAAGTAAAAATATGAGCGGTACGAGAATCGAACCCGTGTCCCCACCTTGGAAGGGTGGGATGATAACCACTACACTAACCGCCCGGGTTAATTGTTATTAGTTGGTGAAACTGATCTCAACCACTAGAACATTATGATCTCTTAATAGGCTAACCAACTGACTTCTGCAAACTGATGTTCAAGTTTAGCTCTAAAATAAAACAAAATAAAAGAAAGATAAAATGACATAAAGCACTATCGCTTCAACGGCAGACAATATTGAAAAGTATCACATTATAGTAAGTTGAGCACTAAAAGATTAAATAAATACTTCGGCACACTTTCGCTGAAGGAAAGTATTAGTAGTAACGTATATATATCATTGTTGTTGCTACTTTTCTTTGTGGGATATGCACCACTCCCCTCTGCAAAGTGAAGAAAAGGTATGGGAAGAATTTCTTCGCTTATATTACTTACTTTACCCTACTCCTTGAATCACTGACCACTCTGTCCATCACCCAGCTCCCAAATTAACTCCTTCGGTACTAAATCCCGAATGTTTCCATTTTGTTCTTGTACGGGATCGCTGCTGCTGCTGCTGCCGGTTTTTGCCTCATGCTTAGCTATGATTTGTTTTCTCAGCTTTTCATTCCTTTCATACAACCAACTTAAGTAACTCAAGCTTTTCAGGTATATGATTAGTTCTGACCGACTTTCCTGGGGTTGCAGGTCAGGTACTACTGCTACCAGTTCGTCAAATATAGCTCTTTCCAATTCTCTCCTTTTTTTTTCAGACGAAACATGATTTATACGTATTTGACCATCGGTCAATTTATTAATCTTCTTAGACCTGCGTTTCCTTTTCTTCACATTAGCCAGTTCACCCTTTATCTCCTTAATCTCGGACAATCCCGGTTGTATTGTTTGTATCTCCTTAATATCGTTCGTCATTATTGCTTTTCTCTTTTTAGTTCAAGCCGCCCTCTTAACTCCTTCGTCAAGCTTATCTTGTTGGCATTGGAATTTCGCAAACGCAATCGCGCCTCTGTCTTTAAGGTGAGAAAAACATGTGAATATTTTGTTTGATACGTAACAAGCTCATACAAACCAAGCCAAGAAAAAGAAGACGACTAATCTATTTATAACTAAGATATTTGTTCACTATAATGCAATATAGTTCGAGGTTCCTAGAATTGAATATCCCGGATTCATTTTTAAATATCAATAAGATTCCTGATGCTACTAAATTTATTACAGTCACTTATATATGCTTAACTGCAACCCTTTTCTGTATAAGGAGATCCTTGTACAACAAGCTAGTTCTTGAAGACCCTAACTTGGACTACAACTTGATTACTTCGCCGCTTTTGCAAATGGTACCTTCGCAGATTTGGAGGTACCCCACCTCATTAGTTCTATCCAACTTCATCGACACTAAAGCTTGGAAGGTGGTAGTGAACTTATTGAATTTGATCATTGGTGGATCCTTCATTGAACGCAATTGGAACTCTTCCAAAGAAATGTTCAAATTTATCATAGTTTTAGGTTCTCTTACAAACGTTCTGATCATCATGCTGACTTTGTTAGTATCTTTTTTCTCTAATAAGGTAAGGCTGGATATTCCCTTAGACGGGAATTACACAATTTTAATCGGTTTCCCTATCATTTATAGACAGTTATTGCCTGAAACAACTATAATCCATCTGAAGACACCTCAATTTTTGGCCAAAAACTTTAGGTTCAAATTACTACCCATTTTTGTAATGTTTACAATGACGGTAACCCAAATAATATGGTTTCATCATTTTGCTCAATTGTTCTCCATTTGGGTTACCTTTTTTGCCAGTTGGTCGTACTTGAGGTTTTTCCAGAAACTTGCACCCTTGAATTGTCCCTCTTTGCCAACAACTAATTCTCAAGGTGGTCAGGAAATATTGGTCGGCGATGCATCTGATACTTTTCAATTGATTTACTTCTTTCCTGATCTAATTAAGCCGATTTTGAGGCCGATTTTCAATTTCATTTATAATGTAGTTGTTGTAAAATTTAAAGTCATTAAACCTTTTCATGATATTGATATAGATATTGGGAACACCATCGCAGAAAGTAGAGGCGCCAAAAAAATTATGACTGTAGAAGAAAGACGAAGACAGTTAGCTTTACAAGTTTTGGAAGAGCGTATGGTAAACCCTTGATATATGGATCTATATAATTTGAAATATGCTCTATTATATCGTGATTTAATGACGGCTGTTGGCATTTCGGTCTTTACCAAGGTAGTAGGATTTGTATGCTGAATGTGCGCCAGTACTATCGAGCCATAGAAACCCATATATTTCCCCAATATTAATAATTCTACTGAGAAATGGGTGAATTTTGAAATAATTGTTGGGATTCCATCGTTGATAAACGCTATAATATTAGGTATACAGAATGTACTAGAAGTTCTCCTCGATGATATAGGAATCCCCATAATGGAATCTATATTTCTATGTACCAATATTACGATTATTCCTCATTCCATTTCATATGTTTCATTATCCTATTACATTATCGATCCTTGCATTTCAGCTTCCTCTAACTTCGGTGACAGCTTCTATAATAACTTATGTCACTATCTAACACCGTATATGATAATATATTGATAGTATGACTACTAGTTGATAGACGATAGTTGATTTTTATTCCAACATCTACATAGTGGCACTCACTACGCTGTTAAATTTGATCATTTGGTGAATAATTTGATAATTAGTAGTTCTTCTCCGGGATATAGGAATCAACAAAAGGAAAACGATAGTTTTACATAATAATATTAATTTATCTTGCTTGGTTCGCCTTTGAATAGCGCAGCTTTCAGAGATTTAGCTTCTATGGCCAAGTTGGTAAGGCGCCACACTAGTAATGTGGAGATCATCGGTTCAAATCCGATTGGAAGCATTTTTTTTAATATTTTAAAATTGTTTATATTTTTGTACCACAAGCATCATTAGAAGCTGCAATGAAGTGAATCAGAAAAAACAAAAATGAAACTAAATACTAAATATTATTGTTCTTTTTCTAACAGTTGAAGTGCCAAAAGCAGTAAATTGTTTAAATATTAGGGTATAAAACATGATATTATAAAGTTAATGATTTAGAATGGCTCCGTCCAGCAGAATCAGTTGATTACCATTAATGTTGAGAGTTTATGCGAGTTTTTTCAGGCTCGATTATGAGATACGGTACTAGATAATTCAGGATTATCAGGATTATCAGGGTTTACCACTTGCAATGGTCCGCTCATCATCATGTCGGGTAAAGAATTGGCACTGAACCTTTCATTTGCACTATTCAAAGTATTTGCCTCTTCAAAAACTGTCGATGGAAGGTTCTGTTTCTGAACCGTAGCATCTTGTAAGCCAGCCAAGTTGTTTATGATGCTTCCACTGGTGTTTGAACTAGGACTACTATAATTTGCACCATTACTCATAGAAAAACCATACATATTACTTGTACCGATAGAACCCGCTGTATTACCCCTTGAATGTCTCATCCAATTTGTCGTACCAGAGGAGGGAGGCGGTCCTATTGGATTTGCATCATCATCACCGAACGAATAGGGCTGATAATGTTTCGTTTCCTCCAAGTCTAATTGGTCGTGCGATTTCCGTCTCCTCCATATCAGGAACAATAGAATCAAAATAATAAAAATTACGCCAAACACAACACCAATAACAATACCGGCAATGGCTCCACCACTCAGACGCTGCTTCGAAGTCGAATTAGATCTATTATTTGAGGCGGCAGCAGTAGCAGTAACTACCTCAGAAGATCGTTCAACCACGGATGTCCTCGTAACAAATATTGTTTCCTGATGTTGATCAGAAGTACTCACAATCGCTTTTGTAACCACACTAGTCACTAGTTCCACTGAGGTAACTATTGGTATCGTTGATGACGTACTAGGGGTCATTGAGGTCACTTTTGGAGTTGATAGTGTGCTGCTACTCGAGGACATTGGCACCAAGGTGGAAGAGGGTGAAGAAGTACGGCTATCGACTGTGGTATGCTCAGATGAGGACAATGTAATGGATGAGGAGCTAGACGTAACAGAAAAGATAGAGGTAGTAGAGGAGGTAGTAGAGGAGGTAGTAGAGGAGGTAGTAGAAGAGGTAGTGGAAGAGGTAGTAGAAGAGGTGGTAGAAGAGGTGGTAGA
>ERZ794946.54-NODE-54-length-80990-cov-4.701909_pt1 | contig 80990 bp, 75 predicted proteins | sample MGYA00433072_ERZ794946 | MGnify/ENA primary metagenome ERZ794946 (study PRJEB30137, sample SAMN04331413) | food metagenome | isolation source: Y3 must sample point D1 replicate A | place: Australia: South Australia | collected 2014 ...
GATGATGAACGCTGTTTCTTTGCGAATGGTTGATCTCCACGGAAACGGCAGCCGGGACGACGTCACTCACGCGTTCTTTCATCGTTACTTCCTCCCTTCAATGTCCTTTCTTTTCGACCAGCAACTCCCGTCGTTTCTTACACTTGAACAAGTTCCACACTTGAGCTCTATAACGGGTTGTTGCTTCAACGAGTACGACGGTGGGATCTGTTTCTACAAGCGCTTGGCTGCATGCTCAGCAACATATCCGAGCTGTACACCCCTTTCGTACCATGGATCCCTGATGTTTTTCCTTCGGTTCATAGCATCACAGAGCATACATTCACATGCCGCTTAACAGTATTGACGCGATCTAATCTCGCACAATCGTCCCAAGTGCGCGCTACAACCCATGACAGGACAACCCTTTTCTCACCGTTCGCGATGTGCGCTGCACAGACGCTGTATAGGGTACACGTGAGCACATAGAGAAGAGGAACCCAATCATCACAACACCCGAACGCACGACCCGTATGAGATGCAGCAAGCGAGATGTTGTATCCCACGGCCAGCGGCTTTGATGATATACAACACATACTCACTATACAGGCATACAGATCTATTCGGCTCTGGGTCAATCAGGTTCTATGCATTGCGGGAGCGTACCTTGGTGTGTTCCGGTCGTCTAGCGTGGGCGCCTGATATCTCCAATCTAGGACGGAGAAGGTGTCCCGACGTGATTGGTATTCTTCAGGAAGATCGATACCTGGGGTCAAGGACCGAGAACAGCAGGATCTTGCACTATGGACATGATTTAGAACGCTTCTCGAAGGCAATTCGAGCTGCCGGCTGTACCGGGAGCAGTCCCGTCAAGCCTTTTCCGCGCGAGCCACCTTGAAGGACGTGTACCATGACGCATAAACGACAGATCTGCACGTGGCATTCTCGATCGTTCATCTCACCGCTGCTTCCCAGCTATTCGGCATGAAGCAAGTGGTGTAAAGCGGTGACAGTCGCGGCGGGTATGCGGCGTTTCGCGGATGGAACGGGGAGTTGGGAGACGTGCATGCGAGTTGTGAGTTTGCGTGTTGGCTTCATGGGGTCAGAGTGGCTGTCTCGGTGCATGTTACGAGTTCATGCGATGTTGACCTCTGCAGTTATCTTATCTTTGCCGAGACATGAGAGGCTTGTCAAGTGATTGATAAGCCTGAATCGAGGGATATCATGATTGGCGAAATGGACATATGATCATGCGATATGTTGCGGCATGACTGCTTGCAGTATGCGATGATACTTTATAAAGCGACCAATTTAGGAAGCTCAAGTTCGAGCAAGACAAATCGTTGGCTCAAGGTGAGCGAATAAAAAACTCGGATACGCGCCGGAAGTTGCTTTGGCTTGCACGACCAAGGATCTCATGTTGCTCGAGCAACCCTGTCTACCCAGCGGAAGTCTCTCGTTTTGCCGCCAAAGCGAGGGACCAATTGGTAGCTTAGACCTTCTCACAGCCTCCATTTCTTCCTATGAGCATAAAGCATTATGCGATCTTTAATGGTATCGTAAAGCGTCCCCGAGTACTAAACTCTGTCACGCGTGAAGTCGTGGAAATCTACAGTGGTTCCCAAAAGAGAGAACTCTGGGGAGTCGCTCTCTGTGGACGGAGCGGTCTACTCAAAACTATCGTGTCTTCGGACAGGCTATTCAACGTGTATCGCTGCAGCTCTCCCGGAACTATGCTCAGTATTGTGTTGACGATAATGACTTTTGATAGCTGCTTGAGTGTACCACGTCACGAGACTGTCGTCTTCGAAAAAAGCGACTCGGATGGTCCAAGCTCGAGCGCCCGAAGTGTTTCTCTCACTGCGCCTGGACCGAGAGAATACCCACCCAGTCTTTGATTTATCGACATTTCCTTCAATATCCCGTAATCATGTGAGTCGTTGACACACATCGATGGTGATTGCGCAAATCTGACAGTTGCAGGTTTCTTCTTCGCCGCGCCGCTGTCCGCAGCTTCACCTCTTCGCCCCTCAAGGCCCGCACAATTGTCACCAAGACTCCCACAGGACTCCGTCAATCACAGAAATGGCAGGTGCCTGCTTTCCAAAGGCGATTCGCCAGCGACGAGGCATCTCCCGTACAGGAGAAGACCACTGGCGAGACTATTCCTACTGAACCCACCGCAAACGAGCAGGCCATGAAGGAGGAGGCCGTCACATCTGAGGCGCAAGCAGAGCAGGAGCCCAACGTGGTAGAGAAGTCGATTCCCGAGGCATCAGACGCCAAGCCTTCGGTGGTCGAGCAGGTCAAGGAGAAGGTCCAGGATGTCGCTTCCAATGTCACCAACGCAGCAGAGTCGCTTCTTGGTGAGAGCGCTCGCAACGCAGCCGTCGGAACACACAAGGACCCCAAGCCCAGCAGAATTCTCTATGTCGGCAACCTGTTCTTCGAAGTCAAGGCACAGGATCTTGAGCGCGAGTTCTCCAGCTTCGGAAAGGTCGTCAATGCTCGTGTGGCTGAGGATGCCCGCGGTCTGAGCAGAGGGTATGTCATGATATATCAACCAGAGCACTAGTGGGCAAGACTAACACGTGTCGCAGATTTGGTTTCGTCGAGTACGCGACTCTCCAGGACGCAGAGAAGGCACAGAAGCAGCTCAACCAGAAGGCTCTGGCTGGCCGCAACATGGCCGTTCAGTTCCATCTCCGCCGTGAGCCCCGCAACGTCATGGCCAGTTCTGTCAGAGTCAACAACCCTAGCAAGACTCTGTTCATTGGCAACATGTCTTTCCAGATGTCCGACAAGGACCTGAACGACCTGTTCCGCAACATTACCAATGTTCTGGACGTCAGAGTGGCCGTCGACCGTCGCTCAGGACAGCCCAGAGGTTTCTGCCATGCCGACTTCATCGACATTCCCAGTGCTCAGAAGGCCAAGGAGATGCTTGAGAACAAGGAGATCTATGGCAGACAGTTGCGTGTTGATTACAGCCGCGGCGCCCTTGGCCCCATGGGTGGTAAGCGCGTTGACTAGATGTGGTTTCCCAAAAGCATTGTACTATAGCTGTGGCGTTTGATGGGGACTGCTGGACATAACTTGTATTATTCTATCACTCGTAACTTGACTGTTTTCTCCCTTCACATGACGATTCAACCAAGACGGCGAAGCTTATCGACCTCGGTATCTGGGAGACCCTCGCCAAGGCCGACTTCCCCACAGTGTTTCGCCGCCCTCGGGCCTTGATTGCCGAGCGATATCGTGCATGGTCTATGGACCTTGAATTGTTCTGCCATTGCTGAACAATCAACTTGTTCCTTCTTCGTCACTACCTCTCTTCTCCTCCAATTCTTACTCGCTTGACAAGTCTCACTCGGTTCCAGAGCCTTCACGAACTTCAAGCTCACCTCCAATCAGACCCATTAATAGACAACACGCCATGTCGTTCCTCGGCGGAGCAGAATGCTCGACGGCAGGCAACCCTCTGAGCCAGTTCACAAAGCATGTTCAAGATGACAAGTCGCTACAGAGGGACCGCCTAGTAGGCAGAGGTCCCGGTGGTATGGAAAGCATGCGAAGCCAGATGGGAGCCCCACAAGATGCTGTAAGCACTGAAGTCTGCTTCACACTCGCAGTTGACAGCAATGCTGACTAGAGGAGAAGATGATGGACGAGTTCATGCAACAGCCCGCACACCTAGGTCCAAGTTTCCAAGACTCCCCGTTCGCCATGGAGCAGATGCGCCGTGAGCTCGACCAAGCTGCATCCCCCGCACCTGCCCACTGGGCCGCCGAGTTCGAGCCGCAAATGTCCGACCAGGCGGGCCCTGCATTCGCCCACCAGAACAATGGTGGTTTCAACCCCCAAGACTTTGCTCGTTTCCAGCAAAATTCCGCCACGAGGACGGCGAGTCCGCTCAACAATGTCCAGCAAACTCCCATGGCTAGATACCAGTCGCCTATGCAGTATGGCGGCATGTACGGCAACGGTATGGGTATGAGGATGGGCATGGGAGGTATGGGAATGGGTGGCATGGGCATGAGTGGCATGCAGACACCGCAAGATCAGCAACAACAATCCAAGGGCAAAGAGCGCATGGTCGAGCTAGATGACAAGGACTGGGAAGCTCAGTTTGCCGAGTTGGACACTACACAAGAGCAACAGAACGACCAACTTGATGCAGAAGCAAATGCGGCTATGGAGGCAGAGCTGAACGCCATGGACAGGTCAGTTGATCAAGAACACTCCGAAACGCTGTTTGGCGATTTCGAGTCGGTATGGCAGGGCATCCAAGCTGAGACGACTCAAAACAGAGACTTTGTCACCCACGAGACCTTCGGCGACGCGAACGACCGCTTCGATCAGTGGGATGGCTTCGACGGCCTCAACACTCACCGCGACCCCTCGCTGGGCGACTACATGTTCGAGGACGACAACCCCTTTACCGAACTCGCCAACCCCTACGATGAAGGCATGAAGATCATGCGCGAAGGCGGCAACCTCTCACTCGCCGCTCTGGCCTTCGAAGCCGCCGTGCAGAAGGACGCAGACCACATGGGTGCTTGGACAGCCCTGGGCCAAGCCCAAGCACAGAATGAAAAGGAATCACCAGCCATTCGCGCTTTAGAGCATGCTCTCAAACTCGACCCCAACAATCTAGAAGCTCTGATGGGCCTGGCCGTGTCATACACAAACGAAGGCTACGACAGTACCGCCTACAGGACCCTCGAACGCTGGGTGGCCACAAAATATCCTTCCCTCATCAATGGTCCTCTCTCCTCCCAGGATGACGAGATCGGCTTTACCGATCGTCATGCTTTGCACGAGAAGGTGACAGACCTGTTCATACAAGCCGCACAACTGTCGCCGGACGGGGAGCAGATGGATCCTGACGTTCAAGTCGGTCTTGGTGTCCTCTTCTATGGCGCAGAAGAATACGACAAGGCAGTCGACTGCTTTGGTGCCGCTCTGGCCTCGACAGAAGAAGGCAGCACAAACCGACAAGAAGAGCTGCATCTCTTGTGGAACCGTCTCGGTGCCACGCTCGCAAATTCCGGCAGATCTGAAGAGGCCATCGATGCATATTCTCGTGCTTTGGAGATGCGACCCAACTTCGTCAGAGCGCGCTACAACCTAGGAGTTTCATGTATAAACATCGGTTGCTACGAAGAAGCCGCTCAACACCTCCTAGGCGCATTGGCAATGCACCGCATCACGGAAAAAGAAGGTCTTGAAAAGGCAAGGGAGGTGGTCGGTGACACTAACATGACAGATGCCAAGCTGGAAGCCATGATTACTCAAAACCAGAGCACGAATCTCTACGACACTTTGAGAAGAGTGTTTGCACAGATGGAGCGTAGAGACTTGCAAGAGCTCGTCGGCCCTGGCATGAATCTCGAGGAAATGAGGCAGCATTTCGAGTTCTAGAAGAGTGGTAGAGAGTCCTGGTGCTCGCTAGGAGCTCGTAGTGCAAAGATATTTTCTCATTGGTCGCACTGGTATGGGTTGAGGGCCATGGACGTTCCCCATGCCCGAGAGTCAAGACTCTGATGGGCTTGGGCTTGTCCTTCTTGAACGAAAGACGACTGTGTAGATACTCTTCACTTCTCATAGACTACCTCGCTTTACGACGGTCATGAACAAACAATCTTTCTGAGCCTCGTACCGATTACGAAGGTAGCTGTGAGGCACAGACCATTTGATTTGATTTGATTTGATTTTCTCAAGCTATTTACCCCGCAAGGGGTATGAGCTGTGAGGCACAGACCATGATTACAAGAATAGGCGAACGAAGGCGAGGGTCGAGCAGGGTTACCCCTCGGCTCGAGCTAGCATAAATTAGGCAGATGGCTGTCGATGGTGGCAGAAGAACCCCATACGGGGCGGGCGCCCAGCGTCACTGGTCACTGCCTAGAGCGCTGGATTGCGAAAGAGGACATGTTCCTCCCGCCCTCAACCTGCTTGTGTCTGCCCAACTCTTTTTTCTCTCTTGTTCAGCTCGCCATTCGATCAGTTGTGTCCACTGTCCACTGTCCACTGTCCACGGAGGTGCTCGTCTTCAACCGAAGCTTATCGGGCGTCTGGACCCTAGTCTGGCCATTTCTTCCCTCTTTCCCCAGAAAGCGCATAACAGTGTCAAGACTCAAGCGCAAGACATTTCGACCTCCGCAGAAGGAGCCCTGCAGATACCCCGCTGCCCGTTTCACTTTCGCATCTGCATCCTCGCACCACTTGATGGACGCAGCAGCCATCCAACTCGTCTGAACCCGCTCCTGCTCCTGCCGACGTCGCCATGAGCAGCAGCGTCCAGCGTTTCTTGGGCAGACGGGACCGCCGATCAAAAGTATTTCTACCCTTTTCTCACTTCCACCTGCCCTCTCCACCCTGGCGTAAAGATGCCGATCCTGGAGCCAGTCCTCTGCCCGACCAAAGACGAAGTCGATCAATCGACTCATCCTTGGATCTCGCCGACCATGTCTCCAATCGACCTTCCAAAAAGCGACCGACTTCCGTCCAATTCACCCCATCCCCCACCGTTGCAACCCCCGCTGACCGCGATTGTTCCCTCGCTCTACAGACCCCTCCTGACACCGGCGCATTCGGCGGCTTGTTCGTACCCGAAGAAAGGAAGAAGCTAGAAAAGGAGGACGAGAAGAGGGTGAGCAATCCGTCCTTGTTGGCCAAGTCATCTTGCTGAGGCTAGATGCGCACACAGATCAAGACAATCATCGCTCGACTCCAGACGTACGGAATCACGACCTTCACCGAAGCGAATGTCAACTATGCTCTGCAGGCCACAAACTCCGAGGGCAATGGTGAGGACGCCATGCGACTGCTGCTCCTCTTCGAGGACACATACGAAGGCATCCTCAAGACATATAACCCCTCGACCAAGCTGCTCGGTGCTGAAAACCGCAACGGCGTGACTTGCTACCTCGATGCACTCCTCTTCGCCATGTTCGCGCGTCTCGACAGCTTCGAAGCCATGCTGTATAATAGCTTTGAGGATCTTCCGCGCAAGAAGCTGGCCGGTCTCCTACGCTTGTGGGTCAACATGTTACGCTCCGGCAGACTGATCACTCGAGACATTGTACGTATCATCTTCGGACACAATCCTTCCTCAGTTGCTGACCTCTTGTTTAGACTAAACACTTGCAAGACTCGCTCGCGGAATGCGGTTGGGAATCGGCAGCCGAATTGTGCCAGCAAGACACATCCGAAGCCTTCACCTTCATCACTGGCAAGCTCGAGCTCCCACTGCTCACTCTGAAGATGGACTTGTTCCATACAGGCAAAGAAGATCCTGCCGACGATCACAAATTTGTCAATGAACGCCTGCTCGAAGTCGCCGTAGTCACCGAACCGCCCGAGGGAAGCAGTGTCGTCACGCTGGAAGATTGTCTGGAAAACTATTTCAACAACCGTATCGAGGTTAAACGTCATCTTGACAGACGCAATACACTCCAGTCCGTCAGGTCCAACGAGAGACTTCAACGTTCGAACTCTTGCGAAAAGGGTGGAGCTTTGCATGTCGAGACGGTTGAATACTTTGACCAAGCCGCCACACCCAGGCCGGATCCCAGCACTCCGGTCAAATCGCCATCGTCTGCGCCCGGCACCCCAATCAAGTCGCCTCTCGATAAGATCAGGCCCGGCATGAATCGCAAGCGTGCCGATAGTATTTTCAGCCAGCGAAGAGTGGTGGAAGCCAAGCCAGACGAGAAGAAAGAGCTAGATGATGCCACAAATACTCCCGGCCGACCGCGTAAGAACTCGATCCGGACGGAGGTGTTGATGCCCGCCTGGCAGTTCTTCAAACTGCTTCCATGGTATACCGAGAACATTATCCCTACTAGCGATGCCCAGGTCGCCGCTCATTTCTCCAAGAAGCGACCAGTGCTTGGAATTGCCCTCAAGAGATACCAGTACACCAACACTGGCATCGCAAGTCGTCTCGACACCTTCATCGACATTCCTCTTGAGATTGCGGTACCGAACTTTGTGTCCGACGATGAGATGGAAGATCATAGCCCGCTTGTTGGCAACTTCAAGCTTGTTCTCCAGTCAGTTGTCTGCCATCGAGGCGTATCCGTCAATTCTGGTCACTACGTTTCCCTGGTCCGGGGTCGCGCTGCCAATGCTCAAAGCATCGATGGACGTTCGGATCGCCCGGATACTGCTACCAGTGTCGAAGAAGAAGATCCTTGGATGCTGTTTGACGATCTTGCCAGAGAACGTGTCACCTACGTTGACATCAATCAAAAGCTGAAGGAAGAATGTCCTTACCTTCTCTTCTACCAAGTTCAACCCATCGACGAGGAACTCATCCCTGACGCGCCTCCAACCTATGACGAGGCCATGTCACGACACCCATCAGATTCTTTCGAGTATTCGCCTGAAAAGCTCAAGAAGATCGGCAGTGACGAGAACGACATGGTCCTAGTCGAATCTTCTTCCCCGACTTCGCCTAATGGGCTATCGGGCACCGAGACCGCAGACTGGACAGCATCTAACAGAACCAGTCTGGACATACGCGGGAGGGCCAGTCTAGATGCTCGTCGTGAAAGTGTCGCAGACGATGGCAGCGCTGCTGGCAGTCAAGCCACTATGTCCGTACCATCAACACCGATAGACGAGTCACGAGGTAGCTTCCTTGGCATACCGTCGAGGAGAGGTAGCAAGGTTAGCACCAAGAAGACCAAGTCACGTCCTGGGTCTACAGACGGCGGCTCGCGCTTCAGTCTGAATATGAGTATGAGCAAACTCACAAGTCGTGTGAGCCGGACCGATCTTACAAATCTTGCTGCGGCAGCTGAACAGGACGAGGACCAGGTTCACAGCAAAGATGTGGAAGGTCAGCCGACGGTGAGCGGCAGTGAAGCATCCGTCGAGAGTCTCAAGAATCTTGACGCAAAGATGGCCGAGAAAGCCGAGAAAGAGAGGACCGGCAGGAGCAAAGTCAGGAAAGAGCGAAGTGACAAGGGCCACGAAGGACATTTCCATCGAAAGCGAAAAACGGAGAAACCGGACAGAGAGTGTACCATCATGTGAGGTGGTGGTATTCTCCGCGGTAAATTCGGATCGCTCGTTTCATTCATCTAGTTGCATAGCGTGGGTTTTGTTTGGAAGATCGGCCTTCGTTGGCGAGGAGCATTGAATTTTTATGCATGGCGTTTAGGAGGGAGGAACGGCTCTTTTCCGGAGGAGGCTGCACTGGAGGACAAATCATTGTGGATACCCGGTCTCTATACAATCTCTCTGTACCAAGTCACAGAAGTCTGTTGGCTTCTGCGAACATGTTCATGCGAGGTCTATTGACTAGACCTGATTTGTGCTGACCCCTCCTTCCGCAAAGAGCTGTAGCACCGCCCCACTTGATGTTACGAGGGGCTCCTCGCCCCACAAACATCGTTATGGAGCTTTAACGAAGTATCACCATCAATGTCGCAAGGCCATCGCACACGTACCATGGAGCCCCACGACCTCATGCCGCCATGATGTGAGAGACCCCGCAGGGTGGCAGTGACTAACCATGACCGACACAAGTGCCGCCTGCTGAGAGCTGGAATAGTTATATGCTCCCGAGCCCTTCGCTCTTTCACATCTACATACAACTTTTGACGTGCTATTCATACTACACTCTACTACTATCGCCACAATGCCTGCCCCTATGAAAGAACGCAAACCCGCCACAGATCCTACCAAGATCTTCCATTACACAGACTTGCAGCGCAAGAAGCCTACCCGCGAGAATGACCCCTACACATATATGCACGGCTGGAACAACAGACACCAGTCAGAGGTGATCCCAGGCACCCTCCCAGTGGCCCAGAACAACCCACAAGAAGTCCGATTTGGCCTTTACACCGAAGGCATTACATACAGTGCATTCGCCGCACCAAGAGCACACAACTACAGCACATACATGTACCGTGTCCGGCCCGCAGCGGCTCACAGTGAGTAGTTCTGGTATGTTCTTCGAGATGGTTCTAACTCTCCCCAGATGGATACAAGAAGATTAAATCAAAGGCTCACATCCAGAACTGCTTCCTCTCGCTGAACCCTGAAGTCGAGACTCTGCCCGAACAAGCAGAATGGGGACCTTTCCCTCTGCCCGAAGACTCGGACAAGATTGACTTTGTGGATGGTTTACATACTCTGGGTGGTTCTGGTGATCCCAACTTGCGTGAGGGCATGGCCTTGTATGTCTACGCCATCAACGCATCCATGGAGAAACGAGCATTCTGCAACACAGATGGTGACTTCCTCATCTGCGCTCAGCAAGGAAACCTGGACGTCCAGACCGAGTTCGGTATGATCTTCTTGCAGCCAGGAGAGATTTGTGTCATTCAGAGAGGTGTAAGATTCAGAATTGCTCTTGGACCTGGAGTCAAGAAGGCCAGAGGATACATCACGGAGGTTTGGGGCAGCATGTGGGAATTGCCTGACCTGGGTCCTTTGGGTGGCCATAGTCTTGCTAACCCCAGAGACTTCTTATATCCCGTTGCACACATTGATGAGGATTTGAGCGGAGACTGGGCTGTTGTGAACAAGAACAATGGAAAGTACAACTGCCTCGAGCAGGATCACAGTCCGTTCGACTTGGTCGCCTGGCACGGAAACGTCGTTCCGTACAAGGTAAGAGCTTCATGTCTCTCTGCGCACATACTAGATTCGTTTCTAACGTTAATTGCTCCAGTACGATCTCACCAAGTTCGCCTCCCAAAACGCAACCAGTATTGATCATACCGATCCTTCCGTCAACACCGTCCTCACAGCCAAATCCCGCGATCCCAACACTCCTCTCGCCGACTTCCTCTGGTTCGGCCCAAGATGGGACGTCGCATCCAACACCTTCCGCCTCCCCTACTTCCACCGCAACTCGGCCTCCGAATTCCTCGCCTGCCTTTACGGCGAAGGCTTAGGTAGAAGCGACGACTTCCAACCCGGCGGCGGCAGTTTCGAGGGCGGCCACACCCCCCATGGTGGCTTCTCGGAAGCCTACGTAGATGAGATGCGCATCCAAGAGTCTGAGCCCCGGAAGATTTTGGAAAATCAAATGACTATCATGGTGGAGAGTTCGAGGACTTTCTTGTGGACTGAGTATGCGAGGGTGGGGTGTGGCACTATCAACACTCGTGGTACGGACCCTAAGGTTTGGGATACGCTGCCTGATCGTTTCTCGAATAACCCTGAGGCCAAGGCGTTGTTAAAGAGGGTCAAGGAGGACAAGAAATTGATGGAAGAGAGGAGTAAGGTATACTTCGATGATGGTGCACTTAATGAGTTGCTTAACAGCAAAACCAACGGATGTTGATTGTACCGATAACAATGGCGCTATTGGTCTGATATAAAGAAAGCTGTATTGAAGCCCGGTACAAATTACTCAATTCATTGCTCCAAATGTTCTTCCGGACAGCCAACCAAGTGTTTCAACAAACAAATCGTGCTTTAGATGATTTCTCCCGAGATGGCGTTCGAGATTTGAACAATCGAGGTGATCTCCTCGGGAGATGTTCGTCCCCAGCCACATTCGGTGCCAACACCAAAGCCATCAAGAACTTCAGAAGCAGCTTTGATCCTGCGCTGGGTACCCTCCAAGTCATCGGTATGGACAAGACCAAGATAAATGTCCGTCTCTCCTCTGACTGCCTGCAAGTCTTTCAAAGGAGCAAAGTATGCTGCATCATCTCTATCTTTGGGCACAGGCAGATGGATATAATCAACACGTCTGCCGACATTGCTCAAAAGCTCCTTGGCCATATCGGCCATAAAGCCCGTGTCCTTGGGCTGAGTGAAATGCTGATGTCCAATATCACCATAGCAGAAATGGAAGCCCATGTCAACGGCGGAGTCGACAGCGGCAGTCAGTCTGAGCCAGCGGTCCAGGATCCCTTGCTTGACATCTGAGAACCAAGGTTGCACCCAGACGCCTTCGAGTAGGGCAAACTCGATGGGGACGTCCCACTGGATAGCCAATTCTTCTTTGGGCACGGTCTTGATTATGTTATCCAAAGCTCTAAGGATGGCGCGCTCGTAGACAGGCTCAATAGCAGTCTTGTAGTCGCCAACAATAAACGGCGATACAAATGTCAACGGCGAAGGCAAGCAGACCTGGAATTTGACATGCTTGGGAATCACACCTTCCTTTTTCAGCTTTTTGAAAACAGGCCAAGATTCAATGGCAGCAGTATCGTAATCAGTGTCCATGCCCTCGAGTTTGTCCGAAGCTTCCTTGATCTTTTCCTCTGGCACAGGAGTATCTTCGAATTTGCCGTTCTGACCGAATTGACTGACGACCTCGGGGAAAGCGCCGAATTTGTACATTTGCCATCCTATGAAGTAGTTGCGTTGGCCGGTTTCTCCATCGGGAATGTATCTGAGACGACTGCCGAGGGCTGGTGCCATTCTGCGTAAGACATCCTCAGTGTCTGTTCCAGGCACACTGCCGACGAGCAGAACGCCCTTGATAGGAGCCTTTTCTGTGGACATGTTGTTCGATTGTCGTCTTTTGATATGAAAAGAGTTTCGAGAAAGAGAGAGGGTGGGTTGAGGAGGGGTCCCGGCGAAATACTATCTACCTACCGAATGCAAGGTGCTGGGTGTTAACCGAGCTGCATACCGCCAGTGTGGTTCAAGTTGTGATGGTAAATTGAACTTGCAGGTCTTGGCGGCGCTTCGAGGAAGAAGCAGCCGAGCACGATAGCACCTGCTATATCAGACCCACCCTTACAGTACTCGATATCGCATCTCTACAAGTGTCCTCGCAGCGTGACAAAAGGCTGTATGCTGCCTATAGAGCTCGCATCCTTGTCGACGAGTCAAGTTATGACAATCTCTCCATTCGATTCGATCAGCGTTACGTTGTCAGTGGACGAAGCTTCACCGACACGAGGTCCTGATACGCGACGCGTTCAGTCTACTCTACGGGCTAATCAGGCCGTAAGCATTGCCCATCCCCCGAAGGTCGTTCGTAGACGATTTGGAAAGTCGGGAAGCGGATCAAGAGTAATTGTGTTCTTACGAAAGAGGATAGAGGAGCAAAGAGGACAGGGTCACTTGAAGGCCCCACATTCGGCAGTTCCTCCCTCAGACGTCACCACCACAACTTCTCCACATCCTCGTACGGCAGCGAAGTTCGAGGACTTTAGCCTTGTGACTACCTTCATCCGTTTTCTAGATCTGTATGCTTCTGTTGCCGAGAAATCGTAGACCTCAGTCACTTATACGTTTTCACCAGATACTAAGATCCTTTTGTCTGTCGTACACGCCATCTACATCAACCATCATGAGCACAACTCAACAATTCCCCTGGCCACATGGCAAGCGCGCCTGTATCAGCTTAACAATGGACAATATGGGCGAAGCCGCCGACCTCAACCGTGGACTTTGGCCCAAAGATAAGCCGATAGGCTCGCACTACTCCGTAATCGAAAAGCTTCCTAAGATGCTTGACTTGCTGGACAAATATCACATCCCCGCCACTTACTTCGTTGAAGGCTGGAATTGTCCCATCTACCCGGATACCATCCAACATGTTCAAACCCGAGGCCACGAGATTGGATTCCACGCTTATCAGCACGAGGTCTGGAAGAATCTGGATGCTGAGACAGAGGTTGGGAATTTGGATAAGAGTGTTGAGAATGCGAAAGCGATTGGTGTGCAGTATAAGGGATTCAGGCCACCGGGTGGTCTGGTCACAGATAGGACGTTGAATCTGATGAAGGAAAAAGGGATGACTTATCTTTCTCCAGCCGCAGAACGTCCGGCTTTGGCCGATGGCATTGCAATGGTGCCGTTCCAGTGGGAGAGCATCGATGCCTACTTCTATATGGCCTCAACAGCTGCACTGAGAAAGGGTAAAGGTGACACAGAAGACGTACTTTCACCCCAAGTTCTCAAAGAACGATTGATCAAAAGGATTGACGAGGTTGTCAGAGAGGGAGGATATCTGGCTCTATTGTTCCACCCTTTCCTACAGACCGAGGACGAGAAGCTACAAGTTATGGAGGAGGTAGTGGAACACATAGTAAGCAAGCAAGAAGAGGCATGGATAGCTCAATGCAAGGACGTAGCGGACTGGATCCGCAAGAACCCAGAGGCGTTCGGTAACGATCCGGGATGGGACAAGGCAGAATGGAAGAAGAATTAGGCATGCATGTTCATATGCCGTTTGATGGAGGAGACTATTTACATTATTGATTCGTGACTACAGATTATGCGATTTCAAATAGATTCCTCCAACACGTCAGACATGATGTGTAAAATTCGTGACAGCGTCCTCGGCTTCCATGTACCAATGCCATCCATTAAGTGCGCGAAATCCAGTAATGTTCGTCTTGCAGTTTGGAACCCGCTAGTAGCCACAACCCCATTGATTGATGCAGGACCACCTGCTTCAATAAAAGTGCGAGTGATGTTTGAAGCATGGGAGGACTCGAACATCATGCCTGGACTGTTCCCAGGCGAAGTTTCTGCCATGCCCGCATTGCCGACTATCGTCCAGTCAACGTCATCCATCAACTCATATGGCGGGCGGGTATGATCGGTTTCCGGGCTTTGTACAGTGAAGAGATAGAGACCAAGAACAAGAGCAGAGCAGAATAGTGCAGACATGGAGTTGAGCGTAACACTCTCCGACACCTTGCGATTGCTGAGGAGCTTGAAAGTATGCGCGGCGTGTATGCAAGCCCTGCGAGCTGAGGAAGTGCGGGCCCAATCCTCCACATCGGCAAGAGCCTTGCCTGCTGGACCCGCGCCTGCACGACCTGCTGCAAGCTCGAAGATCTGCATGTTCGAGTTGAGTGTCAAACACAAGTTGTGCCACAGGACTAGGGAATTGAGATCGGCAGTCTTCACTGAGCCGGTGATAACAGGCGCAAGTGATAGTGTGGTCTGTACCAGGGATCGGGCTCTGAGATCGTCTTGATATGTCTCCCATGGTATCAAGTGATCGTGTCTGTCCCAGTCGTCCGTAGGTAAGAAGTGTCGATGCTGAGCATCACATACACAGAGTTTGATGGCCGAGAGTAGAGTGTACTGTCCTGGGGCATCTAATGGAGGATCGAGCAGTATGACCGAATCCAAGGCTCCTTCGAGGTTGAATGTGCGAGGTTTAATCATTGGCATGGATATTCTTTTGCCCATCTGTTGCAGCTGGGTCCATCGCGCCGTAGACTCTGCACGGAAAAGGACGTCGTCGCAAGGGAGACATAACTGAAGTGTCTCTGGCCGTATCGCGGGACTGACTGAAGAATTTGCAGAAAACCACCAATCAGTGGTAAGTAATGCAACGACAAGTCTGTGGGTCTCATGATTAGTATCGAAATTCCAAGAGAGAACGTTGCAACTCACCTTTTGGCACTCTCAATACGAGCCCACGTTAGCCATCGAGAGTTTTCATCGTTAACCTCAGCAATGGTGTCTTCCACGTCTAGCTCTTCCACAGAGAACAACCCTTGCCTCTGTGCTGTCTAGGATACTGTCAGCCACGTGTCGCAGATACGAGTTCATATTACCTACCGCTATCAACGCCGCATAAAGAGTCTGAGACTGCGCTAATCGGTCTTTGTCCTACGAGGATGTTTAGCATACAGACCATGCCCTGAGACCGATGAACTCACTCCTGACAGAGCAGCTAGACACAATGTCAAGAAACCAGCAGCGAATATGGCCAAACGTGCATGTGGAGCTGAGGGAGTAATTGCATTCAGTGCCAAATCATTGTGCACTTTTCGTAGTAAGATCTGTAAAATGTCAGTGAAGGGCACGTAAGAGAACAGTACCATGAGAACTGCTTACCGTAAAAGCGTTGGAGATGAAGTTTCCACCGTTACTCGATTCAAGAGCACTGAGTCCTAGCATACACATGGCATACAGCAGGGGAAGAGGAGTGTTAGAAGCATCAAACGTCGGAACGTGGATGAAAGGAGCCATTGGATGAAATCGGCGGAAGTAGTGGTCCAAACATATCTCGAGCACTTCTGCAGGAGGAAAGTTTCCGGGCCGTTGCGCAGAGGCACCGGCAGAATGAGGCAAATGGGCGCCAAATTCTGCTTCTAGGCGGGAGCGTAACAGGGCATTAACACCCCATCGGCTATCTGACCTTTCTAAAGTTTGTGAGAGTCCGATCGAAAATAAGTTGGGTCCGGGGCTGTGGACGACATCGGACCAAAGTGATTGGGCAAGGTGGTGAGTACCGTTGTTCTTCGCCAACCAACAGCTTTCGACTCGTGCAAAGCGTTCATTCGGTATGTTCCCGGTCGACGCAGTATCACTAGTCTCTGAGGTTGCGGCTCTCTGTACTGGTAGACGTGCTGGTCGCTGATTGGCTTCTGGTGTATACGGAGTGCTAGCCATATCTGGTAGGGCAAGCGAACCGTAGCCCAGATCATTGTCTGCTTGCGACAACCAAAATTGCAGCATATCTTGAGATTGTCCGGGTGAGTGCACTGGTAGTCCTCCAACCCCAAAGGGTCCGGACATTAAGCCATCCATATGAGTGTGGTCCATTGACACAAGTTGTGGATCGTAAGTATGCGATGCCAATGCAGGTGTCGTCACACTTGGAGGAAACTCCTGTACAGGTGTAAACTCAGGTCCAGTATACGCATGCGACGGCGTCATTTGGGAAAGAGGGCCATGTTGCTGCGGGCTCATGTTATACTGGGGATGGCCCAAAGATAAGTCAGGCATTGACATGTGTCGTGAATGAGCCATGTGCGCATCGCCATAGGATTGATCCTGAGCAAAATTCGTCCTCTCCGGACGAGCAAAGGAGCCATTGGGGTTCATGCGTTCCTCTGAGATTGGTATCATGGATCCATTCGGCGGCGATGGCCTAACAGGCCCAAGCAAAGAGCTTGACGCGTCTCCACGTTCCTCGGGTGTTTGTTGACTATGTAGCTTACTGTGTCGAAAGAGCACATCACTGTGGGAACGTGTTAATGTGGCAATGTTGGCTGTGCTGATCATTTACCTACCTCCGCGAGAAGCGCTTCTTGCAGGTCACGCACTCGTAGGGCCGCTCCTTCGTGTCTGGTAGTAGTTAGGTCTACTTTTTCTGAATGAAATCATCTTGCGAACTTACGAGACCTTTGGTGTCGAAGGTAATGCTCGGCCTGCTCAATGTCAGCATCGACACGAATCAAGCATATGGCTGTTCAAACCTTGGTAAAATTCCGGTCGCATATTGAACATCTTCGCAACACCATACCTCGCAGCCTGGGGTTTGCACGTCACGCTCTCAGGCTTCTCGGCCCACAACGAGGGTTATCCTGGGTGGCTTGAGGAGTGATGGACCCCGCCCCCACTTCGATTTCACCTGAGATTGAGATACGGAGCAGATCTGGATTGCTATTACTCGGCACAGTACGCGTTTGGGTACACTGTTCTGAGATGAAGCAAAAGAAATTTCCGCGTAGAATCACAAGTTTGATGGACAACGCAGTAGGGGCAAGAGGTCGAGGCTTGTCAGAAGTTCGAAAGCGGAAGCAACCTCTACGAATCGGTCGGTCCGAATTGCGGAGTAGATCCGCCGAGCTATGATTGGCCAAGTTTGATTGTAAATTATGCAAGATTATTATACAGTATAATGTCTACCAAAATATTGAAGTGGCAGACTCAGTCAGTCTATCGCTACGTCGAAATCCTGGAGAACTGCATGTCGTGCGTAATGCTGCCAAATTTCATCTCCCACAAATCTCTCAGATAATGTGAGCGCGGAAGCCAAGGAGCTTTATTTCCGGCTCGAGGCAGACTACCCTCTGCTTTAACGATGTATGTAGAACTGAGATTGAGGACAGATTGGTCCTGCATATCAGAGTTCTTGTCCACCCTGGGCACTGCTTGTGTCATACCGTTCTTGTCCATGTGGTTGATAAGACGAGTGACAAACTGTGCGGTCGCGTCTGAGCCCAGAGTCCAGGATGCGTTCGTGTAGCCAATAACAATGGCAGCATTAGGGACGTCCTCGATCATAGCACCTTTCCAGAGATGCTTCTGCGGCACCTCGAGAGGCTCGTTATCAACAGAGAGCTTGGCTCCTCCCGCCATGATAAGCTTCAACCCAGTGGCGGTAACGATTATGTCAGGGGTCAAGACACGATCGGAGCCTTCAAGGTGAATGCTCTTCTCTGTGACTTGTTTGATTGAAGCAGTGATAACTTCGGCTTGTCCGTCTTTGATGGCTTTATAAAAGTCTCCATCGGGAGACGCGCACAGACGTTGGTCCCATGGTCCATAGTTCGGCTCGAAGTTGGGCTCCAAGGGATACCCTTCCGGTAGCTGAGATGCAGCTCCCTTTTTCAGAAGTCTTCTGGCACGATCAGGGAAAGCCTTACAGAACTTGAAAAAGAGGAAGGGGAGGATCAAGAACTGTATGCGTCTGAGCTTGTATGTCCAGCTGACAGGGAGAAACTTGGCGGGCCAGTATGAAAGGTTGTCTCGTTGGGGCACCGCGGCAATATATGTCGGGCTCCGCTGGAGCATGATGACTTTATTGGTCTTCTTGGCTATGTTAGGAAGAAGTGTTATAGCAGTAGCGCCACTTCCAACCTGATACCAAACCTTTGTTAGCAAGTATTCCATAGACGCAAAGTACAAACGAAACTCCAGAAGGCTACTTACAATAACGACATCCTTGTTCTCATAGTCCAGATCTTCTGGCCAGAATTGAGGGTGGACAACTTTTCCTTGGAAGTCTTTGATACCGGGAATTGTAGCAGGCATGGCCTCATTGAAGTCGTAATAACCTGTGCAGAAAACAATGAAGCGGGCGCGGAGATTCTGTTCGCCCTGAGGTGTATCGACTTTGAGACTCCAGTTTTGTTGGTCTGTGGACCAATTTGCAGATTGAAGTTTGTGGCGATAACGGATGTGTTTATCGATTCCGAAGTTGTTGGCAGCATCCTTCAAGTACTCTTTGATAGATGCTCCATCTGCCATTGTGCGATACTCTTTCCATGGATAGAATTCGAAGCCGAATGTGTACATGTCCGAATCGCTACGGATTCCAGGATAGCGAAAGAGATCCCATGTGCCACCTAGAGAATCTCTGGCCTCCAAAATTGCATACGATTTGTTGGACGTTTGCTCCTGCAGACGGTATGCTACATTTATACCAGAAATTCCTGCTCCAATAATCAGGCAGTCATAGTAGTTCGGCGTGTCGCTCTTGGTGTCCATCTTGAGTGGCTCGTTCGCGGACCAAGTATGATATCAGGTACAGCTGGGACAAATATTTGTTTTCAACGTTGAAGAATTGAGTAGCCTGAAGAGGTCAAGAGACACTACTTATGTTCTAGAGGCCTCTGTACTGTCAAATACTTACAACAAGAAACATACCTCGATGTCGCGGTCATGAGGGTCTGATCGAGGGGTAGCCGTTGCATTCAGAACCTTGTTGACCGTTGACACTTGGATCGTGCCGAGGATCTCGGGGTCGGAAAGGTGACATCCGAAAGAACTTGACAACGAGTAAAGTCGCTCGCATTGATTACCCAATGTAGACTCAAGAATAGTAGGTGAAGTATCGTCCTATGTGAAGTCGGCCAACCAGGGTATCACATAATGAGGCGAGTAGCTAGACAACACACGAGCTCTACCCGAGCAACTTCGCCTGCCTTGGAGTCGTTCAAGCATTCTTAGTGACTTGAACCATGGACACATCAGTATCAAAGTCGAAAGTGGCACTTCGATGATAGAAAAAACACTGAGTACACAGCACAAATGGAAGCAGACCACAGGACGAATGCGAAACTGCGAGCAAAATAAGAGTTTTCCCCGCTCCTGCAGCTCAATCAATCTCGCCGATCCTTGCAGCGATCTATTGCTTGAACCAACTTCCTCCTTGTTCGTGGCGACTCTGCTGCAACCTACTTCACAATGGCCTCGGCAGTCAAGGCATGGACCTTCACTCATGAGGGTTATCCTCACGCCATCCACAAGTCGGCTCTTCCAGCACCATTCCGCCCGTCGGCCACGGAGCTTCATGTCCGGGTCAAAGCAGCAGCACTGAATCCTGTGGATATCCAGCTGATGAACCTCCCTATTTGGAAATATCTTCCCAAATTCTTTGCTCCTCTTGAGAAGGGGATTGCTGAGGATTTTTCTGGCATTGTAGAGTCCGCTGGCAAGGATAGCGGCTACGAAGTCGGGGATGAGGTAGGTTTGAATTTTCCACGCTGGTCCTCTGCTCTTTCGTGTACAATGCTCCACAAGGCATAGTCGTCCGGGCACCTTTGGTCAACGAGGAGTCATGGAGGTAACATATTTAATAGGTCTTTGGTATTACTTTCACACTCACTGGTGGCACACTTCAGAATGTTGCTATAGTAAACACAAAGTCCAGCATTGTAGTCAAGAAGCCGCAAGACATGAGCTGGGAACAGGCTGCCGCTTTGCCCTTGGTCTGGTTGACAGGTATTCTTCACTCGTACAAAGCAGTGACTAGTACGCTGACACACACAGCACGCACAGCGATCTCCAACGTCGAGCTCTTCATACAGAGCAATAGCCGACTAGCTGTACTAGGTGGAAGCTCGGGTGTGGGTATGTATGTGTTGCAGCTTGCTGCTCAGCGAGGCTGGGAAGTGCTCAGTACCTGTTCTTCCCGCAACGCCGAATTCGTCAAGTCAATGGGTGCAACTCGGGTTGTCGACTACAATACCAGCGATGTGCCGCAAGCCGTTGGAGAGTTCGAACCATCGGCCATTATCGACTGCGTCGGTGGCACTTCGTGCATCGGTCTCGCGAATAGGTATGTCACGATCGTAGGTGATAAGACAGGCCGTGACAGCATGGGTGGAGCAGCGACATATCTTTGGAACCCACAGATGGTCGTGAGAACTTTGCTTGGGAAGATTGGTGTAGGTAAAAGCTACGCCTGCGTCAATCTGAAATTTCAGAAAGAATGGCTGGAGGAAACGCTGAGTCTCGATCGTGAAAAGATCATTATTGACAGTACGTGGGAGTTTGATCAGGCAAAAGAGGCCTTTGCAAAATTGAATACTGGACGAGCGACGGGAAAGGTGATAGTAAGAGTGGGCTGAAATTATTTTGAATCACGACCAAATAGCACAATCTATTCAACCTTGATGTTCAAGTCCTCCGGGTCATGATCAACTATGCCTTCGAGCTTCTTGCCTTGAAGCACGGCTTTCATCAAGGTTTCCAGACGTGAAATGGCTTCTTCGTCGATCTGGTAATGAACGACGAGACGTCCGCCTCCTAGTCTGAGGCCAACTTTTTCTCCAGCTGCAATAAAGTCCGTGACGCTGATGCCAGCAGCGTCAAGATCCAGCCAGCACATGTTTGTCTCGACGGGGTTCGAGGTCTTACCACCAAGCTTTTCCCACATAGCGGCGATCTGACGTGCTCTGTCATGGCTCGCGGTCAACTTGCCACCAAGGTACGTGTCTTCGACAGCAACGCGAGCGGCAGCAGTGACAACACCTGCCTGACGCAAGCCACCACCGATACTCTTCCTGATCCAGCGTGCTCTTTCACGGAACTGCTTTGTTCCGACAAGGATGCTACCAATGGGTGCACCTAGACCTTTGCTAAAGCAGAGTGAGATGGAATCGAAGCATGCACAGTAGTCCTTGAGAGATCCAGCACCAGAGGCAACGGCCTCCCATAACCTGGCACCATCAAGGTGCATCAGGATGCCATTCTCTTTGGCCCAGGCACTGATACGCTGGAACTCGTCGAGAGGGGTCACGATGCCATTGAGAGTGTTTTCCAGACTGAGAAGCTTTGTTGGACAGGCATGGATGTCATTGCTAATGACAGCATACTTCTTGACGTCTTCCAGTGTCAAGTACTTGTCGTTGGCGGGCACAACTGCCTGGATAAGAGCACCACACATACTAGCGACACCACCAGCCTCCCATTGGACAATGTGTGAGCGGTGGTCAGTGAGGACAGCATGAGGCGGGGCCAAGAGCTGGGTACGCAAGGCTACCTGGTTGCCCATTGTGCCCGACAGGACGAACAGGGCAGCCTCCTTGCCTGTCAGGTCTGCAATGAAGCTCTCCAAGTCGGTAGATGTGGGGTCTTCCATAAAGACATCATCTTGAAGCGTTGTTGCAGCAATGGCCTCGAGCATGCGCGTTGTCGGTCGAGTCATGACATCTGAGCGGAAGTCAAAGGCTGCTCCTCCGGGCGCCGACCAGTTGTTGACCTTGGTCTGACCATTGGTCAAGTCCTTGGCTGTTTTCTCAGCTCCTTCTTGTGTGATGGCAGCTGCCATGTTTCTTTGCTTGGTGAGGGGTAACAGACAAGCTCGCGAGCTGTTGTGGATGGCGGGGCGTGTCGTTGTTGGGCGAATTGATCGGACACCGAGTCGTATGCTAGGAATTGTCAAGGGCATCTCGCCCTGAAGGAAGTCGCTCACATCATCGTTGCTTGCTGCTGTTATGTCACTCGACTGTTGCTGATTAGGAAGGTCCCCCGGCTATTCATGCAGTCTTGGCAGTTTTGCGTCTGATTGCGACTCTTTCCAAACTTGGCCACGATTGGGACTCCTACCTTGCTTGCCAACACTGCACAACTATCAAACTGTCCTTTCGACGGCTTCTTGCCTTAAGGCCGAGATGTTAGACCTCCTAATTACTTGACATGGCCAATTGATTGGCGTGGCTCGAACTCATTCAGGTCAACACCTCAGCCCACTTCCTCATGACCGATCATTAATCTGACCACCTGCAATGTTCAGGGCCTTGTGCCCAGCAAATTGCCAAAAGGCATCGTTCGTGTTATTTTGACAGCTCTGAACCACCATCCGGCATAACTGATCAGTTTTCATCAGCCTTCCGGGAAGTGTACAAAGAAATCCAAAGAATGCTTCTCGCCATGTATTTCAAATTGACCCTGATCCTTGTACTACTGAATGTTACAAAACCCTGGGCCACAAAAAGTTTGAGCTCTGCAGAGAACCTGCATCTAGCCAAGTCAGGCGGGTATATGATTAAGGATATGAGCTCCCCTAACTCCGATCTAACGTACAAACGACAGCGAGCCATACAGCTATCTCACCCTCTGTGGTGGACGCTACTAGTGTTTGAGTGTTCGGGACAACCACCTTGTTATCCAGGTTTCATTGTTCCCCTTGCTACACCGCCAGGCTCCTTGCAGCGTACATACTGCGCACGAGCATTCCATTCGTTTGTACCTTTGCGGACTACGACAGGAGCAACATCTTGCGCTTCATGACGATTTCCGTGGATTGGGGTAAGGTAGGAGCATTCGAGACATAAAAGCCTCGCCCCTGCCTATGGCTTCACACCTTCAGATCATCGGCTCCTCAATCACTCGAGAAGCATTCACGCGAACACGCAATACATCGATTCTTCTGCCAATATCCCTCACCAGCCTCAGCCTATTCTCTCCATCTAAGACTCAATCTCCTATCGTCATCATGCATATCATCGCCTCTGCTACATCCGCCATTCTTGCCTTGGCTGGCTCTGCTTCGGCCGCCTTCGCGACTGTCCAAAACAACTGTCCCGAAACCGTTTGGATCACCATCACGAACTCGACCTGGCAACCCGTCCAGTACCCGATCCCAGTCAACGGAACCTACACGCAGTGGCGTAGCGGTATTGGCAATGCCTACGGCCTGAGCAAGACATCGGCATACTTCTCTCCATCCACCCCCAAGTTCACCCTTGGCTTCTCCGACTCTGCCGACCACTTGCTGTACTGGTCCCTGATAAATGCCAGCGGAGATCCATTTGCCGGCCAACCTTGGCGCATCTCGCTGTCTGAGCCTTCGTGTTCTCCCAATCCCCTCACCGCTTATGACGGAGGCTTGGTTCACGCCTGTGGAGATACTTCCAACCTCACTGTTACTGTCTGCTAGGTGCCAGAAGTTTTGCCTGTCCTCGGAGATTGGCGCTGGTATCATGTCCCGACCGGTTTGTTGAAGACCATCTATTCTACTTTTGGATGGTTGGGCTACCTGTTTGTCTGAGGTGCGGGCGGTGGTCTTATGGGTAATAGCTGTTCTGGCTACAACGACACGATGAGATTTATCCCTGACACTACACTCCTTTGCTCTTCCTATATTGAATCAAGAATATCATACATGCTTGCTGAATTCTCTCTGTATCAGAACCCTCCCAGAAAATGCCATAAATCGCGGTACAGGGTCGACTGGCGTGAGCTTCGAGGTGAGAGCCGCTTATGCGGCATCACATGTGGACATGGCGGCAGTGACACAATGTAACAGGATGCTCTTTTCGAGTGCAATTGACGACATTTTGTTACGCCGAACTAGACTCAGCTATGCACGGCGTAGTGGGATGCATGATATAGAGTGGAGCTTGTGCGTTGCAAGCTCTGACAACGTTGATAGTGGTGAGGTCGTGCATCATGGAATAAAAAATCAATAAATCAGTGGTATCATGGATGTTACGATGCAATAGGCCAGATCAAAAGCACGTCTCATAGCTCGTCTTTGTACGTCTCCTCAGAACCCTCTGGCTTCTGTTCGTCGTCGGAAGGAACGTCTTTGGTGGGCTTGGACTCATCCTTCTTCGCGCCCGTCGTTTGAGCGGTTTCTGGCTTCGCGGAATCATCCTCATCGTCGCCTAACAGAACACTTCTGTATTCGCGGCCATCGGGAGTGTCAAAGACTTTGAGCTCCCAGCCTTGACCACCTGCAATCTTTTCCAGTTCCTTCTTCAACTTTTCGACGCTCTTCGCATCACCAAGGCCGAGCCTCTTCAATTCCTCTGCAGACATGGCTTTGCCGAAGCTGTCGGCGATGGTCTCGACAAACTTTTCCTTGCCGCCTCCCACGATGGCAGATTTTTCTATCTTGCTGCCTTCAGGGACCCATTTATGTGCACCGACGGTGATACCGCCGATGTTTATAGGCCCCTTGGATTGCGAATCGACGGTTGGGTTGGGAGCGGTGGCTGCAAGGATGTCGGAAGCAGCAGCAATGCCGGCTTCGTATTCAGGCACTTGGTCTTCAGCAAGAATGGGCGAACAGGCAATCTTGTTGGCACGGTCCTTCTGAGGAGGCTGGAAGGCGACGTCGTTGCAGAGACGTGGAGTCTGGATGACCATGAGATAGGCACATGTCGCAACCTCTTTGATGAGGGATATGCGATCCGAAGTGGCAGGGTTGCAGTGGAACTGGACTTCGATGCGTCGCTCTTTAGCCGTCAAGTCGCAGAGGGTGCCACCGGATAGACGCTGTACGAGATACCTGCTCTCTCCGCGGGTCTCGAGCTTGCCAATAGCCTTGTCGTCAGGATGCTTCTCTTGGCTGGTATCATGGGGTTGGTCTTGTACGGCGCCAAGCATGAAGCCGGGCACACCGGGATCTTCGACAGGAGGATAGGCGGGGACGCCTTGGGAGGGAGGCAGTTGATGGAACTGCTTGACGCCCTGGCCGTAGCAATACCTGTAGCTCCACCACCCGCTCCAGAAGTAGATGCAATTGCCTTGCATGCCCTTGAGCAACTCCCAGCCCCTATCGTTTGCGCGAACTAGCTCTTTTTCATGATCCTGCTTCGACAGAGTCTCGTTGGGTTGCGATGCGGGAGGTTGCTCGACTATACGCGGGATCTGGCACAGGTAGTGTTGGTTTGCTAAAACGACTTCCTCGTAGTCGTATCGCGGCTTGGAAGCTTGAGGCCCATGGTCGTTCGCCGAGGCGAGGGAAACGTCGTCGGATTGAGCCTTGGAATCTGAGAGTCTCGCCTGAGCCTGCAGGTTTGAGATGTGGCCTTCTGGGAAGTCGACCGAGAACTAAGCCATGTTCAGTTGATTTGACGTCGACGAGTGCATCGGGCAACGTTTGCTTGTACCTGGGGGAAGGCAAGAACATCATCTTGCACACTGAAGGTATTCTGAGCAGCGGCCGCTACTTGCAGCAGAGCGGGCAAGGCCCAAAAACTCCTCATCTTGAAGTGCGTCTGCTTCCTTGTCGAGAGACACAAATCCAGATCATCACCGTGTCAAGTGCTCACTGCAGGTGCTCATCGACCATCACTTGGAATGCGGAGTCTCACTCGGCCGTGCTTGCCGACATCCGAACTACTGCCACCCGCGAGTCAACTGTCGACATCACACGTCCCTCGTTCCTTCCTAAGAATCCGCCTTGGTGCTTCTTCCCTAATCTAAAGCTCCACTCTCAGGCGCTGCCTGCCAATCCTGCCAATCCTCTCGGACTACCTTTCTTTTTCCTATTCCCCTGCAGACATGGCATTACCTCACTGTACACGTGCTGCCTCCTGCTTCATGCTTTCGCCAAGGCCGTATGCTTGCCATGACATCTGAAGGATTATGGAACATCACTTCACTGCCTCCTTCCACCGCCATTGGACTTTACCAACGGCCGCTATGGTACCAAGCATCCACGGCATTCTCATCCTGCCTAGTAGATCACATCAGGTAGGTTGAACCATGTCGACTGTCCTAAATTTGGTGTCAAGGCTGTACGCCTGTCTGACTCGATTCTGAAATGACTTTTTTCTTGAATGTGTCCTTTCTTTTCTGCTTCAGTTCTCGCAGCGCCTTCGCAACTTCACTTCCTGCTTTCTCGTGCCTTTTCAACCATGGCCAATCATTCTGCCTTAGCGAACGATGCTACGCTATCTCCTAGGGCGTATACCGACCCAAGTGTACTCAATGACATGACCACTATGCAATTCAACGAATGGGCTTTCAGCCTCGGAGACACCCAGACGGGCTGCTACAACAAAGGCTCGCTACCATTGGCACTCGCCACCAATGATACTTGTTTGCTAGGCTTCTGGTGTAAGTCTTCTGGTCATGTGCATCACAGTTTCATGCTGATACCAGCAGGTCCGAACTCTGACGATGAACACCCACCGCAAATGTGCCCTCCAACCTGGCAATGTGCTGTCCTTCGGGCTAATCAAGCCACATGCCCCTTTGCTCAAGGAGATCTGGAACCTTTGATCTGCCCTGGAGGATCCTATTGTCCACCGGGCGGTAAAACCCGCATTCCATGCGATGCAGGCACATTCTGCCCCCAAGGTAGCTATAAACCGATCAAATGCGACAAAGGCGCGTACTGCCCTTGGGCAAGCGCACACCAAATACCTCTTCTACCGCTATATGTGGTCATCTCCATCGACTCTTTACTGCTATGCCTACTGGTAGCAGGGCTGGCCTACTCCAAATGGCGAAAGCGTAATAAGCCGCGATATTCGAGCATCAATATTAAAGTCACGGAAGATGATACCGAGGCATTGCGAGCCCTCAACATGTCACCCCGTTGTTCCGTGTCGATAGCCGAAGTATCAACCGGAGCACCGTCCCCCAACTCATCGATCACACTGATCTCCACTACCCCCACTATATCTGCTCCCACAACTCGTGACAGACATAGATCGACGGCTTCAGATATCTCGCATCTTTCCCCAGATTCTCAGGATTCTGCGATGAACAAGTTTTTGATCTATCTTTCTCGAGCCACGCACACCAAAGAACTGGGCTTGTCTTTCGACTTTGAAGGGTTGTCTTTCGAGACTTCCAAGAAATTGGAGATTCTACACAACATAACGGGCAGCATTCCCCGAGGAACCATGACCGGCATTATGGGTGGCTCGGGTGCGGGAAAGTCGACCCTGGTAAATGCTCTAATGCGAGGCAAGTCAAGCTCAGGCACTATCAAAATCAATGGAGTGATCAAGGATATGAAAAGGTACAAAAAGCTTGTTGGACGCGTCCCACAGGACGACATTGTCCTAGGCGAACTTACTGTTCGAGAAAACATCTTGCACTCTGCACGGATGAGACTGCCTTCATCGTGGAACGACAGGGCCATTCAGGATTATGTGGATTCGCTAATTGCATGTCTGTCTCTTACTCATGTTCGAAACTCCTTGGTTGGCGATGCAAGAAAGCCAGTCATTTCTGGAGGTCAGCGCAAGCGTGTCAGTGTAGGTATAGAGCTTGCAGCCGCTCCGATGGCCATTTTTCTCGACGAGCCCACTAGTGGATTAGATGCTACCTCAGCAGCTTCTATCATGCGTCTTCTCAAGGCCATCTCCCGACTTGGGGTTACAGTGATCGCGATTATCCATCAACCTCGCGAGGACATCTTTGTGGACTTCGATCAACTTCTGCTGCTGGCAGACGGCAGCCAAGTATACGCTGGTGCAACGGAGGAAGCAGCGCCCTACTTCGAAGATCTGGGATATCAATTTCCCACGCGAAGCAACCCTGCCGACATAATTATGGACATCATCACTGGAAATGGAAAACAATACTCTTCTGATGCAGAAAAGTTCGGTGGTGACACTGACTCTCTCATTCAATTCTGGTATGAAAACGGTCAATACGGGAAAACGAACAAGCGTCTGTCAGTTGCCGTAAACGCTGCAAGATCTCACAGGTTGTCGGTAAACTCTATGCAGTCTACGGCAGAACACGAACAGTCTCTACATGAAACGATGAAAACCAGAGGGGCTTCGTGGTATGCTCAAGTATACTACTGCTGCAAGCGTGCCCTACTACAACAAGTCCGCAACCGTACAAGCTTCTTTTTTGAAATATTTGTCGCTGCACTAGCCGGACTGGTCATTGGCCTCTCAGCATATTCCTCGGACGGCCATCTCTTCAGCGGAATCTATCATCCTCCCTTTACCATGATGTCTAGTGCTGTAGACTATAAGTCAGCACCGCAACTTGGCCTGCTATCTGCCATGGCAATCGGGTTAGCTTCATCTGCGCCTGGCGTCTGGGTATTCGGCGAGGAAGCACCCATCTTCCACCGTGAATCATCTTCCGGGCACAGCAAGAGTGCATACTATCTCGGCAAAGTTATGAGCACTTTTCCTCGCATCACGATCGCCGCACTGCACTATACAGTCATGATTGGCGTTCTGGCAACCCCACTGATGAGTTTCCAAGACATGTACGCTGCAAATCTGGTTTACTTCTACGCCATCTATGGTTTGGCCAGTATAGTGTCCATGCTGGTTAAGCGTGAAGATGGGCCTTTGTTGGCCGTGTTGCTTAGCTTGATCCTCGGTGTGCTCGGCGGTGTTGCGCCTCCGCTGTCACAGGTGAAAAAATGGCACATGGAATGGTTCTGGCGATTGAGCCCAGGGGTCTGGTTCACTGAAGGCTATTGGACCAAGATGGTAAGTCCTAGAGCCTATCTGTGGGACGTTGATGTCGCGAGTCAGAGCATTGGGCTTACTCTGGGAGAATTCGGGAAGGATCTGGCTCTGATTCTTGTCATCGGCACGGTGTATCGTCTGTTGGCATATGTGCTTATGATTCTGTTCAAGAAGAGGCAGAGATGATGTGTTGATATATGAGACTCAGAAGCTATATTTACTTCCTGTATATACATGCATGACTTTCTTTACTTCCTGAGCCCAGCCTTCTACCGTATGACAAGCAATATCATGTGCTTTCGATATCTCGGGTGCGCTTCCGATGAAACCTGCAAAAAGAGTGAAATTGATGTTGTCAGAAAGATTGCGGGTTCAACCTTCCCCAAAACATTAAAAGTCTCGACTCTGACTGCCAAATTGAGAAAAGGTGGGGAAATCGGCAACTCGTTCTTCTTGCCCTGAAGAAGAGATGTCTCGCGTGCATGGAACTACACAATCCTTGTCAGCAGCAAGAGGGGTTCCTTCTTGTCCGATCACCTCATGTTTTGTTCCGTCCCACTATCCTCATACAGGTCCTTCGACTGCGTGGACTGTGTTGTACCGCCGTCATTGCTCGTCATTAATTATTCTTCTGCTTGACTCTGACCTTAGCGCTAGCTGAGTGGACGAAGCTTCAGGGCTGGACATCGCAAGCAGCATTTCTACACAATTTTTTGATGAGCTTTTCGAAGACCCTGTCTACACTGAATACTGGAGAAATCGCTTTGAAAACATCGTATGAATATGCAATCTTCATCTCTACCATCCAGGATCAGAGATTCTGCAGCGGGATTGGCCAAAGAACTATTTTCGAACTCTGCTCATGGCGCCTCAGAAACGACAAGCGAGCTTGCAACGCTGAGGAGTGTTCATAAACTTTCTTCTGCGACTTCATCACATGGAACGTCCTCGTCATCGCGGCTACCCAAGGCTTTACCCAAGGCTTTGAGCAATAGGCACAAAAATGCCACTGACTATTCGCGCTCTTCAAGATACTCTGCCGACTTTGACTCGTCGGAAGCAAACGATGAGTTTTCTGGATTCCTGTTGCAGGAGTGCGATATTGGAGAATCGAGCACATCGAGCTCTCGATCAGGATCTGACCTAGATTTGACTTTGACGATTGAGGACGGCTCTGTGAGAAGGCATGCGAGCCATCTGAAAAGGAATGACAGCTTCGAGCCTGAAGTGTCGAGGTCGAGGTCGAAGCAGAAGTCACCAGCACAATCGATTTACAAGGACATCGGGTCATCACAGGAAGGCTACTATCTAAAGACTTCGTCACTATGTCATTACGACCAGAATGACCATTTCGAACAATCTTCCACCAAATTTAGTCGAGACCAACAGCAAGGGCTGCCATTGGGACATTCGGATAAATCGGTTTCTGTCATGTCATCTTCTGATGCGGACGCAACACGACGAAAGGAGAGAGCGTTGAGCAGGCTGCAGTTGATTTTCTCTCAAATGCCAGCTGTGACGCAAGTTGAAAGACATACAATACTTGATCAAAGAAATGCTTTTGAGTCTTCTTACAACCAGCTCTGTGGAGGCGAAGATGCACAGGAATGGGCCGAGTTTGAGGCGTCTTTGTTTCATGCGTACAGCATGCAAGACAATGACCAGGTTCACGCTCAAACACAGCAACAAGAGACGTCTGCAGCCACAGGGAGACAAGGCAACATGCATGGGAACGGGTTGATGCAAAATCTGCAACAGCCAAAAGAAGTTGTACGGCATGTGCAGAATCAAGCAGCGGAGAGAAGTCAAGATCAATCAAAGGACAAAGCGCCCTTGCTTGAGTTCCATTGCCCCTGGATTGACTGCCACAGCGTATGTTCCTTCACTTGATGTTTCGGATGAAAGATCGCTGACAAGGCTATGCAGAGATTCCAAATGTGTGCAGACTACATCCGAGACACAGACAACCCAGACTCTCTTCCATGTGTACATAGCGGTTGCGAGCTTGAATTCGCCACGGAAGAGGTCTGGCGTAAGCACGTTTCCATTGCTCACCATAATTTGCTCCCTAGACTTCAGCAGGTCGAGGCGACCGACATGGAGGCGGCCTGGGAAAAGCTACAGGCGTGAAGAAGTGCTGTATATATCACTTGATATTTGAGGACCAAAACACTTGTTGGGCTTGGGAATAACAGTTGCATTGATGGTATCGAAGGCGTCATCGTCTATGTTGAACGTAAGAAGGTTTCAAGAGAAAAGTAGGTGACATGAATCTTGAAAGGGGGTTTTTGGTGTATCGGATTGTTGCAGAATGTGCGGATCAAGCGGCAGGACCGCCCTTCTTGCCGCCGACCGAGTAGTCGGCGAGGAAGTCAGGGTCGTTCTCAAACTCCTCCTTGAGCTGTGCGGAAACAGTGTCAGCGAGAAGACCAAGGAATTTGGCACAGCGATTGTACTTACGATATCAAGACCACCAACAAGCTCGCCACCAACCCAGACTTGAGGGAAGGTAGGCCAGTCGGCAAACTCCTTGAGTCCTTGTCTCACATCGTCGTCGGCCAAGATGTTGAAGAAGCCGTAACGGACACCCTTTTCTCTAAGCAGGCTAACCGTCTGGCGCGAGAAACCACACTGCGGGGCCGAAGGAGTACCCTTCATGAACAGCATGACAGGAGCGGCCTTGACCAGCTCGCCGAGTCTGTTGTTCAGCTCCTCCTTGGTCGTCTCAGGGTTGGCCTCTGCGGCCGAGTACTCGGGAGCAGTGGCGGGATCGTTCGGCGATGGTGCGTAGGCCGCCAAGCTCTTTGCGCTGCCTCCCTCGGGCTTGCTGACAAGCTGTGCTGGAGGCAAGCCTAGGCCGCCGGCGTTGCCACTACCAGCGCCAACGTGCTTCTCTACGGCGGCGCGCACGCGAGAGGCATCGCCGCCAGAGATGGTCTCGAGGACCTTGCCGGCCTTCTGGATAACAATGTAGGGGACTTGGGTGACGTCGTAGTGTTCGCTAACGTCGGACAGCTCTTCGGCATCGAGAGCCAGGAAGGAGATTGTGGGCGGCTGGGTGGCTGTGTAGGTTGAGGCGAGAGTGGACAGGACGGTGGACATCTGCTTGCACGGCTCGGCCCAGGGAGCGTGGAAGTAAATGAGCAGAGTGCTCGACTCTGGGAGGTTGTTGGTGTAGTTGGCGAAGTCGGCATCGGATGCGACCTCGGTCAGCGTGCAGGGATTTGAGGTGGCCATCGTGTGCTGTGTGTTGTGTGCTGTGTCAAGATCGTGTAGCAGGGGAAGATGTCAGTGGGTGTGTCGCTATGCGCTATCGATCCGGTCGTATGTGAAAGTATGGCTGAATCTGTCGTTCGCTTTTGTCGCGCGACCGCGCCCAATCTTTGGTGGGGCTCGCAAAATGGCGTCAGCAAGCCTCATTACCCATCTTGCTACCATCGTGACCCTGCCCTTGGCATGATTGTCAATTTGACAAGCACAGCCAGTGCTGAGTGCTCTCTACCATGCGAAATATTGTCTAGACCAGCATCTTCTCCTTTGCTCGCTACAACGTAGGCCGCCAGCGTCACGTCTCATTTCATATCTCGTCATCTTCAAAAGTAGCAGCGTAAAGAGAGATTGCTTGGGCTTGACAAGAATAGCACCAAGGAGGCGAGAAGCTCTCTACCTGATACACACAACCATTCATCTGATGCCGTCTACTTCTCCGATTCAATCCAATACAAGCGCATGGCCATCAAGACGCTTCCACGGCCCCATAACCATGCTGTTGCTGAATGCTCAGAGAACTCATGCACCGCCAACATTCGACGCAACTGAACTTCTGTGGTTGGTCGGGGCTTGGACCTATGTTACAAGTCCCAAAGTGCATCGCTACCACGAACGCCGAAGCCAGCACTCCTTCTGTAGACGGCATAACTCTGCAACACGTGGCTTGCTGATGCTTCGATCGAAGGGTGATGAATCGACCGACGAAGAGAGTGTGAGACGACATGACTAACGTGTCTGCAACTCATGCACTACGCCACCAATGCATCGCAGTAGGACAATGGTTGGGGACCAGGACAACGCCGTTCTCGCAGCTATGGCTAACAGAAGAATGCAAGGACACTATTTCTCAAGACGAGATGGAGATAGCCGTCACACGACGTTGTTGAATATGCCAGGAGCTGCAGCTCGTGGCTGACAGACACAAGGTGTTTTCACATGGGTTTGTCCAACGGGCGTACGCGTAGGCGTTCCTGGACTAGGCGAGATGGCCCGCCTGTCGCGCATTTTTAGCGTCACGACCAGACATCAACTGGCTGTGCTCATCACTTGAACTACCACATCTGGTCAACAAGGACGCGTATCCTGTGCGTGCGCAGCAATAATCGAGCTCAGAGGAAAAACGAAGGGAGATCGAGGCAGAGTCTGTATTTGTTTTAGCCGAAATTTGTTACTCTCAATCATGAAACTGCAATGCAGCATTCGACAGGGTTCCTTGCGTCGGGAGCGGGCCACAGCGATGCTAGAGCTCCCTGGGGAATGAAATATTGGGGAGAAGATGCACCAATTGCGTCTCCGTTGGCCTTTCAACTCGAGTGACCAGCCACGCAACATGCGGCGCCGGGGGCTAGGAAACTTGTTTGGAGCTTGTTTGGGGCCGTCAAGGGGAACGTAAGTGAACCTTCTATTTCCAGTCTAGGCTCTCACATTGCGTGTTTCTCCATCGCAGCCCATAAAACCCCTCGGCCTCACCAGCTCTTGAATATTCACTCATTCCTCAAAATTCATCCTTCGCTTTTGCATTCCTCTTGCAGATTACTTTCGCTACATATCCAAGACTTTCTCAATCACAGCTCTCAACTACACGAAACTCTAATCTCAACGTCTATCAACAACAACAACTACTATCAATATGCGTACCGCCTTCTTTGTCAGCGCATTGGCCAGCACTGCATTTGCTGGTGTTGTCACCCAGATCTCCGACGGTCAGATTCAGGTAATTATCTTTCTGTCCTGATCACCTTCAAAACTGGTGTTTGTCAGCAAGAGACAACAACTGATCATCGTATCATCGTATAGGCTCCTACTACTGAGACTGCTCCCGCTGTTGTTGCATCGTCCGCTGTCGAGTCGGTCTCGAGCGTCATCGCATCCAGCGTTGTTGCCTCCGTCTCTTCAGCCGTCGAGTCCAGCGTTGAGGTCTCTCCTATCGCTACATCCTCTGCACTCTCCACTCGCATGCCCGTTCCCATCGTCAACGCTACTGTGACCTCCGGAGCTTCTCTCACCACCATCCCTGCAGCCGTTGTCCCTTCTGCTGGCCTCAGCACTGTCGTTGCCGGCGGCAACTCGACTGGAAACGCCACCATCTCCTCGCACAGCTTGAAGGCTTCCTCCACCGTCACCTCTTCCACCAAGGGTGGTGCTTCGGGAACCTCTGCTGGATCCTCTGCCAGCGCATCTGCTTCTGGTAACGCCGCCAGCAGCTTCTACCAGTCTAACGCTGGTATGTTCGGTGCTGTCGTCCTGGGTGCTATGGGCTACCTCGCACTTTAAGCGATGAACCATTCATCACATTGAGCTCCTTCCTACCTATCTGCTGTCACGTTGGTGCAGTGTATAGAAGGACTCTTCTTGTACTTGTTGCTGGGTAATTGGGGCGCGGCGCACATTCAAAGGATCAACATTTACGGTTAATGGCTTTTCTTCCATGTGGAAAGCTGGCGTGGGGCAACTCGTCTTGTCGTCTCTTTCTTCATCCATCCTTCCAGGATTCTTCTTCATTGGGCCTGCGAGCCTGCTACATTAGAGCGATGCACAAACAAAATTGAACACTTGAGCAAGAACTGATCACGCTTTCCTCCACGTTGTGCAATCGATCGTGATGGACCTATCATTCGTTCCTTCAATCTTACTCATGGTGACATTCTGAATCCCTTGAGACCTTACGTCGATCAACGATCGACCTCATCTCTGTCTGCACTGGGTCTGATGAAGGAGCCCCGCTGCTATGTTATTTCCCCGTTTCCTCTCTGTGCCCTTAGTAAGGTCTTTTAAGCTTCATTGACACTGTAGGAACCCATACTCTGGATGAAAGCGATCTTACCGGCCCACTACGTACGTACATATGCCCCAATCTACCTCTTTTGTCACAGCAACTGAGAAAGGATCACTTCCATGATTGCTCTTTACAGAATGCAGACTGGACCGCCGCACCATCGAAACAACAGAGCTATGGTTGTGAGGGTCTCTCGATGGGCGCGGAAGTTATACCAGGACCGGGTGTTGCAACCCTCCCACCCAAATTTCAGCAGGTTCATCTGAGCAATCCTTCTCGTCTGCATAATCCCCGAGAGTAGGCATCCATGTCTCTGCAAAAGCAGCTGTCGGCTTGTTGCCATCGTGTGCCACCACGCTCGATCTCGGAGAAGCGCTGACTTGACCAAAAATCGACGCACGAATTTATTGGTATCGAGCGCGTCGAATTTTGTCCTCCGGTTTCATGCCGGAACTCTCTTGCGAGAGTGGTCAGTCGATACCCACTGTCATCATAAGCCAACACGGACTATGGCACGTGATTCCACCGGCTCTCGATCACGTGGACGCGCCACGCTTACTCCTTCTGTCTAGCACTCGCTTGTTTCCCAGAACAGCTCTTTCCGTTCTCGATGTTCAACGCTCTTGCAAAATCCGTCTTGATTCGATTGACGAAAGCTCGTTTAGCCCTCAGAAGACTTGAAGATCTCTCGAGAGGTTGCGTGGCAGTTGCAAGTAAGAGAAGAGCCATCATCTGTACAAAAAACACAATCTCCCTGCTTGCTGATAGATGTGTGCTGATCTAGACTGTGATTGGTACCCAGGGTCTGACAGTGGATGGAAGCATCTCCGGTTTGCCAGGAAGGCATGGAGTCATGAGTCGCTCAAACATCACCAAGTCGCGGTGTAGACTCAAGATCCAGACGATCTGAACCTTTTCAGAAGTCGTTGCAATATCCCAATAAGAAACATGCCTGCTGTTTGGACTCTTGTGCAGAGAAGCGGTCTTCACATCCTTGAGTTAGGGCGCTCAAAGTGGCGTAGAGCGCTCAAACAGTGCTCCTAATCAGCAGCGACTTCCCTCCGGCCAAATCAGGTGATTGCCTTCCCTGGTACGCTCTCCAGGTGTAGGCTACCACATGTGCATGCCCACGGGTCCTGACCAGCTCTAGGTCATAAATCAATGCTTACTGCTTGAAGATGCAGTGGACCTGGAGGACATGGACGAGCGAGAGGTTGACGAAAAAAGTGATGCGGACTTGCCGGGGTTCCTGGTCGCTGGTACCATGTGCTGTCTGTCACTGGCTTTTGATAAGAATGGTGGTGTCGATGGCTTATTGGCGACCGACTTCTGCCGTGCTCTGGCCTCTTCGAGCGCTACCGCGGATGGTTCCTTGACCAGCAAAGATGCCAGCAGGCCACCCATTCCCGGCTTCTTCTTCTTGCTTTGATCGGTGTCTGGTCTCTTAGTGAGCTCTAGCAAGTCCTCGGGTCGAGTCTTCGTACCGATAGACATCTTGGCTGAGTATCGTGGTTGTGTTTTATCCACGTCAACGAGGATGCTTCATGGAACACAGCAGTCGACACTGAGCAAAAGTTTTATACGATGTTGTGGGAGGGGGATCCTTAAGTTCTTCACAAGCCTGGTTCGACAGGTGCCTGACGGGGATCACAAAAGTATAGAAATCCTTCACGGCTGACTCAAGTCACTTTCCGGACGCCTCAGCAAGCCACGACCCACCAATGCTGACTTTCAGCTGTTGAGAAGAATTGCTGAAGCGAGGTCATTCCAGCTTCGACAAGGATACTCCCGGTACGTCAATTGTGTGCTTCCACTTGGCTTTCATGAAGGAAGACCAACAACAGATCAAGCAAGTTCACGGGTTACATGACGGTATACGATCGATCGACAGCGAGCTCAACCTTGAGACTAGTCATAGATTCACGAAAGCGATTCACGGATACGATTCAACGTTTGTTCAATGCAAGCAGATTGTCAGAGTGGTAGTTGATGCAGCCAAATATTATCTCATGTAAGTCACTGGCATGTCAGTAGGGCAATGTCGACCGTTGCCTTTACGCTGCACAGGCTTTCATGTAAGCAATTTCGAACCGAAGGAGAAAGTACGGAGAACATGAGTTCATTGATGTTAATATTGTGTGAGAGGAATGGACTCGATATCGACTGCGCATTATAACCCTTCGATGATTATTTTCCCGATCGCTCAACGTCACGCCTTCGTTGTTGATGCCTGAATAGTTCCATGTCTCATCCATCACAAGCATAACGACTTACTCCTGCTGGTGTGATGCGTCATCCCGAAGAGGCAGCTCTGAGACCTTCCAAGTGGTGACAATCGTGAGTGCGGCCCATTCGTTCACACTAGCATCCCAAGCCTCGATATCCTTGTCGAAGCCAAGAGTTTGAAGACCGTTGGTCACGACTGTACCGCCGCTCTTGGTGGTATCGATGAGCTCGTTAAGGCGGTCACGAATCTTGAAGATTGACGGTGTCATACCTCCAATGGCAGCCAACCCCTCATTGACGGCCGTGAGGGTTTCACCAATGCGGCCTTCCTGAACGAAAGTTGCTGAAATTTCCTCCTGGGAGCGAGCAGACATCATAGCGGAATCGACTATGTCCTTGCATCTGCGCCCTTCACGTTTGACCGGGTCGATTGCAGTTGCTACCGGACCAGTGACTCTGAGGGCCTGGAGCTTGACGTTGAGTTGCTGAAAGGCGGTCTCGATGACCGAAGTCATCTCAAGAGTCTTGACAAGATTGGTACGGAAGATGACCAGATCGTCCTGCGTGAGGTTCCTGTAAACGCATCAGAATCTTGCGCACGCTCACATCGACACAGGTGCTAGCGAACTTGTGAAGAGGGCCTGCAGGGACCTTAGTTTTGGGTGCCATGCTGAGGATAGATCTTCGTCGGGTGATGTCCAAGACCAAATATGAGAGGTGGTCTATCGAGTCTAGAGTCTGAAGTATCAGCAACTGTGTATCGTACTCAAGTTAAGCGGTCCAATACTTTGCCGAAGATCGATGCTGCGTTGCGGTAAGTCAACAGTTGGGAACTGCTTGAGGTTGTGATAGATATGATGAGCACGAGTGATAGAAGAGGGAAGCCGTGTCAGAAAGATTCATGCCATCGGAAAGTGATGATGAATAAAGAAGGATCTATTGAAGTTGTAGAATAAGATGGTCAGAGGATAGCCGATTATTAGTGAAGCTGATAAATTCATCCAGTCACTTCACTCATGTTCGGTCCAGTTGGGTATGTATTGTGAAAATAGCAAAGACAAGTATTGGTAGCCGCGAAAGATCTGAATGATCAAGCCAAGTTTGGCATGATGAATTCAGTTTCAAGGCGAATTATGTGAAGAAATGTATGCCTCTTGCTGACAAAGGCGAGGTCTTTGATGGTGTAGGCGGAATTTTGAAAACCGGATTGTCGATGGTACCGATGACTTCAAGCTTCTAGACCTTACTTGTGGTTCCTTTCCAAGGCTCCCCGTAGTCAAGTTGCTTTTTGAGATTTGCCAGTCTTTCGCCCTTCTCTACCCACTTGGCTTCGAGCCATTGAGCGAGTTCGGCGTCCGTATGCGGTAGTGAGTTCAACTCAAAGCGTCGAACATGAGCATACATCCGGTAGGTCTGCGCCAGATCGGGTTGAAAGATGGTTTTGAAAAAAGACGGCGCGGCCATGAATTTGTCGTCCTCCGCGTAAGCAATTGTGATGTCGTATACGGCCTTGACATGAGGTGTCTTACGCAGCTGCTGAACAGTAGCGACGAAGCCCTTGGTGCGTGGATGCAATGTGTGCTGCGGTATTGATTTTCCATGGCTCGCACACCACCGGACTGCTTCTGCATGTTTCTTTGGCCTATATCGTGTCCCTTCGCTGAAAGAAACAAGCCCTGTTTGATCGATCAGTCATTGTGGGTCAAAGGAACATGATACCGCTAGGAATACATACACACAGGCCAACGTCCCTCTTTGATGCCGCTAAACAACCGTTCCATTTCCTCCTTGTCCTCAGCCCACCTGCGACTGACTAGTGGCATGCCCATGACCAACAGACCCCATCCTAGCACCGGCACCCACTTGAGCGCCTTCTTCGCAAACCATCGACAGCGACCCAGCATTCCCGAGCGAATTGCCATGGCTTGAATGAGGTAGAAATCAGACCATTCATTGTGATTCGCAACGACGATTGCACTTTCCCCACGAGGCAGCTCATCTCCGGCTATGATGATATCTGCACCATTGTATTCTTCGCAGAGTCGCTGCACACCGCGCCATACGGATTCGGCAATAGCAGACGCCAAATGATAGGTGTGTGTAGGAAAGATGAAAGCAAAGGGTAGCAGGGCTGAGAGCAGGACGTCGGCGATCAACAGATGAACGAACCATGGCCCGAACGTCAGAAAAACAAAGCGCAAGATTAGGAAGAACCAAGCAACGATTTGCCTAGTCGAGGACGCCATTGCCAAGTGCCTTCCTAACACAAGGGCTGGTGCTGCTGCGCGCGCGGTACAGCAGAAGGGTTACGTTGTTGGAGCGTCACCGCTGGCCGCAGAGGATTGTGAAGAGAGTAGAGAAAGATCCGGCGGGACGGCTCGCACAGGCGGCGGGCGCAAGATGGAGGCACGAAAAAGGGCAAACACTAGATCGCATTTGGGTTGGACAATCGTTGGTCGCCGACCACGACTCCACTCTGGCGCAACATGCCCGTCCTCTCATCTCGCTCTCCCATTGCGACCACCCATTTTTCCCTTTTGCGATATCTTTGACAGCTTCTGATTCTGCAAAGCTTTCGCACACAGCCCTTTCCAGGGGATAGTCTGTCCAGCTTCTACAACAACTGCAACGTCTGAGACGTGCTTGTCATTCTGAGACTCTTCTTGTCTCTCCCTGGCCGGTGTCCGACAAAACGGTTGACATTTCCGTTGTCCTCTGACCCATCACCTGCCCTGCCACGGATTCGGCCGAGTCGACAGTTCCTGTGATCGCGTTCGCGTCGCGCAAGAAGAGGAGTTTGCACTTATACCCATCTTGATCCCCAAGCGACAAGACTTTGTTTCGTCCTGTCCTGCCCCACCGATGTTTTGAAGTTGCTGTAAGTCGCACGGGTCCTTTCTTCTACTCCAGCCAAGTCCTACCTGCCATTCTCCCTCCGGCATCCGTGGAAAGCTTCCTCATCTCGCATGACAAATTTACCTAGAGTTTGCGGATGTCTCCGTGCTAGTTCCCAGATCGTCATTCATGTGCTCATAACGACTGACTTCTCCCCAGCGTTCCAGACCGCCGCGATTCGCCAGCGCCTCTTCGATAGTCAAATCTTCTGTACCGACAGTCTTGCGCTAAAGACATGTCAGCACCTAACGTTGGTCCCCGAGCACCGAGTAGTGCTCACGATCTGGGTACGTTTCCACGTTTTATATCATCAACCCTCTCTTCCCATCGACCCCAGTTTTCTTCACTTCCTGCCCCTCCTTGCGTGCCGATTTGACCTGCCTGCATCATGGCTCAGGTCAACATGCAATTCATGTCGCCGGACGAGCCGCTCGCCGACAACAACCCAGCGCTGATGTATACATCTCCAGAGAGCCAGAATTCATCTGACAGGAGTCCTCTCTCCAACTTCGGTTTCTTGAAGAACCTCAGCCTGGACAAGAAACAAACGAAAGGTATGCTGCCTTGAGCAAACATTGCAGCAAACGTTTGTCTCTTACGCCGTCACAGATGGAGCAGCTCCCAAGCGACGCGGGCCTAAGCCCGACAGCAAACCTGCCTTGACCCGCAGACAAGAACTTAACAGACAAGCTCAGAGGTATGCCGATTGATGTTTGCTCTAATCATTCCAACCAGTCTCTGACCGACGCTCAGAACACACCGCGAACGCAAAGAGATGTACATCAAGGCACTCGAGCATGAGGTTCTTCGTCTCAAGGAACTCTACGGATCCAGCATCTCCGATCGCGAACTTGTCGTCACTGAAAACAAGCGCCTCAAGGAACTTCTGCTAGCCCACGGCATCCCGCTTGACAGCCTGCAATCACTCCCGGCCATGCGCGGTATGCCTGCCTCATACAACGGCAGCTCGAGTGGTAGCATATCTGGCAGCTATCGTCAGGACTCTAGCACTGCTGGCTTCAGTCCCCCTCCCCTTCGCTCTCAAGACTCAAAGCCGCCGATGGCTAGTGCAGGCCAATTGCCTGGTCAGCATCTGGATTATGACCAGATTGGCATTGACTTCGTTCTGACGTACGACTCCCAAGGCCAGCCCCAGCCCTATAATAGGGCAGCCTATCCCTCACCCCCACCGAACCAATAAGCCAATCGTTACCCCTCTGCCGCTGTTGTATCGTCTCGCGATTGGGCTGACGTCGTCCTTTGCGTAGTCTCGAACGCCCCTGTATGGACCACATGCAATATCTCGTGGTCCGCTCGCACAACCCTGAGGGACAGCCCTTCCACCATCCCATGGAGAGGCCCGACGACACAGAGTACGATCACATGTGCGGTCATGCTCTCATGGCGACCTGTCCCCCGCCGTCGCACATCATGAACAAACCTGGAGACCCATACGGCCACAGAATGCCGGACTTGAAGGCTCCAGACCTCATGAAGCTGTTGGATCTCAGCGCCCAGCTGCCCCTCGAGGGCGAGCTTACACCCGTCATGGCGTGGTTGTTGCTTCTGCAAAACAGCAGAGTGTCCGAGATGACAGCTCAGGACTTTGAGCTTGTCAAGGCTGACCTCGCTGGCAAGGTCAGATGCTACGGGTAAATGACTAGGAAATTCATGGATTCAGGATCATCACAACTAACGAAGCGCAGTTTCGGAGCCGTTCTGGAAGAGTTCGAGGTGCGCGATGCCCTCAGCAATCTCTTCATCGCGAAGGAGAACATGTCGGTTGGTCAGGTTCCTATGCCCCAGGCAATTGAGGCTTATTGATGAGTTACTCGGGATTGGCGTTAGGTTTGTGGGCAAGAAAAGGAGGCAGCCTGTCATTTTGCGTGCAGCAGCGCATGACGATCAATATATATACATATTAGTTTTCTTGGATAATCAGACTTTGGCAATCACAAAGACCAAGCATCAATGTCTATGAGTAGGTGCTAAAAATAATGCGATGATGGAGCTCAGCTCCCTGAAACAAAGTACCCCACACAAGCTACGCGTAATAACGTCAGAGGGAGGACCAGGACCCCTCGAAATAAACACTCCCTCCTCGAGGTACAAAGGAGAAGAATAGTAAGAAAGGTCAACTCCCGACTTCAGACACGCATCGACATGGCATCAGCACACGACCTAAGCGCATGGGACAAGGATGGCAGAGTGTTCCTCTTCACATCTCTGACAGCCGGATCATCGCACATCATCACGGCGACATCACGTATCGAGACGATCCTCAATGCCAACAGAATTCCGTTCCTGGCTATAGACACAGCAACTAATGAGTCGGCTCGCCGTCTCTGGGGCCGTCGAGCGGCCGGAAAGAAGCTTCCTGGCCTGGTCAAGGAGGGCTTCGTGATAGCTGTATGTGTGTCGACCATGTTGGAGGCTTTGTGATTGCTGACATGGCGTGCTACAGGACCTCGACGAAGTCGAAGAATGGAACGAGTTTGGCGAGATCAAAGAGAACATTGGCGACGTGCCACCTGCCTCGTCGGCTCCCGCGCCCGGTGGTGAGGCTGTGACGACGAGAGCCACGATGCATCCTACAACCACCGCCCAGCCCCCAGCTCCGCTTCCAGTCAAGCCCACAGCTACCGCAGCCAACAAATCAGCCAGCGACAAGTCCGACCCGCTGCAGACCCCAATGGCCAATCTGTCCATGAAAGAGGCCGCCACCGAAGCCGCCGCCATTGGTGCCGCGCGCAAGGGTCCTGCACCGGGTATCAACGACACCAAGGTCGCTCCTCTGAAGTCAAGTCTGGCAGAGGCAGATGCCGCCACCAAGCCCGAGACGGTGAATTCGTCCTCCGATACCAAGGCCGAGACCATCGACGCTGCCAAAGACACGCCTAGTCAGACCTCGAGCCCGGCTGAATCATCCGAAGCACCAGAATCCTCGAAAGCACCAGAGCCCGCACCTCTGTCTGCAGTCGAGTCTAGTGATGACCTCGCTGCTGCAGTGGCTACACCTGCCGGCACTATCCAGCAAAAGCACAGAGGAAGCAGTGTCAGCAACGCCAATCCCGAAGAGATCAAAGAGCTTGAGCAATCTTCTGCTATCCCCGAAGCCGACGACGAGGACGAAGAGCAGCCAAAGACACAAGAGCAAGAGGCCGCCGTCGCCGACAAAGCTTCTGTCAGCGTCCAGGATTAAGCCTAAACCCATCTCACTTTGTGTTTCTTCTTTTGTCTCTAGCATAGCGTCTTGACTTGTTGTATTGCAAAGAACATGGCATGGATATGTACAGATTTGATCCTCCTGAAAAGCATGTCATGTACCACAAGGTCTCTCATTTTTTGACTACAGCAGCATGCAACCTTCGCCCTCGGATACTAAGCGTTCTTCTCCCCATAGTACCGACTTCTTCTCTTTCCGTCTTCGGTGGTCGGCTCGGGAGCAGCTATGATGCCCACATGGAACATTTCGGAAGAGTCGCTAGAGTCTGCAGGTGGGTTGGCGTGCTTCCACCATTGCGTGTGTTCGTTTCGACCATCTCTGATCTCGTGTCCCGCTCTTCTTCCTCGGCTCGAGCAGGTGAAACGGAATAGTATCCATAGAGCCACTGCCAGAGCGACCAGGCTGATTACACTGAAGGTGATGATGATCGCTAGGGCGACTTTGGAGACATGGATAGGCTCAGAAGAGGTACCGAGATTGAATGTCTGTGCGGGTGTTGCCATTTCTGCTGTATATGAGCTTGATGGTGGTTATATGTACAGATCGAACGCCACAGTATTGATGGATTTGGGTTTGGCGATATATACCGAGATCGTGTCTGCATGATAAGTACTTGTCGAATACGGGACAGCGCATTGAAGTACAAAATGCAATACGCCAAGTCGTGGACACAAAGAAGACAAAGAAATGTGGTATACGAGCCTGGTTGGCACATGTTGCAAGCGTGTTCGAGACATGACGACCTGGATCAAATGATGTGTTCTTAGATGCGGCAAGACTCGACATGTGAAACGAAGGCTCATGGGCAAGCTGTGTGCCGGCCTGGAGCCAGCGCGCTGGAAATTAGAAGATGATAGATGTAAATTTTGATGAGGGATGACGAATGACAAAGGACTTGCATGCCTAGTCAGAAAGCATATTGCCAAGCAGTAGTGACCGGAAACGGATGTTGAGGGCGATGTTATAACTAGCATAGAGTGTAGTCTGGCGAGAAGGTGCATAGTTACAGGTAGCAATAAAACATGTGTTATCATAAACTATACATCTTCACGACATGCGGGCATTCGTGCATGGGCAAGCAGCCCTTGATCATGTGCAGACACGCATCAATATCGCCAATATCGACATACTCATCGGCATGTGAATTGAAAACACATCCGTTCCAATGCAAGAAAATCGAAAGCCTGTGCTGGTCGTGCCAACGTCGACGAAGCGAGCTTTTGGGGAAGCTCGAGGAGCAACAGGTGGTGCGATTTGACGAGTGGCAGTGGAAAGTCAGCTACAGCGCGCCCCAAGCAATGTTGGCAGAAAAGGACGCGATTGACCGAAAGGTGGAAAGGCAGGTGGAGAAGAACGCGATCAAAAAGGAAAAGAGCAAGTCGGGAAGAGTGTCTTGGAGGAAGAGCAAGAAGTAAGGACCAAGGCGTGACGTGTGATTGGTCGACGCGGGCTGTACCGGACTTCGCGCGCATGCCTGCTGCTGCTGCGACCGTCAACGACGACGACGACGATTGAGACGGCGAGCGATTGTATACTACCCACAACCAACCAATCCAAACAAAGCCACACACACACACACACACACACACACATCTCCCAAGATGCCGACACCCGAGTCAATCCAGTTCCGCATGCAAAAGCCCAAGGTGCCGCCAACCTTTGAGGGCGTCGACTACGACAACAACCAGCAACTCAAGGCGGCTCAGGATGCCGTCCTGCGCGAGCAATGGGTCCAGAGCATGATGGCACGTCTTCTCAGAGAGGAGATGGGCAAGTGCTACTACCGCGAGGGTGTCAACCACCTCGAGAAGTGCGGTCACCTCAGAGGTTCGTATCCGACCCGTCGTCCTCGAAAGGCCGCCCTGTTCCCCAGCTGACACTGTGCAGAACGCTACCTCGAGCAACTGAAGCATTCCAAGGTCAAGGGCTACCTCTTCGAGCAACAGAACATCACCCCCAGCTCAAGCTCATAATTCCGAACGCCCTACTTTCCTCTCTCTCTCTCCGACTGGCCGACCACTTCTCCCCCGTTCCTGTCTGTCGACCATCGGCCCTTTTCCTACACGCCTCACATACCTTGACACGTTTATCGCGAAGCGAAGCTGCCACACGCCGCTCACACCTTGTACACTTGATACTTCTGGGGAAATGGCAAAAGACAGGCACAAGAAATCAACATCGTTTGCAAATGTATACATGACTCCGAAATTCCCCCTTCCTTTATCCCAATCCTCTGCCTTTCAATATCATGACTCCTTCTTCTCGTCCTCGACGTCTGCCACCGTCCCCGTTATTTCCTTCTTCTTGGTTTGGAGGAATGAAAAGGCTCCGGAAACCCCGTCCTTGATCTTCTCCCACTTGTTGCGGTTGAGCCTGTTGCTCAGCTGTCGGTAGTTGTACATTTCTCCCCAGCAGTCTCTGCCCCACTCGCAGCCAGCCATGTTGACGACAAAGTCGCGGTCGTGCTCGTGATAGTGGATGTTCATATCCTCGCCGTTGTCGCCGCATGCGCCGGGCGGGAAGCTGTTGACCTTGCGCTGCGGGATAAAGGCAAGATGAGGTCGCACCCAAGGTTGGTTGGTGTACATGTATTCCAATGCATCTTGCTCCTTGTGTTCCCATTCCATGTGTTTTTGTTCATAACCAACAGGATCCCACCAGATGTCTAGCAAGCGATCTGTCCAAGCAGAACGCTTGACGAAGAACGAACCCAGGTTGAAGCCACCACAATCTTGGGGCACGATGAGGTTGATCGAGTCGGGCTTGCCGTCTCCGACCGGTGACAAACTCTCGGGGTCGAGGTGTGCTGCGGTTGGGGGATGAGAGATGTTGAGCGGGTTGTACGTGTTGATGTCGCGATAGACGTTGTCGTTCAGGTTGTTGAAGATGTGCTGCTGCAACGAGTATGAGGGCTCCATGATGAAGGTGTTGAGATCCAGCCACCAGAACCTGCATCAGTCAGTATCCTTGTTCTTCTTCCCTTTGCAGGCGCTATCCAAGACTCACCATTCGGCGTGCGGGTACTTGCGCATGGCGTTGCGGATTGTGTCGACCTTCTCCCAGCTCTCTCGCCACTCGTGCGCATAGCGCTTCTTTGTGCTCATGTCAACAATTTCCAACTCATAGCCCCATCTGTGCACGTAGTTCTTCTTGTTGCGCACGCTGTCGCGCTCAATTGCCCACTCGCGGGGTCCTTTCCACTCCATGACACCTCCTCCCATGTTGGCTGCCAGGATCACGACGAATTTGCTACCGCCGCCGAGCCATGAGCTTCTTCGATACCAGTAGTGTAAAGCTGCAGACTTGTGTCAGCTCACTGAAACTTACGCGCCTTCTGCCAGGTGACGTACGGGTAGTATAAAAACAAAGAATAAGCAACAAGAAGACCAAGACCAAAACAAATCGGGCCTTTGATCTCAGCAAATGACGGCCAAGCATGGCCTTGATGTTTGCAAGATAGCCTCCTCTGGCAGGAGCCCATCTGCCTCTGCCCGCCTTCTCCTTTTCGGCCTGGCGCTCGTCCTTGGGGCCATTGTTAAAGAAAGGCAGACTCGCCGAGATTTTGCGCATGTGCTTTCCGAAGAAGCCCGAGTTGGCTTCTTGGTATGCCGGGTATCCATTGACCTGGTGGCTCCTTGCTTGGGCGGAGGCCCAGGTGACGCTGTGGTTCTGGCTGTACGATGTCACGGGGGTGGTGCTTCTGCTCTGGGCGAAGTTGGCATTGAGTCCAGGGCTCGCCCAACCACCGCCTCGTTTTGGTGAAGGAGATCGTGAGAGCGACATGGTGCGTGTCTATAAATTTCTGGACGGGCTGTGTGTTGGAAGGCTAGCGCATGGCGGACGATGGGCAGAAAGAAAGATGCCACCGGGTTGACGCTCTGGGGGGCCGTGGGTCGGAGGATGCAAGTCGGACGGAGCGAAGACCAGGTGGGAAAGAAAAGCAGTTCAACGGGCAAACAAAGAGAGTGCCAGGGGCAGCCTGTTCTCGCTGCAGCTACGTTTGGCTTTTGGTCGGTACTTTGGGGGCTTCCTGCCAGATTGGTCGTCTTGGCAGTGCCTGTGCAACAACCGACTATCAAGAGAGCACTCCTTTCTACTCAACCAGTCACCTCTTTCGCGTCCCGTGGCTTCGTTTTCGCCTTGATACACTTGTTCGTTCTTACCTCCCATCGACCGTTTGCTTCTCGCTCATGTGCCGGAGAGAGCATTAGAATCCCATCTCTTCCAGTTGGACCCTGAACTCTCCTCAAACCCCTAGCATCTTCGTATATTGACAGTAATACGAGTCATCCTGTGCCACTCGATACCTACTTATCAGCCCTTTCGTGACCCTGATTCAAGACATCCTACATGTGACAGCGAAGCCAGAAGTACATGCCGGCTCCCAGACAGTTTACCTCGCGACTGCGGCAGCCGCGATACATGTTTTCCATCTCTCGAATCTAGAATCTAGAATCTTCAAGTTGTGTTGACAACAAACAAGTCTTCCAAAGTTATCCAAACACTCAACAAAGTACAACATTGACTCCCCTAATACAATATCTACTCCGTCGATATAGTTTCAAATATGCCGCCTCGTCCTCACGACCCATTCAATGATGCGCCACGCCGTCCTGCATCCCGCACAGCGAGCCATCTACACGACACATACACTTCTGGCGGTCACACCTTGCGGGCCAACTCGGCTGCACGCAACCTCTTTGCTCCAACGCTATCACGACGTCCCACAACAAGTGGACCACCATCGAATCACCTCAACGAGCTGGTTCTCGAGGACTCTGATGATGCTGGAGACCGGATGAGCAGGCGCACTGCGGCTGCCGGCAGGGCGACCCGGACCCGGCGTGTCAGAGCAGCCACTGAGACGACGACCATCGAGCCCGATGAAGAGAATCAACCCGAGCCCGTCCGCGATATGGTCATAAGGGATGAGAGAGGCAACTACTTGCACGAAGTTTCTGCGCTGGGAGAGCAGATTAATGGAGCAGAAGAGGAAGGTATGAGCTCTAGTGGCTTTGAAATCATGCTTTTGATCAATCGTTAACGCATACCAAGAACTTGAAGACGACAAGCGTCTGACAGCTCTTGTGCAGGAGTATTGGGCTTCTGGAAGTGCTGTCGGTGGCAGGAATAGTAAAAGATGGGACGAGAATGGTTTGTGCCGTCTCCTGGACTTGGAATTCTACCAGCTAATGGCACATGTACAGAACTCGACAGACCCAAAGCAGAAGTCATGACACGACTACGAGACTCTGTGAGCAAAACGCTCGTCAACGAACAATGGAGATACGAGCCCAGTGATTACATGAAGGCACTTCTGGTCGAGAACCATGGTCGTGTCTAATTCTCGCCTCTTGTGTATACTTTAAATAATCCCTAGCCTTGACAAAACGAGTCGTCACGTATGAGATGACGGTGTTTTGTCATTCGAATATATTCGGTCAATTGGTTCTATGTCCACAGACTATATCAGGTTACTCATTCAATCATCAATCGCTGAGCTCAAAGGCATCCTCGGCTGTGCCGGTCCCTGCCTTGATGTTGTTACTGGCATTATCAGCGGACAAGCTGTGTGAGTTCGACATGTCGCCATCCGATTCTTCCTCCCCTTCCTCGTCGTAGTCATCGAACTCTTCCCCTTCGATTTCGGACTCTTCTTCGTCGTAAACCTCTTCTCCGTCTTCAAAGTCGTCAGGATTCTGGGCGTAGCCTCCGACAAATTCTTCGCCTTCATCATCGGCATCATCTTCAGCTTCTTCGTCCTCACCCTCCTCCTCGTCCTCATCGCCATCGGCGAATGCTTCAGTATCGACTATATCCTTAATTTTAAATGCCTGATCGTGCCCTTGGACTTCATGCAGATCATCGGTTTCATCGTCTGACGCAAGATCTACGTATTCGTTGATGGCACTCTGAGCCACGTCCTCAAGACCATGCCAATTGACATTCAAGCCAGCATCAGAGGATGCAGGATTGATCGAGTTGGCAAAGAAGGACGGGTCGTATTGCCATGCAGGATTTTCAGAAGGTTTAACCAACCCAGCGAACTGAGCCATGCTGTCAGTCGCTTGGGTGCTTTGTCCGTCCAGAGATGCTAAGACTGGCGAAGGTTGAGTGTTTGTTGTAGCCGTTAGTCTGTTCTTCACCGTGTGGGAAGGAGAATGAACAGCTCCAGGCGTTGACAATCGAGATGGACTCCGTGACCTAGACTCGATGTTCTGCTTTGCCTTCTCAATTGCGAGGTTGTATTGAGTTCGGGGGACAAATCTGCTTTCTCGTAGTCGATAAGCAGGGACGTCAGGAGATGCTGCACCAGCTTTTGTGGAGCGAAAGCGAGCCGCTTCACGGGCGCGCTCCATCGAGGGCGATGTGAGAGAACGAGCAACTTCTTCCTTGCGTCGAACATCGTCCTTGTGAATTTCCGAACGATACCATGCGCTCGAATCTGCCATGGCTTGCCGGGCTGCTCGCGCACGCGCGAAAAGGTCTTCATCTTCCTGACGTGCCTTTGACAATGATTCAATACCTGCCAAGCTGCCACCGAAAGACTTGGTGACACGACTCTCTCCGATCAGCGGGCGTGTAGAGCTTGATGGACGAGTGTCTATAGCGGCCGGAGGAGTCTGAGATCGTTTGCTAGGAGACGCTTCCGCTTGAGCTTCCTCACTGTCCTCCCTTAAGCGTTTCTTTGCTTGAGTTGTGTTAAGAGTTTCCTCTCCAGGATTGATACCTAGAGCCTTCAAGCGGAAGTAATTCGATCGAGAAGGCGTACTGGAGATGGCAGGCCGATTTTGTGAACCAAGCATGCTGAAACCAAGAAAGTTCGAACGCGGTGTGGCGGCTGGCTGTTTCCTCCTCGGCGTCTCACGATCGATATTTTCCAACGTCCTAGGCCTCTTCTGCTCATGCGAACGACTCGAAGTTTTCTGGTCTGCATCGTTTTCAAGAGATACTTGTACGTCAACGAAGTTCTGCCTGGCTTCAGATTCTCGCATACTGGCTCCCAAGTGGATAGCTGAGCTCGTGGACTTGAGGAACTCATCGACGGCGTCTTTCTCAGCAGCAAGCTTCCTCTTCAATTCGCGTGCGCTCTGATCCTTTTTGGCACGCTTGCGACGTTCTCTACCTTGGCGAGCAAGTCTTCGTCGCCAGCAGATCTCGCGCCACCTTTTGCCAAACCTATAAGAAAGGGTCTCCCTTCTGAAAGTATCCGCAAGTTCACGAAGACTCTCCATATATAACTCGTCATAGACACCCATGACTGTCTGGCGAGCATGATATTCGACAAACTGTCTGATTAGGCCTCTGTCCGTATCGAGAACAACCTCTCGGGCAAGCCGTTCAAGTATCTCGTCTTTGGACCTTATGGGCTTTAGTGGGGCAGCGACAGGAGTTTGTTTCAGTATAGACGCAGAGGGTTTAAGGGCCGACGCAGCTGGAGCAGGTTGTTGCGTTTTGAGAGCTGACACTTGTGGCGATGTGCTCTGAGTTTTGTCGTCGAGAGAAAAGGACTGCGACAAGGGGCTCGGTTTCTTAGGCTGAGATGGCTGGCTGAAATTGAACTGCGGGAGTTTCGACCCGAAAGGCGATGCGTTGAGCACTGCCGCTTCGGGACTGCTATCGTTGGTTGCAGAAGAAGAAGAGGTAAGAGAGAAAGCCGGGTCTTTGTTGGATACGGGAGCGGGTCTGTCGAAAATAGACGTCGAGCTTACTACAGGTTCGGTCGATGCTTGCGTGGGATCTGTGTCTAAAGTCGTAGGAAAGCTGAAAGGGCTCTTCGATGAAGCTGGCGGAGATTGAGAGAGTGGCGCAAGTGTTTGGGCAGTCGAGGAAAAGCTGAATGAAGGCTTTGGTGGCTCCTGGTTGCTCGGGGCTTGGAACATGGATGGTGCTGCGGTAACAGAAGACGAGGTTTGCTGATCGTGCATTGATGAAGGAGCAGCGCTCCACAATGAAGGACTGTTCGTAGAACTTGGTGACCTAAATGCTCCTGATTGTGTAGCTATAGGCTTTGGTGGGGCTTCATCATCCTCGGCGGCAGGTTTTGCTACAGAAAATGGACTGGCAAACGGCTTGTTGGATTGTTCATTATTGACCAAGAGCCCAGGAGTGACAGCGGAGTTCGGGGACGCGAACGTATTTGTGAAAGAATTGACACTTTCACTCTTGGATGGCTGGGCGAATATGGAGGTAGCCGAAGGTGTTGCGCCGAATGCAGTTGCCTCAGAAGGAGTTGGGCTAATAGATGGCTTTCCAAAGCTGAAACCGGTCGACACAGAAGGTTGGCCAAAGCCTGAAGTGGCAGACTTTGGTTGGGCAAAAAGCGAAGTTGGTAGGCTTTCTCCTGACAGGGGTTTCATACCAAAAGTGCTCGTGAAGGGTGAAGATGAAGCGGGTGCTGCTGCTCCAAAAGCCGATCTAGGCGGATCTTCTGGTATGAAGAGTGAATCAGGATCATCTTCAGGCTGGCTTTCCTCTGCTTGGTCAGTCATCTGGTCTTCCATCTGGCTGTCATAACTTTCGTCAATAAGCCCAGCGTGTTGTGCTTCTGTTACAGTGTAGCCGCTTATGACGGCGGAGAAATTACGACCCATGCGTTTCGACTCGACCAGATCTTCCGAGAAGGTCTGGTGGTCTAAGCCAGGAGTCTCCGTAGGGAAGGACTTCCCTTGTACCGAGCCCAAATCCAAAAACGTCTCGCCCCCGGAAGTGGATTCTTTGAAGACAAAGCCGAAATGCTGGCAGAAGGTCTCGGTTTGTTCAAGGTCATCGAAGCCGAGGATTTGGGTCATTAATGATAAAGTGAATTCAAATACTTGTCCCTTGAAGCCACGCCAGATGGCATTCAAAGCTGTCCGCCGCACGAGTTTGAAGTAGATTTCCGAGACACAAGCCATAAGATAGGAGACTTTATTGGAGCGGACCAAGTCAAAGAATTGAGACCAATCCTCTCGTGCGACAGGGTAAACAGCGCGAGGCTTCAGAGGGCCCTGAGGATCGACAATGTTTGAAGCTGCCGAGTTGAGATCGAGAGCGATCCTTACGCGTCTGTCGGATTTGACAGAGGTCGGCCAGGTGTTCACTCTCTCGTCCAGATCGGGGGTCGGATCCTGAGCTTGGAAAATGATAAGGTATGCTCGAAACTCTGCCTCGTTCTTGCATTGTACTCGTCCTCTCGAATCATCGTAGTATTGCATCAGAGACAACAGGGTGCGGTCCAGCTGTTCGCGTTCCTGATACCAATCGTACTTGTCGTAGGGCTTGTCCGGAACGGCGAGTTGATGTAGTGACAAGATGTGAAAGCGGGCGATACGTTCGTAGCATTCGATAGCGATTTCAACATCGGCAGGTTTTGTGATTTGTTGAATAGAGAAGTCGTTACGAATAGCTCGTGTTCGATCCCAGACAAAGTGATGTACACTGCCCAACGATGCGGCATTGGCGACAATGTTGTCGAAGAGGTATTCGACAGTCATTTTGAGAGTACTGGGAGGTCGTAAATCTGATGGCAGTTGCTCATCAATACCAGCAGCGGCGCGCCTGAATTTCTTCACCATGCGAGGTTCTGAAGCAGCTCCTGCATCATCGAGCTCAGGGCCCCATACATCCTTTTGCACAACACGCTCGAGGCGTTCAAACTCTGGACACATGTCCGGACAGGTTCCTACGGGGGTAATGGCCTCGGCCAGAGTGCGCGGCTTGTCGGGGTCGGCCAGGAAGCCTTGGGCAATGGCGCGGGTGCGTTCTTGTTCGCGCTGCTTCTTGAGCTGTACCGTGCGTCAGAGAATATCAGCCATGGAAGTGTGGGAGGAATCGTACAGCCTGGAAGCGGTCGGGAAATGAAGACGAGGCATTGCTCGGTTGTGCTTGTGTCGGAGCAGCAAAGGGCGAGCGTGTTGGCGGAGGTGTTGCCTTTCCACGACCTCTTGCTCCTCCTCGTTGTCCATGTCCAGCACGGAAGGTGCCCCTCCCTCCTCTTTCACCAGTGCCCCTGGCCGGCGCATTGAAGCAGACTTGGTTGCTTGCTCGGGCGCGTGGAGCGAAGGACGGACGCGTTGTCTTTGGCGCAGCTGGGGCTCCGAATGGCGATGCGCTGCGACCGCGGCTGATGCCTCCTCTACCGCCCCTGACGGACGACATGGTTGTCGCTGTGTTGGTGTGATTGGCAAAGCATGGAGCGTCGACTGCCAATTCACTCTGCTGTCGACGCAAATCCAGTCCGACTACTGCTGCTGCTGCTTTTGGATGTCGCGACCGGGGCCGTTTGCGTACAAAAGCTCGCGGCTCGTCCATGCATGTCATTGCCAAGCAATGCCCTTCGCATGCGCTTTCCTTCCGCTGAAGGCACCTTCTTTCACACCGTCACCAACTATTAATCCTCACACCATGGGACCGATCGAGATTACAGATGCGCTTTGTTTCATTACTGCCTATCTGCTCTGAGCCCATGCCTTTCGTCCGCAGCCGTTTCTCGTTATCCATGCTCCATACTAACCATCAACTGTGTTAAGTCACAATATGTTCAGCCATCCACATCCACAATAAAGAAATTCGTCTCAAAAGAAAAAAAGAGAGAGAGAGATGAAACACCGAGATCTTCTGGAAATCAAACACCGCTGTGCGAGCAATTATCATCTTCGTGGCTGGATTTCCCTGGAGCCACATGCAATTTCATCAAAATCGTCGGTCTCGTTGTCGTACTTGTCGTCATCGTTATCGCCATCGTCTTCGTTCTGCTTAGACTCATCACTCTCGTCACTTTTGTATCAAAGCCACCCGCTATACATTCCCTGGTGCTGTGTACCCATGAACCCGGGCTGGCTGTGCTGTTGAAAGGGACCAGGAACATATGGCACTCCGGATCCTTGATATACTGTGTGCTGACTATCGTTGGCCGCTGTTACCACTGGCTGTATAAAAGGAGCTGACATGGTCATCTGGTGCATCCCTCCGAATCCAGTATTGTGTGAGACCGCTGCCTGCGATGCCGCTTTATCTGGAGCCGAAGCTGGCTCGAATGGGACATATCCATGCCGATAATCGTTCCAGCCTTGGTCAGTGACAGCCACGGGTTGCTGGCCATTCGACATCTGACCTTGCTGAGGATGACCCATAGCCGTACCTCCGTACCACTGCGCAGCGGTGCTGACATATTGATGCTGCTGGTAGAGATCTGGCGTTCTCTGTACGGCCGCCGCACTACTACCCCATGGAGAATCGTAGTAGTCCATATCAACAACGCGACTGGGTGGTACGGACCCAAGCGGGACTGTCATAGGCTCATCTGCTGGATCGAACTTCAACTCTGGACCATGACTGGAATCGGGGATGACGACGTCATCCAGGGGAATGAATCCGCTGAAAGGGATCTGCTCAACCTTGGCCTCTCTGAGAACCTCAACTCCAGAGTATGAAGATGCTGATCCGGAGTCGTCTGCGTGTTCCTCCGGCTCTGGCGACATGGCGTAATTCTCCGAGTGTGAATTTGAACGCGCCATTGTTGAGGAAATCATTGCTGGCGAGTCTGATTCGTCTTCACTATCTGGCTGGTCACTTGGGATCGTGGAACCTGCAGCTTGAGAGCTTGCAGGAACCCAGCCAGCACCAGTAGTATAGGTCCTTTTCTGGTTTGGAGGGCCTGTATTGTCGTTAGTCGCGAAGATTGTGTAGAGGAAGAACGCCTTGACATACCAACTCTGCGTCGCATCATCTGCTCATCCTCGGCAACTCGATAGATCTGGTTGAGATAGTTTCTTCGCATGAACGCCTTGTCTGGGTTGCTTCCTTGGACCTCCTCCAATTTGCTGATTGGAAAGGCATCCTTGAGGAATCCAACCCAGTTGCGATCCTTGATCTTCTGAGGAACCTCGGAGCCGTGACCATTGGAATCAAGCCAATCTTGCTCAGTCCAGTGCAGCCTAAGCAAATGAACTAAAAGATGAGTGCGCTCTGCGGAACGTTAGCCGATCGTATCGAGTCATTCTCTGGAGAAACGCACCAGTCTTCCTTGTATGGTCAGGCTCTTTGTGACGGCACAATTCGATATCTGGCCAAAATTTGGGAATCCTCGGGGGGCCATCGTGACGTGGTCGACGACGCTTCTGGTTCTGATCGGCCCTGGGGTTGCTGTCCACGTACGGAAAGTTCGCTTGCTTCTTTGGACATATTGCCTTGATCCATGCCTTGGCGATGACTTTGGTTGCCAGCTGCTGAATTTGAGTGAAACGCATCCTCAAGAAATGAACTACCTCATCCTGGTTGGCAATGTGCAGTGTGATCTGCATGTTACCATGATTTCCCCAATCATCATCGTTCTCATCGTCGGAAGAGTCCGCGGAAGCAACGGCTTTGCGCTTCGATGCATTATGTTGAGCGTCCGCTTTACGCTGTGCTGGCTCTTCAATCTGCAAAAGCTCTGGAGCATATTTGTTAGACTCGAGAACTCTATCAGGTCGAGGCAATACAACGTACTTGCTGCTCGAGGATCTACAGCCGCTCTCGAACTGGTCGGTTGTGGGGTTTCGTTGTCGATGCAGACTTGAAAGATGTCCTCAAGAGCATGCGGGGGTAAGTTGTTCAGCTTGCGTGTGATGTTTGTGATGAACTCCTGTTTTGACACAATCGAAGATGCATCGTGTTCCGCAATGTCCATGGGCTGATCCGACTGAACTTCACGATCTGGCGGCGACGACGACAACAGTACACGAACATTTCTGGACCGAAGCTGGATCGGTTAGTGGCATGAAACATGAAACGCGATGCTGATATAGCTGCTTACAGGAACGCCAGAAGCTGGAGGCTTACCCGGCTGCTTACCAACTCCACCAGCAAATCGATCGTATCTTGCTTGCGAGCTCAAGACCATGTCTGGACTCAAAGAGATCTTTAATAGCAGAGAAGCTCACCCTTGTAAAGCGATGCAAGGGACTGATCAGTTTTCTCCGCAACTAACAAAAGTCAAAACGGACGTTAGCGGGAGCCCCAAGTGATGATCTCGGGAAGGGATTAAGCTCACCCTCGTGCGGCCAAAACTGCCAGGTGTTTGGCTTTAGCGCGTGTCGCGCGTGAGCTTGTTCGACTACAACTGGTCAGCAATAGGAAACGAGACGGGCGCTTCTTTCGAAACCAAATCGACGGTGGAGACAAAAAATGTGACGAAAACTTGCAAGACGAGACGTGAGACAGAGGGGGTCCTTTTGGGAAGAGTCGGACTCCCCGAGGCTCGTCAACGCCACCAGGCGATGGTGGTTGATAGGCGCGACAGGCAAAGAACGGAGCACAAGAAAAGTGTCGACTAACCGGAACGATAGGCTGAGAATGCCACGATTTGGTGCGGGGTTCAGGCAAATCAAAGGCTGACCTCGGTGGTGTCTTCACGCGGCGTTACAACAACAGCTGTCACTTGCCTTGTTTGCCGACGGGAGGAATGATTGGCGAAAAAGAGTAGTAAAACAGAGAAACAAGAAATGAGAGAGAGAGAGAGAAAGACCGATTCAGCATTCGAGCCTCTTCAAAAGAGCGGCTCCAAGGACTTAATAGATTCAACAATACGACAGATCCCAAATCCATCAGTTCGGTTCAGGTTCAAGACCACCCTGGATTCCGTCTTTGAGAGACAGAACGATGCAGTGCATTGTTGCCCTCTGGATCACCCATAGTGTTTTCTGCTTCTTAATTCCACCGTAGATTGGGTGATGCAGGCGAATCGCTTCGCTTTCGTCACGCTTGGTCTCCTTTTGATCGATGCAAAAGTAATGCAGGCCAGTCGTGAAGCCGTCAGCCCCGATCTGCAGACTGAGTTCCGGGCGGGAAACAATTTCCCCGCCTGGATCTGGCTCAAGCCTCGATCTGTCGTTGAGAAACAGTAAAGAGACAGGCAAGTCCGGGACATGATGTTTGCTACATGTCGCACAGCATGAAGATGGCCGGTTGAATTCCATCGAGGACCCTGGATAAACAGACCCCATAAGCCGCGCCGCCCCGGCATGCATACTCCACCAAAGCCATGCTGTTTTGGGGGGCACTAGCGACCAACTTTTGCACTGATAAAAAGATCTATCTCTTGCATCTTTCGAGTAGACCACCGTCTGAACAGTTCTTGAAGGCTTTCGTTTCATGGTCTCGTTGCTTGCCTGGTTGGAAGCTTTGCGGGTCGGGCCATGGCTGCGTCCGTTGTTGCGCGACACTTGAGTGCATGTACTTTTTCTGGGATGGTCAGATCTGTGGCTCATCTCGGAAGCCGCCCGGTTAGCACTTCCTTGCAGCAAGTACGGCGCAGTCAATATGGCTCCCAGCATAGCCAACAATGCCCCAACAATGATAACAAAAGTGCCAAAAGTAACAAAAGACTGTCAAGCACGTTTGAAACAGGAAAACAGAAGGTGATGTGGGGGCTGGCGCCGGAAACTTGACGTGACAGACACATAACAGCTGTCAATTCTCTGTCTGCATGGGCAATTATCGTCGCAGGTGTACAACGCTTTCTATGCAAGTTCGCTAACTAACTAATTTACTCTGCTGCAATGCCAGCATCAACGACACTACCAAGTAGGCCAGCCTCGCGCACCAACTCGTAAAAAAGACCCTTCTTCTTGACAAGTGCGGAAGGCGTGTCGAATTCAGCCACCCGTCCGTGATCAAGTACCACAATGCGGTCACTGTCGAGGATTGTGTTGATACGATGGGCAATCGTAATGATCGTCCGATCCTTGAACATGGCGCTTCTCAGTGTGGTTTGCAACAATGCATCTGTCTCCACATCGACAGCGGCCTAGAATGAAACAAATCAGCAAGTTGAAACATGGCGGTAAGAAAGATCAGAGACTCACAGTTGCTTCATCAAGCACCAAGATGTTGCTTGGTGTAAGTAGCGCTCGCGCCAAAGAAACGAGTTGACGCTGGCCTTGGCTGAGATTTGATCCACCTTCATGGATCTGAGCGTCAAGCCCTCCAGACATACTCGACACGTGATCTCTGAGGCGGGCGTGGTCTGACCACGGTGTTAGCAGATACAAAGCAAGGCATGAGTTTCAACATACCCAGGGCGCTCCAGAGTTCGGTATCATCGTGAACATGACCGGGGTCCAAATTGTCACGGATAGTTCCCTCGAACAGTGCAGCATCTTGTGGGATGATGGCCAGTCTTCTTCTCAAGTCCAATAGACCAATGGAGCTGGTGCTCAGATCATCGATACTAATATCACCTTCAGTGGGCTCAATGATACGGAACAGAGCAAGAGTCAGTGAACTCTTGCCAGCACCTGTCCGACCTACAACACCAATCTTTTCGTGGGACTTGATGCTAAGGTCAACGTTCTTGAGGACCAAGTCTAATCCCTCACGGTATCTGGTGCTGTAATTGTTGAACGATACTGCGCCCTTGGAAGGCCAGCTAACAGGCGGCCTGTGCTTTGAAATGATTTCGGGTGCTTCGCTGGGAAGGCGTGCGTATTCCAAGACACGTTCAACCGAAACGATGTTAGTTTCTACCTCCACGGTTTGTCTTACAATCCAGTTCAGTGATTGGGTGATCTGCAAGGCATAAGACATGGCAAGACCGACGGAACCAGCGGACAAAAGGCTTCCGCTGGAAACCGAGATGATGGCAAGACCTGCGGCAGCAAGGATAATGATAGAGCCGATGAACTCGAGACGAACTGCCAACCAGCGATTTGCGTTGATGGAAGGGAAGTATGCTCTGAGATTTGCATCCACGCGCCATTCACTTTCCATGGCAAAGCGCTTGCTTTGCTGGTAGGCGCGGATTGTGCTGATACCACTCAAGGACTCCTGGAAATGGGCGTACACAGGACTACGACTGATACTGTCCAGACGCTTGAGTTCGCGCGATGTACGAAGGTAGTACCGTTGGATGTAGAGGTAGACACCACCCAGTGGTACAATCAGCGCAATGAAGGCTGGCGTTGACATGGAAATAACAACCAGAGTGAAGAGAGCTGAGATGGTCAGTCAATGTTGCTTGCATTTGCATTGGACCACAACATACCTCGTGCCGAGTTGACAAAGAGCATGTTGAATGTGCGACTATCGAGTCAGGTCAGCTCGCCACTGTCATCAGTCTCTGACACATGCCAAACACTTACGCCAAGACTTCATCGATCCGATAAATGTCACTGTGAAGATGCACTGTCAGTACGGAACCCGGTGATTGGAAAAGTGCACGTGCGGAGGGGTGCAACATCGGCACTTGGTCGTGTAACATAACACCGCGTCGGCGGCATGCAGGAACATGAGGAAGCCACTTACCTTGAAAAGCGGTTCAGAATGCGTCCGGCGGGGGTGGTCTCGAAGAAGGTCATAGGCGACCTGAAGATAGCATAGGCCATTCGTTCATGAAGCTTACGCGAAGCCTGCAGAAGATGAATTGTTAGCGCGACGGCCCGAGACGCAAGTTGGATGCAGGTACCTCAATCGAGCAGAAGATCCATAGAATGAGCGTTTGGACGACAACCAAGGCAGCGGAGCCAATACCAAGGGCAAAATAAATGCCGATGTATTTTCCTACGTGAGGATTACCGCCATACTTGGCATTTACCTCGGACCAGTGTCTGAGCCAAACGCTGCCACCTTTTTAAGAGTTAGTGATTTGAATCGGAACAGTCAAAACAAGTGCCTACCGATTTGAGCCGTTTGGGCCCCAACCAAGGTGATGATGTAAATGGCGACAGCAACCAGATTGCTAGTCTTGGCGTATTCAGTGTAGACGGACCACTTGACTTTGCCCTGTTCAGAAAATTCCTTGTTCTGCTTGCTCTTGAGACCGGCAGCGCCTTCTTCATCAGTAAGGTTACCACGGGGTCCGGCGAAACTGGCAGTACTCGCGCGACGCAGAGAGACTCCACTTGCTCTTCGGACTGGCCGACCACCACCTGTATTGATAGGCGCAAGTTCAGTCTCGCCTTCTTGTGCTTGCGTAATCTCCAGCTCGCTTTGTGCGGAGTTTGGATCGGTTTCATAGACAGTCGCCGAATCGTCGCTGTCGGGTGAATCACTTTGGGATTCGCTGTTGGATTCCTCGTTGCTGGCAGTCTTGATAAGTTGTGAAATCTCTCCCTTCATGGCCATGAGCTGTTCGTAGGTGCCGCGTTCCAAAATGCGACCTTCACGCAGAAGCACAATGTAGTTGGCTTCCATCAAAACAGGGAGGGAGTTAGTAGCCAAGATTCTGGTTCTGCCATTGAGAAGACCGTTGGGGCCCAGGACGTTGTCAATCAAATGTCTTCCGACATGTGCATCAACAGCAGACAAGACATCATCGAGAAGATAGATGTCTGCTCTAGCGTAAACAGCGCGTGCCAGAGTTAAACGAGCCTTCTGGCCACCAGAAAGCGAGATACCGCGCTCGCCGACTTCGGTTTGGTCACCATCTGGCAAAGAGGCAAAATCCTCTTTGAGAGCACAGGCAGCTACAGTCTTTTCGTAGAAGTGAGGATCCCAGCGGTAACCAAACACAATATTTTCCTTGACGCTGGCGTTCATGACCCAAGGTGATTGAGCAATGTAAGCTACTTTTCCGCGCAGGACAACCTCACCCCTGATCTTGTAGAGGTCGCCCAAAAGGGTTTGCAGGAAAGAAGACTTGCCAGCTCCAACTCGACCAACAACACAAGAGAGCTCGCCCTTGTGGGCTGAGAAAGAAATGTTCTCCAGAGCGTTGCGGTCATCGCTACCGTTCCAGGTAAAGGTGGCATCACGGATACGGACTGATTCTTCGCCGCGCTCAGTTACTGCGTCGTACTTGAGTACTGCATCACGCTGCAACTCAGGAGCAATAAAGAAGTCGGTCAAACGGTTGACTGCAACACTTGCCTCGATGATGGAGGTGATGACCATGGGCAAGATTGCCAGAGGGAAAGTAAGAAGGTTGAAAAGGGTCAAAGCAGGGAAGACGATGTCCGTCGTCAATGCCTGGTTACCAGTGAGAACGAAGACGGCGAAAGTCGAACAAGACACGAAGAAGGGAGTTGTTGACCAAGTGAAATTGGCCAATGCCATAGAAGCACCAATTTTGCGAAGTGTGTTGAGTTCCAAGTCATTACGGATGTAGTTGAGCTTGTTCATGAAAGCAGTAGTCCATGCATAGAGCTTGATGGATTTCATGTTGCTCAGAATCTCGGTCATGAGGCGGGTTCTCGAATCCTTGTTCTTCATCTGCTTCTTCTGCAGGTTCTTGGAGATGCGCGCAATTACGCCGTTGATAGGAATCATCGCAATCATAGCACCAACACCAGCAAACATACTCAGGCCTACGAGCTGGTAAAGCGAAATCATACAAAGCGTGATCTGGAAAGGAGCAGACCACAACTGCATACCATACTGCGCGAGGTCCTGAAGACGCTGGGTGTCCACAGCCATATAGTTGACAATATCGCCAGTAGACTTTGACGATCTGCCCTCATTAGAGAGACGCATGGACTTGTGGTAGATGGCAGCAGTCAAGGATGAACGGATACGCATGCCAGTTTCGAAGGCCCTCTGAAAGTACTGATGCAGAGCAAGCGTTTGGGAGACGGAAACAGCGAACATCGACAAGGCGATGGCGGCACCACGAATGGGAGGCTGCGGCGAGTCGGTTTGGTATGAGGCAACAAAGGTGATCAGGAGACGCAGGAGTTGAGGTTGGGCAAAGGCCAAAACATCAGAGATGGTCTTGATCATGGCACCACGGACGTACGGAGCACCAAAGGCACGGATCAAGGCGATCCAGAGATTCGGCTTCTTCTTCTCCAGCTCTTGCTCCCAGGCATCGTTGAAGGCCTGAGTTGTTGCAGCGGTTGTATCTCTCTTGCGAAGATTCCACAGCTCATCCTGAGTCAAGAAGTTCTTGTAACCATATTTCATCATTGGAGTCATCCAGGCAAAAGTCAATATTGAGAAGATGTTGGCGTACTCCATTGGGCATTCGTCTTCATCACCGAGTGCGTCATAGTCGCTCAGGCGTTTGGGCACCAACCATTCCAGAGCGAACTCGACAGCGGCCAGGGCAACGCTAACGGCGAAGGTGACAAAGTAGGGTAGTTGGGTGCGGTATAGCTGTTGCGAGACAAGGGAACGCATTTTGACGGCGTATGCAATGATGAGCAGCAACCAAAAGACCAGAACAACGCCATTGGCTTGACGGGATCGCCAATGTTCGACATATTGGATGTAGGAAATGACGGCGATGGAGGCGAGGTTCAGGACGGTGGCCCAGAAACGGAAATCACCAGCCCAGACGCTGCCGAAGGTGATGATCTGGAAGACGGCCTGAAGGACAGTGGTGGCGCAGAGGGCGGCGAGAACGGACAACTTTGCGTAAAAGTGCCAGTCTTGCTTGACAGGTTGGGGGCTGCATTTTTTGAAGAGATAGTAGATGGCACCTGCTCCGAAGATGAGACCAAAAGCGGCGACTGAGGCTATCCAGACATCGAGGAAGCAGGGAGTAAAATCATAGCGAAAAGGACTGATGGGCCCCCATCCTTCAGCATTGCGGCATAGTGGCTGACGATGGCCGGGGCGGGTCGAAACGCCGAGGTAATGCAAGTCGACCGGGACCGGGGACTGGAACACAGTCTGGTATGCCGCCGAGTCGCGCATTGGGGCTCGAAGGGTGTCGTGTGATGGCGATACAGAGGCACGTCGACCGTTGGATGCTTGAAGAGAAGGAGCGAGGCAGCAGCTGCAATCTGCCGGTGCTGCCGTGCAAGTGGAATCTTATCGAGAGTGTCATCATCGGGAACGGTGGAAAAAGCTTGGCCTTGACGATCTGACCATTTGGCGAGTCATGTCTCCCTCATCGAACAGACCTTGAGCATTCAAACACTGTCGCAGCTACCTTTGCCTGTCGCATCCAGGAACAACAACCCAACAGCAACATCACAAACATGAGCGGTGCACTGAGAGTCATCGAGCAGTCGCCGAGAGATAGCGACTACACCACTCTTCAGGCGCACCAAGAGGAGACACCGACGAGCTATTACGAGGGCAAGCCCGTGCTGCACCACAAAGTCCAGAATGCCACCTTGAAGGTGTCGGAGCAGGAGTTGGCCAGCAACTCTGCTCTGCGCGCATTACGCACCTCTGCCGGCCCTGGTGCAGGCCCGCATGCTTCTCCTCACTCACATACCAACGGCGACGGCGAGGAATCAAGAGTCGAAGTTACCATTACACGCATTCAGATCTGGGTATCATCCGAGTACGTTGCTTTGTCCGTTCCCGTCTCTTCTAAATTCGTACTAATAACGGCCAGCATCTTTACCCTCTGGAGTTCTACTGCTGGAACCGGTGTCCAAATTCCCTACCGGACCATCTCGTTACACGCCCGCCAACAGAACGCCCTGTACATTCAATTATGCCTAAGCGACATCTCACAGACCGCCGACGACGACCTTGAGACTGTCGAGCTCCTCTTGACACCCGACCCTACCGTCGATGGCAATGCCACCGAAGCTGCCGAGCAACTCTTCAACGCCGTTTCTGCTTGCGCCGATCTACACCCCGACCCGGATGAGGATGATGAACAAGAGCAAGAGCCGGAACCTGGCACTGGAGGTTGGATTACTGCCGATAACATGCAAGACTTTATGGATGAGAATGGCGAGTTCCGTATGCCCGAGGGCGGAACTCTTGGTGCTGGAGCTGGTTCGGTGAGGACTGCCGATCAATTCGAGGATGCTGATGCTGGCGATGAGGTCGACGGCGAAGACACATCCGATGAGACGAAGTGGCGCCGAACAAGTTGATCGTAACGTGATCATGTAACACCTGCCAACCAACCATGATGACGATGCAGCGGAGCCTTTTGTTATGGCCATACCCTATACGCCTATACCTCTGCGAATTGTGGCCTTCGACGACAAACAAAATGAAACACATGTTATGAGCCAACACGATTCAAGAAGCTCTATTAGCAAGGCTTGGATGTTAAACCACAGGACAAGGAGTTTGTAAGACTTCGCGCATCAGCCTTTGGGTCAATGAGAGCCTGACCGTGAATACTATGAAGGCTATTAACTGGTGTCACAACAAACGATTGTGGTCGATCCGGTTATCAATAAGAGCCGGTCACGCATTCATGCTCCGGTTCGATGGTAACAAAGATGTATAGCTGACGGGGAGTCTTCGGGGATGGTATGTACGCTGATGAATGGAAAGAAGCCGTATCCATTTGCTTGAGGAGACCGTGAGCAGATGAACGAGAGCAGTCTCAGTCCAGTGCAGGAGCAGGCGCTGGTGCAGCTTCTACCCTTCTACTCGCAGGTTTCTGGTTTCCTGAGCCGCCTCCTCCCATGAACGAACTCATCATGTCAAACAAGGGATTGCTCTGGCTAGGGATCTTGATGCCGAAATACATTTCTCCAACCTGAGCAAGCGCTTCATCCCAGTTTCCAGCATCCTTGATGTAAGAGGCGTAGTGGCTCTTGAGTTGTTTGAAAACGTCGGCGGATCCTTTCTCGATGGCCAGCAACAAAAGACCCAGGAAATTTAGCAGTGGAAGGCTGGGGTATACGCGTAGGTCGGATGAGGCGGAGCCAACTTCTTGAACACCAAGACCAGGATTTGAGGATGACAGCTTCGATGTGAAGAGCAGAAAGGCCTTGTTTGCAGCACGAAGATTGCCAACCAGGAGATAGGGGAAGACAGCGCGGGCAGCGTAAAGAGGAGCAGTCGAGGGCTCGTCTGAGGTGTACCAGTCGTATTCGAGGGCGGAGAAGGCTGCTGGCGAGTCTGAGGTTCCGAGTGTGAGATGCTTTTCTGCTTCGATGGCCTCACCATCTGTTCGTGTGTCAGCCATTCATTCGTTCCGTTTGATGTCCAATGGAGACGTACCCTGGGCATAAAGTGTGCCTATGACATGGTGAAGCTCGGGGTCTCCAGCAGGATATTCGCCCAACTTCGACGACCATCTGCGGCAAAGTCAGCTAATTGATGCATGAAGCTGAGGCCGACGTTTCTACCCAATGACTTCTCCAGCAAATCTCTTTCTCGTCGGTTCTCCGTCGGGAAATTCGCGTAGTAGGCTCAACAAGCGTGCTTTGTTTGTCGTGTCGGGCTTCAGCTCAGCCTTGCCGTAAACATCCATGAGAAACATGCATAGGTCGCCTCCGGATGCTCCCTGTCCGGCCTTGAGGAGCATAGATGCGCCCGACGAGAGCAGGTCTACTGCGGAGGCCCAGTCGCTCGACTTGGTGTAACGAGATGCGATGACGCGCAGCTGCTGATGAGCTTCATAGAATTGGCCTTCCTTGACCCTAGAGATGGCGTCAGCGTCGTGTGATTTCTGAATGGACCGGACTCTTTACTTTTCTTGCTGTCGCACAAGCGTCTTCTGGATCTTGGCCGACATCTTGTGAGAGCGATATCGTGTAACGTGGATGTTGTGTACGGATCGTTGTTCAAGAAGGAGGCCGCGAGTCTGATGTCAGTCCTGTCAACGGCAGGCGCGAAGCTTTGAACTTTGAAGTCCAGGCAACCCCGCACTCCTCCAAGTCAGGGTCACCAACCCATTGCCCACATGCATCAATCTGCCATTTGCCGTCAAGTACACTAAGGTAGTTCGGTGGTTCACTGGAAATTGTAACCTTGTCATCTTGGACCTACCATTTTTGTCTCCTGCTGCTCAACTGGGGGACAGTCAACGCAAAGTACGTGCCCGTCAACCAATGAGTTCATCCAAGATTTATTGACACGAACATGTGGGAAAGATGAGCAACATATGTTTGACTGATATTTATCGAATTCGTAAAAGCATCCTGTTTTCTTCTGCTAGAGACCTCTCTGGTCGATTTCAAATTCACCACTTGATTCATTCTTCATGGCTCCATGTCTCTATTCCTTCGAGAAGCTGTAGTTTGGCGTTGATGGTGGGAAGATACCCGTGTATCGGTCCTCTGTTACTGTGGGGCTCATGGCGCTGGGAGTCAGGTCTCTCTCATAAGGTATCGTCTTCGCACTGGCGCAGCTGACGTGTCGTCCAGGGTGACGTCCCTCCATCGTGTCTGATTCCACGAAAGCTGGTTGATGATCTTGTGCCCAACCTTGGTAGGTATCAGAAGCATACTTTGCGCCGTGGAGATCATCTGTGCTGATCGACCATTCGTCCTTGCCATCCGGTGACGATGCGCGAGAAGGCGTCTGGCCATAGATTTCTGGTTGTGTGCGTACGATCCCTGACCTCCAGAACTTGAACGCATCGATCCCGGAGATGACTGCTGCAGCCAAAAAGAGAATGCTAATACAATCAGCCAGACATTCTTGTCAGCGTCAAGAGAATAGACTAACCAGAGTGTTACTCCGAGGCCCGTCGCGGCTTTCGCTAGGTTGCAGATTGATGTTGACCCAAATGCAAAAGTCGAACAAGATGCAGAACTTGCGCTTAGCTTCTTGTCAGCAGCTCCTTGTTGCATGCCTTTCGCTGTCCAGGCACATATTGACGCGAACGCCGATATCCAGAAAATCTGTTCTGTCTGTCAGCATCTGGAATACCAAGTTTGTTGTCAACGAGGTAGCTACGAACAGTAAATACAGAGTCGATTGCGATGAAGATGTAGGGATTAGCCAGGCGCCATAGCCTTGTCCAGCAAGGAACTATGACCTGATACATTAAAGCAGGCATTGTAAGGAAACACTGCGAAGCATTAGTCTATACTTTGATACACATAAGCACACTTGAGACTCACTAAAGCAAAACACCATTGTACGCGACTATCGTGATTTCCTTTCTCCGTCAAAATCGCCAGCGTCATGCATCCTGTGATGAAAGTAAGGATTGCTTGGAGAAGATGAAGAGCAATCTTCAACTTGTGAACGGCATTTTGAGGAATCCACATGGCGGATAGGCGCCCGAGCGAGAGAATATATCCAGTCACACGGTATAGAGCTCCTCGACAAGCAAGAAGGAGGGACTTGGGTTGAAGTAGTTGGAAGATAGCACTTTTCCAACACGGCAGACAGAAAACAAGTTTAGGGCTGGCACCATTGACAAGCTGCAGATTCTGGAGGGAACTCGTAATAAAACTATGGTCTCACCGAAAGTACGTCTCAGCTAGTTATATTAATACAGATCTGAGGCTCATGAGTGGATGTCAATCGTGTTGATTGAGCCATGCTAGGCGATCTACGGGCCGTTGGCTAGGGACCACGAGGCGCCACCAGAGCATCCGGCTTGGCCGACCAGCCATTTGTTGCAGCCGACTTGTGCGATCGATTCAATTGCCTTGTTGTTGTGTCGCGCGCATATGGAGACTTCTCGAAACATGGCAAGTTAGCCTTGGGCAAGGGCTATATGATACGGAGCACACAGCATTGATGGCTGCAAGTATCATCCTCCTCAAAGGCGATGTGCAACAGTCGGGATCTCCGTGTTAGGGAGCGGTCCGGGGTTGATCTACACGTCGATTATGTCTCGCATCAGCTCTTATGAAACGCGTTTCAAGATCTCGTCTCGCATGGATACTTTATGGACATCGGTTTCAGCAGTACAAATAGAGGGGGCTGCATCGCAATATACCATTTCTCAATCGCATCTGCAAGGCGCATCGTGACCTTCCCGGCGGTAAATCGATACGACGACCCATTCTCTGAGATCCTTCACCGAGCCGTGGATTCGGATGACGACTAAACCTATACGAGCACTTTCCTGGTTTGGCTATCATTGCGCTTGGTCCTGTTCCAGGCATGTATATCGCTTTCCAGACAAAGAGTGACTGCGACAACCTCCGTGTTGGAGAAGAGTCTCTGCGCCAAACATACAAACATAACACCAAACTCTTGTATTCATAGTGTAGGGAGTGAGATTGTGGGAGAAGTGGCATGCAAGCATGTAGGAATTTGGGTATCTCTTGAAAGTCGCAGGATGGTTGGCGAATACAGACATTCTTCACATGCCTCGATAGCAGGTGTCCTGATATTTGCCGTGCAAGATGCAGACACAGAGTTGTTGCGTGCCGTTCCCCATATGTCTTTCACCTCTTAAAAACACTTCTCAACGCCTCGAAATGCAAAAGGCTTCTAGCCTCCAATGTTCTGCGCCCCAACGCCATGCATATCCAACAAGCAATCAATCGTCGTAGTACAGGCAACTGTCCTTGACGCAGGTGGTCAGGCAGCGGTCTTCTTCTCCAGGGCGGTCTCGATTTCGTTCAAGAGCTTAGCGAGGGTTTCCACACCCTCCTTGTCTGGACCAGCAGACTCGAAGTCAATAGCCTCTTTGATGACGTCGAGGGCTTCGTCGAGGCGACCCTGTTCCTTGAGAGCGGTCGTGCGTCTGTACCATCCCTTGGTGTTGGCGACCTTCTTGAGTTCGGTGCTGCAAAAGGCGTCGAGGGCGGCTTCGGGCCACATTTGCTGGGCCATGAAGGCTTGAGCACGGTTGTTATACAGTTGACTCAGTTCTTCGCGCACAAGGCCGGCGGGTTCCCAGAGAGGACGCTTTGCAGCCATGTCGATGGCGAGGCCGTACATGCGGACGGCATCTGGGTATGCGCCCTTCTTGAACGATGCGTTACCGGTCTCCTTGAGCTTTGTGATTTGCGCTGATCGCTTGGGGTTGACAGGGACGGGTGGTGGTGGGACGCCCATGGGTCCTTCAAGGTCTACGACGAAGGAGCGGTGGAGCGAGTTGAGAGCGGCCAATTCGGCTTCGAGTGCGCCTGATGATGAGGATGACGAGATGGCCTTGGTGTTGGGGTCGATGGCCAGCGGTAGCTGTACAAAGGTGTCTGGTCCCTCCATTTTCTGTGTCTAGGGCTTGTGGGATTGACTTGGTAAGTATGTTCGAACAAGGGGAAGAGTCCTTGATGTTTGTGGGGGAGCAGCTGCGAGAGGACACCCGTTCACAATCATCTCGGTGCCAAGAGTCGTGTTACATACTCGAGTATATCTTCTCTATTCTTTCTGTCTGTCAAGCGAGCCCATCACATCTCCCGTTTTTACACAAAGCCAGCTTCATTGCGAATTTGCTCAATTTCAACAACACATTTCGTGAACCACATGCTTGCCCGTGGCGGGTTGTTCTACGCACTTCACTCCAGCTTCTATGCTTCTATGCTTCTACTAGCCATCTTTTTCGATGTCATGTCTTGTCGCTTGCCTTGCTGGCTAGCGATCTGGTTTTCCGCCCCCAACCTGACTTGCTGCTGATCAGCGAAAATCCTTATCAGCTTTTGTAAAGCAATACTTTGACCACACAAATGTCTTGAGGCGAGGCGAAGCCGGCGACATGCTGTGTTTCACCACGTGTCAAAGCTGCATACTTTACAAAAGCGAGGCGATGTCAGGTAGAGTCCGGTGACAGTGAGGTTGAGAATAGTTCGTGGGACCCCTTACGCATCTCAGTCGCCGCCTTGAATCTTCTCGTACGATTCATAGAAGCGCGGAAGGTAGAATTTGGTGTTTTCGTAAACCAGGAAAGTTACGCAAGTGGACGGCAGGACACGTACTATGTTCGGTCCAAGGCTGGAATTTTGAGTCAGCAGCTGACACATCAAGAACAGGCACGAAATGCATACCCCTTGTAGAACCCTTTGATACCCTCTTTGCGGAAGACCTGTTTGACAACATCTCTCACACCCTTGTAACGCGAGTCGGCATCATAGGTCTGCAGACGGGCTCTGACGACCTGATAAGGATATGTGACGCTACCAGCAAACATCTTGCTCGCAGCGCTGAGTAACAGAAAGTCCAGGTTGGTGAGGTTCTCCCTGCCACCACGACTTGTGCTCCAGTGATTCTTGAGTTGTTCATAGGCCATGAACTGAATGGCGCCATGGCTGACTCCAAACAGAGATGGTACCAGCCCGCGATAAAACCCCTTGAGCCCCTCTGTCTTCCACAGGTGTGATGTTCCTTGTCGAATCGACTTGTATGCTCCGGGTGCATCGCGCGAAGTGGATAGCATGCGTGTCTTGATGACCCATATCGGGTTGGTGCAGAGGGCGGTCAGGATGCCTGAGAAGCCCGAGGCAAAGAAGTAGTCGTACGAGGTGAGGACATCTGGATTTCCGCGAGCAGTCTTGATCAAGTCCTTGATGTTGCCATACCTAAAAGGGCGCAATTAGCACATATCAACGAGGGAGGACTCGATGTATCATACCATAGGAAGTACAATGCCCAACTGACAGAGTTGCCGACCATGTTAGGCATGAGGCCGCGGTACAATGCAGAGTAACCACCCTCATTTCTGATTATGTTCTTCACTATCCGCACCGAGTCTCCAAGGTGACTGCTAGTACTTGGATCCACTGTATAGGACCGAATTTAGCAAGCGACCAGATTTCCAGATGCTCGAGGTAAGACACACCCTGTAGGCGCGTTTTGACGACATCGAAAGGATGAACTACCAAAGTAGAAATAATTCCGGCGCTGAAACCAGCAACACTTTCTATGAGCGATGGAGACAAGCCGGAACCGGACTGCCTTCCCTCGATCGGGGGATAGACACGCGGCATGGTTGATTGCTGTGTCTTTGGATCTGGGTCATCTGCGAAGGAAGGCGGCGGTGCCATGGCCGGCTAACATGCACCTTCTGCAATGCTGCAACAGACGCGCTTTGCGATGCATCAACACCGAGGCTCGTCATTGGAGTGGGGCAGCCGCTAATGACTAGCTTCCGCGATAACATGTCACGATAACGATTCGTGTATCAGATCGCTCCATAGTGGGCTTGAAAGCAGTGCATACTCAGGGCATTCTGATGGCACTACGAGTATACTCGAGTGTGATTGACGCTTCCAACCAGGCGTGCCAGCAGTGGCAAAGAATTACAGGTACTGATAACATTAAGTCAAGAATCACGGTGCACAAAAAGCAGCCATTGACTACCGTACGTCTGCACACCTAGGTGGACCAATGCTTGACGAGATGATGGTCATCAGAACATCAAGACAAAGCGCGCCCCTTGTAGTCAACAAAATGATTGCTTTGGTAAAGGCCTGGGGATATATGGGTGATGTTGTGCATGACATTTTGGTCAGCGCCTTGTGGGGCCTGGATGATGCTCTATATGTACAGGCAAGCGCTCCCTTTGAGCATTTCCAGAAACTGATCGCAACGGCTCAGATGAGTAGAGCAGGAGTGGAAATCTCGTGGCATGATCGAGCTGGCGCGATTGGATATGATTATGGCAGAGGCAACCAATGTCTTCCTCGTTTCAACATCTTGCGTGTGCCTTGTGGAAAATGCTTGTAAAGTTGATGTCGGATCCCCCTAACGCCCGAATAATAAAGGTGAAAAGGCGAAGGGAAGATCAATGGTGGTCATTGCCGTGAGCATCGCCGTGGGCGTGGGCGTGGTCGTCGTTAAGGAAGACGGCTTCGTAGGCGAGGTATCCGGCAAAGGCGACAGTAGCGATTCCGAGACCGGGGAAAGAGCCCTTGAATCTGTTCCAGCGCGAAAAGGGACCAGTGTATCTCCAGGCCTCGCTGTCGGGACATGGTCAGAGACGGGAGTGGGTGACTATGGGTGACTGTGGGTGTAGACGTACTATCTGGCCCAGGGGTCGTTTCTAGGCTGGCCCGAGGCGGCAGCAAACTTTTGAGGGTCGAAACCAGTGAGATTGGGACGAGGAGCCATGTTTTGTGGTCGGGCGATGTGTGTTGGTCGAGTCGAGAGTGGATGCGACACAGCTCGCGACGTTCAAGTGGTAGAGCGGCTACTTCCGTGCCCGCGTCGTGATCCTCATCGACGGTCGACCACCTTGGCCCTGAGGTGCAATACCCTACTCGTAGCTACCAGACACATACAACACCCAACGCATTCACTCATTTCCACGCCCTCGAGCCGACTTCTTCACTCCTAGACGAATCCATCACCGTCGGTCAGCAGTGCGCCGTCTACAATGCCGCCAGCAGTTGGGCGCATGAACCATGCGAGCCATCCATCCAATCCCTTCATACAGTTCAACAACCCGGCACACTCGATTCAGCAGCTGCCGCATTATCAACAACAACAGCACTCCCTGCCGCAACCCTTGACGCGGCCCTCAAACTACGCCTCGGCGAACGGTTTCATTCCTCCGACCACCAATGCAGCCGCTCTGCAGAGCGCCTACGCCAGTGCGGGCGCCCTAGCTGGCCCGAATGCTGGAGCTGGAGTAGGCGGAGGTACAGGACTGGGCAGTGAGGCTGCATATCGGGGCTTTGCACATGGCGCTGCTCTCCAACAGCAGCAGGCACATCAGGCTGAGGCCGCTCAACTGGGCATCAAGTCAGGTCTGGCAGGAAGGATACGCGAAGTCTGGGCACACAACCTCGAGCACGAGATGGTATTACTGCGACAGCTCATCACCAAGTATCCCTACGTGAGCATGGTATGTTACCACCTGCTTCCCACCTCTGCCTCCGTTCGTGTCTTGCTAATACCACGTCACGCAGGACGCCGAGTTTCCTGGCATCGTCGCGCGACCCATCGGTAATTTCGAGAACAAGGCCTCGTATCACTACCAAACGCTCCGTTGCAACGTCGATCTCCTCAAACCAATCCAATTGGGCATTACCATCTGGACTGCAGACGGCGAACTTCCTCCTCAGCAACCCGACCCATCACTCTTTCCCAAGCAGCCTAACAACCTGGTCGTGTGTCCCTGCACCTGGTCTTTCAACTTCCGCTTCTCTCTCGACCATGACATGTACGCAGAAGGCTCCATCGAGCTCCTCAAAAAGGCCGGCCTCGACTTTGCCAAACATCAAGAACAAGGCATCGATCTCAATGTCTTCGGTGCCGCTCTGACTACGTCGGGCTTGACCTTTGTTGACGACGTCAATTGGCTATCCTTCCACTCGGGCTACGACTTCGGCTATCTGATCAAGTTACTGACCAACGCCCCACTGCCTGAGAACGAATCAGAGTTCCGCGATCTCGTCAACATCTACTTCCCCAAGCTATGGGACATCAAATTCCTGTTACGACATGCTCAGCGTACCCTTGCGCCGCAAAACCGTCTCAGTCCTACCGCCTCTACTGTAATCAACACCCTGGGTCAGAAGTCCGGCTTGCAAGACTTGGCAGAAGAGCTTGGATGCGTGCGTCAGGGTGCTCCTCACACTGGTGGCTCTGATGCTTGGTTGACCGGCTCCGTCTTCTGGGCTATGCGCAATAAAATCTTCGACGGTCACGCGCCGCTCGAATTGGCAGATCAAATCTACGGTCTGCATGGCGTTGGTCCCCCAGCAAGTGCTGCTTTTAGGGATGAGTTCCTCCAAAGTCAAGGCCACCAGACCCCACAAACGAATGGCTCTCTCAACTTCCATACAGGCCACACACCCACTACCCACCAAGCACCGAGTACTCCGACTACCTCTCATGCTGCCATATCCGGTACGCCAGGGCCTACCCATTTTTCTCAGCATGGCTCGCTAACTCCAGCAGGCGGTGTCTTCGGCAATTTTCAGTACGCCAAATAGTAAATGCCTATCATAAGCCATCAGTCGGCGAGCTTCATCTTTAGCGGTTGTTACGGTGTCTAGGCGTATGGCGATACTTGGGGAGGGCTGGCCATTTCGACATGGCCTTTTTGCTATTTTGCTTGCCTAAAAGATTCAGAGGAGGGCGAGGTCAAAGGTTTGGAGCATTGGGAAGTCCATCTTTCTCTAATGCATGACGCGTCTCACGAATTGTAGCCGCAAGGTGACATATTGAACCCCAGTTCTTTTCGTTTCTCGCTTTTCAGTGTCTCCTCTCTCATTACCCAATTACCTCCTTTTACGACGATACGCATTTCTTGTACACCTTTAGATCATAAGCCACATGTTCTGTACACACCATCATCCTCTCGTTTGCATATCAATCCCCGTATCGATATTGATGCTTGGACACTAAGCAATGGTCACACCTGATCGAAGACTCACAAATTCGACAATACTCAAGCGGGTGCGTATGGCAAAATTTGAACATGATAACTCCATCTACTCTGTAACAAGGTCGAATAAAAAGGATTCAAGAATACAATACACCTTCAATCGTTCAAATCTGTCAATCCTACTTGCCACAGCAATCGTTACTTCCTGCCTTGGTTTTTTCGCCAAATGCCAGCCTGCTAATATTGTCAACGACTCCTTTGATACCGCTCTTGCCCGCTGCCATCTGTGTGGGTGTGCTTGAGTAGCTAGGCGGCACATCCATACAAGGATTTTGGGTGAAGAAGTTGCGAGGTCGGAGCAACACGGTCATGGGCTCGGCTGGCATGATGGGATAGTCCTCGGGAGCAGGGAAATGCGTCAGACCAAATGTGTGCCAAAGTACGACATCCTCCTGTTCCAGATTTGCCTCTGGCTCGGCAGAAATCCAGGCAGGAATACCTTGCGAAGGCTCGCCAGATGTTTGGGGAACGTGGCGGCCTGCAGGGTGGATTTGATCATCCGAGTACTTGGTGACGTGGACAGCGTGTCTGGCAAACCCGGCTCTCTTCCAGACAAGACTGTTTTCCTTGGGCAAGAGTGGAGGCACTTCTCTGCTGACCAGCTTGTAAGAAACAGGCTTCTTTGAGTAGGGGTTGATCTTGCTGGTATTTGCCATGTCCCAGGTACGGCTGGTGTTGCCATCATAGTCGCTCATACCAGTGGCAGGGGTTGTCAGCGCCGTCTTTTTGGCGTAGAAAGCGTTGCCGTAGTAGTTCTCTGCGCTACCGACTTCGCCATCTCCACGCACTGCATCGGCTTGGAAAATAGTGTTGCTTGGTCCATCGATATTAGGGTCTAGACGTAAGCAGAACAGGTGCTGGTGGTTGCTATAATTGATATTAGCAATTCGTGCTTGGTCACAGGAGTTATAGAGACTTACTGTGCATTGACTCCGGGGTATACTTCAGTGCCCCAAGGAGCAGCTGACTCGCCAGGGTTGAGAGCGTATGTGTTCAGGATACCGGTCAGCTTGATCTCAAGCTGGATCGTACCGTCCTGCATGAAGATCCAGTAGACACAGTATTCGTAGTTGGCGGCGGTGAAGATTTGCGAGATGATGAGCTTGCGGCCTCGAGTTACCGTGCATGATTCGTCACGGAAGTCGGTGTGCTTGAATAGGATGCCAGCATCCTCTTCATGTATACAGATAGCATTCTTGATGGTCTGAGCATCACCCGCTCTGTTGACGAACTCAGCGTCCATGTAATGGATAGCACCCTTGCAGTCGCAGCCGAGCGACAAGCTGTTGGTCATGTAACCAGCACCATACTCCCCCAGGTCAAATGCATGCTTGCGCTGATGAGGGTGTTCTGGGTTACCATACGGTACTACCATCTCAGCAAGAGACATTCTGTAGAATACGGGTCTGACGTTGCCTCTGTCGTTGAAACTGATGTTGCTCAAGACGAGTCCCTCGCGATAGTTGAATCCAATGTGAACAGACCAGTTTTGCCACTTGATAGTACGTCCATCCATCTCGAAAGACACACCTTGTGGCTGTGTAATCTCGATAGGCTTCACGTCTGTCCTAAGACCAATTTCCTTTTCGATAGCTTCGCCATGGAAATTGCTAGGTGGTGCTTGATTGAGCTGTCTTCTGACCTTAGGGATGTCGATATGGATGATCTCTTGGGTATCCGCGTTGAAAATGGGACAGAAGTCCAGAGGATATGTGTACTGGCTGTCATCGGGGTGAGGGCGGTAGTACATCAATGCTTGTTGAAGACGGACGTTGCTTCCGAATCTCTCGTCGTAGCCAATAGTCCAAGGATCGCAATAGACTTTGTGCATATCTTGAGGAGGAATTCCAATGATGCCGCATTGTTCGATGACCTTAGGATCCGTGCGGACGACTTTCTCTACAGTGTTCAGATCTTCCATAGTAATCTGGGCACTAGTCAGCAATCTGCTTGATTTACCATGATCATGGGCAGCATAAGGTGGCATCAGTCGTGAGATCTCAACTGTGCTGTAGCATTGTGAGAGATCATGCTCGGTCCTGGTGCCCTTGCTGCATACCTGATCACGATATACGTACCAGTGGCTGAACACCCTCCGTGAGATCCCAGCTCAGAACCTTCTTCTCCTCAAGATCGACAGTGCCATCGAAGACCTTGCTTCCTCTGCCGATTGCAACAACATCCGCTACACGATGAGGTCTCTGCACAGTTTCGGGTGATGCCAACCAGGCCATCATTTCCTTCTTTCTGGGCTCCCAAAGAGTAACAGCATTGAAGAAGACATCGTTGTACTCCTTGCGGACGATAGCCACAGCCTCCTTGATCTCACTGCTTGACAGAGGATCCAGGGGATGAGGTGGCGGAAGCTGACCAGTCAACTGTGCCGACATTTGCTTTACCCTTTCCAAAACCATTGTGTCGAATTTCGAGGATATGTTTGTAGAGATATAGAGGAAGTACGTGCTATGAACAAAAGATGAGCACGAATCCCGGCTCAGGAAGGCTCAGTTATATAGACACGAGATACTTCCTCAGAACAGAGCAGCTGTAGCAGTACAAGGACAGTTTATCAAGGCCATACCATTGCCCCGCGCCTGGCAGCCCACCATGGGTAGGCGATAAGATAGAAGGTTGATAACGGACTGAGTTCCTGTAAACAGCATAGCGTCAAGATAGCGTCACCTCCGCGCGCCGACATCGTACAAGTCAGGGTACGGACGGCTAGATTTACCTAAAGAATTGGGGTGACGGGAACATCGGGTTGACCTGCCTCCACTGCAATTATCAAGTCAACACGCTCCGAGCAACCACTTAAGGACGCTGAGGATATGGTATCTGAGAACGGTGTGGATGGGATAGATATGTAGGGTAGATAGCTGTGGCTCCCTTCCACAGATATCCAACACAGAGTGACAAACCGAAACTTTCGGCGTCTTCGGGTGCGTAAGAAGAGGCACTTCGGCGCGGTTGTCTGCTGCGATGAAATGGGAGATATCGTGATCGATGTTCATATCAACAAGAATGACTCGCTCCTTGCAATAATCAATGTACTCGAGTAGAAGAAGAGGAACGCGACAAGCTCAAGCTGACCCAAGACTGCGATCCATTCGGCCGATCGGTTCGGCCGAATGTTTCCCCTCCCAAAGCGGTTAGGACGACCCTCAGCAGACATCCATCGACGAGATCATGGTGGTTCCAGCCATCTTGATTTCTGTAATCATATCTATTGACGCGACGAAGTGATGGAGCACGAACGCTCGCCTGAAGGCGATCTTGGGCCTGACAGAAAGCGTCGTCGCAAGGTTCTATCATGTATGGACTGCCGGCGAAGGAAGGTCCAATGCGACAGATCAGTCCCAGTTTGCGGAAGGTGCGAGAAAGCCGGCAAGCCATGCTCATATGAAGACGACAGCCCCTCACAGCAAGCTTCTACCGGATCAAGTCTACCATACGTCTCACGACAACAATCCGTCACAGTGAGCAGGGACGTTTGGGATGATATGTTCAACAGACTGTTGCATCAAGAACGCGTAATTGAGCGGTTGCAAGCTACTCACGCGAGCCCCGCTACTCCTGCAACAGTTTCCATCGCAACGCCTCAAGTCCATGGAAATCTGGATACGCCAGGCGGTACTAGTGACATCGGCGCGAAGGAGAGAATGTTGTTCAGAGGCAAGGGATTTAAAACGACGTACTTTGGCCCATCTGATGCTAGGAGTGCAATGACTCTTGTAAGCCAATCCTACTTTTCCCTTCCCTGTCATTGGGCAGTTAGATTGTGGGCTGTGAGGACAAAAGACATAATGACGAGTTGAAACTCGTGCTCGGAAACCATTAGTATACTGACTAGATTCTTGTCACAGAATGCCCACAACTTCTTCCGCGAGGAGGTCTCGCGAAACCCAGAACTTGTGCGCTGCAGAAGAGATGTCGCCAAGCTGCGGGCGGTCAAGAAGATACTGGATAAGCAAGAAGTATCTTCGTTACAAGAATCCCTAGTGTCTTACTTGCCTGAGCGAATCAAGGTTGATCTTCTGGTTAGGATGTACTTCGAAAACATCGACTGTACCTGGGGGATACTCCACGCTCCTAGTTTTCAACGGGAGTATGAGATCATGTGGCAGGATCCGCTGAACACAAAACCTGGATTTGTTGCTGTTGTACTCCTGATGATGGCCTGTTGCCAATGTCTTGTTCGAGAGCAACCGCAAACATATAGCGCTGACAGTCCGCTTCCTCGTGAGACTGCTATAAGCCTGATTCACGCTTGCGAAACTTGGATTGCTCAGTCGAGTCGCAAGCACACTGATTTGCAGTGGTATCAGGTTCAGTGTCTCCTTCTGGTGGCTAAACAGACCCATCAAATGAAGATGAAGCGGCGATGGGTTGAATCTGGTAACCTGCTGAGGGTTGCCATATCTGCAGGATTGCACAGGGATCCAGAGTTGTTGCAGAAAAAGACACTCTCGTCTGCGTTTGAGCACGAAATGAGGAGAAGGATATGGGCATTCATTGTTGAGTGGGACCTTCAAACATCCGTTGACAGGGGCATGCCTCCGATCTCATCGGATATCGCAAGCGATTGCGGGCCTCCCTCAAACTTGCACGATACAGAATTCGACGAATCGACAATCATCATGCCGCCTTCCAGACCGCTGACCGAGTCGACGAAGATGACGTATACGTGTCTGTCTTCACGGAATCGAGGTTTGAGAAGGAAGATCATCGCCGTGATAAATCAACCTTTACATCAGGTGTCTTATGACGAAGTGTTGGCATACACACAGGAGCTTGAGTTGAATCTGGCTTCCTTGCCTGACTGGGCTGGTGATAGACTCAGAGATCTGACGGCTCACGATCAAAGTGTTGCACTCCTACACATCCAACTGGAGCAGTTTCTTCTCATCTTACATGGCCATGCGGCTCGCCAGGCTGTGACCAAGACCCATATCACTTTTTCCAAACAGGCTTTCAAGTCTGCTGCGGTCTCTATCTTGGACAAGCTTTCTGAGCTGTCGGCTAAAGGCTTCAAGTTCCTACTCATGGTACGAGCAGACATCCAAAGGGTGTTCACCAGTACCTTGGCGCTGGGTAACACTGAAGACAAAGACATATCGACGCAAGACTTGCGCAATCTGGTCCAGCCTAGTCTTGAGCTTGCAGATAAGGCTCTCGATTTATTCGAGGAGAAGATCCTGACGACTGGAGGTATTCAATGGACTCACACGTTCCTCGTGTACGACATGCTTCTGTGCAAAGTGCATCCACTTGGTCGCAACATGCCATCTCGACCCGGCAGTGGAAGGATCTACAGTATCTGTAAAAAAATCATGGACAACCAAGATTCGGACTTCTCAGCCAAAGTGGTTCCCTTGAAGGACTCCGTGCCAACGCCGAAAAAGAACAAGGGGCAATGGGCTACCAAGATGCATGTGACCACAGAGGACAATACTACTCAACAGCCACCTCCTGCTTTAAACAGCGATGTGGTCCCAAATCTCAGCTTCTCTGATATGCTTGACTGGAACTTCGATGATTGGATGCTGTACACTGATATGTTCTGGTCACCTCAAAATATGTCTCTACCATCATTATCCGAGCAGAATTTGCAGTATTGAATCCACTACATGTATTCTACCACCTAACATCATAATTTACTACACTTTGGCAAGCCTTTTCCTCCATTTGCCACTCCCATCATTCTGCTGAAGGCTTGCTCGAAGCGTGTGCCATGTCAATTACCACAGATTCATTCATGTCCAGCCAAGTCGATCTTGCTGTGCGGGTGACCCTGTTTCTAACTATGGTCAACTCTACTGCACTCAATTAAGGCACACATGTTACCAAAGCATACTTCGAGCAATTTGATAGCGGTCTCTCTGGTACTGGTCTGCCGTAGTGGGTCTGGGTTATCTGTAGCTCGTTGCGAGACAGTAAAGTGACACCTTCAGAGACGTCTATCAACATCTCTGCTGCTGTAAATGTTCATACCGCAGAAGCCGAGCGGTTCCAGAAAACAAACTCCGAAATGCGTGCCTGAGTTGGAACACGCGTTCGAGATCATGATTTTCTGACGGCATGTCACAGCTTATACCAAGCTGAACACATGTGTTTAGCAACAGATAAAGATACTGTCCTAGAAACAGAAACAGGTGAAGCCGGGGAGATATCGGCAATGAAAGCCCGCTGCCTCCAACGCCAGCAACTGCGTGGAAGGATATGCGATACAAACAACTCATTACTTGGCATATGATGCATATTCTGTTGTAAGGCTATGGAGATATGCAGAAATGTCCAGTCATCATCTATCTGTTGCTTCAATCAGGCTGCAGCACGAAGTCTGTCCACGGCCAGACCCTGCTCGACACTGTCTGCTTCACGGGCTCCGACAAAGCGGTAACAAAGCATGTTTGGCTCCAGCACGGTTTAACCAAAAGACCAGTCAGGATACACGCAAGTATACACTGACCGAACAGGTAGGTGGCCTGCCATCGCTGTGCACTTGGCCTTCATATGGTATCAGACCGGGACATGGCCTCGGTGAAGGACACTCGCAGCTACAGGCTGTGCTATTGACCTCGAGTGAACAGATGACAGAATTATGACAAGGACTGGCAGGTCGACAAGGCAGATCTGCGTGAGACGAACAGCGGCAGG
>ERZ794946.58-NODE-58-length-77985-cov-4.984897_pt1 | contig 77985 bp, 64 predicted proteins | sample MGYA00433072_ERZ794946 | MGnify/ENA primary metagenome ERZ794946 (study PRJEB30137, sample SAMN04331413) | food metagenome | isolation source: Y3 must sample point D1 replicate A | place: Australia: South Australia | collected 2014 ...
TACTGATTAGTTCCTTGTCGCTCTTGGATGCGGGACATGCGCAGAGAATGTTTCGATCCGTTGTAGTCAAACCTTGAACTGGTTCGATCAGGTCTGCAATCCAGAGCTGATCTCTCAGGCCACAAAGATGAAATCTTGAGTGCATCTGAGAAAGCTCATGCAGTCGCATAAGGATGTATGAAAAAGGTGTCCCTGGAGGGAAATATGAGGCAAAACGTTCAAGGATAGGTGCAGGAGGGAAGAGCCCCGCGGAGCGGATCGGTTCAGGTTCTTCCTTCATCGCTTTGGCAATGACAGGGAAGTCGAAGTCTTCAAGCGTAGTAACAAGTCCCAATGTCGAATCCTCGGGTTTCGAAGGCTCCTTTCCGGCGTCAGCAGCCTGTGATGATGACTCCAGGTTTGGCTGCGACTCGATGGTTTCTGCGGGTGCCGCAATCACTGATGAAGCTTCAGCAGAGGCTTCCATGGATTGTAAAATCACGGCAGGAGCCTCAGTGATGTGCTCCTTTCCAGGTTCCGACTCTCCTTTGGCCTCCGCAAGACTCTGAGCGGCTGCCTCCTCGGCGGCCTTGTTTGCCTGATAGGCACTCTTGTAACGACCGGCACGTCCAGCGATTTGCTTGATGTCCGGGACAGCCAGAGTTCTTTGACGGAAACCATCGAATTTGGACGAAGACTCGAAAATGACACGTTTGATACTCAGATTGAGACCCATACCAATGGCATCACTAGCAACTAGGAAGTCGTAATCGTTGTCAGGGTCGTTGAACAAGCGTGCTTGCTGGGCTCTCGTCTCGGGAGGTAAACTGCCATATACGGTAGCAACCTTTCTTCCAGTAGTCTGCTCGATTTGTTTTCGAAGAGCGTGAATACCCATGACACTGAAACTGACGATGCAGTCACCTTTGCGCAGCTTCTTGAGGTTGCCTTGCAAACTCTTGTCGGCCATTTGCAAAGGACTCAGACGCTCATATTCGTGAACGACAAGCTTCTCACCAATCGAGGCGCACAGTTCACGGATCAAAGGGACGGTACGAGTCTCACCACACAAGTGAACCTCGCGGGCCTTGACACCAAGGACAGCTTGGGTCCAAGCCCAACCTCGCTCAGCATTTCCTATCATTTGGATTTCATCGATGACGGCAACATCGACGTCCTTGTTGAGAGGCATCATCTCAACGGTACAACTTGTCAGGTCGCTGGTCAGGGAGTCATTAGGGGCACGTTTTTCCTCTCCGGTGACAAGCATGCACTCCTTGCCCTTTGCATTGAGCCTTGTGTAAACCTCGTGAGCAAGCAGACGTAGAGGGCCGGCGTAGACACCAGTCTTGGCCTGTTCTAAGCGTTGTAAAGCATGGTAAGTCTTGCCAGAATTGGTCGGACCGACGTGGAGATGGATGGTTCGGTGGACGGTGCGGGTAGCGGGATACCATTCGGTAGGGTAGCGCAAATCAGCAAGGGCCTTTTGGTTACGGATGTCGGAGGGGGTGAAACGCGCGCTTGTAACATGGTTGTAAAAGGCATATTTGATGCGATCAATCAAGCCGTTGGCACCTCTTTCAAACCAGGAGTCGCGGAGAGCTTGATGGTCCTTTCTCCTGGCAGCAACCAGAGGTTGGGTAGAGTCCTTGTCGCCAGGATTGAATATGTTGTTTGTGAAGAGTTTCCATGTCTCTCTAAAGGAGCCTTCGCTGTCCAGTTTCTGACCGATGGGAGTAGCTTTTAGCTCGGAACGCAGAGATTCGAGATTTTCTCTCAGGACGTCGGAGAACTTTTGCTTGGGACGGGAGAGCTCCCTGCGTATAAGGGGACGTTTGGCATCCGAGTGGGAGTTTTTCTTGCTGAATGAAGCGTCTCGTCGGGCGTGGCGGGTGGTGGAGAAGTTGCGAGACTGGAGTTCGCGGCGAAGGCGTAGAGAATTGGAGGGACAGGAGACCAGTCTGCCTGCTTGACGAGTGGCTGCGAGCATTACCTCTCGCTGGCACACTGATGCGACAAAAGAAATGGCGAGATGGCAGCAAAGGTGAAGATTCGGAGTCGCAGTGGCACAAGCACAAATGACATGCAAGATGCAGCATGGCACATGCACACGGTCGAGAGCGGCTTGGCGACTCTCATCTCCGCATCTCCCGCTGTCAAGCATCAACCAGCAACCAGCAACCAACCGAAGTCACCATCGCTTCTTGCCCAATTCCCTACAAAGACGCTTCTTTCCAGCATGGGCGTCTCCATCATAGACGCCCAGCGCGACAGTGAGTTCCCTCATCTGCCGACACGTCTCTTTAGTCTGACCATGACCCGATAGTCATTCTAAATGTGATCCGCTCCACCACCCAGGGCCAAGTACGTCCCTGCAACCACTGAACATGTCGCCAATCCTCCCCTCCGTCTAACCAGTCCAAACAGTGGAAAGTCTTGGTACTCGACGACACAAGCAAGAAACTGCTCGACAATGTCCTCCATGCCGACGACATCCTGAATGAGAGCATTACCAGTATGCCCTCCCCTGACACTCTCCACCACCCGCCGCTCCCCCTGACACATGCTGCCCGTAGACATCGAGAAGATTGAGGACCGTCGTCCAAAGAACCCCGATGTCGACGCCATCTACCTAATCTCTCCTCAAACACACATCGTCGACTGTGTCATGGCCGATCTGGAAAGGCGACGCTATAGAAAGACAAACCTGATCTGGACCTCGTTACTCCCGCCACACATGAAAGAGCGTTTGGACAAATCTGCTGTCGCCCGCGACCAAATCACTATCTTTCGCGTACTCAACATCGACTTCTTCCCTCGCGAGTCCCACCTTGTCACTTTCAGAGACCCGTGGAGTTTTCCTATTCTATTCCACCCCGCCTGTAACAATCTCATCCGCCAGCACATGGAGGATCTCGCCCAGAAGATTGTCGGTGTCTGTGTAGCTCTAGGCGAATTTCCCGACATCAGATACTACCGCCCACGCACTCCTACCCATGAGGCTAGTGTACTCTGCTCTCATCTGGCTCGTTTTGTCCAGGAAGAGCTCAATCTATATGCCAACTTCCACAAAGACTTCCCTCCACCAAGCAATCGTCCTCGCGCCACTCTTTACATCACTGACAGATCCATGGACGTCTTTGCTCCTTTACTCCACGAGTTCACCTACCAGGCAATGGCTCACGATCTGCTCCCCATCCGCGAAGGAGACAAAATCACTTACAAGACCATTGTCAATCAAGGAACGCCCAAACAGGAAGAAAAGGATTACGAGATTTCGGAAAAGGACCGTATCTGGGTCGAGAATCGCCATCTCCACATGAAGGATACCATCGAAAAGCTCATGGGTGACTTTCAGAAATTTATCGATGAAAATCCTCACTTCACCAAAGAGAGCGATCCTAGTGGTATGAATGGTCTTAATACTATCAAGGACATGCTGGCTGGTCTCCCGCAATTTGAAGAGATGAAGGGAGCTTACTCTTTGCACCTTGGTATGGCCCAAGAATGTATGGATCTCTTCCAGCGTCACAAACTCCCAGACATGGCTTCAGTGGAGCAGGTATGTACAGACTATTCTTGCCAGAATCTTCAACTGACTCGATTATCAGATTCTGGCTACCGGTCTTGACGAGGATTACCGAAAACCGAAACACGTAACGGATCAGGTCGTAAGAACTCTGGACGACGATGCTATTGTTATGCCGGACAGACTTCGCTTGATTGCGCTCTATCTAATTTATAAGGATGGTCTACTTCCTGCAGATCTCATCAAACTCTTGCTTCATGCTCAGCTGCCTCCTCAACATGCCGAGATGTTGCACAACTTTGGCCTTTTGGGAGTTCGGACATCAAGAAATCTGAAGGATTCCCGCCCTCCACCTATTCCACTATTCCCTCAGAAGCCACCGCCGACCTTGGTTCAAGAAGAGTATGCTCTGAGTCGCTTCGAAACAGCTCTCCAACGGTTGTTGGCAAACCATGCAACCAACACGGTTGATGCCACCGTGTTCCCCTACATTAAGCCGCCGATTGATCTTGGTGAGAATGACATTGGCCCTGCGCCTACTTCTTTACGATCTGCCAAGCCGACTTGGGCAAAAGCAAAATCGTCAACCACGGAGCCCCGGCAAAGAGTCATTGTGTTCATGGCAGGTGGTGCGACATACTCGGAGAGCCGTGTTTGCTATGACATGACGCGCCAGAGTAATAAGGAGGTGTTCCTGCTCACCAGCCATATGCTCACACCAGCTTTCTTCCTCCGACAGGTGGGTGATCTCAGTACGGACAAACGCAAGCTAGGTATACCTGCCGAACAACCACCTAAACAGGCCCCTGCTCACTTGTTCGAGCGCGACGAGCCACCACCACCAGCACCCCGGCCCGTACAGGCTCCTCTGAAACCTGCCGTGCCAGCTCAGCCGCCCACTCAGGCCATGAACAACATGAGCCTCAACTCAAAGCAAGCAAACGGGACAGCGACAGCAACACCAGCGCCGAGTTCATCAAAGCTTCAAAAGGATCCCGAGAAGAAGAAACGACACTTCTTTTCGAGCAAGCGATGAGGAGAGAAAACTTTATCTTGAAAATGTTAGCGTAGCATTAGGAGGCGTTTGGGGACAAAATGTCGATATTTCCGCAACTTTTGGTATTCCTGTAAATTCCATTCAAAGATAGGAGAGCGCAGGCGCTTAGTGAGTTTTTGCAAGGAATTAGCGCAGCGTCCGAAAGTAATGTACTAATTATCTTAATTGATGGTAAACACACAAAGAAGTCGGTTGCTATGACTGGATGTTTCTTGAGATTTGTTATGCGGCTTGAGTCGGGCGCGTAGACTGCAAGTCTGCAAGTTTGCAACCGTGATGGCAAGGCACTCAATCATGTGACGCAATGCTCAAGGCTCCCGCATCCCGAATGTGAAACTCGTCTATCCTCCTTCACACAGCCAACTACCCGAGCCCTGCAAATCAACGAGAACAACAGCAGTCACATCAGTTTAAATGGCATCAACACAGCAAGAGAAGGCGGATCCTCATGGACCGACCGCGCCTGCTTCCTCGGCAAGCAAGTCGTTCGTTCCGTTAGGTGAGGAGAGAAGCGCACCCGATTCACGTCACCAATCTTGCGCATCATGACTAATGTTTGGCAGAGAACAACCCCGAGGTAATGAGCTCGCTGCTGCACAAACTCGGTCTCTCATCACAGCTCGCCTTCCACGACGTCTTTAGCATCGACGAGCCCGAACTGCTTGCCTTTGTCCCTCGCCCGGCATGTGCACTCCTCCTAGTCTTTCCTGTCAGCGACACATACGAATCATTCCGTCACAGTGAAGACCACGACAAGGCAGAGTACGAAGGCTCTGGCCCTAATGAGGAGGTTGTGTGGTACAAACAGACTATCGGCAACGCCTGCGGCTTGATTGGCGTTCTCCATGCTGTGAGCAATGGTCCCGCTCGCGACTTCATCACTCCCGCCTCGGATCTGGCAAAGCTTCTTGAGGATGCCATCGTCCTCAAGCCTGCCCAGCGTGCTGACCTGCTGTACGAATCTCAAGCTCTTGAAAACGCACATCAGGCCGCAGCCACTGGTGGAGACACTGCTGCTCCTTCAGCAGAGGACAACGTTGATTTGCACTATGTCTGCTTCGTCAAGTCGTCTACCAATCACCTCTGGGAGATGGATGGCCGTCGCAAGGGTCCTCTCAATAGAGGCCCCTTGTCCCCAGACGAAGACGTCCTGAGCGATAATGCTCTCAACATGGGCGTCCGCAGTTTCCTTCAACGAGAGACTGAGGCCGGAGGTGGCGATTTGCGTTTCAGTCTCATTGCCCTCTCGCAATCACTCGACTGAAGCATTGCCGAGAATACCGGCCATAAGGACAAAGGAGCCTCAGAGAGTTGCTTAGACCACGAAAACGGTCACCACGTGTTTGTGGGTCCAGGCCCTCTTCTTTACGATTCATGAGGTATGTAAGCTAGGGATGCGGCCGGCACGATGAACGGTTTGGCACGCGAAGTCTGAATCCAAACAACGACACCACCAAAAGAGTGCATTCCTCTGCACCACCGTAGAGCCCGCAATTCGATATGAGGCATGCGGCAAAACGTCCACGAAGGATATCAGTGCAAGTGCCGATAACCGTCTAAAACTTCCCCGAATAATGGTATGAACTGAAATCTTTAGCTCCCCTGAGGTTGCTTTCAGCAAATCTTCTTCACCTCTCCTTTTCTCCTTTCTTGACCCTTTGTGCCGTCTGCAAACGGGCTTGTGTGAGGGTCGAATAATAACCACATGGATACGTTGACCTGTGTTGCATACAACATACCCGTTTCTCTATCAAGCCCTCGAGGTGCTTGATCTGTATCTTGTTTTTGCTTTCTTGCTCGTGTCACCAACGCCCTGTCTTTGCATATTGATTCGAGTCAGGAGACACCAGTCAGTAAGCACATCTAGAACAGAAATCTGGTCGCCTATGTGTACTTTTTCGGTCATAATTTTATTGAACGTTGATGCCGTTACGGTTGGAGCGGGAGCATTCGACAGCACCAACTTACGGTTTTGTCAAAACAGTCTTGATCGGCAGAACCATCTAGGAAACATAAATGGACTTGGCAACGGCCATTGGAGATGACTTCAGTCAACTCAGACAATCACTCTCTTCGAGCGGGCACGCCCTTTTCTCCCTTGCTCCATCTCTTATACAGCATTTCTCTCATGCCCCACGTGGTGAACTGTCCTTCGTCAAATCGCAGCGAAGTGTAGCAAACATGGGTCTCGGCGGTCACCTCGAGGACCCGTCGAAAATCATATCGCACGAATGGAGTCGAGCGATTCGAATTGTTGCGACAATATCTTCTAGTTTCAGTGTCATTGGTACACTGATAACTATTTACTGGTTTTTCATGATGCGACGCAACTTTCGCAGAAAGTGAGTCGCAGGCTTTCTCATGGAACTTCGTGAGACGACTTGACTAAACAACACACACAGTCTGATCCTGTATCTCGTCGTGGCCGACTTCTTTAAATCGTTATGGTACATAAGCTTTTCGGGTGTTTCTCTTCACCGCGGCTCAATCGACACACATTCGTCTTTCTGTCAAGGGTTTGGTTTCTTGTTACAGGCCTCAACTATGGCTTGCGGTATGTGTCCATCTTGTTACCATTGATTGCTGTACTGATGCCGTCAACAGACTATGCAATCTTCATCATGTCGTTCCACATGTACCTTCAAATTTTTAGCACAGGTAGTAGAATGTTTGGCCACGACGGCTTGTATCGGTTCCGACACACCGTAATGGGAGGATGGTTTGTGTTCCCTTTCCTATGCGCCGTCCTCGCTTTTATTCAAGGACGCGAAGGATACATTGCACAAGGACCCTTCTGTACTTTGCCTATTCGTCCTTACTGGTACCGACTTGCATTGCAATGGATCCCTAGATATCTCATCTGGCTCTACATCATGTTCGTCGCCTTCCGCATCTACTTGCATGTCGGCCAAGGCTTCAAGATTTTTGCTCGCGAAGACGACAAGGACTCGAGCACCGGAACCAATGGATATGGAGAAAGTCTGGGAACCATGCCTGGAGAAGGAACACAAGACCTGCGAGTGGCGAAGAAGAGAGGTCCCAACGCTGGGGAACTGCAAGATCTCTCTAATCTTACCGAGAGCAAAACTGCAACTAGCCAGGCTCCTACGAGCAGCTCCAGCCAAGGTAGCCAGTCCACTTGGCCGACCTCTTTGAACTCTTCCGCCGAGGGCTTCAAGGTGCATTCAGCAAATCAGTCCAGACGAAGCAGTCACGTCGTTATCCTCACCGATGGAACTACTCACCACGAGCTCCTTCAGGTGCCTCCAGAAGCCAAGGTGCAAAGGCAATCTGTATCAACCGTCGCATCATGGAGGACTTCGGCAGACATGACTGCTGCAGCAGGTGCTCAATCAGTCAACCTTGCGCCCATCGAAGAAGGCCACCAAATGATAAGTGGAGACAAAGCAGACATTGCCTCAGCAGACACACCTCTCAAAAAGCGACGCCGAGCCATTCAACGCCAACTACGCCTTCTCTTCATTTACCCAATCACCTACCTCATGGTCTGGACAATCCCCTTTGTCTACCACAGCTTCAACTACTCGGACCACTACGCAGCAAACCCCATCCCCGTCCTAGCACTCCTTTCAACCTTCTGCGTGACAATCGCCGGAACAGTAGATTGTGTAGTTTTCGGATGGCGAGAGAAGCCCTGGCAACACGTTCCAGGCGCCGATGGCACTTTTCTCGGCAGCTTCAAATTTTGGTCTTTTACAACGAGAAAGCGAAGACGCTGGAACACTCCCGCACCCAAGCGCTTGCCCTCGCTGGAAAGAGAAGAGCAAGAGGCATCAGCAGTGGCTGCTCAAGCCGACACGAAAGCAAACCGTCTCAGCGGAGCAAACAGACTTGCTTCTTCGAGCAGTGCCAAACCCATGGTTCCCATGCATAAAAAGACGTTTTCCGGAACTTCGGATAGAGCCAACAGGGCTGCTGAGCAAGCGGCAGAAAGATTGGCTCTTGAGAGAGCGGATCGTCAGAGCAGGATGTCGACGAGGAACTCGTCCATCAATCCTGCAAACGAGTGGTTCGAGCGAAGACTGAGTGAATGCGTGAGTCCGACAAGAGAGAACTCTGCATTCGATATGACGCCCAGTCCTACCAAGGAGTGATTCTACACTACCCTAATGACCGACTGGACAACAACGAGCGAGGTGGTGAAAAGAAGCTGGCTCTTCTTCTCGGCCATTGATTACTTTCTCAATTTCCTTTCTTTTGCCTTGCACAGCGATTTGCGCATCTTCTTTCTAGCATACATAAGACATTTTGGGGAGGGTTGGGGAGTTTTTCATGAGATCATGGTTGGAAAGAGAAAGGGAGGGACACAGGCTCTCTGAAAAGGGGAGAAGTAGAAGAGCGAATCTAGAAAGTCAAGCATAATCTGAATCCAAAAATCATAAATCAAAGTCAAGGATATATCAATCTATTGTAAGCGCTTCTCCTTCAAAGGCAAGAATACGTCTGTCCATAGCTCGCTGGCCTCGCCTAGTGTGAAGGACAGGTCTACGTTGTCCATGCCGGCTTCTTGGTCGCCAGCCATGGTTGCAAGCTGCGAGATGATGTTGTCGAGCGACAGAGCTTTGCCTACAGCCTGTGTGGCACCAGCTTCGAGCGACACGTGGACAATGTGGATGTGGAAATGGTAGTAGGTAGGTTGATCTGGAAGCTTGTTGGCACAGGAAGCAGGAAGATGTGGCAACGACATGGGTACTCACAATGCACATAGCACTTCAACATATCAGCGTCTATGCTGTAGAGACGAGAAACAGTGCTGGCGATGTCTGCAACGATACGCTTCAGCCAGGCGACATGCTTCTTCTTGAGGTCGCGTAGACTCCAAATGTCTCTACGCTCGACGAGGGCGAGCAAGTGTAGGCTTCCCAACGTCTTGCGATCCCAGTTCAGATCCGGCAACAATAGGTATCTCTCATCCTCTGTCGTGGTGGAATGCGGCGAGCGGAACAGAACGTCTTCTTGCTCGGTGCGTCCGTCGAGGATGTTGAAGACCCAGTTCAGTCGGCCTTGGTCGCGCTTGGTCTTCATGTATGGCCTGACGTGGTCGCGATAGACATGGGGAGTCTCTGTGACATGGCGGACAGCTTGTGCTCTGTATTTCTTGAGATGCTGCTCGGTGCAGGGGTAGATGAGGTTGATCTTCAAGTCGGCGGGTTGCCCTTCGCCAACACCGCTGTGGGCCATGTACCAGCGGTAGATGTCATTGTCGCCGAGGTTCTGGATGTGTGAAAGCGAGTTGCTCAAGGTTGACAGGTGTGATTCATCGGAATCGAAGGCGGCGCGTTCGGCGAGGAGGAGGGCGGGTTCAGAGTCGATGGTGCCCTGCAAGACGATGCGGCGTCCGGCTTGGTCTATTTCTTGTCGCGTTATGACTTGTCCTCTTTTCTTTCTTCAACTCGAGTCTTGATACCTTGATTCAACAGCTTCTCGAACTTGAATCGAGGAATCAGAGCCTCTGCGTTTTTCAATGCCGCCATGTCGATGTTGGGTATTTCGAAAGTGGTTTTACCAATTCGGTACAATTGAGCTGCGTGCATGCTCCACCTCTCCACTCGGCTCGATACCCACCCAATGCGACCATGACTGCAATCACCTAGCCATCTTTGCACACTTGTACATCTCAGCTACATGTTGTTTGTCGTGGGATATCTTTGTCTCATTATTACTATGCTAAGCAATGCCTCATCTTAGGTCATGATTCCGACTGCCATCAAAGCCGCAGCCGGCCAGCTATCTTGTAAAAGCAATCTTTCGCGCCGTAAAACTCCATTCCATGCATGCTAATCGCCCGTCCAAGCAAACCTCCCTTGTTGTCGTCGTGGAATCATGTCGTCTTCAAGTCTCGATAAATCTGGAGCTCATCAACTCATCGACGTGAGCACGCTGCATTCTGGTCTTGTTCTTGTCTCCCTCCTTGAGCAAGACGGCGAGCACTTCGAGAGGAGGGTTGAGGCCCAGCGTGCTTGCTCTTCTCCACCGCTTGACTCTGGCGATGCCGATGCAGGGCTAAGACATGGTTAGTGACCACTTCTGACGACCAGCACTACATCTAAACTTACACCGTATTGTCCACTCATGTCGAACTCTCGGAGAATCTTCTCGGCCACGTCAAGCCCTTGTTGATGTACGCGCGGGGCTATTCTGTCGGCTTCCTTGCTGCGCCAGTACTTTTTGATCTGCACATCTGTGATGCGTCTGGCTCTTGTCTCGATTTCGTCCTTGCCGCTGGAGGCTTCCTCGGTCTCCACAGCCTTGATCTCCTCGAGCTCGGCGTCGGCTTGTTCTTCAATGGCAGCATCGGCGGTAGTGGCTTGGTTGATGGCATGATTTGACACAACTTCGAGCAGGGCGTTGTCTTTCTTGGTCGTCTTCGAATCGCGCTGGCCAAGGGCCGTCTTGGTGACGCGGGCTGATCCCTGCTTACCGAACGAGAGAGTTGGTTGATTACGCTGCGCTGCCGAAGTCGACGACGTGCTTCTCTTTGGTGCCATGTTGATTTTGGAATTATATTGTGGGTGGTGATAGGTTCAAAGTGCGCTAGTTTGATGTAAGAGGGCGCAGTGTTTTATGTGCGATTATAGACGAACACAAAGTCGTGTTGTGTGTTTCTCGATGGTCGACATCCCATTCATTGACTGAACAACGGCGCGTCACTTCAATGACGTAGCGTGACGTTTTGGCGTAAAAACTCATTAAACTTCCAAAAACGGATTATATTAGTTTTGCATACTTGCTTGTACTTTTGGGTATAATGTGTGTGTGATCCAGAATTCCTGCTGGCCTTCACGTGGCTGATAGTCCAGCCTCTGAAAAAGCGTCCGTAACATCAAAATCTATGCGTGCGAAAAATAAAAATGTCTTCAAGCATTACCGTCGTCCTCCAGCCTTGCACGCTTACTTGCGAGCAGCAATGGCCTTCTCCACAAACTCTTTCGGCGGTTGTTGTCTGTAGCCCTGGGGGTTGTTCTCAGTCCATCTCCACAGGTCGCGGCATGCATCTTCGAGTGAAAGCTTGGTCTCCCACTTGAGTTCCTCGTTGGCTCTGGCAGGGTTGGCAGTCAGGTTCAGAACGTCACCGGCTCTGCGGTCGACGACCTGGTATGGCAGGTCGCGTCCAACGGCGTGCGAGAAGGCCTTGACCATCTCGAAAACGGTCGAGCCTCTGCCAGTGCCGAGGTTCCATGCGCGAACGCCGGGCTGGTGTTCGCGGAGGTAGTTGAGTGCCTTGAGATGGCCCTGTGCGAGGTCAATGACATGGATGTAGTCGCGGATGGCAGTGCCGTCTCTTGAGTCGTAGTCTGTGCACCAGTCAGTTCGGAGATTCTCTAGCATGCGTGTGCATAGCCACTCACCATCACCAAAGACGAGAAGCTTCTCACGCTTTCCAACAGCGACCTGGGCCAACAAGGGCAACAGGTTGAAAGGGATGCCCTGAGGATCCTCGCCCATGATTCCACTAGGGTGGGAGCCGGCGGGGTTGAAGTAGCGCAAGAGAGCACCGTTCCACTTGGCACCGGATTCGCCCTTCTTCGCAGCGTTGTTGCGCTGTGCCTCGACGTGGGTGCCAATCAGCTTCTCAATGGCATACTTGGTGTCGCCGTAGGGGTTTGTAGGGCCCAGAGGGCAGTGCTCGGGGATGGGGATCATGCCCTCGAAACGGGTGGCATCACCGTAGACGGTAGCTGACGATGAGAAGACAATGTTTGTGACATTGTGACGGGTCATGGCTTGCAGGAGGGCGATGGAGCCGCCGACATTGACGCGCCAGTACTCGAGGGGGATCTCGCCAGACTCGCCGACAGCCTTCAGAGCTGCGAAGTGGATGACATTGTCAATGTCCGGGTGCTCGGTGAAGACCTTCTCGAGCGCCTTCTCATCGGTGATGTCGACGTTGTAGAAGGCGGGTCGCTTGCCGCAGATGGTCTCGATGCGGTTGATGACTTCCTCGGACGAGTTGTACAGGTTGTCGACAATGACGACCTTGTAGTCGGCCTCGAGCAGGGCGAGGGCGGTGAAGCCTCCGATGTATCCGGTGCCACTGTCGCATCAATCAGCGCATGGCGGGGCAGTCTGGCGCGCTGCGTCACTTACCCGGTAACAAGAACTGATCCGACGGGCATTGTTGTGTGGTGGTATGCGACAAGCGAGACAAGAGCAGCAGGTGTTTGAAACAGAAAAGTCTCGGCCAGATGTTGGGGAGAGGGGAGAGGGGAGACTTGTAGTCTTTAACTGCTATTCAGCCGACGCGACGACAGCATCGGGGATCACACCTTGTGTCTGTCGTACCCTGGCACAGTGTGGAGACGTCCTGCCCCTTGATGGGGAAAACTGATGACAGAGGCGCTCCCCAAATTTCATGCCAATTTCAACATCTTCTTGCTTCGACTCTTTATTATCCGCAGGCCCACCCGGAACATCTCAGCTTTTGCTCGTATTCCATGTAGATTTTCCTTTTATCCGTTGTTGTTCTTCGTCTACTGTGCTGCATTTCGACATGACCATTCTGCTGCTGTCTTTCAGTTGACGTGTGCTGGAGATTAGTACGTTTGAGCATCCCGCGGATCATGCAATGATGTGCATCCATCCATCGCTTGTGGCTGCTTATCGTTCCTGCGACCCTATTCTTGCACAGCCAACACACTTCCAGAGAAGCCGTTGTTGCTGTTGCATCTACGGTGCACTTTCTACGAGCTAAACTTGAGTTCGCTGCCTCCTTTTTACAAGAACCTCCTTTCTCAGGCTCTATGCCACTGACAGGGCTGTAACTACTTCTCCACATGCTTGCCTTTAGGTCCATCTATGAACGAGTAATGCAAGTAATGCAAGCCAGAGTTATGCCGACGCTTGGACCACTTCTATCCGAACGCGTTGTTTTGTAGCAGGAGCGACAGGCAGGAATGCTGACCGCAAACGGAGAACTTCGTCTATACGCACGACTGGAGTTGCATTGATGTCTTGCTTGGCTGTACTTCTTCGAATGTCGGATTGTTTGTTAGCAACAGTCCACCTGCAGTCGTAGTGATATCAAATTTTCGAGTCGCGTTGATGCGACAACACGCGTCCCAAAACCACCTCCACTGTCAAACCGTCACTTTGATACACTCAGTAAGTGAATACCTACTATTATTCCGCGGGCACTCCCGATCTTGATTTGCCGTCAACTCTTTCAATAACAATAACAACAATCACTATTGCTCAATGAATTTTACCTGGATGATCTCGAGATGAACAACAACTAACCTTGTCAACATCAGAATTGCCAGCTATCAATCTGCGACCTTCACAATGTCAGAAACACCAGCTCGGCGGACACGCGGCTCAACCCGGCTGAGCGCAACCCCAGCGCCATCAGTTGCTGGAAGTCGCAAACCAAGAGGCGCAAAGACACCAAAAGCTCTTCCTGCGGTCCCTACAGGAACATCGCACGCGTATGGTGCAGCTGGTAAGGTAGAGTTATCGACGCAGCTCGAAGACCCTGCTGGCACTGCTGGTGGATTTGCCGCTCGGTTTCGCGTCGATAGAGGTGCTGCAGTCAGCCGTAATGTCGGCACTACTGGCGATGAAGATATGATTGAGCCTGACATTTTGCCTCCGCCACGCCCAGTCATACGCAAGGCGCCTGCCGCCACCCGGCCAACCACGTCCAAGTCGTCTGTCGCTGCTATCAGTGTAAAATCCACCACACGAAGGCTGACGACCCCCTCTTATCTACAATACAACGCCAATGACAGCACCGACAACGATGATGTTGGGGACGACTACCGACACAGTGGTTTTGTGCCCACTGGCAGTTCCTCGTTCTACCGGGAGCCGTCCATAGGCGCTGGTAGCTTCACCGACCTAGAGACACAATTCTCATACGGTACATCAATGCCGCCTTCGATTAGATCTCGAAAAGTTGCAGAATTACGACCTCTGCCCACAAACGAGGAAAGACATGCAGCCCAACCCTGGGACGTATCCGTCCTTCTTGAGACACTGCATCGTCGATGGCAAGACCTGGAGATTTCTTGGGAGCGATTATCACCACAGATTAGGCGAACGGCTCTGGCCCTGCTGACAGCACTGCTACTACTGTTCCTATTCGGTCCCAGTAGATGGCTTGGGCTACTGGAAAAGGGTACAGAAGTGTGCTACAAAGCAGGCGAGTACGCCATTAGCCCGCTCTCTTACCTTCAAAGACGCACCTTTGGGCACGATGGCCTATCAAAACGTATGCAGACTCTAGAGCTTGATATGCAAGGCGTGAGACATCAAGTACGGAATATCGATTCTGACGCGCTCAAGCGCCTCCAGTCGATACTTCCTGACCAGATCATGGTCCGTAAGAACGCTCAAACTGGTCAACTGGAATTTCCGCCCGACTTCTGGCGAGCACTGGATGCAAAACTAGATCAACGTGAATACGGAAACATCTGGGAGAGGTTTCTTGACGTCAATGAGAAGAAGCTGGAGCAACATGCTCGAGGCATTGTCGAGAAGACGCTTCAACATCAACAAATCATAACCAAAGACGACCTAGCTGCTGCAGTCAACGAGAACCACGCAATGTTCCGGGGAGAATTCTCTACACAACTGCGTGCATTCGAGGCATCGGTTTTAAAGTCGACAGAGATCACTGCGCGAAGGACTGTATCTGACATCATCAAGCAAATTCCTGATAGCAAGGGCACCACACAACTACATAGCTTGGCGCTCGCAAACATAGCTCGGAACACAGAGCTCCGACTCCGTAGCGTCAACTTCTTCTCGCATACCTTGGGCGCTACTGTTCATCCCAAATACACTTCTCCAACTCATCCTCGGCAACTAGGAGGTATCTGGCAATGGGTGAATAGAAACCTACACGACTATCAGGGACGTGGGCATCCTTCGCCATTCCATGCTCTAACACCATGGGAAGAACCATCGGACTGTTGGTGTGCTGCCGCGTCGGACAAGAAGGGAAAGGCCCAGATTGGTGTAATCATGCCCCGCGCCATGAAGCCGACCAGCATAACTATCGAGCACATGCCTATTACAGGGACTCTCGATATCGGAGCAGCCCCTAAAGAGTTTGAAATATGGGTCAGACCTCAATTTAGTGCTGCTGCCCACACTCACAACTCGCATCTAAGCTGTGGAGAAGCGCCCGAGGCTGGACTCGCCTGCATTGGTAAAGCCGAGTACGATATCCATGCTCTCAACCACGTCCAGAATTTTGATCTCGAAGATGTATATGGAACGATTGGCTTCGTCGACTTCGCCGTTATCAGAGTCATGAACAATTGGGGACAAGACTGGACATGCATCTATCGTATTAGAATGCATGGTAATCCAGAATCTGCGGATGTTGAGAGCAGTACTTAGGGCGAGCTCTGAGGCATGGCACATTTCTGATATTTGTGCTTCATGGTGGGAAAACTTTAGCGGTGAGCGTCGATTAATCCATTCCCTGTGTTGTTGTTGTTATTCTAGATACCCCAGCTTTGCCTTCTTTGTACCATTTTTCATTCTTGTCAATCAGTCCCAAGACCAGATTTTATGACCCTTACAGACCGATCTGCTACGCATTGACCGTCAAGTAGGACAATCCGGTCCGAACACTCTCCTTGTTTCGCAGTTCCTTTGTGTTCGTACATGCTGACGGATCCGGCGAAGTAACCGAAAGCGGCACTCGATAAAGGTCTTTCATGTAGAGAGGCATTGATATCTTGTTAAGTTGTGCGTGCTGCTGTCCTGACGGCGAACAACATCGACAAATCTACCCAAAATAATGACCCCAAATCTCAAGAGAAAGTTAGAAGACCAAAGCATGTCCAACGAAGCTCCTCAAGCGAAGAAGAGTCGTCTGACGGAAGTTCCGAAGCCAACTCGATGGAGCGCTCCTGATTTCGATCAGGAAGTCTATACACCAGTGGAATCCCTGCTCCCATCACCTTTCGGCAACAACTTCCAGCCAGGCAAAGATCTCGTCAAAACTCTCAGACAGTTTGGACCAGTTATTCAAACGACATATGAAACATATAGCACTACTGAAGACAGACCTGCACTTCGTGAGAATCTCCAAGGTTCATGCAATGACCAGCAGATCCTTTGGTTGGACCCTTTGCAGTCTTTTATCGTGAAATCGGGCGAAACACTGATGATGTAAGTATCCCCCCTGCAATTCAATTGGTGATCCAGCTGACACTTTCATCAGATCCCAAGGCAATGGCGAAACCAGAACTATCAGATTTCGTCGAGTGACCAGCGAGCTTACTTTCCATTGGTTTGCATTCGTGCAAAAGGGTACGGTTCTGAGCATCAATGGACAGAGTTTCCCGAGCTCTCGCGATTATGTCGCTGGGCCTTTCCCGTCTTTTTCGATCCTGGAGTACGATCAACGTTGCGTCTTTCTGTGCTTGAGTCGCGATGGTGTCGACTACACGCCTTCAAGCAGGGAAACCCACGAAACCACCAGTCGCATGGCTGCAGCTTTCGCGAAAGAGCAGGAACGGAAGAAAGCGTCTGAAGAATCTGCTGGTTCTTCCTCGAGTAAGAGCGGAAGCAGCAAAAGCGAAGCTGATGATAGTGGGATCAAGCTGAGATTCCAACCTGAGCGCCAGCCAGAGGATATTGAGGCTCGCGAATACTTCCAATGGCGCTTGCAGGAATGGAAGACCCTTCGAGATCGAGCTAAGGTCGAGCTCGATGACCAAGCCCCCAAGTACCCTGGTGCCGACTATCAAGAGTGGCTTATGGACAGCGTCGTGTACCGAGCCATCGCCTCGGTCACTACAGCGATCGAGTTGGAGAATGACGTCCCCTTTGCTCAAATCGACGAGGCTAGTTACCAGCAGGCAAGGCATGCTATCAGACCCCAAGGTTACGACAACTCTGTAATCGGCCCTAGAGCCGAATTTTTGCTACCATTCAACTCGGACAACAGATCTAATGGCAGCCACTGGGTCCTCGTCCATGCCAAAATGACCGAGACTGGACCCGAGATCCACTGTTACAACAGTTCTGGCATTACAAACCACTATGATAGTGCCATCAGGCTGACCCTACGCTACTCACTATGGTACGGTGCTTTGGAAAACCAGCCCGGATTGACCGAAGTCACTCATCATGCAGTACCGATTCAACCAGGAGGTTGGGAATGTGGCTACTTCACCATCATGAATGCCTGGTGTCTGGCTTTGGGTATGACGCCCAGCGCCGAACTCGGTACTTCCATGTCCAAAGTCAGGATACTGGATCTCATCGATATGATCAACCTCTCCATGTCCGGTTTCATGGACTCTGCCACTATTCAAGCATTCATGCGCTGTACTAGTTTCGTTGAACAAGGATCAGACACCATCGCTGGCGATCGCCACTTTACCCGCAGCGTTCCTTTCTTGAATCAAAGCGGCATGAACAAATATATCAGCATGCGCAGGGATATTGAACAGCACCCCAACTCGGGCACCAAACGACTCGACATCGAAACCATTCGCTACATACTCCGCTACACTGGTCACGAAGTCGAAAATCTCGGGGCCGAAGCCATACTCGAACGCTTCGACAAATGGCTAAAAGATAACAACATCATTGAAGCTGAACCCACAAGCCCCTTCAGCCCCATCAGTCCAAAAACCATCGAGATGTGTTTCACAAGCGTCACTGTACACGAAACTCAACAAGTTCCCGTTCCCTGGCCAACAGAGGTCAAAGCCCTGCGTAAGGTCTGGAGAGTATACCACAAACTTCTCAAGCGAGAGGGCTTGTTGGCCTGTCCTCTTGAGGATAGAGCTGCCCAGAAGGAGGCAGGGGCGCCCTCGACTCAGGAGGGTGTGCCACGTGATGATACCTATTACCCCTATGAAAGTGCGAAGATCGTCACACTTGACAGACTGGGTATGCTGCCTTCTACAGATGTTCTTTCGCCGACCGAATTGGCTGGTATCAGGACGAAGAAGTCGCCAGTCAAGATCATACTGAGGGCGACCAGATAGTGGATTGTTCTCATTTTTTAGTTCTTCTCCCCTTAAGGTCTTGTTTTGTCTCATCACTCTGTACTGTCATCATTGTTGGTTTTTTTCTTATCGAGCCTGAATATTCAAGTCTTTTCAATTGCCTGCTTTTTGAACCACTCATTTGTTTGTGTCAGTAGGAAAGAAGCAACACTTGGTCATAATATGCAATCGAGACCGCCTGTTGCAGCGCGTGCCTGTCGGCAATCATGCTTGATCGTTCCTCTCTCTGGACAATTCCATTGCTTCTCTGGAAACCCCATTATTATGCTCGAGGCTCGTTCATGCCAACTTTCCCAAGTAAACACGGATGCTGGGATGACCCTGTCACATACCGAGAGCTTCATTGATCCAACCATCGGTGCTGCATTCCTCCTTCTGTGAACATCAAAAGCACCGTTATCACAGTTGCAGCGAATCTATTGGATACTCAAGTGATTGAAACCGAATATGGTATCGCCACAGCATGGCGTCCAGGTTCTTGTGGCCTCGTAAAGAAGGCGAAGAATCATCGTGTAATCAACCGGGACTAAACTATTCGTGCCACTCAGTAGATACAAAAGTAGGTTACAACCAACAATTCAAGAATCGACGTTGTATCTTGAAGGGAAGTGACATGGAGTCATATAACACATCTCATGAGTACGATTCTAAGACCTAGATCTACAAATGGCTCTTTACATCAGCCCTCTCAGCCCTCGGATGCCGTTGCTCTTTACGGGTTTTTCCGACTTCTCGATCTTGTCCTTCTTTTTGTTGTTTTGCGCACCACCTATTACACACATCAGCACGTTGATCAGTATCACGAAGGAGATACTGAATACTTACCACGTCCATACATACGGATCTCAGGCTTAGACCTACTGCCTTCTTTACTGGGCTCAGCTGACGCCTCGGAGTTGAAGCTGAAGACACTTCTATTGCCTTCTTGTCCTAGTGATGATGGGGGTGGCGAGCTGTGGTCGGATCCGAAAGTCGATCGTGCCGCGCCATATGCGGCCGCTGGATGCAGCGCATGTTCGTCGTAGTAAGCACCCTGAGTTCGAGACATTGGATTCGAGTTAATGCCTCGCTGTGAATACGCTTCGGGTCGCAACGGACGTGCGGGTGGGTAGCTTTGGTTCAAAGATGAGACGGGCGAAGCAGTTCTTCCAAACTCCATGTGTGGGGCAAACAGTTCAAAATTCTCTGCGCCACGGTCGGTGTAGAAAGCACGACGCGAGCCAGCTGGACTGTAGCTCCTGACACTGCCTTCCTGGTTCATATAGCCAGGGTCGACAGAGCGGCTAGGAATGGGATAGCCTCCATCAGCAGCTCCCCTGGACTCACGTAAACTCGTGAACTCTTCCAAAAGTTGACTGTAAGCGGCTTTGGTCTGCGCAAGTCGTATACGGCTCTCGGAGAGTTGCTCGTGAAGATGTGCAGTGACTGCAAGATTCGGTTGCTCTGCAGCCGTCAACCCTTCTGAAGCATCCTTGAGACGTAGATCATATTCTTGCATTTTGGCTTCATGTGCAGTTTTGAGCCTCTCGAGTTCTTGCTCACGACGCTGCAATATGAATTTGGTGCTTTCAAGCTCCTGTTTAGCCAGTTCGTATTCTGCTCGGATTGATTCGAGCGCCAATACTTGGTCACGATAGCCTCGGATCTCCTTTTGGAGCTCTGAACTCTGCTCGTCGGTCATTTCTAGATTCTTCAGACGGGATTCGACCGTTTCGAGTTCCTCTTGTTTGCTGGATTCTCGAGCTTCACTTTCCACAAGCAATTGACGGAGTTGATCGCAATCTTTGGAAGCCTGGGTGAGACGAAGCTGTAGCGTCTCTTGATCTGCGAGCTCCGACTTTAGACCACGAATCTTTGCCATAAGCTGTTCTTCACTTTGCTTTGTGTGGGTTCTGCGAGCCTGTGTTTCCTTTTGCATCTTTTCATTGAACTTGTTGGAATCGCTCAATTTCTTTTGCAGAGCACGATTCGCATTGATCAAGGTGGCTGTTTCGGCCTCGACAGTGACCGCCTTTATGTGGTTGCGTTTGAGCTGACCAATGGCAGCGACGTGCTGTTGTTTGAGGTAGCGCTCGAATGTCAATTCATTGCGCAATAGTGTCAATTCTCGTTGCAAGTATGAGAGGTCCTTGGAGGTTGTTGGCTCAGTGACAGGATCCGGGAAGTTTTCGACAAAGTGATGAGGCAAGGTAGGACTGTCCAGATGCGTTGGTTCCGAGGTGGACGTCAAGAAGTTGGGGACTGCGGGCAGTTTGGTTGATGGAGGAGGGACAGGACTCTCGAATATAGGATGCTCGCCAGCGTATAAGCCATGACATTCTGCAATGACTTCCGAAGGCTCTGCTTTTAGCCATCGATTCTCGCTCAGCTCTTCTTCGATGGTGGTAGTGAAAAAGGCCGGGTGCAAGAAGTGGACTCGCTGGAACTGCTCGGTGCGACTTCTGATAACAGCTTGGTCAAGGTCGAATTCATCTGCGCCGGGAAAGTCAATGTTTTTGAGATACTTTCTTGGTTTCCTGACATAAGTCATGAAATTGAGAGGATACAGGCCGTATAGGTAAGTGAAGTAATGCAAAAGTTCGGGCGCGGAGGACTCGGGCATATCGGGCAGGGCACGCAGAATTTGCCAGGTAGGGTCGAGTTGGTCGTCATGATCAGTGTCAGCATCGGAGTCGGAATCGCGACGAACGCGATCATCTGTTACAAGGTCTCGTTGAGCTTTCGTACTAGAAGCGCTAAACTTTTCCCAACAGAGGCAACGACTATAGACCAAGAACAGCCTGGGAAGCTGAGAAGACACGGTGACGGGTATGTGTGGAAGAAGCATGATGAGACACCTCAGAGCAGCCGAGACGACAACTGTGGCTGTGTCGTTCATGAGACATTTGAGGAGATGCTCGACGACGGTTGTGTCCAAGACCAAGTGCAGATGGGCGTGCTGCTGTTCCAGAAAGGCAGCGAGCAGATCAAGAGCCTGCAGACGTGTCTCTGGCTTTAGAAGGAAGTCATCGACGGCAAGAAAGAAATCACGTGGGGTTTTACGAGCAAAGGCGATCAGCATGGACTGTAGTTGGCGAGCGGCGTGGTCCTGGGCTTGGAAAGACGGGCTCTCGGGGCGAGAGCTTGTACGGGCGACAAATGCATCGAGGAGGACTGAGCTGAGATGAACAGCGGTACGGGCCTTGTCGCGAGCATCTGGGCTGTCCGGATCGTAGCAGAGCGAGTCGACAACAAAATCCTGGGCGTCCGACATGGCGGATCGACTGGGGGCCGGCTGGTCGACGAACGGTACGAGGACATTCCGAAACCAAAGAGCAATGTGGTCGTCGCCGGTTATGGCAGGACGTAGAGTCTTCAAGACAGCCACGAATGCAGGCAGCTTGTTCGGATACGCTTCGACATGATGGCGGAAGACGGAGCGTAGTTCGTCGTGTAGTCCGTCTCCTTCTTTTCTCGGTTTGGTGACATAGCCCGAGAGAATGCGCGACAGTTCGTCGGGGAGCGCTTGTGGTGCATCGGGATGCGCAAAGGTTGCGTTCAGCGCGCCAACGACGTCGTTCAATGATCTATTCGCAATCGTCAGCTCATGAGAAGCCACACGCAAAGGGCAGACACATTTACACTGAAGACATGATTGCGCCGCAAAGCGCCTCGGGTTGTTTGTGCGTCAGGTTCTGCGACGAGGACTGGTCGAGTATGAGGTGCCCGCTCACGGCATGTTTTGGTCGCAATACTTCATTCGCTCAAGCCGCTCAAAAGTCAAGTGCATGAAAGAATCCTTCTTTGTGTCCGACTGCGCCCGGCATGCCGAGATGAATCCTCTTCCTGATGCGTCTGTCAAAAGCCCGACAAAGAAGCCACAACTCGTGCGATACCGATATCTGCTATTCCAATGTCTTTGTCCAACAGAGATAAGCCCTGACATCGTGTAATACCATCACGAGCGTCGTCATTCTCCGCTCGCTCGCCTCGGTCGCGCCCGTCTTGGTCTCCGCCTCTGTCCCGTGTCTAGCCGCTTTTCCCACCTCTTGCTCTCCTTCAGCCCTCCTATTCAACAGGGCAATTGGAAGTCATCGGCGCTCGAGATATTGCATTCTATGTTGAATAATACTTTTACATTTTCAATCAATCGAATACTATTTCATTCTCATGGCAGTTCATGTACAAATTTTGTTGAAACCAAATGCCCACCCAGTGCCGCTACCCAAAACGCCAATCTACATGCTGGTGAAAGAACTTGACAAGAAATTACGGGGTATATCTCTACTCCTCATCGGATTCCACTTCGGCCGTGTCTTGGTGGAAGTACTTGCCCTCAGTGGTGGGCTTGATCATGCCAATACGGATACAGAAGTCTCCGAATTGCTCGCCGTCGTTTCTCTCAGCTGCGTAACGCTTGAGCAGCGGCTTCATGATGCTGAGAATCTCCTCTTCCATGATAGAGCTGCGGAAGAGCTTGTTCAAGCGCTGGCCGTGGTAACCGCCACCAAGGTACATGTTGTACGCGCCGTAGGCCTTACCAACGAAGGCGACCTCGGCGAGCCAAGGACGAGCACATCCGTTGGGGCATCCAGTCATGCGCATCACGATGCTGTCCTGACGAAGACCGTTCTCCTCGAGCACACCCTCAAGCTTGCCAATGAGCTCGGGCAGGTAGCGCTCGGATTCAGCCATGGCAAGGCCGCAAGTGGGGAAGGCCACACATGCGCTGCTGCTAAGGCGGAGTCCGCTGAAGTTTGTGTTGTCCAGCTTGTACTTGGCCAACATCTCCTTCATCTTGGGCAACTCCTCGTCGGTGACGTTGGACAAGATGAGATGTTGGTTACCGGTGAGGCGGAACTCACCCTTGTGAGCCTTGGCGATTTCGAGCAGGCCACTCTTCATGGGGAAGTCAGCAGTATCCTCGATACGTCCATTCTCAATGAACATGGTGAAGTGGTTGTTGCCGTTCTCATCCTTCTGCCAGCCAAAAGTGTCGATGTTGCTCTTGAAGTGGAAGGCACGAGGCTCCTCAAACTTGTCACCCCAGTACTTCTCAACCTCTGACTTGAAGACGTCGACACCCATGTCGTCCATGGTGTACTTCAGACGGGCGTGCTTGCGGTTCTTACGATCACCATTGTCGCGCTGGACAAGCATGACCTTTTCGCAAGCAATGTGGACCTTATCCTTGGAAACGTAACCAAGCATGCTACCAGTGCGAGGGTAGGTCTTCTTGTTGTTGTGAGTGGTACCCATACCACCGCCAGCAAGCAAGTTGAATCCAGCAAGGTGGCCGTCCTCACCCTTGATAGCGATAAGACCAACATCGTGAGCGTAGACATCAGTGTCGTTGTGAGGAGGAATGGCGATAGTAATCTTGAACTTGCGAGGCAGGTAGGTGGGACCATACATGGGCTCGTGGTCCTGGACAGCGTCACCGGCAACCTGGGTCTTGACGTCGTTCTCATCCTTGAGCCAGATTTCGTGGTACGCGGTAGTAGCAGGCAACAAGTGGTCGCTGATCAACTTGGAGCTGGCGTGAACTTCTGCGTGGTACTCAGAGTGCTCAGGCAAACTGCTGCACATGACGTTACGGTTGACATCACCGCAAGCGGCAATGGTGGTCATGAGAGCCTTGTTGATGGCCTGCATTGCAGGCTTCAGCTTGGTCTTGACCACACCGTGGAACTGGAAGGTTTGACGAGTGGTCAGCTTCATGGTCTCGTTACCCAATGTCGAGGCGATAGCATCCATCTGGACCCATTGGTCGGCAGTAGCGACACCACCAGGCAGGCGACAACGAATCATGAAAGAGTATGCGGGCTCAAGACCTTGAGCCTTGCGCTCATCTCTGATGTCACGATCGTCCTGCATGTATGTACCGTGGAACTTGGTAAGCTGCTGGTCGGCAGCAGAGATGGCAGCGGTGGATTGATCCTGGAGACCCTCGACAATGGTACCGCGGAGGAAGTTGGATGCAATCTTGATGTCTTCGTTGGTGATTGGTGGGGGCTCATCGGGAAGGCCCTCAACGTTACCAACACCCAGTGAGTCCCAGAGCTTGGGCTCCCATTCGTTGTAAGCAGTCTGATAACCGTCAGGGTCCTGGTCATCACCAAGGCCACAGTCGACAAGAGACTTGCCACCAAGTGTGACCACTCTGGCGTATAGATCCTTTGCAGGCTTGTTGTAGTAAATCTTGTCCTCCTTTCTAGGCCAATAGTGGCTATCACCAAGACCAAAGACGGAGAAGTTCACGCTGGCAAGGTCAAGATCGGTGGAGTTCTTGACGCCCTCCCAGAAGTTTCTGCCGTTTTGGGGGAACTCACCCTGACCAGCAACACTGCTGATCATGACGACATTCTCTTCAGTTGAGAGGTCCTCCAGAGGGTAATCATCCATAGCCATGACCATGGTCTTAAGACCTCTGGCTTTGCCGCGGTTACCCAAACGCTTAGCAAGGTTCTCCGAGTTACCATTGTCTGAAGCAAACAGGATAGTCAGAGGAGCGCCCTGCAAGCCCTCAAGGAGCTTGCTGTAAGAGTCCTTGGCCTTGCGCTTCTGGACTTGGCGAACCTCCGATCCGTAAGATTGGGAAAGGTTCGCGCTGAATTGAGGGTGTCTCTTCATGAGCTGAGTCAGGTAATTGTCTCTCTTGAGGAACTCCTTGAGCTCTTGTCTGATGCGCTCAGAATCAAGCTGGAAGTTCTCCTCGCCGTTCTCCTCTGCGCGAGGGTTCCATCTGTAAAGAGGCCAGTAACCGATATCAACAGCCTTCTTGGTCTCTTGCAGGACAGACAGCGGTGAGTCGGTTTCCTTGCTGTAAGGAAGGTATGCGACGACAACCGAAGGTCCGTTGAACTGCTCAGCCTCGAGCATTGACTGCAAGACTTGGGTGTAAGAGCTGTAAACAGCAACGGAGGCTACGTAAGCGTTGCCAAAGTTCATGGCGTACAAACCAATGTCCTTCTTTCTTCTGGCGGCATCGGCGGCAGCTCTCTCTGAATAAGGCTGCGAGTCAATGATAAGCATGTTGACGTTCTTGTCAGATGCAAGGACGTGGTGGACACCAGAGTTGCCCAAGTCGTAAGACCATGCGTCCGAACCAATAAGCCATTGCGACTCCTTGTAGAAAAGTCCCTTGTTGGAAAGAAGCTCGGTAGCCAGAGCAGACTTGTCGCTGTCAAGACCGGAGATGACCTCGGGTGCAAGGCTGTTTGCCTTTGAGGCCTGTTGAGCCTCGAGCAACCACTGTGAAAGCTGCTGCTTAGGAGCCTCGGTGGCAAAGTCACCAGACTTGGCAGCAGTCTGCACCTCAGAAATGAAACGCTCTCTGTGCTCGGTACGAGCGACAAGGGAACCGAAACCGTACTCAGGGTTTGCACTAATCTCGCTCGAGACACCTGCATTGTCGGCACCGATTCTGTTGGCAACGTAGAGACGCTCGCCGAACAGCTGGTCAAGAATCTTCATGTATGCATTCTCAACCTTGGGTTGCTCCAATTCAAAATCCTTCTCGTTCTCCTTGGGACCCTCGTGGTTACCAATTTCGAGGTTCTGGATAGGTGAAGGTGAAGACAGGTTTTGGAAGATACCCTTGAGTGCCTGACGAATAGTGGAAGGCTCGATGTATCCAAGTTGGTGACCAACAATCAGAGGGCCACCGTTACCTGATGCCTTGATGGTGACAAGAAGATCGAGGAGGAGGGGACCCCAGCGAGTAGTCTTGCGACGGATCTGCTCAAGGACGGCGATTCTCTTCAAACTCTTGGGCAGAGTCTGAAGGAGCTTTGAGCCCAACCAGGGTCTGTAAAGACGGGCAGTGACAATACCAGCACCATAGAACTCATCGGAGGAGGTGGCCTTGTCAACTTCTTGAGCAAAGAGGGCGGTGTCGGATCCGAACAAGAAAACGGCCGATTCAGCATCCACGGGTCCAGAGTATTCGAAAGCCTTGTACTGTCTCCCAGTCGACTCGAACAGTTCAGACCAGATCTGGGTGGCGAAGTTATCAATATCCTCGGAAGTGATGGGGCGGCTGGAAACAGACTCCACAGAAGTGGCGTTGGAAGACACGACTGATGCACCATCACTGCTGCCATTGCGACCGTCAGAGCTGGAGCCACTAGATGACTCACGATCGCTGATCGGCGCAGAGACAGACTTTTCAGTTGATGCTCCTGTACGCTCGGGTGTGACTGAACCGTTGACGCCAGTAGAAACAGCGGTAGTGCGGGTGGCAACCCTGCCCTCATCTGCATAGAGACTAGACTCTGTCGATGCAGCTGCGGGGTGTTGCTCGATGTTCAAAATCTTTTTTACAAGCTCTCTGTCTTCCTGTGTGATGGGGTTGTCGTTGGAGATATTGGCAGAGTCGAAGAAGTGGATGACACCCTTGCCAGACTTGATGGCCAGAGCGTGTGCTGTCACAGCAAGATCCTGTGCCTCTTGCAATGACTCAGATTGGAGGAAGGTAAATCCAGACTGTCTGATCGAGGTGATGTCTGAGTAGTCAGGGTAGCCAGCTGGTTGGAGGGCGACGTGCAAGACGACAGGATATTGTGCGAGCTTGTAGAGGTGGGGGACGGAGCGGACCAGGATCGAGGATGAGGTCGTTACCGAGACAAGCTTGCCCGAACGAAGGGGCTGGAAAGCCGAGAGAAGGGGGTCTGCATTGTGCTTTACAGGAACAATCTGAAGCCAAAACAGTCAGTCGCACGAAGCAGCTGTTTAGAGGGGTAAAGAACGTACCACCGGGGATGTAGACTTGAGTCCTGAAGCCTTGTTCTGCTGATAGGTTGTGAAGAAGTTGGAGAACTCGGAGTCGGTTGCAAGAGAAGGCTGGACAGAGACGACAACGTCGCTGGCCAGGTATGCGATGCGTGCGACTGGTCGTGGTCAGTGAATGTTCGCGGATGGTCAGCACTCGGAAGCCTGCTTACCAGCCTCTCCAGCAGTCAAGATGGAAGCCATTGCCGCAAAGATGACCTGAATACCGAACCCAACAAGAGGTTCTATACAAGAATGAGAGTTCAAAAGAGATAGAAAGGAGAACAATGGAAGGGAAACAGGTAGTGGGGGCGATTGGAAAAATAGCCGGGGGAGGGAGGCGTTGATGGCGGCGTGACCAGAATTGCCGTTCAATTGCTCATCTCAGACCGAGTCCCCAGCAGTCGCCTCTTGCCCGTACGAGTAGCGGCCGCCGGGTGACTTTTTTCCTCTCTTCAGGAATGGCGACATCTGCGACACCGGCCGCTGTGACATTTGAGCTACCTTGATTGGCCAGTAGATATCCCCACGGCGTTGCCAAGCCATCTCGATAGATCTCCGCCCGTCTTTTTGTTTGTCGGTTGTTCGCGAGCGAAGCCCGAGCCTGTCTTTGCCCTTCTGCCTCACCCAAACCCCGACAACATCGACTGTTGCGACAGAGCCCGAGTGTTGTGTTTGGATTCGTCTAGCTTTGCCTCACGACAAGTCATGGTCGTCACCACTCAGTTCAATTTCTTATTGCAACATAATGGCACTTTGAGAATCAACTGCCGGCGATTCTGGGGCCACCGGCAGGGAAATTGTGCTTGTCGGCGCTGTCCGCTTGGAAGAATATACATGGTTTGATTTGTCGTTGTATCATTTGTCTCTGCCCAATCTCTCCTCCTCATCCTGGACCAACTCGTAAGCAGGTCGATATGTTGTATCTGCATCTGAGTTCTTGTCGCCTGCCGTTTTGAGCACAGGGTTGGGATATGTATCTGTAGTTCCTCCCAGAGATGTATAACCCTTGTCGTAGAGCGAGCAATAAGGTATGTCTAGGTGTCGTATGAACTATAAATGGTCAGTCGGGTCTTTCTGGCGCATCAACAGATGTGATGGTCTTACAGTCCAGACTTCGGCGTAATGCCAGTCTATTACAGGATGTATCCTCATAAAAGCAGGCCACCCTCTATCTGTAGGATCGAAGTATTTCAGAGTAGCTCCATGGGGGTCTGTCCTCCGCGTGCCCACAAAGATGGCCTTGACATGGCTCTTGTCGTGGAGATAGTCTTCAAAGGCCTGTCGCATAGATCTGGCATAGCGTGCCAAGTCCAGATGGTATGTGTCGATGGATAGCTGTACAAAGTCCTCGACTTCAGGGAATGGATGAGGCGACACGATATAGACAGACTCTAGGGTGTTTGGCAGCTGCGTTGACGTCTTGACCGAGTAGGCGTGTAGGGCGGCGAGATAGAGGATCAACAGGACCAAGCAGTCCTTGCCTCCATTGTAGGAAAGGGACAGTTCGGCCAGACTGTGGATGCTTATCAGCCCGACTCAGTGCAGCCATTCAGATCCACGACCAACCTGTATCGCTCGAGTGCTTCATCGAGGACCTTGAGACTCAAGCGAGTCTGCTCCTGGACGCCTCGTAGGCGATCGGTGGATGCCTGGGCGGCCAGAAAGGCAGTGACTCGGGCATGCACCTTTGCGCAGAGGGCGGGCAGATGCTCCTCCTGGCCAGGAGCTATTGTTTCGGTGCGGCCCTGGTCATCGCTGCGGATTCCAAGCAGGGTCTCTGGCATTACGATGCTTCGGCATGCGACACACAAACTCGACTATGCATGAGAGATGCTGTCGAGGACACGGAGATGCCGTCACGTCCGCTATCCAGACGGTGGGGCAACCCAGCGACCCCGCGTCGGCCAAACACTTTCACTCTTCGCCGCGAATGCAGACCGTGCACGTGAAATGCTCATGAGGACAATCTGCTCCCGCTGAAATGCACAGAGTGATTCAAGATCGAAACATAGCCTTGAAAAGCTCAATCGCATTTGTCCCGTGAGAGACCTGCTTAGAACATCTATGTAGTACACGCCAGTCTGCCCAACATGTACAATGCAGAAACACAGTTACAAGCGATTTCTTAACTCAGCGCATTTCTCTCTTGTGCTTCTTCGACAGCCTTCTCCCAGCTAGTCTGGTATATGAACCAGCCTTCGACAGCAGCTACGATTCCGAGTGCAAGTGCAGGCCCCTAAGAATTCCGTCAGTAACAGTCTACAAGCACACAGTAGAAAAACACTTACAGCCCAAAGTCCATAGAGGTCCCAGTGAAGGCCGAAACCGGTTCCGAACGAGATCGGCATAGCAATCTGCACTTGTCAATACATGGTTCAAATCGAGGTCGTGATATTGACTTACCACGTAGTACGCGAACAAATTTACATAACCACCAATCTCTTGTCGACCCAAACCACGCAAAATACCGTTACACAGAGCTGCAAGAGAGTCGAAGAGCTGAAACGCAGCGTTCAAAGGAAGTGTCTTCGCAGTGAGCTCAATAACATCGGCATCGTTGGTAAATAGTCTGGGGATGTACTCGCGAGTGGAGCTCAGCAAGATCATGTTGAAGATACCAACAAACAATGCTGCATACAACGAGACCTTCGCATTGACCTTGGCAGCATCCGAAAGCGTGGCACCAATCAGGTTGGCAATACGGGTGCTCGCTGCGATACTGATGGGAAAGGGGATCTGATAGGTAATGGTGGAAATTGTGCTGAGGACACTTTGCGTTGCAAGGTGTGTTGGTGAGATCCAACTCGCCGAGAGTGTCAAGATCTCAAAGGCCAGATACTCGGCGAGGATCATGACCAGACCAGGGAGGGCAAGGCGGATCATGGGCATCCAGTTCCGGAGAGCAAGTTTACTAAAACCACCCCAACACTCCATACCGCCAAAGAAACGGACGTAGAGGAACAGGGAGAGCGGCATGAGGTTTTCTATGATCACCACAGCAATTGGGGCCCCGATAAAACCAAATCCCAATCTCTATTGTGATTGTTAGTAGTGATCAAGGGATCGCATGGGCTCAGACGTACCCAGACAAAAAGCCAGTGCAAGAACACATTGAGAGGTGCGCAAATCAGAAGCACGATAAGGGTTGCCGAGAACATTCCCTGTGCTTGCACGAATCTTTTCCCAGCTTCAAATGCAGCATACCCTGGAGCACCAATAATTAGGACTCGGAGATATTGTCCTGCTAGCTCGGCAGTCGCTTTCTCAGGCACGATCGCGCCGATAATACTCGGTCCGGCGGCCCAAATGATTGCAATTGGAATCGTGATAACCCACAAGAAGTAAACCATACGTTGAAGCTGCAGTCCGACAAGAGTTTTGTTGCCAGAGCCGTATGCCTGTGCACAAAGAGTGTCAAGACTAGTAGCCAATCCTTGATATACAGAGTATCCGGTGATAGTGGCAGTCATACTGGCAAGGGAGACGGCCCCTAGCTCAAGCTTGCCAATGTGACCCACCGTAAAGACCGAGGTAACAGTCAAGGAATATTGAAGGAGGAAGGTCAAGATCAGAGATCGAGAATATCTCGCCAGAACAATTGCTTCTCTCTGCCAAGTCGTCTTGATCTTTCCCGATGCAACTGCTTCTTCCCATCTTTTGTCGATGTTCTCTGGAGTATCTATGCCTCCATATGGTTCGGCAGGGTTTCCAAGAAGAGAAGTGTTCTCGTTCGGCCCTCCATCTTCGACAGCCGACTCTTCGTCAGCGCCGCCCTTCCGTGGTACAAATCCAGTCACAAACGACTTTTTCAATAGTCCGCTGGGCTTCTTCGACAAGGTACTTGTGGTTCGAGGGTGCTTGGGATGGATCAAATGATTGTCCCGTAACAGGCTTCGTTCTTCCGCGAGGGCAGCTTCGCGGTCTTGTCCGTTCGCCCTTCTAGACTCGGGCGCTTGTGCGGAGGGGAAGAGTGGTCGTGGACCGGATGCGACGTAGGAGGTCCTCCGGTAGGAGCCAGCCATTGAGTAGTGTTGCTCATGGCCGAGCCCGAAGTCTTGATCTCCATCAGCAGTATTGTTGGTCCTGTGGCATTCTTCCTCTTCCTCTCCTTCAGCATCCGCCAAGTCCCTCAAGATTGACTCCTGGGCCAGGGGAGAGGAGGAAAGGAAGCCATTGGCCGATCGCAAGGAAGTGCTGAGGGTTGCAGGTCTACTCATGGCGTTGTTGAGCCGGTCGCTTGGCCGTTGTGTGCTCCAGATCAGGAAAGTAGGTTGGTAGATTTGATGATACTGAAAAGAACAAGATGTATTCGAGCAGAAAAAAGACAGGCTGAGACGAGATTATCAGGGCATATCGAGCAGGCCCTCGCCTAGATAGATGAGCATTGAAGGGACCCTTTGCCGTCCTGCCCGCGACCTGGTCGAGGAACTCTAAATTACGTGACGGGAAAGCTTTTAGCGCGATAAGCACACCGTTGGAGTGTGGAGGTCGACGCTCGTGCTATTAGGTTTCCTAGTCGGGCAAGCAGTTCCGACGTCAGCTTCGACGAGGTCAGCCCATAGCATGCCATGTACAGACATCCATCGGACTCAATACTGAGTCTCGATTCGACAGTCATCAGGCGAATAGATATGGTCCAGTAGGAAACAGTCCCGCGACCGATGTATATCAAAGCCATCTCAGGCCAGACCACTGGACGTGGCTGTGGGTTACACCAGGCTTCGTTTTCTCCAAGCCAGTCAGCAGCCAAGGTATGGTTTCTTCACTATGAGAGTGGTCTACAGGACGCCATCTACGAGCGCCTGCAGTAAACAAGTTCTTAGACCGATGCTCGATCTCTTGATGAATGACCGCTGTACAGGGTTGACAGGCGTCGGCAGAACGAACCATGTTCATTGCGACTGCTGGTACTTTTACTCTGCTGTATGGTTCTGAGCTTACCGCTGGGATCTGGCATCTTCGTGTGTTACAGCTAGAAGTCGAGCTAGCACTTGCTGTAGAGGCAGTGACGAGGACGATATGGGCCTGAACTACACCAGTGAGGTACCGAAGGAAAAGAAGCTTACGGTTCCGAGTGAAGCTGATGAATGGAGGTAAACACCAAGACAACGACCCGAGTCAACGATAGGTATCATTGACCTTGTTGTGAAACGCCACAGCATCTCGATGTTACCGGTTCGAGAGGCCTGTTGACCACGATCTTCATGGTTCATGATGTCTTACGGCATACAATAAGGATCTTTGGTCAAAGGCAAGTGTAAATCTGATTTAGAACTCCAGAATCATTGCAGGGTTGGAGGTGAAGGCACAAGACAGGAAGGGAGTGACCAAACCATACGCGCCTGCCCGATCAAGCGGGAGATTCACTTGACTGCTCCATTCGTTTGTTTGCGCACCCCGTTTGCTCTCACCACAACCCGCTTCACCAAGTTTGGATTTCACCAGTCGCTCCGCTTCCCTTACTTATCAGCGCAGACCTTCCTCCTGCCCTTCTTCATCCACTTTACTTCTTGTTCATCAACCAACTTCTTTCTCATCAACACCATGGCCGACATCTTCTCGTCCCATCCCTACCCTGGCCGCAAGAACATCCAGCCGGCCAACTACAGCTGCGAACCCTGCGAGAAGACCTTCGCGTCCAAGGACAGAGCTGCCCATGACCGCAGCAAGGGACACAGACTTGCATTGGCCAAGATCAAGGCCGTCGTCGAAGCTGCTGAAGCCCTTCGCAATGGCTATCCCGTCGAGAACAACGAGAACATTGACCCCAACGCTTGCCACAACTGCGGTGAACGTAAGTATCTTCGATTTCTTCACTGATATGTCTACTAACTCTCCTTCAGTTGGTCACATGTCTAAGGAGTGCACCGCTCCCAAGAAGATGACAGGCGCCTGCTTCAACTGCGGCCAGACTGGGTATGAACGCCATGCGTCTCACTGCTACGAAAACCTCTACTGACCGATTGCTAGCCACAACAAGAGCGACTGCCCTAATCCTACTGTTGTCACCTGCCGTAACTGCAACACACAGGGCCACATGTCTCGCGAGTGCCCCGAGCCCAGGTCGGCCGTTAACGTCACATGCAACAACTGCGATCAGCTTGGTCACTTCTCTCGTGACTGTCGCGCAGCCAAGAACTGGAGCAAGGTCATCTGTAACCAGTGCGGTCTTTGTAAGTCTGACTGTGCGCGTCACTGGAACCTCAATTGCTAACACCTTTCAGCTGGCCACACTGTCCGTCGCTGCAAGACAGACCCTGCCGACTATGTCGTCAAGGAGGATGCTGGCTTTGGCGATGACGGCACCGCTGGCCCTTCCGGATCCGATGACTGGATGAACAGCGGCGCTGCTGCAACCACCTCTGAGCCTGCTGCCGTTGAGGGTGACTGGATGAACGCCGCCGACTCTACTACTGCCGCCACTTCCACTGGTGAGGAATGGGGATCTGCTCCTGCTGCTGCTGCTGAGTGGTAGAAGAGGTCTCAAGCAATGCATCACATGGGTCGTTCAGTTGTGGTTCGAATGTCTTTCAGATGTTTCAGCTTTACAGATACAAAGACTAGATGTCGCAGGCATTTCCTGAAAAGATGGCTGTTCCGTACAAGAAAAGCTACAAATTCAATCAGATCATCAAATGGTCCTCAATCGGAGCAAGGCTTTTTGAGCTCAACGTGAACATGAACTTGACCATAACTTGATGTGATCGGCAGTCTATCATAAAAGCTGCCTCAAGCGAAGAAGAACACGAGGTCATACACGTCCCGGGAGCATGTAATGAAACCGAGGTTAGATGAGACACTTGAGTTGTATACTTCTTGTTGTTTGACCGACTACGTCGCAAAGACGATAGCCAACTTGAACAGAGAATATATACTTGACTTCTGCTAGCAGATGGGTGCATGGATTGTTCCCTCCACTCAGATGTTGCTCGGTCCAGGAGCCCGGAGAGCCCACACTCGAATGGCCTTACCTAGACAGTGTTCTAGATGATCCGAAAGCCGGACCAGGAGACGAAACCTTCTCAGCCTCTGTTCAAAGTGTTACCAGAGCCCTTGGGATTGTGTTCGACGTATTCGTCCCAAGCTCTGGCCTTCATGGTTTCTTCGTCGGCCTTGTCCAAGTCATCCTCATCCACCTCTGGCTTAATACCAGACTGTGCACCGCCTCCTTCGATCATACCACCACGGCGCTTCTCTTCGTCCAAGTACTCGTCGATGGTCATGGTGGGGAGACTGTGGTCCGGACGGAAGACGCCGTCTTTTAATGTCTGGCGGGTGTTGAGAAGTGTAAATGGGCGCAAGGGTTTGCCGTCTTTGCTTAGCATAGGGCCTGAGAGACCAGCAGACATGGGGCCGTCCAGCTTCTCCGAATAGCCGTCGTTGTTCTTGTAACGCTCTCTAGCGTCAAAAGGCAACGATTCTTGACCAGGTGGTGGTGGCGGAGGAGCGCGTGAGAGGATGTGAAGCTCTTGGGCTATTGACTCCAGAGATTGATAAGTCTGGTGGACACAGAATTCAATTTGTGTCAACTGTAGGCTGCGATACATGTCGTCGTCATTTTGCAGGGCAGCAGGATTTTGTTGCAGATGTTGTAGCTTTTGCTTCAGGTCCTTCTCTTGCTTGAATCGGAGGATCTTTGTTTCGCGACGGGCGGCGGGATCTGACGTCGAGGCAGTGGAGAAGGTAGTCGGGGAGTCACGGTATTGCTCGAGCAGTTTCAGATCGGATGAGGTGAGCATGTCGTACAGATCCAACTGTCGTAGGAACTTCTCGTACGAGTCTTGGGCGCGGCGCAAAACGGCCTTGCGGTCTTGAGAGGACAGGCGCTGGACTAGGTCGGCGAGACGGTATTGAGAGAGCAGATGATGCAAGTCATTCGTGGCAATGTCTTCCAGAGACTCGTTGGGACTGAAGAGGGCGATTTGATCTTGGATGCGTAGGCATTGCTCGTAGCTGCTGATGGCGGCATTTACCAGCGCTTGGTGGGCCGGTGTATTTGTCTCCCAAGAAGTCTCGATTTGCCTGCGCTTGTTCTCGGCCGACTGCCATGCTCCTTTGAGTGTTTGCGGTTCTTCTGACATGTCGTTGTTCTGCTTGTGTAGAATGTAGAATGTCGAGCTTTCCATTTTGGTGGAACTTTTGACATCATCCGAGCTCCATGAAACGCCCAACTCGGCCAGCCACCTTTTCGCCCACCTCCATCAACCTCCCGCCACTCTCTATCACCTCCCTCCATAATCTCAGCTACGCTCTACTCTGCCTTGGATCGTGAGTATCCCTTCGTAAATCGCCATCGAGAGAGTTATTGTAAATGTGGCAATGTGTTTGCTTTACCGCGTAGATCAACCCATTTCTTCACCTCAGGCAGTGTCGTTGGTGGCTCCCTGCATCTGACAGGTTCATTGCTGCAATTATCCGATCACTTCTTTCAACAAAGAGTGTCGTCCCTTCCGTCTGCTGTTGCCTGTCCCTCACCTTTCACACATCGTGCCACCCACCTTTCGCCTCTTCTCGTCTTTTCCTCCTTCCATTTCTGTCTGTTACCCACAGCCCAGCTTTTCTTACACACAACCCTTAACGCAGCCATCTGAGCATGGCAGCCTCACCACCTTTGGAAAAGTCGCACAAATATCACCCCGACAGCGAAAGCGATGGCGAAGCTGACGTCGACACAACCCCCATTGCCCTCTCTTCCACCGAGAAACGTCGAACCCGCAAACTTCGTTTCCAGTCATGGTTACAGAGCGCAGCTATCAAGGATATCCGCAAAGTCGCTCAGGAGGTCAATCGTGCAACTGCAGATGAGGAGTTGTCTATCCGTGAGCTGCTTGCTAGTCAGGAGACCACCCAAATCATCACCACCCCCAGAGAATACCAGCTCGATCTCTATCAGCGCGCATTTCATCAAAATACCATCGCCGTCCTGGATACTGGCTCAGGCAAGACATTGATTGCTGTTCTACTTCTTCGCCATACCATCGAGCAGGAGCTCCAAGCCCGTCTGGAAGGAAAGCCGCATCGTATATCCTTCTTCTTGGTGCCTTCGGTCCCGCTTGTCTTTCAACAATTCGCGGTTCTAGAGCGCAATCTCGACTATGATGTTGATAGATTGTGCGGTGCAATGATGACTGATAAGTGGAGCAAGCAGGTATGGGAAGAACGCTTCGCCAAAACCCATGTCATCGTCTGCACTCCAGATGTCCTCAAGAGCTGTCTAAGCTGCTCGTTCATATCCATGCGCCAGATCAACCTACTGGTCTTCGACGAGGCCCATCATGCCAAAAAGGGCCATGCGTATGCTCAGATCATCAAGGACTTCTACTTGACCGATGTTGATGAGGGCGCTCGTCCTAGAATCTTTGGTATGACAGCCTCGCCTGTTGATGCAAGAGTCGATGTGCGCCAAGCTGCCAGGTAAGTCCTTTTGTGTAGGTCATTGTACATATACCAATTGACCGCGCAGGGATCTCGAGAACATCCTCAACAGCAAGATTGCTACTGCACGCGACCTCGCCCTGCTACAGAACGCAGTCACGAAGCCGGATGAGAAGATACTGTCGTACACAACCTCACCAGCCATTCCCGCACCAAGTCAACTCTATCAAGATTTGAAGAACCACTTTGGTAGTGTCAGATTCCTCGACGACATATTTGAACGTGCCGTGAAGATCCGTTCACATCTCGGAGAATGGTGTGCCGATCGTTACTGGGGTTTCGCCCTAGCTGAGGAACGATCAAAAAAATTAGAGTCTCGCGTTGAGAAAGCTGCACGTATGAATGGCTCTACAGACGAGGCCGATCTCGAAGTAGAACAGATTCGAAAAGCCATGGATATGGTTACCAATCATGATTTCGGAAGACCTCGAGCTGATCTCTCGGATCTCAGCAACAAAGTCCAACAACTTTATAATTATCTCGGACATCACTACGAACGCCCGTCAGACTATCGCTGCATTGTCTTTGTAGAGCAAAGAAGCACTGCCTACTTGTTACACAAAGTCTTTGATACCATCGGCAGCACTCATCTCAGTGCCGGTTTACTGATTGGGGCTGGAAATGGCCGTCTCGACGATGTTCAGTCTACTTTCCGCAATCAAGTCGTCACACTCATCAAGTTTCGCAAAGGAGAGCTGAATTGCCTATTCGCAACTTCGGTTGCCGAAGAAGGTTTAGACATTCCGGACTGCAATTTGGTCGTCAGATTCGACATCTGTAAAACAATGATTCAATACGTCCAATCGCGTGGACGTGCCCGACACAAGAACTCCAAGTTTTTGCATATGAGAGAGGTCAACAACTGGGACCACGACACCATACTGTCCGAGAATCGGGGAGCGGAGCACGTCATGCGCTCATTCTGCGAAGCTCTTCCGGCCGATCGCCAACTTGAAGGTGATCACGACATGACTTTCACTCAAGACATGGTCAGTCTCTATCCTACACATGTGGTTCCAAGCACTGGCGCAAAGATCACTTTCGGCTCAGCCCTTCAGATCTTATCACACTTCGTCGACAGTCTCCCCAAGGAAGGCGAGGAAGCTTTACAGCCTACCTACATCACTACAAATCAAGGTGGGCGCTTTGTCTGTGAAGTCATCATTCCTGACCCTTCACCTGTGCGCTCATCAATTGGCGACCCCATGACAAAGAAATCTCTTGCGAAGCGCTCAGCAGCTTTCAAGGCTTGCAAAGAGCTTGTGATGTCAAAACACCTTGACCCTAATCTCGTCCCAATTTACACCAAGAAATTGCCGTCGATGCGCAACGCAGCTTTAGCTCTGAGTTCCAAGCAATCCGACATGTACGATCTGCGTATCAAGCCTCACATCTGGGACGACGGACGCAACTCGGTCCCAACCACAGTGTATCTCACTCACTTGAACATGCCGCAGGGACTAGAGCGTCCTCACCAGCCTCTATTTCTTGTCACGAGAAAGCCGATGCCCAACTTCCCCGAGTTCCCCTTGTTTCTGAACGACGCTCGCAGGACAGATGTGAAATTGACATCGTTCGCTACGGCATGTCAAGTCACCGAAGTCGAACTAGCCAAATTCACCTTGTTCACACTACGTATCTTCAAAGACCTTTTCAACAAGACGTATGAATTTGATGTGATGAACACGCCTTACTGGCTGATACCATCTGGGCAGTCAAATCAGTTCCCTGATGCCAAAGCTGATCCTTTCCAACTCATCGACTGGGCAACTGTAGACTACGTCTATGAGAACGACAAGGGCTTTCAATGGTCACCAGAAATGCCTGATTCGTTTTTGGTAGACAAGTTCTATGTTGATCAGTGGGACGGTGGTCGACGCTTCTATTCTTCGAGAGTTGCACCAGAGTACAAACCCTCGGATCCCGTTCCTGAAGGATGTATTGCTTCGAAGAGGCAGACTGACATTATCGACTACACCGTCAGTCTGTGGCAAAAGACACACAAGGAGAAGAAGACTTGCTGGAATCCCAATCAACCTGTCCTGGAAGGCGAAAAGATACTACACAGACGTAACATGCTTGCAGAACCTACTAACAAGGAAGAGCAAGAAAGATCAAAGACTCGAAGCTTCATATGTCCTGAGCCACTCATCATCTCTTCTGTATGTACCCACTCCCCATCTCTTCTGCATGTACACAGGCAAGGATTCGATGAATAAAGCTAATGACTAGTAGTTACCAACTCCCGTGGTAGCGACCTGTTACGTTTTCCCTGCCATCATTCACCGCATTGATGACTACCTCATCGCAATGGAGACGTGTGAAGAACTTAATTTGACCGTGGATTTACCTCTAGCTCTAGAAGCTATCACCAAGGATTCTGACAATACCGAAGAGCATCAGAACCATGAACGCATCAACTTTCAGCGCGGTATGGGAAAGAACTACGAACGTCTCGAGTTCTTGGGGGACTGTTTCTTGAAAATGGCCACCTCGATTTCCACGTTCACACAAAACCCCAACGACAATGAATTCGATTTCCACGTGAAACGCATGCTGCTTCTTTGCAACCAAAACCTCTTCAACACTGCGCAGAAGCTCAGGCTTTACGAGAATATTCGCAGCAGCTCATTCTCTCGGTGAGTTTGTACAATCAAGATCTGTCTCTAGGCGACCCTTGAGCTAACAGCACGTAGACGCACGTGGTATCCCAGTAACTTAAAGCTCTTGCAAGGCAAAGGCGCCAACAAGAACGGCTCTGAATCTATGAAGCATGCACTCGGTGACAAGACAATTGCAGACGTGTGCGAAGCACTCATGGGTGCCGCGTTTCTCACTCATGATAAGCCTGGAAAATGGCGGCCAGAACACTGGCGTGATGCTGTCAAGGCTGTCACCAAGTTTGTGGACAGCCCTGACCATACCATGATGGAATGGAAAGATTATTCTCGCACATATGAGAAGCCAGCATATCAGGTAGCCGATGCCAGAGCTGCGAACCTTGAACTCGCTAGAAGAGTAGAAAAGGAGCACGCATACCACTTCAGATATCCGCGTTTGCTCCAGGCTGCTTTTCATCATCCCTCCTACCCCAACATTTGGTCTGCCGGTATACCGTCTTACCAGCGACTTGAGTTCTTGGGCGACTCGCTTCTTGATATGACAAGCATCACCCATCTTTTCTACAATCATCCTGATAAGGATCCTCAGTGGCTGACCGAGCACAAGATGGCGATGGTGTCCAATCAGTTTCTTGGAGCAGTCTGTGTCCGTCTTGGATTCTGGAAGCATCTCCTTTTCAACCACGATTCTTTGCGTCAACAAATCGCAAACTATGTCACTGACATCACAGATGCGGAAGCAGCATCTCATGGAGCAATGGACTACTGGACTACGGTGAAGGAAGGACCCAAGGTGAGAACCGTGACCACCTCTTCTGTGGCCATGTCCTAACATGATCTAGTGTCTACCTGACATAGTTGAAGCATACGTCGGTGCCATGTTCATTGATGCCGACTTCGACTACACCGTCGTACAGCGCTTCTTTGACGAGCACATGAAACCATTTTTCACAGACATGGAGATCTACGACGACTACGCAAACAATCACCCTGTGGTAAGTGATCAAGAAGATCCACATGATCCTTTCAGCCGCTGACGGGTGACATCAGACTCGACTTCACAACGTGATGCAGAAACACTTTGGTTGCCATGAATACAACTTGTTCAATAGTGAGGAGACTGTCGACGGCATGCAACCACTCTTCTGGTCGGGGGTTATGATCCATGATCATGAACCTATCGGCGTCTGGCGAGCCAAGTCTGGCAGATATTCCAACATCAAGGCAGCTATTCTGGCAGTGGAGGTGCTCGAAGGTGTTGCTCCCTACGAGTTCCGAGCCAAGTATGGCTGTGACTGTCGTGAAGACACTGACGGCGGAGACGAGGGCAGCAGTACAGCTTGAGACATGGGATTATTGCAACCGTACCAACGTTCCAGAAGCATGGCATGAATAGCACATTTGTCAAAAGAGATATCAGAGGCAGGAACTTGAAGAAATGCAGATAAGAGGGTCGAACAACTTTGCTCGATAGTCACTTGCCGTTCGCTAGCTAGCAACTGAAAAGAAAGTTCATTCTGACCCATATGCCCCACGACTATCTTGGATCTTGTGCTACAGACACAGCTCCTGTAGCCCCCTGATAACATGTCCTCCTTGGCTCGAGGGCCATGGCCAGTGATTCCTCGTTCATGGAGAAGATAAGTTTCTGGCGCAAGTTGATTGAGGGACAAGCATGAGGCTGCGGAGTGCTCATAATCCTGTGTGTATATACTCCAGGAGAGAGTGTCACACAAACAAGGCTTTTGGTAGATTTGCCTGGTGAACTTGTAGATGATCAAAGAAGCATCCCTGTCATTTACTCCACATCTCTGTGGAACTCGCCCATACCGTCGACGAGAGCCTTCTCCAATCCAGAAGCAGCCCTGCCGATTTCACCTCCTTCCTTCTTTGCGGCTTGAATGCCACGAGCAACAGCACGGACAGCGACATCGTCGAACGATCTCTTCCTCGCCTCGGCATCGTCGTACATGGCGTTTTCTGCATCCTTGGGTGCTCCAAAAAGATTGAGACCGCGGAAGGGGTTCGAGCGTGCATAGAGAACTTGATGCTCCGTACTGCACAGCGGGAAACAAGAAGCATTCGCCGGTCCAGCATCCTCAGCACTAGTCGCATCCGTGAAACCAGCCCTCAGAAACATGGTCAAAACATTCAATTGCTTGATCAACAATTTCGAGGCCGCAGAGCCCGGTTTCCCAAAGCTTACAGCGCGCTCAGATGACCAGTTTCCGGCTGCTTGTTCTTGTTTGCTTGATTGCCAGCCCAGTAATGTCAAGAAGCATTGTAAGGTTTTTAGCCAGCCGCCTGCGCAGGAGACGAGTTCTTGACCAGCAGTTTGGAGCAGCCATTCTAGGACATCGAGGGAGGAGGTGCGGATTTCGGCAGCGAGATGGGTCATTCCTGCGCGCACGTAGAGGAGAATGTGGTCGACATGGGTAGCGATGTGAGCGGGAGGTAATGCGCGTAGCAGTTTCGTTAGTGCGGCGCGCACCGAGTTGGAGGCGTCGAGGATCAGAGGTTGAATCTTGGGGAGGATGGTGGCTACGGGTAGGGGCAGGTTGTTCGGTCGCTCGGCGACTGTGTTGGTGAGGTAGTTGATGGCATCGCGACGTTGCGAGTCGGTCTTTGAGCTGCAGAGCGACAGCTGGTGTGTGAATTGCTGGTCGATGGAAGGCGCGGCCGCAGTCAGCGACTGCTGGTTGAGGACAATCGACTTGGCCTTGAAACTGGTGTCGGTAAAGTTTGCGGCTTTGGCCTTTGTCTTGCCGACTTTGAGCTTGGTCTTTTGGAAGTCTTGCTTCTTTTCTCTCTTCTTTTTTGCGCTGGATCCCATCGTTGTTTGCTTGCTCTCCTTCAACCTGTGTCGAGTAGATCCATGCCACCAAGGTGAAGCCCGTCCGACGACCAAGAAAAATTCCCCAGTTTCAACTTTTGTTGCCGCCTTTTGCGGGGTTGCCTTGTCGCATCTAATCCATCTTATCAATCTAATCATGGACGAAGACAATCAATAAGAGCAAGCATAGCACGAAGAAGCATTCTCTAACATTATCATATATCTCATTAAAGCTAGTAGCACATGTTTGAGCTGTTAAACAACCGTCTCCGAGATCCATGACTTGGTAGGCGATGCGCCTCGGCGTACTGATTCCCGTTCAATCAAAGCCAACTTCGTACCACTTGCCCCACGTGTCGGCTCCTGCTCAGACTGTCTGGATGCTGCTAAATCGCCACGCTGCTAGCGGACTGTACGATCCCGTGCTTCTTCCTGGTCTGCGCGATCCGCTTCCTCTTCGAAGGCGTCGTCTTCTTCTTCCGCCGTGAGCCCGTGATCGAGATCGTTCTCGCTGTCCTCGTCGTTTGATCCTCTGCGTACGATGGGCGCTGATACCGACGAGAGCTGAGCGTAGAGACTGATATCTTTGATGGATGGCTTGTTGGGCGATTTGAGTGCACTCTCGACTTTTTCACCTTCGGCATGAGCACTGACTGTAGAGATAGCGGCAGCGGCCTCAATCTTTGCGACGCCCTCGACAGATTCGATCGTCTCAAACACCTCCGCCTGCTTGTCATCTTGAGCAATTTGGTATGGGACCATACTCCACTCAGGATGGTCAAAATGGACAGGTGGATGTGGGCCCTTGCGGACTTCTAGCATGGAGCGTGAAGCAATGAGACGACTTGAACGCTTCTTTGATTTCCGCTGCACTGGCGTTATCGGCACAAGGTGAATCTCGTCGAAGCCGTCAGCACCTCTATGGACCTCCTTGAGCGTTGCTGCAGATAAGGCGGTTGTAGGTCGTTGTTGGATGATTCGTGATTTCTTAGCTTGCAAGTTCAATGATTTCCTGAGCGTAGTGAGGAGTCGAGGTCTTTTTTGCCTCTGCGCAACGATGACAGGGATAGAAGAGGCGTCGGAAATAGAGTCGCTCTCGGAAGAGCTCACTGGACTGTTTGCACGGCTGGATGATTGGGTGCTCGTGTGTTCGTGCGCCTGAAGAGGCTTTGCAAGTTCTCTGCCGCGTTTTCTTGTCTTCGATGGGCTGACTTTTTCTGGAGCTTGGTGCTCTTCGTCGCCATGGCCGCTCTCGGGCGACAGAGAAAGCGAACTGGGGCTTGTGGGAAGATTGGCTTCACGGACGGGCGATGTCAATGTGACTCGTCTTCTCTGAGTCTGGCGATCATGCGAAGTTGGTGAAGCGAAGGTCGAACGAGGATCAATCCGTAGTGTCTTCTTGGAGTAAGTCGCCAAACGCTTCTTCCTGACAGAAGGCACAGACATGATGCTGAGATGCTTCTGTGATGATGCATCATCCGGGCGAGAAGCAATTTGGGCTACGTTTTGGGAGGTTCAAGCAGGCAGGGTCGTGACTTCTGTTCTGAGCAGACGCCTCATGATCTGCCTGGATAATCTGTCCCTCGTGCCTTCCAAACCTGAGCCTGTCAAAATCGGAAGCTGGGCATCATCTGCTGTAAAAGTGCTTGTGCATAATAATAATAGGGTATCTCTTTCAAACGCTATGACTTTTCCAATGCCATCCCAATGCCCTGGGCCGTCGCATGTATATTAAAAAAGGTTAGGGGGAATTTATGCAAGGATTGCGAATCCGAAGCAGAAGATCAAAGCATGCGTCTGATGGCAGTCTCGCCCTTGTACTTGTCGAGGCCCTGGTCGAGGCTGCCCCACCACTCGAAGAGCATGCTTTGGCAAATGAGCTTGAACCATGGTGTGAATAGGAGAGAGTCATCCTTGAACATGGTCTTGAGATCGTCTTCGGTCACGTATTTGGTGGCCTGGACTTCGTTGGGGTTTTCGGCAAGGTCAACGTCGGCCTTGATGAAGAGAATGTAGTCGACTGGGGGGAAATGTTAGTTTGTATTGCAAAAGACATCATCTGAGCATTAAACTCACTCTCATGCTCGCCCCACTTGCCGTCACTGGGAGCGACATAGTGGATGCGGGTGAGGAAATGGAACTTGTCCAGAGGGACCTGGTGTGCTTTGATTCCAAGCTCCTGGTCAAGCTTGCGTTGAGCAGCACGCTTGACGCCCATGATGGCAGTCTCGAGGGTAGAGCCAGTCTCGCCGGGGACACCAAGAGGATGCGAGCAGCAGGTGTTGGTCCACATGTCGGGGAAAGTGATCTTCTCCGAGGCTCTTTGCTGCAGCAGGAGACGGTTCTTGTTGTCGAAAAGGAAGACGGAAAAGGCGCGGTGCAACAGACCCTTCTCAATGTTCTCCATCAAGTGGCCTCGAAGACAGAGTCAGCTACTGAGCCTCAGGTGCAGAAGGGCAGAACAGAATTGTACATACAAACTTTCTTGCTGGCACTGCCAATGGGCAAGTCGTTCTCGTCGAGGACAATGCAGACCTCGTCCATGAGGCGAATCTGCTCCTCATCATAACCCTCGAGGTCATTGTCCTGGGTGGCAGAAGCGGCATTGGCCAGGGAGGTGTTTATTTGGGGAAACAGGCGAAGGATGTTCTCAGCGGTGATGGGGGCCGATTGGGCGACAGTGGTGGTAGTGGTAGTGCTCATTCTGGCGACAAGGAGTGTGGACGAGCAAGCGGAACAGCGAACAAGGAGAAAACAACAATCGGACCATGAACAATTGGGCGACCCTGAAAGCCTCGACGCTCGGACACGACGACAATCTCTCTCCAGCCGCCGAGCCGCCCACGCTTCGACTAACCTAATTGGGCCTTGATTGATTTACTGCACGCGCTCTCTGCCCCGCGTCGAATGGCTTGGCCGAAAACAACATTCGCATGATTTGTTTAGCACGCACAACACGACATTGCACATTACACGCTCAACATGTCGTCTCTGCTTGACGCCGTCATCCGCTCAGACAACAACGACCATGAAACACGCACACCGATGGATCAATCCACTGGCGGGCCGACTCCGCGCCCAAGAGGCCCGCCGTCAGTGAGCACGCCAGGAAGAACCCCTGGTCTGAACAGCGATGCACCCTTTACCTTTGGAGAAGACGAGGTCGTCGGCGTACGAGGCAGCAGACGAGGCCCATCGACAGCCGGCCCACGACCCGAAGTACAGCAGGTCACTGATGGCACTGGCGAAGCAATCTCATTGGAATTCGAAGACTTCCTCAGCACCTTCACCGAAAAGCCCGCCGCGCCGTCCGGACTGCCAGCCTCCAGCGTCCCCTCCACCGACAGGTACTATGTCGAGCAGATCAAAGGTCTGGCCCGCTACAATCTGTCCACCCTGTACATCGACTACAAGCATCTGCTGGAAGAAAGAAACGTCCTTGCCAATGCTATACAGGAACAGTTCTACCGCTATCACCCATACCTGATCCGCGCTCTCCACAATCAAATCGCCACCCACGCTCCACGCTACTTTCGTCAACATCGTCAGCCCGGCACTTCGATGCCCAACACATCAGATGCTTCAGTCGACACGACAGAAGGCTCTGTAGCTCAACAAGCCATGACAACGAACCAACAAACCGACAGGGTCTTTACCCTTGCTTTCTACAACCTCCCCCTCGTCTCACGCGTTCGCCAATTGCGCACCAGCCAGATTGGCTCCCTCTTGTCCATTTCAGGCACCGTTACCCGCACATCCGAAGTTCGTCCCGAGCTTTCGCTGGCCACTTTCGTCTGCGAAGTCTGCAACACTCTGGTCCCCAATGTCGAACAAATCTTCCGTTACTCGGAACCCACCCAATGTCCCAATTTGACTTGCGGTAACCGTCAAGCATGGCGCTTGGACATCCGTCAGAGCACCTTTGTCGATTGGCAGAAAGTCCGTATCCAGGAGAACAGCTCAGAGATCCCTACCGGCAGTATGCCTCGAACCATGGATGTCATTCTTCGCGGCGAAATGGTCGATCGCGCAAAGGCTGGTGAAAAGTGCATCTTTACAGGCACTCTGATCGTCGTTCCTGATGTCAGCCAGTTCAGAGTCCCCGGCCAACGTCCTCAAGCCACTCGCGACACAAGCTCTGCCCCCCGAGGTGCCGAGGCCGGCGGCAGTGGAGTCGGCGGTCTGAAAGCTCTGGGTGTGCGCGAGCTTACATACCGTTTGGCCTTCTTGGCCAACATGGTCACCCCTGACGCCACTACAGCTGGCCAAGCCTCTACTCAACAGCTTAGAGGCCAGGCTACAAACATCATGAGCTCGCTCAACCAAGCAAAGAACTCGGAGATGGACAACATCGGTGCTGACGCTCAGACCGAGTACCTGGCCTCGCTCAGCTCCAACGAGATCAACGAGCTCAAAGCCATGGTCCACGCTCCCAACATTTTCATGCGCCTGGTAGATTCTCTTGCTCCTATGATCTACGGCCATACTGTCGTCAAGAAGGGTTTGCTCTTGCAGCTCATGGGTGGTGTGAGTAAATCTACCGCCGAGGGAATGGCTCTTCGTGGCGATATCAACATCTGCATTGTTGGCGACCCTAGTACCAGCAAGTCGCAATTCTTGAAGTACATCTGCTCATTCCTTCCTCGCGCTGTCTACACTTCCGGCAAGGCTTCATCTGCCGCCGGTTTGACTGCTGCTGTTGTCAAGGACGAGGAGACCGGAGAGTTCACCATTGAAGCCGGTGCTCTGATGCTTGCTGATAACGGCATTTGCGCCATCGACGAATTCGACAAGATGGACATCGCCGACCAGGTTGCTATTCACGAAGCCATGGAACAGCAGACTATCTCGATCGCAAAGGCTGGAATCCAGGCCACTTTGAACGCTCGTACTTCCATCCTCGCCGCTGCTAACCCTGTTGGTGGTCGCTATAACCGCAAGACTACACTCAGAGCCAACATCAACATGAGCGCTCCCATCATGTCTCGTTTCGATCTTTTCTTCGTCGTCCTTGACGAGTGCAACGAGGCTGTCGACAAGAAGCTGGCGCAACATATTGTCAATGTCCACCGCCTGCGTGACGATGCCGTTGAGCCCGAATTCAGCACCGAGACACTGCAACGCTACATTCGTTTCGCCCGTCTCTTCCAACCCGTCTTTACGGAAGAAGCCAAGACTACTCTTGTCGAAAGATACAAGGAACTTCGTGCCGATGATTCGCAAGGAGGCGTCGGCAGAAACTCCTACAGAATCACCGTCAGACAGCTCGAGAGTATGATCCGTCTGAGTGAAGCCATTGCAAAGGCAAACTGTGTCGATGAAATCTCTCCAGAGTTTGTCAACGAGGCTTTCAAGCTGTTGAGACAGAGTATCATCAGTGTTGAGAAAGACGACATTGACATCGATGACGAGAACTCAGCAGACCTTCTAGAGCAGGTGATGGCTGAGGCCGAGGAGGACGCTACCATGGGTGACGATGAGGAGCCAACGCCACAACCGCAAAAAATCAGACTGACACAGGACGAATACCGTGTCCTGATCAATATCCTTGTCAGCAGAATCTACTCTGATCAAGAGACAGATGAGGATGGTGTTGAGGAAAACGACCTTGTTACCTGGTATTGTGAGCAGAAGGAAGATGAGTTGGAGAGCCCAGAAGCAATGGTTCAGATGGCAGATCTAATCAGAAAGGTTCTAAAGAGGATGGTCAGAGTAAGTTTGGAGCCAACTCATGTTTATTGTTTGATCATGTCACTGACTTCTTCGCTAGGACAACATTCTCATGCGCATTCGCGGCGAGGGCCTCGCAGATGAGGCTGGCGAGGGCTTGGAGCAGAGTGAGAGGATCATCTACGTTGTGCACCCCAACTGCGACGTTGAGGAGATGGGAATCCACGATGCTTGAGGGTACCATGTCTGATTCGTCATGAGCTTTTGTTTTCCGGCTGGCGTTTGATGGTTCATGGAGGGCTGTCTAGGATACTGGCACGAATGACGGGCGTTTTATAGTGGATAAGGATATACCAGGGGCAATTGTTCAATTTTTTTTTATTCATGTATGATCATTCCTGATCATAGACACCTTATCCCATCAGCACCGTCCCCCAGAAAGAGACCATCGCAAGGCACAGCGTTTTTGTTTTGAGACAGGTAGAATTGTCCATTGGAAGCCATGGATCGGTAAAACTTCACTGTAAATGAGCTTGTCTTTCGAATAATGGTCCCTCAACACAGACCCACATTGATGAGTGAAGAAGCTCGGGATCAGTGCGGTCTTCCATGCGGATTACTTCCTTACTTGGGAATGAATTTGCACGCAACTACCAAGGAAATGTGAGAAGGAGATCGTTGGAGAACATGTCTTGGTTCGCAGAACGACATTCAGATATTTGTTACAATCATACAGATAAAGCACTCATGATCAGCGCCTGAACTCCAACGCTGTGGCGTTTCAATCATCAGGCGCCGCCGCTCTTCGCTTTCGGAGGCCCCAGATCTTCCACCACCGCCTTCAATGTACCCCCTCCATGTTTACGAGAGGGGCCATCTACTGGAGGCACCTGTGCCTTCTCGGTCTCTGTCTCTGTGTCTTCCTGGTTGACCTGCTTGATGACAGGTTTCTCTGCCTTCATGTGCGCCAGCTTCTGTTTCGCCGCAGAGTCCAGAGTTTGCTCTCCTATTGGCTTCTCCTCCTCAGCGACAGGTTTGGACTCCTTGACATCTGTTACGGCATAAGATGCGGGCTCAGAGATATGGTCGCCGAGAATGGCTTTGGCAGTCTTTTCGCTTGCATCCACTTCTTCCAAGTCTGGTTGCCCGATGAAGCAGAAGAGGTCATCAGTCTTGCCTAGATCATACTTGCGATCGTTAGAAGCTTCTGCGGCATTGCAACCACCGACTTGTGCTCTCAGCAGTGGCCTGAACTCTGTTGCCAGCTTCCCAAATTCTTCGCGCTCTATCTTTTGTCCGCTATACTCTAGAGCTGGAAGATGACCGATTTCGGTGAGGTCGGTCTCGTATGGCAACAGGACATGTAACGGCTGAGAGTGCTGGAGCATATCACGTTCCTTCTGTCCGAGATATTCTTCCTGGCGACGAATCTGTGCTGCGGCTGATTCTGCGCGGAGGAATGGTTCCTCTTCACCAGCCTTGTCTTCCTCTTTTATTTCCTTGAGTTCGTCGATCTTTTGAGGTGTGCTCATATATTCTTCCGGCTTCTGGAACAAGTCTCGGTGTACGGTCGCCCATGCGCCTGCGTCCAGTTGAGCAGGATAGTGGTTTCTCCAGCCTCTGGCTCTCATCAACTCCAGCATGTATTCGAGCCATCCAGGTTGTGTTTCAGAAACAAGCTTGGCACGCTTAGTAGGTGGTTGGTGTACGGACGACGTGTCATGGGCAGCGCGAAGGCGGTTCTTCAGGTAATCGTGCACTTCGGCCCAGATATCACCGAAGATGAGAGCGGCATCAGAGTTAGGCGCTTGCCACAGGAAGGGTGCGGCCAGATCCTCCGAGTCCTTGGACTTTCTTTCGGTGTCAGAAAGGCTCAAGGTGCGGAAGGGACTTGTACCATTGAGGTAGGTATCAGGGGCGGCGAGCACGATGCCGAAGAGGTTGTCTCCGTCGTCTGAGCCATATGCTGCGTAGCGATGTTGCAGTACATGGTACATCAGATATTGATAGTACAGAGGCGAGAGCTCAGCCTGGGTAGAGAGCAGCAAGACGTGAGAATGGTCAGGGTCAACAGGATAGAAGGATTCGAGAAATCGGAGTGCATTGTTCTCGGTGGTAGTCTTTGCAGTAGAGATGCGATGGTGCACTTTGACATTGCGTTGGCGTGGGCCAGTCGGGTCCTGGTGCGGAGGCCATTCGAAGTCTCTAAGGTAATCGCGTGCAAAAGACTCAACATCCGGAGGAAGGTCAATGGTGATTTCCGGGTGGGAGAGACCAGAGTAGTCGGCAGTCTTGATGGAATGCAAAAGACGTAGGAGTGAGCCAGATGAATGGGGCTGAGCATGGATGAGAATGTTTACGCTAGGCTTGTGCCACGAGGCCAAGCCGCCGCTGTCGAGGCGTGTCATCCACAAGAAGTCCTCATAGTTTCCCTTGGGAATCTCGATCAGTGGAGTAGCTAGATTGGCAAGCTTTGAGCGCAGACCTCTGATAAAGAAGGCATCCTCGACCGAAGAATCGTCAATGATGATGGCTTGTGGATGCATGTACGTGTTGATGTGGCCCAGAGCACCGACTACGGAGGCTTCTGCACGAGCATCTGTGCTGTACTCGGAGTAGTCGCATCGGGCATCGTGGAAGAATATGTCACAAGAGTCGCCATCGACAGCATTTATTTCAAGCACCTCCTCTAGAGGAATGGCCTCCCGACCAACAAGGGTGAAATGCACAAAGTTCTTGTCTATGCGAGCCATCTCGCAGGCCATGGGCAGCAGGTTGGCGGCACTCTTGAGGTTCGAGGCGGCGAACAAGACATTCCTATTGTCTTTTCGGTGACCCATGGTGCGCGCAATGGACTGGATAGTCTTTGCCAACTTGTAGAATCTGACGGGCCCGGCATAATAGTGGTCTTCGTGCGGGCCGGCGGCTTGAGACTTGGGCGGAGGCCCAGTAGGCTCTTTGTTGGAGGCAGGGTTCGGATGGCTGTTCTGTTGCGCAGGACGGGCGGGTGGTATGTAGCCAAACTCGACACCTCCGACACGGTGACCGGGCCGTAGAGGACGGCCCATGCGCTGGTCCACGCTGCCCAGGTCGGTAGGAATGTTGTGGATGAACAGCCAGACCAGAAAAGCTCCTAGCACGCCCATTGCCAGGCGGCGACGGCGCAGGCGCATAATGGTGGCCCATGACCACGCCTGTGAGGGTCGCTTGCGAAGGTCATCGTCGCGTTTGTCGTGATAGTCGTGGCTGCCGAACATGCGCGGCCCTGTCGTCATTCTAGCGTGTCGTGAGCTACCTGGCGTCACTCGCAAGCCGATAAATCATCCTTGTCTCTCTGCTTTCCTTGCTCTTGCCAGTGTCTTGTCAATCATCATCTTTGTCCTCCTTGACTCGCGATAACGATAAGCTTTACATGTGGTCTGTGCACGCGGCCGTCACATGTTGCATCCTTGAACCCCTTGGTCCCCTTCTCTGAGAACTGATCAAAAGCCTTCACGTTTGTATTGCTGTAACACCGTCTTGTCTTGGTCTCTCTCAGATGATACATATACACAGTCGCCGTTACTCCGTTCCGTCAGCATTCGCCCAGCTCCTTCTCCCTCGCTTGCACCTGCTCTCTCAACTTTGCTACGTTTCTTGGCCTGAATCTGACCTCGTAACGATGCGGCAACGTGACCAGACTTGTCGCATCAGAACTCCCCTTGACCGGATGCGTTTCTATCTCTGTCCCCTTCTCAATCTCGAAGCAACTTAACATCCTCATAAAAACGAGATATAGTTCTCGGTTCGCCAGCAAGCTTCCCGCACACATTCGATAGCCAACTCCATACGTGAACAATGGACCATCTGGCTGCTCAAGCCATCTTTCGGGCATGAACTCGTCCGGCTGTTTCCACACTTTGGGGTCCATGTTGCATGCCCACGCATTCAAGTATATCGTGGTTCCTGCTGGGATCAGTTTGCCTTGGTACGTGATGTCCTTGACCGTAGCGCGTGGAAGAGCTAGACGTAGAACTGTGTAGTATCTGGAACACGTTAGCATCTTGTACCACGATCCGCCCTGCCTGGACATACCTCAGGCACTCCTTGACCAGAGCCATCACGTATTCACACTTCATCTCGTCTTCCGCGTCGCAGAGAATCTCCTCTTCGCTGTACATTTTCCGTATCTCTCGTACCGCCTTCTCTTGTATGTCTGGCCTTTGTCCGAGGAGCGCAATGCTCCATGCAACCAATGTCGTGACTGTGTCTAGTCCTCCGCTGAGCATGGTCAAGCTAATGCTTGTGAGCTCCTCTTTGTTGAGCTTGGCTTCCTTGTCCTGAATAATCTTGGCCTGAATACACGGTTTGTGTGTACCTTTCTCCATGCGATCGTCAAGGTCTTTGTTCAGTTTGGTCAGATATACATCTCGGCGTTGTCTCATCTCTCTTGCTCGTTTGGATCCGACACTGAATGGGTTCAGACGGAGGAATGGTATATAATCTTGCAGGTTTCCGGTAGTGCTTCGGAACTAGCTCACAGTCAGCGGAATTGTGTTGCATTGGTTGCGGGGTCCACCAACCTTGGAGATCTCCTCTTCAACCTCGGTGATCTCATGGAATAGAGGGTCATTTCTACTTCCCATCCGGGTACCCCAATTCAATGTCAGAGCCAGACTCAGACTCAAACGCTGGATCATAGGCATTGGGTCCACCGACTCGTCACCAGCAGCTCCGTATTCGAGACCTTCTTTGACAAACGCTAGAGTCTCGACATCCAGGTGATTGATATAGCTGGCAACTGAAGGCTTGTTCAATGCAGATGCGGCACCCTTACGACGACGTTTGAGACTCTCGCTGAATGGCGAGGTTCCAATAGTTGTTCCTGCAGTGTTCGAAAGTACCTAGTCTATGGTTAGCTTGACAAAGCGTAAATCATATCTTGGTCATCGCGTACTTTGTGAAAAGTGTAGAAGACCGGTCTCGAGCTCAGGGCTTGTGAGAACTGTCCAAAAAGGCCGCGAGCAGCCTCTGCACTGCATACTACAAGTACTGGTATGTTTCCGAGTTGGATTTGATACACGTCGCCGTAGATCTTTGACCATTCTCGATACTGTGACCCAGTCAGTTGATGTACGATACATCATAGTGAGATACAAACCGTACCTTCTCTGCGGCGTTGTACTTGATATCAGGGATGTTGCCGACAACCGGCTTTCCTGGTGGCCCGTCGAAGCCTGACAATCTTGCCTTCCTTCGCACAAACTCGTTGGTCAAGAAGTAAGATAGGGGTAGCAGTAGAAGGACAACGATGATAGAGCGAAATGGATGCTCATTGGCTTGAGTCTGGAGGGCCGAGATCAAGAGAGAAAGCATGATGAGACTTCAGAGCCGCAAAGGGTATACGAGTAGAATGCAAAAGGCTTCAGACAGGCAGTACCCTATTGATGTAGGAAGACTATAATACATACCCCGCAAGAACCTTGTGACCTCGCGGAGACCCCACATGTCCGCTTTGAGTGTCACTGCAGTGCGGAAAGAAGAAGCGTTTATAGCAGAGCGGCCGAATTCCGTATCGCGGAACGTTACCGCACATCGACCGGCAGATTGTATCTCTGGGCTGGCTTACTCCAGTCGACTCCTTTCAAGGCTTGGTCGCCTACTGAAAGAAACAAGCAATCGGCAACCGCAGTTCGGACCTGAACTGATTAGTAAATGGGATAAATCTGCAGAATACGACTCTCCTACCGTTGGATATGGATTCGTCTTCAACATGCTAGCAAGCTTCTTCAATGTATCAGCGCGAGTTGTTGGTTTTTCTACCAATGCCTGATACACGTCCACGGCTGCGAGTATCCGGGGGATATTGTTGGACTTGAAATGTGACTTCTGCACCAAGGACAACAAAACGCGCCAGCTGAATCGAATCAGTTCATGTGGCTCCAAACCTGTAGGATGATACTTACTTGAAAGGACTGTCCAAAGGGACGATAGAGGGTAGAGCATCGAGTAGGTATGCAACAAGCTCCAAAAGAGGTTGAGTCTCAGCTTCTCTCAACATTGAATCTTTCAGGAAGCCAGATAGAGTAGTAATGCAGTCGATCCTCATGTCGATGCTGCCCTGTTGTATCGTGTCCACCAAAGCCATGCGAGAGGCTCGTAGCAAACCTTCGGCGCCCACTCCAGCACAGGATACACTTCCCTTCAAGATTGCATCGCGTTTCCATGCTGGCGGGTTGTTATTCAGTGCTGAGAACAGAGATGAAAAGTATTTGTAACTTGTCACGTCCACATCAGAAGCACTATCCTATTGTCAGTCAGCCATCAAGGTACTCAAGAGCAGACGACTAACCTTTTCGACGCCTCGAGGTCTCCTTGGAGGCATCTTGCAGCTTGGAATCGAACTCGGTCCATCTTCTCAAAGGCAAGGCGGATGATGTTTCCTTCTAGCAAATATCGGGAGGTCGATTCAAGGTGTAATTGGTCTGATGCCCATATCTTTTGAACGCATTGAATAGCCCTGGAGCGGACCAGAGATCCAACGTCGCCTCTCTCAGTGATGGTGTAGTCGTTGAGGCCGGCTTCAAGCGCAGAAATCAAGCACTGGAAGATATCGGCTTCTATAGCACCTGTCTGAATGATCAACTCCATAGCTTGTAGACCGACGGTGCGCCATTCAGTCAAGGGAGCATCCTTGACCATGTCCGCAAGAAGGTTGCAAGCCGTCAGTTTGTCGAGCTTGTAGACGCTTTCTAACCACGGGAATGCTGCACCTAAAGCGATAACGCGACCTGAGCCGTGTAAAGTCATCCCTGAATAATCGTGTGCAACCTTTCCAAAGCAATCCGAGAGTAACAGAATTGGGCTGTCGGTATGACCCAGGGTGTGTAGCCTCGAAAGCACTCTTACCAATCGTGGGAGGACCACCAAGACAGAGGCTTCTGAGGAAGAGATCAAACCAGACACGATTTGGCTCAACGTCAATCTGTGCAATCTGACTTCCAGATGTGCTGTTCCCAGTAACAAAGAAAGCTCGCCAAGAGACGCTACGAGCCTCGCTACTGAGAATGGTAATTCTGCACGTAATGCTCGAGAGGTTTGATTCTTGTAGAGGCTTGTGTCTTGAGTAAACAAGTCCCACAAGGAAATCAGATACGACAGGTTTCTGTCATCCAAGCTTGATTGATCATCGCCAATGCTTTGGCGGACCTTTGTATCGACTATTTGCGATAGCGCAAGCAGTGACCCGTGGCATTGTTCGAGATCGGAGCTCGGGAAAGAGAAGATACACTTCTGCAAATGCTCGAGAGTAGCCTTGACTTGCTGTGGTGTTTGCGGCGCACACAGAAGACCCGAAGATTCTGCTGCGGCCTCACGAGAGACAATATCAGTAGAACCAAGCCCTCGCCAGTTACCGAGCGCATTTAGTAGTGCTTCTCGGTACATAGAGTCAAGGTCCGCAGCGTGCTGGGCCACGTCCACCATCGCGCGTCGACGTAGTCCTACGGCGTGATAGTCCACAACTTGCACGAGAGCGATACCATTACTGACCTGATCGGGATGTCTACCGATCAACTCTTGAAGGGCTGCCGAAGATCCTCTTCTAATATTGCCAGTTGGGTCCAAGCAAGCAGAGAGCAACAGCTGGATGGCCACCACCTGGATTATTGACCTGTCGACCCGATTGAAGTCGAATCCAATCAATGATGTGTCAACTGATAATAGTTCTTTGGTAGTGTATCGTCGAGACAAAGACCAGATACCGAAACATGCAGCGTCACGGACATTGCTTCCAGTACTTACGCCGACAGCAGATCTCTGCTCGAAACTGAGCGCTAGTAGTAACGCGTTAAGAATCTCTGGTAACTGCTGTGTTGAAGCAGACCTTCTGAACAACGCATGTGCGAGGGTCAACGTCAATCCGTGCCACCTCAGAGCATTTGCAGCTCCGAAATCTGGTTCTGAGGTAGATTGTGGCATATCCTCTTTGAAGCTTTCCAAGACTGCCTGTACGACTTCATGGCCCATCTCAGGGTCAAGATGAAGAATGATCATACTCAGAGCTTTGCTCGCGGCAAATCTGACTGGTGTGTCACGGTCGTCGAGCGACTGTAGGCAATATTCGATAGTCTCTTCCAAAACGCCATATGTCTCGAAGAAGTTGACAAGCCTGTCGAAAGAGGCCTTCAGGCTCAGTAGAGCAATGTTTCGGAGGAGCTTCACGACCAGTTTCTTGGTGACGGCAGAAGAGCTTAGAAATGCGAGCATGGCATCGTCCATGAGCCTCTGACCAGCAGAGTAAATGGCAGGTATAAGACTTGCAACTTCGTCAGTGTCCACTGACACTGTCATGCCTACTAAGAATCGGAGCGGACCCAAGAAAGTGTGAAGACTGGAATTTGGGGAATCCGAGGGATTCAGAAGCTTTGTTAGTGCCCATGAGCCGACTGCAGTTGGCAGGTGAAGGCGTTGCATATCAGGTCTGGTAACCAAGCGGACAAGCATCTTCGCTGCAGCGTCTTGTTCTCGGGTAGCAGCGGACAGATAGTGAATACTCAGTGCTATGACGCGTCGTGCGATGGATGGAACCTTGTCATCCAGAACCATGTGCTTATGCTCTTCAGAAGACTGAGATGCACCTGAAATCGAGCTCAGATCGAACGGCACAAGCATCAAATGGGTCAGCCACAACAGTAAGACGTACGACTTCTCCCATGTAGAATTCAAGTCGGTACTGAGTGCTTTGAAATTCTCGAGATTGTTCAGGATGAGTTCAAGATGTCTGGGTTCGTTGTTGAGGAAGCCGATGATGATCTTTTCTCCCCTGACCTTACAGAAGGTGTACAACAGCTTACTGGCCGCCACATCGAGAGCGACTGACTGGGGGGAAGGAGACTTGGCTTCTGAGACTTGGAGGAAAGCTAGGTATGCTTCGACAATCGGAGGCAGCAAGCTTCTCAGGTGAGCATCGAGCAGCTGAGGTTCGCCTTGGAAAGGCTCGATCTGTAATCCCATCAGCCATATATTTGCAAGCTGAGACGAATTAATGGGTATGTACCAACTGGATCACATGGTCAAGATCGCGCGAGCGGACGAGATGGTGAACATGGCCTTGGTTTCCTCGTTTCCAAAGCAAATTGGAGAGCGCGGTCTGAAGATCGGCTAAGAGACCTCCCGAAGCGCGGATCAACTGCAAGTCATCATCTGCTTCTGTAGCCATCGGATGTTTGTTTTTGGTAGTGAGGACCAACTATGTTTGATGTGTTGTTCGAATATTCGGTAAGCGATGCATGCAAATGCCAAGAACACGACGCGATGGTCAACCAACTTCATGCCTCGAATTGTGACCGCATGTTTGCGATCTGAATGTTTTTTTTTTCGGTTTCCATGTTCTGCCAACCTGGCCAAAGGTACTCAGTAAAGAGATCCCCGATGTAATCGACATTGTTCAACTCAAGCTATCACCTGCCCTGACGTGGCTTAGGTTTGGGGTAAAGCAAGATGATCCTGGAGTCAGCGCTGAATATACCTTCGACTGGCACCTTATATCAAGGCGCTTTTGGTGACGAAGAAGATGAGCCATATGACGATGCCGATAAGCAGGCAGAGTGGCTGCCCGGGATTTAGCTGCACGCAGACCTATTCAAGCCAGTTCGCCAATGAATCAACACCAAGATATCGCTGGCCTACCACCAAGCGCACCATATATACAGATCCACATTATATCACAAGGTCGGACTAAATCGAGGATGTGACGAGTCTCTGGAGTTCCTCGAAGACCTTTCTGCCGACCTGCAGTCTCAAATTAAGGTCATAAGCCTCAGAGATCAGACGGTCTGGTTTGACGAAAGAAACTCCGTAGTGGACACTCTACATCTCGACTCCGTTGAGCTACTCGTACTCGAACGCGATTGCTATATCGCAGGCTCGACACTGACAAGGGCGGTCTGGGGAGCCAAGCTGCCACAACTGACACTTTGCTATCAGGGGACGGATCTGCGGGTTGAAGATGACTTCAAAAAATATGAACTAAATTGATATGATTCGTTTGAGTTACACGGCAGCAGAGGAGATTCCCCAAGAGTCTTCGTCAGCATGCAGGCAGATTCTGGAGCGGATCAACTCAAGATCAATGCAGCGACCGCCCGATATGAACGTACTCGCAGAGATTCGTGTTGTGAGACGTCGTTACAGACAGCCAAGTCGACTGCTGACTTCAACGAGATGATTGTGGGGCTCAGGAAGGGCCTTGAAATCTTCGACAATCGGGCCAATGCTCACAGCGCAGTGGTCTAGCAGAAGGTTGACCTGCTCGCGATGGTGTGTAGATTCCAATCGACACAATTTATCAGCCTTGCTGGCATTACGAACGTACAAATCTCGAGAACGGAACAAGACTCCCTCTATCAATTCCATTAGATGTACCACGTGTTTGTCAAGCAATACCTGAGAAGGCCTTTCTGTAATTTATTCAACCCATGTGTTTTTCTACCAACCCCCACACTTCTGCGTTGTTCCAAGTGCTTCGCGAGATCGCGTCGGCGATGTGACTACTCGCGCAATGACTCTGTACAAGATGACATGGGGCCAAAGGGCCTGGAGACTTCTGGCAACACAGGTGGAATTTTGTTTTCAGCATCGTAAGAAAGGAGCTGTGAGGCGAATAAAGCAACGGCCAACCATGGCACCTGACGTTCACCCCGCGCTAACCTAAACGGGACGGCTCGTAGGCTGAGGACAAGAGGTTCGACTTATCCGTTTCTCGCTGGGTTCTCGTAACAACGATGTCAATTCAAAGGCAGAGGTCGTGCAAATTAAGTTCTTATTGTAACCAATGACCGCCGCAACCGTGATTGCTATATACTTATACGTCTGAATTATCATCTCGGCCCGCTTTCTCATGTGTGTAGTTGACAAAACCCGCATTCCTGACCTCAAAGCTCCGAACTCTTTGGGTTACTCAACCATACTGTCGGCACTCGTGGTACCTTAGGGCTCAGCCGAACCAATCCCTTCACGTCTCTGCGATCTGTCGTCCCTCCAGTGAGCCTTCTCATTCCAGATCTGAAGCCAGCTCGAAGTCCAGCTGCGGATGGGTTGCGCGAATTGCTGCTGTGGATTGAAAGTGAGTCGTCCGAGGTTGCCATGCGAGATATCGAGAGATCATCATCCGAGAAGGGCTCGTCACCGGTGTCTTCGCCAGACTGCAGATCTGTGATCACTCGGGGCATATGGTTCATTGCTGCCATCGGTGAGGTCACTGATCTCGCGTGCAGCGCTGGCCTCGTTGCTATTATTGCCGGGTTCGATGCGAAGGCGCCAGGGTTCATGACGAGAGGCTCGCGGAACCTCGCATCTGAAAACCCATTCTGGAAGGATGTGACAGAGGCATTGCGTTTGAGTGATTTATGCAAAATTGGCAGTGTCTGCTGCTCGTAGACGTTCTCGCGGTCTTCGATTGAGCCGCGGGACTTTTCTCTGGTCGTGGTGGCTTTACGATCGTCAAAAAAGTCGTCCAAGCTGTCGAGCTTCAATACAAGTTCGCTCATACTGCCGTCAGCGCGTATCGAATCTGATGCTGATACTGAACGATCGAAGTAGGATCCATACTGGTCCTCGGTGAATGCTACATCAGGTGTGCTGGTGATCTCTGTGCCGTCTGCCATAGTCGTGTCAAGGCAGGTGTAATAGACGGCCATGACGTTCTTGCGTGCCCTCTCAGCTTGGATGGCCGGCATTGGTATTGACCATCCAGATTCTTCGGGAATACCGTAGAGACTCTTGGTACTGTCGTACTCTTTACGCGTTGCGCGTGTTGAATGAGACCCGGCCATGCTCATGCGCAAGTGCTTGTTGTCAAGAGGCGTGCCTGTAACGGACATGATGTTGTCGAGTACATCGAGAGCTTGCTGGCAATAGCTGGTTTGCAGAAGTCGCAAGAGAGGGGATATCAGATCTGGCCCTTGTGATACTATCTCGGGTCGTCTCATATCAATTTGTGGGATGAGAACACACAACAGTTGCATTACTGTGACTCTAAACCACGGGGTTTGATTGTTCAGTAGGCCAATGAGAAAAACCAAACTCTGGTACTCCATGGCTGGGAAGAAGGCAGCTCTGGCCGCAGACACAACTTGTGTCAGGAAGTCATTGGAATTGCGGTATCGTTGGTTGGCATATCCATCGAGCGCATACGCCAGATCAGGTAGTTGCTGGGCTTCAGCAACCGCTGCAAGAGAATCTGCAGATTCGAAGCAAGTCTGATCGCTGCTGTCATCCTCAAAACGATGTAAATATCGAGGAAGGTTCGCAAGAAGTGTAAACAGTAAGCGGGTGTCGCCGCCAATCAGACTGCTCGACGGCAGCTTGATCATTCTCTCCAACATCTCCAACGATCGATCCAGACAGACGTTGGATCTCAAGCCCTTGTATACCAGTGGCTGGAGACCCTCAAATTCCCCATCCCACTTTGCGGGTTTGTTCTCGTTGAAGAGCTTGATGACTGCAGGGTCACTCAGATCCAGTTTGTCCAAAAGTCGATCAAGCATGGAAAGACTCGCTTGAAACTCTTGTTCGAAGATAGTATCCAAGCAGGCACTCGTGGTCCAGAACAGCTGTGGATATTGGATAAGGTCCTCGGGCTCAAGGGCGCTGATGATGGTCCTCAACGTGATGAGGATCTCTTGAGAGAAGGTCAAACAATCGTTTTCATCGTCAGCAATGGTGTTCGTCAGACGAGCCAGCATGTCTGCCATCATCTGTCTGTCAAGTGAATCGATGATACAGCGGAAGATCTGGAACGAGCGACATGCTACATGACGAACCGCACATGTCGTAGCCCAGACCAGACTCATTCGCGCCCAATCTCTGCGTATATCGTCGCCAACCGACGGATCATCATACGAGAAGCTCAGCACGCGAACCACCTCCTCAATAACGAAGATCATTGGTTCGGGAACACCGTTGGAGGCACTCCCAGGACCAGTATTGTCGGTTTCCTCGTAGGACCAAACAACCTTGGGATCATGTTGTCTTATCGACTCAATCAGATCTTCTATGCTTTGCTTGTCAGGTCCGGTATGAGCTGGTCCAATCTTTGAGATGACAATCTCGTGGATCATATGCACAAGCATCTCTCGTGCTTGATCTTGGACTAGCGGCGTATAATGGTCCCATTGGACAACCACTACTTGTAGGAGAAGGGGTATCTTGTTCTTGGGGAGCTGTACTGGGGAAACCACGAGATCGACAAGAAGCATCAATGCCAATTGACCAAGAGACAGGCCAGACTGGCGGTTACCAATCGGTAGTACCTGAGCTAGATCTGCAATGTATGGTAAACCTGTCATATCTTGAGGAATTGGTGGAGGTGGTCGTTTCTCGGCAATCATAGATTTGGGAGTAATTTGCAGCAAGAGAAACTCAACAACCTTGAGGCCAGCTGCTGTGGTAGAGAGGAACACCACAATCTGCTTGGCGTAATCAACAAAATTCTGTTCTCGTCGATCCAAACATATCGCGATGATGAAGTCCAAAACGACCTGCACATTACCACCGTAAGGACCTGTGGCGAGAGCTTGCCACAGAGCTTGAATCTCGTTGTGCAAGACACTGCTGCTTCTTGCTGTGATCTCAAACAGATTGACCATCAACATGTAAGAGCTAGCAGTAGGCCCACCGCTTGGGAGCAACTGAAGTTCGATGGTCTGAATCCACGGCAACATAGCTGCGACCATGTTACGTTGGTGGTCGGGTACAAGACCTCCAAAGTATCTGGTAAACTCTGAGAATACATGGAACGCCATGTCTGCATGTTGTTTGGCTAGTCTGCGAGAGATGTCGAATTGTGCCAGCTTGTAGACCGCGGTTGTCTTATCTGAGATACTGATGTCTAGATCTTGCAGCTTTGAGTTCTTGCCCAAACGCTCCTCAAGTGTCCTTAACAACCGCGCGGATTTCATGCGGATTTCACTGTTCTCATTGCCAAGAGTATACAAGGCGGCACTCAGGATCTTCCAAAAGGGTATCTTATCGTCAGCGCCATCCGTCAGGACCTGGGTGGCCACGGAGAAGTAACTGAAGAGTGCCTTGGGATTTTTGGCGTGATAGCATTCTTCGATCGAATGAGACAAAAGGAAACCGTGTTCCTTGTTGCAAAGCAGAAGGTTTTTCAGAGCTCGACGACCTGTCGCATGCGTTCGGTCGCTGGCTGAATCGAAGATGGCATCAATCCATTTGAGCATGCGGCGAACATCAAACTGCATAGTGATTTGACCATCGGTAGAGACCATGACCGGACCTGCACAGAGTGCTGCCATGGCGCTAAGAGCTGAAGTCCGCAAGTCCTTTTTTTCGATCTCCAACTTGGCTGTAACGTTTCCACGATTGCGAGAATCTTGTTCCTGGTCGAGAATAGACTTTCTCATGTGATTTTCTTTCTGTCGTATCTGCGTCTGATTTGGAGAAAAGCCGCACCAGTCTTCCATCATAGAGAAGGCTGCCTTTCTTGCGTGGAATGGCATCCATCGGACTGGATCCTTCGTTTTGTGGATGCCTTCATACAGCACTTCGACAAGACCACAGTAGTAGGTACGCAGTTTCTGAAAGTCCCATTGATTTTGGACATCTTCATCATTGAGGAAGATCCGTAGATCTTTTGTGAAACTGACGAGATTTTGCAGTATCCACTCGTCATTGTAGATCTCAGTCTCAAACAGGCAGTGAGACGTCAGTTGATAAAGATGGGTGAGCTCGGTACGCAGTGTATCACTTCGCCTGCTTCGTCGGGGACTGCTTACTGATCGTTGATGGGCTGTCAGCCATTGCTTGGCATCCTCGCTGCAAGTAGCCACTGACGGCTGAAGAGCTTCTAGCAATGGCCTAAAGAGATTGGTGTTGATGGCTCCCAGCCCGTGAACAGCTGCCTCTCGTACACCAGGATGTATAGCAGACAAGAATGGGACAACTTTTGTGAACAACTCGCAAGCGGATCCGATCTTCTCTTGGCCAATGGTAGAGGCTTTGGAGCCTTTGCGTGAGTGCTGAGAGCTTTGGCTTGGGACAGGGGCCTGTTGCGAGCCACCGCTGTTCGTGAGAGTCGTGCATGCAAAGATCAGATGAAGCTTCCATTGCTCTATAGTGACTTCGGGAGGACTAAAAGCTGTTCTCCCTACCATGCGATGGGAGAAGGCAGTTTCCAAAGCTGCGTATGTGTTGATTCGAGGACCCTCGGCCAGTGTGCCGATGATTCTGTGGGCATGTGAGAGACGTGCACAGACAATGTCTCGTGTCAGAAGTACAGCTTGAGGACAGATTTGCGAGCTCAGACGGATCAAGTTGGGAAAAGCCTTGGACCACAATGTCAGATCATGGACTGTGTCGCTACTACAAAGCTCAACGAGGGTGTTGTTCATATTGCTCGCTCTAAGGCCTTTCTGCAAACGGCTGCGCTCGGCCAAAGAGAGCTTCTCGTCGTTGACATCGATGACTTGCTGTGAGCTACCCTCAAGGACGCTGATGATTCGTGTAGAGGGCTGGCCAAGTGCAGTATCAAATTTTGTGATGAGACTGAGGACCCTGACGGCGTACGCTCGCACATGGCGCGAGGGCGAGCACAGGAAAAAGAGGCCGTGCGACTCGATCTCATCCACGTGGGCAAAAACTCTTGAGCGATTGAGATCCGAGGGCATTCCACGAGAAAAGTCATCGTCATGAAGATCGGGTGTTGCCATTTGTGGCTGTGACTTCAGTTCTTCGATCCATATCTCTAACAGCTCAACGTAGAGACGCAAGGTGCTTTCTATATGACCATGGCCAAGAAGACTGCCGGCAGAGACAGTGGCGTACCGGTCGTCAAAATTGAATATGAAACGCGCAAAGCCAATTGTTACCAGCTGGGCGTGAGACTGGCGGGCGATTGACTTGAGAGATTGTGCGCTTGATGAAGCGATATGGTTCTGCACGTGAGCAGTTCCGGTGCACAACAGGTTGATGAGGTTTTTCAGAGGAATCTGGGGAGACAAGCACCGAGGGAGGGCTTGAACTGCAACATGGAGGAGATCATAGAAGTTTTGGCGAACCTCGGGTGAGTTGAAGAGTTCATCCCTTCGACTGAAACTGAAAGCATCTGCCATGGGTGTTTTGGGTATAGCTTGAGCAGAGAACTTCTCGTCCAGGACCTTTTGCCCACCAAACGTTTCGTCGCAGATGATGGTAATCTCGCCTAGAATTTTGCAAAACTTGACATACGACTCTTTTGCAACGTCGCCGAATCCTGCTGTCATGACAGGCTTGGACAATCGTTCAACTTTGGCACCGTTGACAGGAGGCTGACTCTGAGACAAGGAGCGTCTGTGAGAGTTGGGCGATCTTGAGAACGGATCCGTGAGTGCGTCGCACTCAAAGCTGACGGGGAACGGCGGTTGTTCACCCTTTTCTAAATCAGTCATGATGGCAAGAAAGGCGCGAATTGCGATGACCATTTTTTCAGGATCGAGATTCTCGATCCGTCGGTCTCGACCGGTTATTATGACATCTGCATTCATCAAGGGGAAAATGATGGATCTGAAGCAGAGATCCTGATGCTTGAACCCAATGATACGAATGAGTTGTATGAGGGGATCGGCGATAGACGGCTCTGTAGACAGTAGCGACTTCTTGCCCGTCATGAAAACCATTCGAATTATGTCTTCGAGTTTCTTGAACGTCGTGAGCTGGGTCTCGGGAGCTCTGTATAGATATACCCAAACAAGACGACACAATGCTTTCAGGGCATGACCACGTGTGGTACGTTCTTTCAGTTTTGGCTGTAACTGGTGAAGGGCAGTCGAAAGCCACTGCTGCTGAAAGACATCGTTGGGTGATACGCAAATAGTTACAGCAAGTATAGGGAAAGCTTGAGCCCAGTGCTTGGGCTTCGCGAGCAGCTGATTTAGTCTGACTTTGAGGATGTCCAAAATTTGCCTCCATTTGGGCGAATTAAGTTCGGTGGTAGCCTTACTTGCAACCGGCAGCAACAAATCCTCGAAAAGTTGGCAATATGCATATTTTACCGGCTTCCCATGTACACCTGCAAAGAAGCCGGCCAGGAGATTAAGCAGATCACAGGACTTATCCCACGCGGGTTCGGGCTTAGTTTGAATTTTGAGCCATCGCATACTGTGTACGAGGAGAGCTGTGCGATTTTCAAGGTCCCTGTCGGCATTACCTTTGACTGATAAACGTCTCTGTGCAGTTTCCAGATCCGAAACATATCGATCGGCGACTTTGTCAAAGCGCAAATTTCCCATGATCCCCAAAAGCTGGCCAAACATGTTCCACTGTGACTGTTTGAGAGCCGAATATGCTAGAGCCTCAGAATCAAAGTTGCGCAATTGGCCATATATGACGTCCTCGAGCCTCTCTGCAATATCGTTCGTCAAGGCGGCCAACGTGCATTGAGATATGACTTGCATGAGCACACGGCAAAGGATATATACCGAGATTGCCGAACGACGTTCGCCCTGGCGAAGATTCTGCTCGAGTGTCGCAATAGCAGCTGGATCCGTATGTGAAGGGAGCGAGGCAGAACTGCTGTTCGTACTGATCTGTGAGATGTCGGCACGACGAATGGTAGCAGAGTTATTGGCAGCCTGAGCGCGGGCGGCTTGCAACTGGGCATGGATAGGGCTCATCTCATCGCTCTTGGACTTGCGCCATATCATCAGAGCATCTATCAGAGGCTTCGGGCGAGGGCGCACAATGTGACCAAGAGCCTTGATCAGCTGGTCAAAGGCGTGGTCGGCACCAGGGCCACATATGGCTTCGACTCTGATCAAGGCATCATCAAGCTCCGAGACACAGCGATTGATCTTCTCGTTGGCTTCGCTGATGAACTCATTCAACAAATGGTGAAGAGCGTATTCCCCAACAGTAGTGGGCTCTTGTTGGTGATGTTGGCGCGAACGCGAGCGGTGATGGCGGTGGTTGTGATGATGGTGATGATGCAGATGAGTTTCATGCTCACGCTTGATTCTACCACTATGCATGCGTTCAAGACGACGTAGAGGAACCTGGTCTGCAGGCGCATTCAAGGTCGAGGACGAGGGGCTTTGGCGCAGGATGGGTACATCTTTTGCTCCTTGGGCCAGGATAATTCCGGGACTAATGGGACTGGCGCCGGTGGAAGAGACATGGCTTGGGTTGCGAGAGTGTTGATAGCCGTGGACAATGGATGTCTGGCGGTGGTGACCATACGACACGGAATTCTTGCGCTCGACGGACTCGCTCTGGGCGGCGGGTGTGTGTGCGCGCGAGGACGGGGCGCGTGAAGCGGCACTGGGGGCCCTCCCTCGGGTGGTGGATGAGGCAGCGGATGCCGAAGCGGTTACGATTCCAGAGACCGAAGTCTGCGAGGCTTCCAAGCTCTCGCCCGGGTCGTTCAGCGAGGGCGAGGCATTTTGGGGAGTATTCATTGCGCGTCTAGCTGCAGCGCCATCGGCGAGCCTTGTGCCGCTCTTGCGCAGGCAGTCGGTCGGAGGAGACGGAGCGCGACGGGGGGCAGACGGCTACTGCTTTGTCGAGAGACGGAGAGACTGAGGCTTCGGTTGGCTGTCGAGCGCACTCGTATCTTCTTGCCTCAAGGCTCAAGCCTCAAGCCTGTCCTTGGATGCACAAAGTGTGGGGTTGCACGCCTCTACAGACCTTGGACTACGGGGACAGCACGAGTACTCGTGCCACCAGCCTGGACATGGCCCATCTACTTGACACTGCACTACTATCCAACGCTGCATCGATACCTGACTGACATGCACCACTCGCTCGACTACGTCCGCCCTGAATCTCCCATCGCTTGTCCAACGCGCCTGTCTTGCTGCAGGCCACGAGGCCCTCATGCCATCGGACCCGCCTGCTCGAAGCCGACAGAGTCTGTGCCGAGTAGATGAACACACATGGCCATTAGGAAAACATGTCTGTCCGTTCCCGATCGCCGTGCCTTGCGCAGTGCCTTTGCCGAGGTCTTGTCTGTTGGAGGCTCGTCCACTGGTCTTGCTCTTTCCACTCATTCATCAGTCACAGCAATCATCCAACTGCCGTAAACACTGAAAATGTTGTCCGCATAGAAAAGTTGCCGGAGCCGGCAGATCGTGGAGCCGAAGGCGGCAAGATTCCGCCGGCGATTCACACCCAACTCTGCATGATGCGGACATGTGAAAGGCTGCTGAGAAGAATCATGCCACCAATAATAATATTCCGAACCCCTTAGACGGCTATTGTACACCGATCCCCTAGATACAGTCATTCCTGAAATCTGACATTCTGCCTCTTGTCCCTTCCTACATTGCAATTGTGTTTTCTCTCGGTGGTTGCTGTCGCCCTTCGTTCGCCGCGCTTGTTCCATCTGTTGAGCGCTTGTTTCGATAAGCCCGCCCCGCACAAGCTCTCAGTGGACACCTAACTATTCGTCTCCTAAGCCTTCGCCTCTCTCTCCCTCTTTCTCTCCTTGTACAACTCCGTTCCCGGCCACTTGTCGACAAGATGGCGCAACTCGATACTCTCGACATTGTTGTTCTGGCCGCCCTGCTCCTGGGCACCGTCGCCTACTTCACCAAGGGTACTTACTGGGCCGTCGCCAAAGACCCCTATGCCGGCTCTCTCGCAAACGGTGCCGCCGCGAAGGCTGGCAAGACTCGGGACATTATTGAAAAGATGGACGAGTCGGCCAAGAACTGTGTCATCTTCTACGGCTCGCAGACTGGCACCGCTGAGGATTATGCCTCGCGTCTGGCAAAAGAGGGTTCTTCTCGTTTCGGTCTCAAGACCATGACGGCTGATCTCGAGGAGTACGACTTTGAGAACCTCGATTCTTTCCCCGAAGACAAGGTCGCCATGTTTGTCCTGGCCACATACGGTGAGGGCGAGCCTACCGACAACGCTGTCGAATTCTACGAGTTCATCAGCAGCGAAGACGTCTCTTTCAACCAGGGAGGTGGTATTTCCGAGAAGCCTCTGGCTAATCTAAAGTACGTCGCCTTCGGTCTCGGCAACAATACCTACGAACACTACAACTCAATGGTCCGCAACGTCACCAAGTTCCTTGACAGACTCGGTGCCAACAGAATCGGTGCAGCTGGTGAGGGTGATGATGGTGCCGGCACCATGGAAGAAGATTTCTTGGCCTGGAAAGAACCCATGTGGAAGGATCTGGCCGATTCCATGGGCTTGCAGGAGCGCGAAGCCGTCTACGAGCCTGTGCTTGAAGTCAGTGAGAAGCCTGAAATGGATGCCGAGTCGGATGATGTCTATCTGGGAGAGCCCAACAAGAACCATCTTGAAGGCAAGCAAAAGGGTCCATTCAATGCCCACAACCCTTACATTGCGCCTATCGTTGAATCAAAGGAACTCTTCACTGTCAAGGACAGAAACTGTCTACATATGGAAATCGACATTAGCGGCTCAAACTTGTCCTACACCACTGGCGACCACATTGCTGTTTGGCCTACCAACGCCGGCAAGGAGGTTGACCGTTTCATGGACATCCTTGGTCTTGATGAGAAGCGCCACATGGTCATCTCTGTCAAGGGTTTGGATGCCACGGCCAAGATCCCTTTCCCGTCGCCCACCACGTACGATGCCGTTGTTCGCTACCACATGGAAATTTGCGCCCCCATCTCGAGACAGTTCGTTTCGGCTCTCGCCCCCTTCTCGCCTAACGACAGCATCAAAGCCGAAATGACCAAGATGGGAAGCGACAAGGATTATTTCCATGAGCAGGTTGCCGCTCGCAATTACAACTTGGCTCAACTTCTCGAATTCTTGTCTCAAGGTCAGAAGTGGAACAAGGTTCCTTTCACCATCTTCATCGAGGGCCTTCACAAAATTCAACCCCGCTACTACTCTATCTCATCCTCTTCCTTGGTGCAAAAGAACAAGATCTCAATCACCGCCGTTGTCGAATCTGTGGAAACTCCAGGAGCCTCTCATGTGCTCAAGGGTGTCACTACTAACTACCTGCTGGCTCTTAAGCAGAAGCAGCACGGTGACCCTTCTCCTGACCCTCATGGATTGAACTACGCAATCACTGGTCCTAGAAACAAGTACGACGGTATTCACGTGCCGGTGCACGTTCGCCACTCCAACTTCAAGCTCCCTTCGGATCCTTCGAAGCCCATCATCATGGTTGGCCCGGGTACTGGAGTCGCTCCTTTCCGTGGGTTCGTTCAAGAACGTGCCAAGCAAGCACGTGATGGAGAGGCAATCGGTAAAACCATGCTTTTCTTTGGTTGCAGAAAGAAGGCAGAGGACTTTATCTACGCAGATGAATGGGAGGTACGTAAAGCAAAAATCTTGTCTGAAAAGCACAAAGTCAACTGACCGTTACACAGGCGTACAAGAACGATATGGGCGACAGCTTCGAGATGTTGACCGCCTTCTCCCGTGATGGTGCTCAAAAGGTCTATGTGCAGCATCTTCTCAAGCAGCGCGCCGCCGAAATCGACAGACTTCTGCAGCAAAAGGCTTACTTCTACGTATGTGGTGATGCAGCGAACATGGCTCGTGAGGTAAATACTGCCCTGTCGCAAATCATCTCCGAACAAAGAGGGATTCCAGAGTCCAAAGCGGAGGACATTGTCAAGGCTATGCGCAACAGCAATGCCTACCAAGAAGATGTCTGGTCATGAGAATTTTGGACGTGTCCGTTCTACCTTCTTGGATTTTTTCAACGCGTCATGTCTGCATGGTCGAGCGATGGTCGGTTTGAATAAGTTGATAAAATATACCTGTGTCATAATTTCATCCTCAACAGAAATAATTGTGATGTATCTGTTGCGAAACAGGTCGTGACAGGTGGCGGCTATGCAGACGCAATTCCCCGAGATGCAGACTCTCCCGCTAACCCGGTTGCCCTGTCGCATCTCAGGTTACGGTGGCTGCGACAGAGAGGAGATGCTCGATTTGCTCGTGGTCTTTCCGCTCAGATCCAGGTCGATCAAGAACCCAACGGGAAGCAGCCGGTGCAAGGACCTCCTGACGTCTTCTGCTGCTGCGGTGCTCTGTGAGAACTCCAGATTGCATCTCCATTCCAACCATGCTGTTCGTCAGAATATTCCGTGCCTCTTACAAGACTTGTCATGCAACAGCGGGCTTCCGGCAGTGGATCCCGCTTTGAATTCGAGACAAACGGTGCCCCTCTTGGTGCGACCTGAGTTCGTGACACCACGGCTTCAAATCATCTGCTCAGTTGCTTTAGCCTGCGGTTTTGTACAGATTTCTGCACGGCTCTTGTCGTAAACTGTCCATCGTATCAGCTGCACACGAAATGATGCCGAATGACAAACAGACGCAAAATGCTGAGTCCAGCATAACTGATTCCCCCTTGCCTCGGCGTGTCTGTCAACCGTTGCTCAATGGGTCGTTGACATGCGAGCAGCACATTGGCTGGTATGGACTTGGTTTAGGACTGCTGCATGACAACTATGTGCCTGTCCGTCGCACTTCCAGCTTCGGTACGGAAGAATGCTGTTTACGCACAAATAAGGGAAAGACTCTTAGCATAGTCACAAGGGAAGATGGGAAATGTCGTGGTAAGTGACGAGGACATGACACCTTGTGAGCGGAAAACAAGTCCGTGATTCTTCTGATCTATTCAGAGGCTTCGAGACACTTTCAAAAACAAAAGCCCTTCAAGCAGTAAAACTCAGGAGTGCGGTGCAGCGTGGTCGGTGCAGTTGTGTAGCCGGAAGATTTCGAGGTGGTTCGCAGCAGCATCCACCCATTCGGTTCGGCTTGCATATCCAAAACACAGCTCGACCCCGATGCTCATCCTGGCCATCCAGACATCAGTTAAAAAGAGAGCGAGCCTTCCCGCTGTACCTGCATCCGAGTTTTCTTTTGATGTCAATGACTTGAACCGCATGCGCGCATTTTGCATTGCTATCTTCGATTCTGGCATACATTTCTCATCTGGGTCTCTTTCCTTCTTGTCTTCCGTCGAGCGTCAATTCGATATCTCTCTATCAATGAGTAGTGGTGGTTGCGCCTGCTAATCCAAATCCGCCCGCTCTTGCACATACCTCTCATTTTACTAGTACGTAACGAAGCACATGCTCCTTCTATCTCTCACATCGCCCCGCCAAAGCACATGCAAATTCCCAGAGGCGCCTTCCTCAAAGACACCCATACATATACACAAGCCAAAGAAAGAGCGAGTCAGAGACTTCGCACCCTCTCCGAGCAAAGCGCACTTCGATTCTTCTCTCTTCAACCTCTCAATCTTCCATCAACCTTCTTTACTCTCTTCCTCTCAACTCTTCTTGAATTGACATCACCCATCTTCTTCATCTCTTGCATTCTGTCCCGAGTGGCGCAACATTGATAGCATAGCTTCTGTGCTCATCAACCTCCTTGTCCGATAGATACAACGCATTACACCTTGTTATCAACCCCCTCGGCAAGCGGTACCCTTTCATCTCGTTCATCAGTCTCTGTACGGTCCACTCAGGTGAGTGCTTTTCTTCATCCCGCTCGAGGATAGCGCTGACTAGAGATTCAGCGAAGCATGTCAAGCATGGCCGACACTCAGGGTCAGCGTGGCAACAACTACAACCACAACCGCGACAACCAGGCCATGGGCCAGCGTGGTCCTGGTTACGGTCAGCCCTTGGCTCGTAACAACAACAGCAACTACCACGCCGGCTACGGTTCGCAGCGAGGCCACACGGCTGCCAACATGGCGGCTCTGACTCATGGTCTTCAGGGCATGAACTTCCAAGATGCCGCCTACTCGGCTCAATCCAAGGCCGCCACCATGGCTGCCGCCGGTCATCAGTTCAACGGTCTTCCCATGCCCGCCGCTCTCTGGGGTGCCACCAATCAACTCATGTTCCCGGGAGGCCATGCCTACCCCACCCAGGTTCATCAGCACAACCCAGGCCTGTACACTCCCATGGCTGCTCAGTACATCCCTCACGGCTATCATCATCAGCAGCATGACAACAGTCCCATGTCCCAGGCTTGGACACCCAGTCATACTACTGGCGAGGTTCCTACCCTCATCACTCCTCGTCGTGATTCAGTCTCGTCCAACGAGAACGACGCTCCTGGTACTCCTTCATACGCCGGCTATCACACCTTCCATCAGGTGCCTGGCGTTGCCATCGTCAACCGCTCCCCCAGTGGCATGTACACACAGAGCTCGCCTTCGCCCACTCAGGTCCTCGCTCCTTATGGTATGCCCTTGTCCAAGATGGCCGAGAACCGCAGCATCTCTCCAAGCCTGCACATGCTCGTCAACAAGGAGCCACCCATCCCTCAGGCCATTCCTGCTCCCAGCTCTCCGTTGAAGCCTCTCGACAGAGCTCTTGAAAACATTCGCGGCGAGACCAACGTCTACATTCGTGGTCTGCATCCCGAGACGACCGATGAGATGCTTGAAGGCTGGGGCAAGCGCTTCGGCGACATTCGCAGCTCCAAGTCGATCATCGATCACTCAACCGGTCTTTGCAAAGGGTGAGTCTGACTCGTGTCGATAGTGCTCGACGACATGCTGACATTGACCTCGCAGCTTTGGCTTCGTGAAGTACCACAACTACGAAGACGCCGAGAACTGTATCCGCGGCTTCCACTACCTTGGCTACGAAGTTAGCTTTGCCAGAGTACGTTTTCTCATCCAACTGATCATCATCCAAGACTTGCCTGCTGACTGCTCTTCCAGGAATCTTTCTACTCCAAGCTCAAGACGTTCGCTGATGAGGGTAACACCAACCTCTACGTTTCCAATCTGCCCAAGTCTCTGAATGAGCACGAACTTGCATCTGTCTTCACTCCTCACAAGGTCTGCTCGGCTCGAATCCTCAGGGATAAGAACGGCACCTGTCGCGGAGTCGGCTTTGCTCGGTGAGTCTTGCATCTGCACTTCTTGTTCCATTTGAATGCCATCTGACAAAGGTTCTCAGTTTCGAATCCAGAACGGTCTGCGAGGAAGTCATCAAGAAATTCAACAACTACAAAGTCAACGTCGGAGGCGAAGAGTACACCATTCAGATTCGCTTTGCCGACACCCAGGAGCAGAAGCAGCTCAAGCAGCAGACCGCCGCCGCTCGCCAGTTCCGCTCTGCTGAGTACGAGTACGCCACCCAGGCCCACAAGGCGGGCTACTCTTCCAGTCGTGGCTCCTACGTCTCCAACAACGAGTTCGAGACGTACATGACGACCAGGTCAGTCCATCTTCAAACTATGTTGAGGTTCTCAGCTGACATGTGTGATACAGTGTTCCTGTTCAGAACCAGCGCTGGTCCCAGTCTGCTCTCCGCGGCATTCCTGGCCGCGCACCGCTTGCCGCCCTGACTTATGGCAACAACGTCCAATACCCCACTGCTCAGGCCAATGGTGGCGCCAACTCGGAGAACCAGCCTCCCGCTCGCAGCGACATCGCCGACCCCAAGTCGATGGTCAGCTCTTCGCCCGCCATCGCTCGTGGCGATCAGGGTGCTGTCGACTCGACACCATCAGAGGATCAGATTCTTTGAATGATCTACGATTGACGACTGATGAGCCAACGAAAGCGCCCTTGCCCTTAAGGATTGCAGGTTTCACAGCACAACTTGGCACCTTTTCTTATCTCGCAGCATACTTTGGAACGACAAACATACACAGCATCTCTTCAACACGCTCACCATGTTTTTGCTACTCGCCGTCCGGGGCTTACCGGTCATTCTCAGCATTTCCTTTGCCTTGTAATCATGTCGTCAACAAGGCTGTATCACACACCGCATGCACACACTTTTTGATCCCGCCTTCGCCGGTACTGCATCTACTTTTTTCACCAACCATTGCTGCTTGTCTCGTTTTGTTCCGTCTTTTCTTCTTTCTTTTGTTTTCTTTCGGCTGTCATAAGTAATGAACGGGATGTTTTATTAAACGAGATATGAATCAGAGCACAACATTTGCTACATGGCACAGAGCGAGACTGATCGAGAGGCTTGCTTGTAACGAGTATGGGATATTGTGGCTGGAGTTCAAAAGTAGATAATCAAAATGCGAACAATGTCAGCCTACCGTTTTCTCCTGTCTTACTTCGTGTTGTCTTTGGGTCTTATCACAGGTGACAGGGTTCACGCCCGCGTAGTCTCGGGTGGAGCTCGATAACATGTCAAGCAAGTCAGGAGAAGAACGGGATGAGGACTGTGATGATCTATGCAACGAACCGAGATGCTCTGTATGCATAAAGGTATGATGAAACGCGGGCTAGGGGCATGTTGATGTACCTCATCAGATGCACTGTCTGGTTGCACTCGAGTCATTTCTTGGAGAAGAAAGACATGATGTTTCCTTGACCCTTGGGGGCAGCCTTCTTGTTCTTCGCAGCAGGGGGTGCAACGGCCACCTTGACCTTCTTGGGCTCGGGTTCCTCCTCCGAGAAGGACTCCCAGCCGGGTTCTTCTCGTGTCACTGCCAATGATGTCAGTTTTGAATTGGAGAGATGTTGTAGAGGCAAACATACCGAGATAACCTTCTTCGTCTTGGACCGTCTTCTTCTTCATTACTCTCCTTCTGCCTCGTCTGCGGCCACCAGCCACGATGACCTTCTCTTCGGGTTCTTCCTTCTTCTTCTGCAGCTCGGATTTGGCATCAGAATCATCTGCTGCGGGCTCTGGAGTGACTGCTGCGGGTGTTTTGGCGGGTGCATCCGTCATCGGTTCGTCTAGATGATTGTCAGCATTTGGAAGAGCAATTGCTAGATTAAGTCGTTTTCCCACCTTCCATATCCATCATGCGGCGCAGTGCTTCCTCTCTCTCTTTCTTAGATTTGCCTCCCGTCTCTGTGATTGCGCCCTCGTCAAGCATAGCAGCATCCTCGTCGTCGGCTTCCTCATCAGATAGGTCGTGCATAGGCTCTGCTCTGGTTATCAGCGCTTCTGTTTCTACCAGAGTATGGATATACCAATACTGACCATCTTCTTTCACAGCCGGCTCCAACGCAGGAGAAGCTTCGGCAGAAGATTCAGTCGCTTGACTGTCGGCTTTTGGTCTGGCTTTGGCAAATGCTTTGAACAGGCTCGAACCTTCGCGTTTCAGAGGTGCTGTCTTGGTAGCGGCAGGTTTTGACGAGGCTTGTGTTGAAGCTTGCGACGAGTCAGGGGTGGACCTGGCTGATGTGGAACTCTTCGAAGTTTCTTTGGCTGAAGGTCGACTGGAGGCGAACATGGACTTGGCCGGGTTCGCAGGTGCTGCGTTGGGAGGAGGCGGTTGCTTTTGAGCACGCATGGGGCGGCGCTACGGGCAGAATGTCAACGGTTGGCTCTGTGATGAGCGCCCAGTGGAGTCTTACCTTGACCTGAGAATTTTGGATGATGCCATACTGCTTGGACGTCTCCAGCAGGTCCTCGTTGACGGCCGTGGCCATGATGGCACGATTGCATTCTGTCAAGACATGCAGATCCTGCTTGGCGTTAGCAGTGAAATGGACATGCAGGGCTGGAGTTGGAAATACGTTGAGCTTGCCAGGTTGAATACTGTAGACGTGTATCGACAGCACTTGGTCGAAGGTTGACTTTGCAGCTGCGTGACGAGGTGGTTTAGCAAGAAATTCAGACTTGTGCGGAAGAGCGAGACTGACCATCGAGATGGTCCTGATCTACCAAGAGTATCGATGTTGCTTGGTATTCTCGGATCTCTGGCTGGTCGTGGTTGTGGGTGGGGCTACTAGGCGCAGGACTACTTCGCATGGTCTTGTCCGGGCCATGTTGGCTCTCTACGGCCTTGTCTTCTGCTTGCTCCAACGAGATTGTTTTTCTTCCGGTGATCAGATATGTGGCATGCAGCGTAGTCGGCTTCTTTGTGTTCTGGCTGTGATGGAAGTCGTAGAGCATCTGTTTGGCGAGATTACTATGCACTCGGAGTGCTCGACTCAGCGTACGGTAGCTGACCTGCGCAATCATCAAAATCGGTTCAGATATGGTATGCCTGCCGTACTCACTGTCTGCCCATCATTCAGCACATTGGCCGACAGATATTCGATATAATCACTGGCCATCATGTTGCTTAGATTACCTTGCAGTAAATTGAAGAGCAGCCATCAACCGCGAAGGGTGACGCGTTTCACCTTCCGAAACGCGTCGCCGTGTTTAAAGTGGCTTGGCGTTGTCTTCCTTCCTTCCCTCTGCACTCCAACTCAGTGCTTCATGGCTTCCAGTCTTGTGCTTGTTCACAGTGTCATACACTACTGTCTCACTCCCTGGAAGTACTATCTCGAGACACCTTGTCACAAATCTGACTTGATTCACAGGGGAGAATACGGGGTTGAGATAGCATGCTCTTGGGTTCTTCTCGACTCGAGACATGATTCAGATAGGTAAATAAGACCTGAAAGACGATTCTGTATACGAAAACGTCGTCGAGATATACTGCGTATATAATGGTACACTCTGCAGACCAAAGAGCTCCATACTTCAACATCGCTCTCCTAAACAACCATGACTACCACTCTATCTGCCCTTTCCACCACTCTCGACCAGATGGCTAGCTTGACACCCTCTGAGCTGCAAGCCGCATTGGACGCATACGCACTTACTCCGGGCCAGGAACAAGTACTGCGTGAGCTCCTGAGCCGTTTCGTCGGTTCTGTAACCTCACCTGAATCCTCTCCTCCCAGCCAGCTACCATCAGTGTCGAACAACCCCTGGAAGGTCTTTCGCCGTATCGAAGCACTCAACATCCCAGATCACTTCCAGAGCATCCTCAACTTGGGTTCTGCATCTTTCGTCAACTCGTACGATGATGCTGTCATTCACGATAACTTGATGCCTGCTACCCGTCGCGCCCAGCAGCAAAGCGTGCAGCGATTGCGTGAACTCTTCACCGCACTGGCACTGTATGACATAGCCAGATCTCGCTTTGCACGCTTCTCGGGGAACAGGTTGTCGGACCGCATGAAGGACGAGCTGAATTCGCTACTCCGTGGATGCGATGCTTCTCAACAGTACAAAGTGGGCAAGAATCTGGACCACATCTGCAAGATTTTCGGTCCGGGTTGCGTCTTCTACTTGGACGGCTGTCTATCCAATGATTTGTGAGTTTCCTTTGTTGATAGGATGTTATTGAGAAGATTAGTAGCTGACATGGAAGTAGCTTGTGCAAGAAGTTCACTAGCAGTGGACAGTATCACGACGGTGCCGTCGAGCATCTCAGTGCACTGGGCTTGAAACAGTTGGCTGAGGAGAGCCGTGCTAACGAATTCGCTAGACACGCCAGGTGTCTGTCAGTGTCCTACCTCGAGCTGAGGACAAGCCAGATGTGAGGCTCGTACGCAAAGTGTGACGCTTGATGGAGATGACTGCACATACCGTCTTTGGACTGCTGGACTGGAAGGACGTGTGCACAGGCGTTTCAAGGTTCGAGGGAGATGGAGAAGTTGTAGTAACTTGAACTCGAATTATTGTCATTAGGGTATAAAACTTTCAACTCGCTGAACTAATGGGTATCAATGCGTCCCCTCATGGTCGTAACTGGTGTGATTCGTGTCTCTCTTGTGGTGTATCCATGACTGGTCGTGAATGCCGAAACAGGATGTATGAATCAAGAACTGCGGGAGCGAGCTATGCCGCTGAGCCGTGGTGAAGGTGGTGTGTGAGCTTCGAGACCGTCTGTATTGGATCGATGGGCAGTCGGCGTCGTGGTATGTCGTCGATGTCTTCGATGTCATGGAAGGTGCTCCATAAGCCCTCAGACTCCTTTCGTACTCGCTCCCGCTCACTAGACCGCACTTGTTGTCTTGCGGCGTCGGCCTCCACCTCTGCCGCAAGTGAGGCAGGAGATGATGATGTCGAAGACAGCGACGATTCCGTTGATGATGGCCTTGAGGGCGGCACCGATGGCGTTGACGACAGCCATCAAGGCCGAGCCGATGGCGCGGAACACCGAGGTGATCTGGCATCCGGATTAGTTACTGTGATAGATGGAATCTGCAAAGGGTTATATAAGACTTACGCAAGATACAACGGCACCCATTGTGTTGTTATGTTCGAGTGTGTGTTTTGTATGTGTGATTTGTCTGGAGAAATGTGCACCGAATGGGCAAAGGAAGTTGGGTTTGTGGTGGTGTTTATTGTTTTGCGAAGGACGCGAGGAATGTGGGAGAAGGTTGGTGATGG